>UMLB01023105.1_pt1 | contig 59073 bp, 54 predicted proteins | sample 1966481 | NCBI WGS metagenome assembly UMLB01 (sample SAMEA4836192, study PRJEB28245) | human gut metagenome | biome: gut microbiome; material: fecal sample | place: Denmark | collected 2008 | reverse complement strand
TTTTCGTAAAAATATCCCATGCTCTGAAGCATCAGTTTCCGGTTGACATCACGGATCTGACGTGGAATTTCCAGCAGTTCGTCCTCATTTTCTTCCATTTTCTGATTGGTTTCATCAATCAGACGTTTATCTTCATCCAGCTTTTTTTCCCGCTGTGCATCCATATCTTCGGATGTAGTTCCGTCCATGTTTGCGACAATGCTTTCCATCAGCTGCTTTTTTACTTTTTTCAGCTGTTTTAACTCTTCATTCAGTTTTCCCTGTCTGGCAAGCAAAGCATTCAGCTCGTTTTCCGTTTCATGAATTTCGTCCGGCTTACCATGCACAGCAAAAAGCCGATGCCACTTCTCATCAAGTACAAGAATCGGCACCTGTTTGTCTGCCAGCGCTTTTTTAAATTCTTCATCATCCTTCATCGTATCACCTCTTTGTGTGCTACTTGGAGTTCTTCACGATATTATATGATAACTGCATCAGACTATCCGACAGATGAACATTTTCGACAACCACACTTTTATCACTTAAATCCAGATCCACATGGGCAAAATTCCAGATGGCGCGAATTCCCAGATTCACAAGATGCTGTGCGGTATCTTCTGCCTTTTCTTTCGGGAGTGTTAAGGCTGCAATATCTACTTTATTTTTTTTGCAGTAATCATCCAGTTCATCCATCATATAAATCGGAATATCACGAACGGTCTGTCCTTTTAAAGATGGTTTTACATCAAACAACGCAGTAATGATAAAACCAAACCGTTCAAATTTCACATAATTTGTAATTGCCTGACCAAGATTTCCGGCACCGATCATGATAATATTATGGGTCTCATTTAACCCCAGTATTTTTCCGATCTCATCATACAGGTATTTCACATTATATCCGTAACCCTGTTGTCCAAATCCGCCAAAATTATTCAAATCCTGGCGAATCTGAGAGGCCGTCACCATCATCCGGTGACTCAGATCATTGGAGGAAATGCGCTCAACGCCTTCCTCCAGCAATTCTCCCAGATAACGGTAATATCTTGGCATACGACGGATGACAGCTTGTGAGATTTCCTTTTCCACAATTTCATCCTCCAATCCTTTTATTTATGAAAGAGAAGCTTCCAGTTCTGTCCGGATTGCCTTAATAAAATTCTCACTGTTTAATACCACCGGATTTTCAATGGTCGTAATCAAAGCAAGATCCTTTGTCATCTTTCCGGACTCAATGGTCTTTAAGCATGCTGCTTCCAGTTTATCCGCAAACTCACAGAGTGCCTGATTTTTATCCAGTTCTCCGCGCTTTCTGAGTGCTCCTGTCCATGCAAAAATGGTTGCGACGGAGTTTGTGGAAGTTTCTTCACCCTTCAGATGCTTATAATAATGTCTCTGAACGGTTCCGTGTGCAGCTTCATACTCATAATATCCATGCGGGGATACAAGTACGGAAGTCATCATGGCAAGAGAGCCGAATGCAGAACTGATCATATCACTCATAACATCACCGTCATAGTTTTTGCATGCCCAGATAAATCCGCCTTTTGACTTCATAACACGTGCAACCGCATCATCGATCAAAGTATAAAAATACTCAATTCCGGCTTTTTCAAATGCATCCTTGTAATTCTTCTCAAATACATCCTGGAAAATATCCTTAAAGGTATGGTCATATTTTTTGGAAATGGTATCCTTTGTTGCAAACCACAGATCCTGTTTTGTATCCAGTGCATATTTAAAACAGCTGTGTGCAAAGCTTTCAATGGAATCGTCCAGGTTATGCTGTCCCTGTAATACACCGGCTCCGGTAAAATTATGGATCAGCTCACGCACGATGGTTCCATCCTCTGCAGTAAATACCAGCTCAGCCTTACCAGGTCCCGGAACCTTCATTTCTGATGCCTTATACACATCGCCATACGCATGTCTTGCAATCGTGATCGGTTTTTCCCAGGTCTTAACATTTGGCTCAATTCCCTTTACGACAATCGGCGCACGAAATACCGTTCCGTCAAGCATGGCACGGATGGTTCCGTTCGGACTCTTCCACATCTCTTTTAAATTATATTCTGTCATTCTTGCGGCATTCGGAGTGATCGTTGCGCATTTTACAGCAACACCGTATTTCTTTGTTGCATTTGCAGAATCAACCGTTACCTGATCGTTTGTCCGGTTACGCTCTTCCAGTCCCAGATCATAATACTCTGTTTTCAGATCAATAAACGGAAGTAACAGCTCATCCTTGATCATTTTCCAGAGAATTCTTGTCATTTCATCTCCGTCCATCTCTACCAGTGGTGTTGTCATTGTAATCTTGCTCATCGCTTCATTCTCCTTTATTTTATTTCATCAGATTTTCCCAACCGACTTTATCCATGTTGGATATCGTATTGCGGATATGGAGTCTGGCACACTCCTCCGCTGTCCGGGCATCCCTTGCCTTTAATGCCTCGGCAATTGCCCGGTGTTCATTGATCGACGCATGAGCCCGTGCTTTCTCTTCCAGTGTGATCCGCCGGATGCGCTGCAGATAATGATGATAGTCACGAAGCACACGTGTCAGTTCTTTGCTTGCGCATGCCTCATATACCATTTCATGGAAACGGTTATCCAGTTCCAGTATCTGATCCCAGTTTTCTTTGGAATAGTGAAAATCGGATAAAAATACGATTTCTTCCAGTTCCTCCAACTGTTCCTGCGTGATCCGCTCCGCTGCCCACCGGGCACATAATCCCTCTAAAAGCGTCCGTATCTCATAGATATCTTTGATATCCTGAAGGGTAACCCCTTCTACAAACGCTCCCTTGTTTGGAATGATATGTACCAGTCCTTCCAGTTCCAGCTGCCGAAGCGCTTCCCGGACAGGAGTCCGGCTCACTCCAAGATCGTCGCCAATATTCTTTTCCTTCAGTTCCTCATTCGCCTGATATTTTCCATTTAAAATATCTTCCCGAATGGAATGAAAAACTTTGGCACTTAATGAATAATGATCTTCTGCCATAATTTCACCTTATATAATATCGAATTTTTGTCTATAACACAATACCAAGCTCTTTACAAACGGAAGTAATTTCTACAACAAGTTCCTGATCCGTCATAACCGTCACGCGTCCGTCATCGTATTGTGTGTCTACCCAGTCTTTGATCCGGTGTACAAGTTCTGAGTTTTTGTCCACTTTCCGGTCATCCGGTAAATGATAATAATTGTTGATCCAGTGTGCAATACCTGCCAGACCTGAGGTATTCGATACTGCTACCAGAGGTGGACGGTTTAAAAATTTTCCGGTATCGAAAATGTTATAGATTTCCTCGTTTTTCAGTAATCCGTCTGCGTGAATACCGGCTCTTGTCACATTAAAGTTACTTCCGACAAACGGCGTCTGCGGCGGCTGTTTGTATCCCAGTTCTTTTTCATAATATTCGGAAAGTTCTGTGATCACGGTCGTATCCATGCCGTCGAGAGTGCCGCGCAGCTGGGCATACTCAAATACCATGGCTTCCAGAGGCGTATTACCGGTACGCTCTCCGATTCCAAACAGAGAACAGTTGACACCACTTGCTCCGTACAGCCATGCAGTGGTGGAATTGTTGACTGCTTTGTAAAAATCATTGTGTCCATGCCACTCAATCTGGGAAGAAGGAACTCCGGCATGTGTTGTCAGACCGTAAATGATTCCCGGCACACTTCGCGGAATTACGGCACCAGGGAAGTTTACCCCATATCCCATCGTATCGCAGGCACGTACCTTGATCGGAATCTTGTACTCATCCTGCAGTTTCATCAGTTCCACACAGAACGGAATTACAAATCCGTAAATATCGGAACGTGTGATATCCTCAAGATGACAGCGCGGACTGATGCCGGTCTCCAGACAGTCGCGGATCACGCTCAGGTACAGATTCATAACCTCCCGTCTTGTCATTTTCATTTTATAGAAAATATGGTAGTCAGAACAGCTGACAAGAATGCCCGTCTCGCGAAGACCCAGGTCTTTGACCAGCTGAAAGTCCTGTTTGCTGGCACGAATCCAGGAAGTGACTTCCGGAAACTGATAGCCACGTTCCATACATTTATATACCGCGTCGCGGTCTTTCTTACTATATAAGAAGAATTCACTCTGACGAATCTTTCCCTTCGGACCGCCAAGTTTATGTAAGTAATCATAAATCGTCACGATCTGTTCGGTGGTATACGGAGCACGGGACTGCTGCCCATCACGGAATGTGGTATCTGTAATCCAGATTTCATCCGGCATATTATGCGGAACAATACGATCATTAAACGCAATCTTCGGAATCTCCTCATAGGGAAAAAGGTTCCGGAATGTATTCGGTTCATCCACATCTACCAGCTGATAAAAATGTTCTTCGAGCTGCAACAGGTTTGATTTGTCATTCATTACTACTTCTCTCATGTGCTGACTACTCCTTTTCATACATGAATAATTGTATACAATTATTACGTTATAAAATCATTTTATCTATTTACTATGTGAAAGTCAATGAATTTTTTTAGAAAAATATGGAACCCTTTTGCTGCCGTCTCATACATTATACTGTAAATATATTTATTTGGAGGTCACTTATGAGTGATTTAACTGCTACAAACTGTGGATGTTCAACAGATAACGGATGTGGATGCAATTCTATTATCTGGATCATTCTTCTTCTCTCCTGCTGCGGAAATGGATCTTTCTGCGGAAACAACAACGGATGCGGATGCAGTGGCGGCGGAAACGACTGCTGCTGGCTGATTCTTCTTCTGTTATTCTGTGGCGGATGCGGCAACGGAAACGGATGCGGCGGAATCTTCTAATATTTGTGTTAGAAACGTGTGCAGCAAGGTGCACAACCAAAAAGGGATGCAATATCTGCATCCCTTTTTGCATATAAAATGCTATCCTTCTTTTGTGGCTTTTTCTTTCTGGATCTGACGTTCCACAGCCTCTTTTACCCTGCATTCCGTGGGAACATTCCGTCGTTTCAGGCATTCTTCATCCACTTCATAAACACTGTTTCCATCAATAATCAGTCTCTCATGCATCTGTTTTTTCCTTTTTCTTTTATTGTATTCATACAGACAGGCATTCTCTCATAAAATAATAGAAAAATTATATAGGATGTGTTATCCATGGATGAAAATAAATCCATCACGTATGACGATCTGATCCAGACGAGAAATACGCAGATCTTAAAGTCCATCGTACCGTTTTTAGACGTTCCGACACAAAAGCCGCTTGCCATGCTGATCCAGCTGATGGAATGGAAAAATGCCACAGCAGCTTTCTCCAGACAGGAGAACAGCATGGCTGCCTGTTCTCTGCCTGCCGGTACCAAACGGCGGGATGCAATGCTTAGTGCAGTCCGTAAATATTGTACCCCAAAAGAACAGGAAATGATTGATACCATACAGACACTGTTTTGTATTATGGAAAATCAGGATCTGTTTCACAATCCATAAATCCGCAGGAGGTTTTTGAATGGATTCCAATCTTTTTAACAATCCGGCGTTTGCCAATTTAAGTCCGGAAAAATTGCAATTTCTGCTCTCCTTTGCACAGAAAGAAAAACCTTTAAACATGAAAGATGCCATGCCGTTTCTTCTCTCAAATATGAGGCAGGCAAAGGAAAACCATATTGATTTCACAAAGCCTGAAATCGAACTGTTGTGTGATCTGCTGTCCAAAGACCTTCCGCCTGAGAGTCAGACGCAAATGAAAAAGATCATGTCCCTGATGTCGATGAACCGTTCACATCCAGCTCACTGATCGGGATTTTTAAAATTTTATCCAGCGGGAACAGGCTTTTGCCTTTCCCGTCGGTTCCCTCATAATATTTTTCTCCTGCCGATTCAAACAGAATATATAAGGTATTGTCCCTTACGTCGAGTTCTTCCGATGCCGGAGGCATTTCCACTTTCTTTCTCGGATGTTTCGGCCGGGTTGCGAGTGCCGTGACAGAGTCGTAACAATATAAATAGGAAGACTGGTTTCTTCCGTAGGAAGTGCTCAGATATACGTTTCCGGAATCATCGAACGTAACTCCCTGCACCTTTTGCGGAATTTTATAATCACTGAGGGCAATCAGTTTGTCCGTCTTTTTATCCAGATAATATGCCACCATTCGTGAATTCACTAGAAGTGTATGCGTTGCAATCCACAATCTTCCGCCATACCAGGTAATACAGGAAGGCGTATTTTTGACCGGAAACTCCTCCACAACATCTCTTGCATCCACGACATCTCCGGTATTCTGATATGCCATCAGTTCAATAAAATCGTAGGAGATCCGCTCCACACAGTTTTCATAGGAATTGCACACCCATACATTGTCACCGTCAAACGCAATTCCTCCCAGATGGCTGTTTTCATCCATTCCCAGTGTGACCATATATTCTCCGGTTTCCCGGTCAAACACCATAAGCTCTCCCATACAGTCATCTTCCGTGGAATAAGAAGTGATCAGCACAAATTCATCGGTCAGACAAATTCCCTGCGGGCACTGGGATGCACTGAAAATATATTCTTTTAACACATCTTCCTCCCGGGTATCCGGCATACCCGGAATATCAATTTCATTGTAAAAGCCGTAATCAAGATCTTTCAACAGAACCAGATTTTTACCGAAGCGTCTCTCTCTTTTGTGATAGTTATAATATTCTACATTGTAATAATTATTGATCTTTGCGGTCCACTTTGCGTAGAGAATGTAATGATCCTTACGATCCGTCGGAATGGTTTTTATCCGTTTGTGAAGCGCGGCATCGGAGTACCATCCAAGAAACCGGAATCCACTCCGGTATGGCGTATACAGCGGCTGCTCCCCGCTGAATGCCGGGTACGATTCTTTATTGAAAGAATTCTGTATGCCGCCTCCCAAAAAATACCCCACGGTAACCGTATCGCTTTTTGTGTGAACATTTGCAGGTTTTTGAAAGGAAGAACTCGAAGGGGCATAATTCTCCCCTTCGAGTTCTGTGTTTTTTGCATATGTCGGTGTCACGATAAAATTTAAGGTTATTGCAATCAATAATACAGCAAACACTGTACTATTCTTCTGTCTCCACAACTTTGCCTGCCCTCTCTTCTATTTCTCTTGCTGCCACATCCTCAGGTGCTTGTTCATACCGGGCAAATTCATAAGAAAATGTTCCGCTTCCGCTGGTCATTGACCGAAGCTGTGTATTATATCCATACAGTTCAAGATATGGAAGATCCGCATCGATCTCCTGATACCCGTTTTCTGCATTCATATTCATCACACGACCTCTGCGTTTATTCAGATCTCCCATGATTTCACCGGTATATTCCTCCGGAGTAATGATCTTTACAGAGGCGATCGGCTCTAACAATACCGGCTTCGCATCTAAAAATCCTTTCTTAAATGCCTGTTTGGCGGCTACTTTAAATGCCATCTCGGAGGAATCCACCGGATGATAGGAGCCATCATAGAGTACCGCTTTCACTCCGATTACCGGGTAGGCCGCAAGCGGTCCTTTCAAAACAGCTTCTGCAATTCCTTTTTCCACTGCTGGAAAATAATTTTTCGGAACGGCTCCACCCACAACACACTGTTCAAATACATAAGGGACCTCTAAATCCCCGCTCGGCTCAAATTTCATTTTAACATGGCCGTACTGTCCATGTCCACCGGACTGTTTTTTATATTTGTATTCAACATCTGATTTTCCACGTATGGTTTCGCGGAAAGCGACCTTTGGACGCATCAGTTCAATTTCTACTTTATACTTTTCAAGCAGCATACTCTGAACAATTTCAAGCTGCTGCTCACCCATGCCATATAACAGAGTCTGACGATTTTCACTGTCATTTACCACACGCAGCGTCTGATCTTCCATCAGAATCTTTTGCAGCGACTGGGAAATCTTATCCACATCCCCTTTGTTTTTTGCTTTGTAGCGCATAGATACATACGGTTTTGAGAAATTCGTGCGAAGATAGGCAACCGGATTATTCCGTACGGACAGGGAATCCGTTGTCTGGGACTGGGACAGCTTTGCCAATGCTCCGATATCCCCCGCATGAAGTTCTTTTACTTCCTCTGTTTTATTTCCGCGCAGAACGTACAGCTTTCCAATCTTTTCGTCACAATCCCTGTGATAATTAAATAAGACATCATCCGTCTTAAGCACACCGGAATTTACTTTGATCAGAGAATACTTTCCAATGTAAGGATCTACAATTGTCTTAAAAATATACGCACTCTTCGGTTTTGCAAAATCATAGTCCGCCGGATACACCTCGTTGTTTGTCGTATTGATGCCTGCGCAGGTCCGTTTGTCCGGGCTCGGAAAATATTTAACAATATCTGCCATCAGCGTATACATCCCGCGGGCAAGCGGATTCGATCCCATAAGAACCGGAACGATAGAACCATCCATGACATTTACCCTGAGCGCCTGACGAATTTCGTCCTCGGAGAATTCATCTCCGTTAAAATAACGGTCCATAAACTCCTCGCTGGTTTCTGCCACAGCTTCTAACAAAGCTTCCCTGCACAGATTAAGATTCTTTTGGGAATATTCCGGAACTTCAAATTTTTCAACGGTTCCCTCATCGATCCATCGCTTTGCTTTCTGCTGGATGACATTGACATATCCGACAAACTGGCCATCCTCCCGGACCGGCAGATGAAACGGTGCAATTTTCTTTCCGTAAAGAGCCTGCAGATCTTCCACTACCTGACGGTAACTTGCATTGTCAATATCCATATCTGTCACAAAGATCATACGTGGAAGATGATTTTTTTCACAGATTTCCCAGGCGCGCCGCGTGCCTGTCTCGATTCCCGCTTTTCCGGAAATAACGATAATTGCTGCATCCGCTGCGGAAACTGCCTCTTCGACTTCCCCGACAAAATCAAAATAGCCTGGGGTATCCAAAACATTAATTTTGTTGTCTTTCCACGGGATCGCGACCACAGAAGTATGGATCGAAAACTGGCGTTTCGTCTCCTCCTTATCAAAATCACTGATGGTATTTTTATCTGCGACCGTCCCCATACGTGTCGTCAGACCTGCCAGATATGCCATGGCTTCCACCAGGGAAGTTTTGCCGCATCCTCCATGCCCCAGGAGAACCACATTACGAATTCTGTCTGTCGTATATACGTTCATAGTAAAACCCTCCTTTTTTAGAATATTTACTCTTTTATGGTTATATTCTACTAATTTTCAGAAAGTTTTACAACCTTTTTATGCATTTTGTTGAAGTATTTTTGCCGCAAGTTCTTCCAGATACGTCCAGCGATCCATTTTTTCTTCCAATTGTGTTTCCAGCTGCGTTTTTTCTTCTGTCAGTTCATTCAGCTTCACAAAATCCCGTGCGCAGGATGCCATCTCCCCATCAATCTCTCCCAGCCGTGTTTCCAAAGCTGCAATGTCGTCCTCAATGGTTTCATATTCTTTCTGTTCTTTATATGAAAATTTTAATTTATTTTCATGTTTCCATGTAGAACGTGAATCTTCTGTCGCCTGTTTTTCCTGTACATTTGCCGTCTCTTCATTTTTATGGAACGAATCGCCTGCAGTATCTACAAATTTTCCTTCCTCTTCGGCCCGTCTGTGGTAGTCCGTATATCCGCCCTCATACTGGCAGAGCTTTCCGTTTCCCTCAAAAGCAAAGATTCTGTGCACCACACGGTCCAGAAAATAACGGTCATGCGATACCGTAATCACAATACCGTCATAATGATCCAGATAATCTTCAAGAATGGTCAGTGTCGTGATATCAAGATCGTTGGTTGGTTCGTCAAGAATCAGTACATTGGGAGCTTCCATAAGGACCCGCAGCAGATTCAGTCTGCGCTTTTCTCCGCCGGACAGTTTTTTGATCTGTCCATACTGTTCTTCCGGTGGAAACAAAAACTGATCGAGCATTGCGGATGCCGAAACCAGTCCATCTTCTGTGCGTACATATTCTGCTGTATTTTTGATATAATCAATCACGCGAAGCTTTGGGTCCATATATGCAATTCCCGCATTCTCATCCTGTTCGATCTCCTGTGTGTAATATCCGATTTTTATCGTCTGTCCAATGGTTACTTCCCCAGCATCCGGCAAAATTCTGCCATCAATAATTTTCATAAGTGTTGTCTTGCCGCATCCGTTTTTCCCGACAAAACCAATCCGGTCATTTTTTAAGAAGATATAGGAAAAATCAGAAATCAGTACATGATCTCCATATGTTTTTGTGATATGTGATAATTCCACGGTTGTTTTTCCCATACGGGAGGACACCGAACCGATTTCGATCTTTTTATCTACATCCGGCTTTTTTTGATCCCGCAATGCCTCATAGCGCTGGATATGTGCTTTCTGTTTGGTGGAACGCGCCCTTGCCCCGCGCTGCATCCATTCGATTTCCTTGCGCAGAATGGACTGTCTTTTCCGTTCGCCTGCCCAGGCAATGTCTTCCCTCTCCTGTTTGGCCGCAAGATATCCGGAATAGTTTGTCTCATAGCTGTAAATCTGTCCTTTATCAACTTCCACAATCCGGTTGCATACACTGTCCAGAAAATACCGGTCATGTGTCACCATAACCATTGCTCCCCGGTAATTTTTCAGATAATTTTCCAGCCACTCTGCCATTTCGGCATCCAGATGGTTCGTCGGCTCATCCAAAAGCAGTACATCACACGGAGTAAGGAGCACTGCAACAAGAGCCAGTCGTTTCCGCTGTCCGCCGGACAAATGTCCCACCGGTTCATCGAAATTGTATATGCCAAGCCGCGTCATCATGGATTTGGCATTGCTTTCCAGATTCCATTTTTCATGTTCTTCCCGGTCTTCCTGCTGATGCACACTTCCAATTTTCGCATAAGAAAGTACATTCTCAAGTGCTCCTTTTTGCGGGTCAAATTCCGGCATCTGCGGCAGATAGCGAATCACAAGATGATTGGCCCGTACGACATTTCCGGCATCCGGTTCTTCGAGTCCTGCCATAATTTTTAACAGCGTGGATTTTCCGGTTCCATTGATGCCTATGATTCCGACTTTTTCCCCATCCTGCAGATAAAACGATGCATCGTGAAACAACTCACGCTGTGTATAAACTTTTGTAATATGATCAACGGTAAGTAAATTCATAAAAATTCCTCTTTCTGCTTCCTTTCGCCTTTTTATTATCACACGAACGGACAATTGTTGCAAGTGCTGTCACACATTCCTCTTTTGACACTCCTGCCATTCTATAGTACAATAAACACATCAATTACATGATTATAAAGGAAATAAACTTATGGCTTTTCAAACAATCGGTTTTATCGGACTGGGTCTGATTGGAGGTTCGATCGCCAAAAAAATGAAATCCAATCAGCCGGACATCAAAATTTATGCCACGGCACATCATAAAGAAACCATCCAAGAAGCGTACCGTGAGGGGCTGATCGAAAACAATGATCTGTTATCACTGTCTGCTTTTTCTGACTGTGATTATATTTTTTTATGTGCCCCGGTTCAACGGAACCTCGCATATCTGCGTCAGTTAAAAGATATTATCCGCAGCGACTGTTATATCACAGACGTCGGAAGCACAAAAACGGAAATTCATGAAGAAGTGATACGGCTTGGCATGGAGGCCAATTTTATCGGCGGGCATCCCATGACCGGTTCCGAAAAAACAGGCATATTAAGTGCCACCAATACGCTTTTGGAAAATGCATACTATATTATCACCCCGACCGCCCTGACTCCAAAGGAAGAAATTTCGGAATTTCGTGATTTTGTATTGTCGCTTGGAGCAATTCCACTGATTTTGGATTATAAAATACACGATTACTCTACGGCAGCCATCAGCCATCTGCCGCACATGATCGCATATTCGCTGGTCAATCTGGTCCACCAGATCGATGATGACAAAGAAACCATGAAAACCATTGCCGCCGGGGGATTTAAGGATATCACAAGAATTGCATCTTCTTCGCCTGTGATGTGGCAGAATATCTGTGCTTCCAACCGGGAACCGATTCTTTCACTGATGGATCAGTACCTTGCCATTCTGACGAAGCTTCGCGGATACATTGACAGTTCCAATGAACAGGCACTGCTTTCCTTCTTTCAGCAGGCAAAAGACTACCGGGATTCCATCACACTGCCAAGTGTCAAATCCCCTACGGTATATTATGAATGTTTTGTGGATCTGGTCGATGAAACCGGCGGTATTGCTGCTGTTGCCGGGCTGCTCGCACAATACCATATCAGCATCAAAAACATCGGTATTGTAAATAACCGGGAATTTGAAGAAGGTGTTCTTCAGCTCGCGTTTCCTGACAAACAGACTCTGACCCGTGCCAAACGTCTGCTCAAAGACAATGGCTATATGGTTCACGAACGGTAAAATATAAATGGTTTTCCCATAAAAAATACAGGCTCCGGATAATTTCCGGAGCCTGTATTTTTATTTGCACAAGGTATCGAGTATTTCAAAATAGTTTTCAAACGTCTTCCTGCAGCAGGAAGGATTTTCAATCACAATACCGTCTGTCACAAGTCCCGGAATTGCAAAAGCCATCGCAACCCGGTGATCCTCGAACGTTTTTATTTTACATCCATGCGGTTTTCCCGGATGAATCACAATACGGTTCTCATCCAGCTGCTCGCATGCGATTCCCATTGCCTTCAGATTGGTAAGAATCGCGGCAAAACGGTCACATTCCTGATAACGGATATGTCCGATTCCGGTAATCTCGACGGTTTCACTGGCAAAACACGCAATTGCCGCCAGTGTCAGAGCCTGATCTGAAAATGCAGAAAAGTCAAATACCCCTCCCAGGAATCCTTCCGTCGGCGGATACATCCGGATTCCATCCGGTTCTTCCTCTGTCCGGCATCCCATCTGTTCCAGCACATGTAAAAAAGAAGTATCTCCCTGTAAGCTTTCCCAGTGTACATGGCAGACCTTTGCAGGAACGCCGACAACCGGGCACATCGCATAAAAATAAGAAGCTGCCGAAACATCCGGTTCAATCTGATACTCTCTTGCCTGATATGCTGTATGTTCCGCAATCACAAAAGTATCGGATGCAGGTCGTTGTACTTCCACACCAAACTGTTTCATCATGGCAACCGTCATCTCTACATAAGCCATTCCATGATGCCCTTTGACGTGAATCCGGAATTCTTTCTGAAACAACACGGAAGAGATCAGAAGCGCACTCAGAAACTGACTGCTTTTTTCAACATCAATGGTTACTTCGTGTCTATTCACACCACTGTTTCCGATCACAAATGGGAAATGTCCTGATGCTTCCTTATAAGTAACTTCCGCCCCAAGGTCTTGAAGTGCCTGCAGCAATTCTTCCATCGGGCGCTTTTTCATCTGCTCGGAAGAGTTCATATGATATTCTCCCTCACACAGACCAAGGTATGCCGTCAGAAAACGGGCAGCAGTTCCTGCACTTCCCACATCAACGGAAGCTTTTGTCTTTGGAACCCTGCCCCCTTTTCCTTCAATGGAGACAACCGCATGCGGCTCATCAATTTCCACCACAAAGCCCAGGTCCTGCAAAGCCTGCAGGAAATGCCTGCTGTCATCCGAAAAAAGAACCCCTTTAAGAACACTCTTTCCGTTTGCAAGTGCTGCAATCAGAAGTGCCCGGTTTGTAATGCTCTTCGATCCTGGAACCGAAACCTCAACCGGAATTATGTCTGCTTTTTTTACCTCATAAGTATCCTGTAAGATCATAGTTTTTCCCGCCTTATTTTACAGTTCGTTAAAAATCTGATAGATATCAATCTTTAATGCATCGGTATCCGTCATTCCGATAAACACACCGCCATAATGAAATCCGTCCGGCTTTTCTTCGCTACGGACAATCTGGATGACTGCATCCACCACTTCTTTTGTCCATATCTGGATCTTTGCATCATAATAGGAATTAATTTCCAGTTTCTTTTTACAGTCAAATCCAATTCCGCTTTTTGAAATATCTGTTACATCCACATGCACAAATTTTAAAGTTGTGACCCCGTCTTCATCCAGACGCTCCAACTGTACATTGACATCCAGATCCAGTCTTTTATTTTTCCTTTTTTCTTCCATTTTCCATCCCCTTATACCTTTTCAAACGATAATATAAATATTATTTTATTACATTCAGAAACACATTACAAGTAAAAAAAGGGATATTCCGGGCCCCCTTCCCGGAATATCCGATAAAAAGTAATGATTTTATAAAAGTCCCGCCTGCACCAGACGTCCGTGAATCTGCGGTCCGATCCATGCAGCAAGAACCATTTTGATAATGTCAAATACAATAAACGGATAGACGCACATTGTCAACGCCGCCTGTACAGAGGTTTTCATTACCAGTACAAACCATACCGTTCCAAAGATATAGCAAACAGCAGTTCCGAGAATCATGCCGATCATGCCCAATACCAGTTTCCGTCCGGACTTTTCAATAAAAATTCCGGCGATCACAGCCATCGGAATAAACCCGATCAGATAGCCGCCTGTCGGTCCGAACATTTTTGCCGGACCTGCTGTAAAACCGGAAAATACCGGAACGCCAACCAGTCCGATCAGAAGGTAAACAATATAGCTGACCGTCTCCCTCCGAGTGCCTAAAATATAAAGTCCGAAATAAATCACCAGATTGGTAAGAGAAATCGGAACATCTCCAATCGGGATGGACAATGGTGCTAAAATACAGGTTACAGCTGTGAGTACTCCGATCACAGCAATGGTTTTTACCGACATTTTCTTTGGTGTCGCGCTTACAGTGTCATTCATTTTTTATCTTCCTTTCCATGTAAATTCAATGTGTTAAGTATACACGCATGTCTTTTTATTGTCAACCTTATATTTATATAGGTTAACAATTGTTTTTTAGGAAAAATTATTGCGATATATGTAAACAAATGCTAATATAAAAAAATAGTTTAGGGTTAAATTATGCGAAAACCATTATAAAAGATTGTGGGTTAAACACTATGACAGATCATTCTATTTCAGAAAAAATTGAATATAATGTTCATAAAAAAGAACTGTCACAAAACAGGAAATGGATGTTTCCTTTTTGTAACAGTTCTTTTTATGATTCTTTTATTGAATCAGCATAGCATCGCCAAAGCTAAAGAAACGATATCTTTCTTTTACAGCGATCTCATACGCATGAAGCACATGCTCCCGTCCTGCGAGTGCCGATACAAGCATCACAAGCGTTGACTGTGGCAGATGGAAGTTGGTAATCAGGGCATCAATCACTTTAAACTGATACCCCGGATAAATAAAGATTTCCGTCCAGCCGCTGGTCTCATGCAGCCGTCCGTTTTCATCTGCGGCGGCTTCCAGCGTACGCGTACTGGTTGTGCCGACCGCAATCACCCGGTGTCCGCTTTCCTTCGCGCGGTTGATCTTATCCGCAGCTTCCTGTGACACCATATAAAACTCTGAGTGCATATGGTGATCCAGTACATTTTCTACTTTTACCGGACGGAACGTGCCAAGTCCGACATGCAGGGTTACTTCTGCGATATCGACTCCCATATCCTTTACTTTCTGCAGCAGTTCTTTCGTAAAATGAAGCCCTGCTGTCGGGGCAGCGGCAGATCCGTCATACTTTGCATATACGGTCTGATAGCGATTCTTATCTTTCAGCTGATGCGTAATATATGGCGGCAGCGGCATCTGTCCCAGCTGATCCAGAATCTCTTCAAAAATTCCGTCATAATGGAACTGAATCAGACGATTTCCTTCTTCTACTACATCCACGACTTCTGCCGTCAGAAGCCCGTCTCCGAACACAAGTTTTGTGCCCGGTTTTGCTTTTTTCCCCGGTTTTACGAGTGTCTCCCAGATATCATTTTCCTTGCGTTTTAACAAAAGTACTTCGATTTTTGCCTGTGTGTCCTCTTTCACTCCGAACAGACGTGCCGGAATCACCTTTGTGTTGTTGATCACCAGACAATCACCCGGGTGAAGATATTCCAGAATATCCGTAAAATGCCGGTGTTCCACGTCCCCGGTCTGACGGTCAAGCACCATCAGCCGGGAGCTGGAACGATCCTCCAGAGGGTCCTGAGCGATCAGTTCCTCCGGCAGATCATAGTCATAATCTTTTACATTCATTCCTTCTGTCATGATTAGCCTCTCAACTGGATTCCGATATTTTTCAGTCCGCTTAAGATTTTATCCATAGCACCCGTAATATCGCTCTCTTCCAGATTCTTATCTTTTCCGCGGAACTTCAGAGAGTATGCGACAGACTTAAAGCCTTTTTCAATCTGCTCTCCTTCGTATACATCAAATAACTCATAATTTTCCAGATATTTCCCACCGTTTTCCTCGAATACTTTCTCGATATCACCTACCAGAATATTCTTTGGGACAACCATGGACAAGTCACGGGAAGAAACCGGGAAGTTGGTAATTCCCTCATATTTGTAATCAAAGGATGCACGGGATACCATCTCCGGCATATCAATCACTGCAATATATACGCGCTCTTTGATGGCATAATTTGCAGCAACCGTTGGATGAACCTCTCCGAGATATCCGATCACAGCTCCATCATATACGATAGCCGCCTTGCGTCCCGGGTGCAGGAACGGAAGCTCGGCATGTGGATCATACTGCGCCTTCTTGCGAAGACCTGTCTGGTATAAGAGTTCCTCGATCACACCCTTCATGGTAAAGAAATCACCGTCTCCGTACATACCAAACGTCAGCTGCATACGTTCTTCCGGAAGTTCCGTCAGCGGAAGCTGCTTCGGCAGATAGATATTCCCCATCTCGTACAGGCGTACATCTTTGTTTCTGCGTCCAAAGTTCGTAGACAGGGAAGTCAGCATTCCGTTCAGTGGCAGCGTACGCATAATGGAATAATCTTCTCCAAGCGGATTGGAAATCACAACCGTTTTACGCCACTTGGAATCCTCCGGAATCAGTAATTTGTCAAATACTTTCGGACTCTCGAAAGAATACGTCATTGCCTGTGAAAAACCACAGAACTCTGCAATCTCACGTGCCTTTTCTTCCATACGCAGCTTAAAGCTCTTTCCTCCGGCCGTAGACTCTCCGCTCGGAAGAGACGTTCCGATCTTGTCATAGCCGTAGAAACGTGCTACTTCCTCTGCCATATCTGCGTCACAAAGCAGATCCTGTCTCCAGGACGGAACAAGAATCTCATTCGTTGCTTCGTCATATCCCAGATCAATTTTTTTGAAATATCCGATCATATCCCCGGCCGGAATATCCGTTCCCAAAAGCTTATTGTACTTGTCCGGTTCGAACGGAATCTTTACGCCCTCACGCTTCACAGGATAAATGTCAACGGCTCCACCTACAACCTCGCCGACGCCTAACTCTTCTACCAGCTGGCAGGCACGGTTCATCGCTTCCATGGCAAGATTTGGATCTAAGCCTTTTTCAAACTTAGCCGAAGCATCGGTACGAAGTCCGATGCGCTTTCCGGATTTGCGGATATTGGTTCCATCAAAGCATGCTGCCTCAAATAACATGGTTGTTACATGATCGGTAATCATGGAATTTTCTCCACCCATGATACCGGCAATGCCTACTGCTTTTTTTGCATCACAGATCATCAGTACATTTTCATCCAGCTGACGTTCCTGTCCGTCCAGCGTCACAAATTTTTCACCTGCAGCTGCACGGCGGACAATAATCTCTTTTCCTTCAATCGTATCCAGATCATAGGCGTGCATCGGCTGTCCGTATTCTTCCATCACATAATTCGTAATATCTACAAGATTATTGATCGGACGGATTCCATGTGCACGAAGACGTTCCTGCATCCACTTCGGAGATGGGGCAAACTTAATATTCTTTACAACTCTTGCCGTGTAACGGCTGCAAAGATCCTGATCCTTTACCGATACTTTGATGTAATCATTGACATCTTCGTTATTTCCGGCTTCTGTTACGACAGGAGGTACAAATTCCTTATGGAACGTGGCTGCTGCCTCACGCGCAATGCCGAGTACGGAAAAACAGTCTACACGGTTGGATGTAATCTCATATTCGACAACGCTGTCATCTAGTCCTAAATAAGCAACCGCATTTTCTCCGACAGGTGCATCCTCGTCAAAGATATACAGTCCGTTCTCCGGTGCGTCCGGGAACATTTCACGGTTCGAACCGAGTTCCTCAATCGAGCACATCATGCCAGAAGACTCAACCCCGCGAAGCTTTCCTTTTTTAATTTTGATTCCACCAGGAGTTTTTGTTCCATCATGTCCTCCTGCGACACGTCCGCCATCTAAAACAACCGGAACTTTTGCCCCTTCAAATACGTTTGGTGCACCGGTCACAATCTGCAGCGTTTCGCTTCCAACGTTTACCTGGCAGATGACAAGTTTGTCGGCATCCGGGTGTTTTTCAATCTTTGTAACCTGTCCGACGACGATCTTGTCAAGATCTGCATCGAGCTGCTCGTATCCCTCAACTTTTGATCCGGAAAGTGTCATGGCATCGACATACTCCTGCACGCCGCAGTCAAGTCCCGGAACTAAAGCTTTGATCCATTTTAATGATGTATTCATTCTTTTTCTCCTCCTAGAACTGTTTTAAGAAACGATCGTCATTCTCATACAGCAGACGCATATCGTCAATCTCATATTTCAACAGGGTAATACGCTCCAGACCGATACCAAATGCAAAGCCGGAATATTCTTCCGGATCAATACCGCTCATACGAAGCACTCTTGGATGTACCATTCCACAGCCAAGGATTTCGATCCATCCCTCACCTTTGCAGAAACGGCATCCTTTTCCGCCACATTTAAAACAGGAAACATCCATCTCGGCCGATGGCTCCGTAAACGGGAAATGATGCGGACGGAATTTTACTTTTGTTTCTTTTCCAAACAGCTTCTGTACAAACTGGGTCAGTGTTCCCTTTAAGTTAGAAAACGTGATTCCCTTGTCAATGACCATTCCCTCAATCTGATGGAAAGAAGGCGAATGGGTCGCATCCACTTCATCCGCACGGAACACACGTCCCGGTGCGATCATACGGATCGGAGGTTTCTTCTGCTCCATCACACGCACCTGAACCGGTGAAGTCTGTGTACGCAGCAGGATCTTATCATTGATGTAGAAGGTATCCTGCTCATCTTTTGCCGGATGGTTTGCCGGAATATTTAATGCTTCAAAGTTGTAATAATCGTATTCCACTTCCGGTCCTTCTACAACTTCATATCCCATACCGGTAAAAATACGCTCTACCTCTTCAAGTACCATGGTATTCGGATGACTGTGTCCCACACGGTTTTTCTTTGCCGGAAGGGTAACGTCAATCACTTCATTTTCCAGACGATGTTCTAACTCCGCAGCCTCGAGTTTTTTCTTCATCTCATCAAGTTTGTTCTCAATTTCCTGACGGGTCTCATTTACCCACTGTCCCACCTTCGGGCGATCCTCCGGTGCAACCTCTTTCATACTCTTTAATACGGCGGTGAGTTCCCCTTTCTTTCCAAGAACGGCGACACGCACATCGTTGAGTTTTGCAAGTCCGTCAGAATTTTCAATCTGTGCTATTGCATTTTCTCTGATTTTCTGCAATTTTTCTTTCATGGTACTCTCCTTTTACATATTTTCTTTCATAATAATTGTTTTTACGCAATTTTCTACTGTGGAACAGGAACTGTTTTCTGGCATAAAAAAATCCCTGCTATGCATAATTGCATATCAGGGACGAAAAATTCCGCGTTACCACCCAGATTCCCATATCCTGTATCTATATGGGCTCTCATTCTGCTTAACGTGCAGTGACCGTCGCAGGCTAAAAATCCTTGTGTTCACCTGCGCAGCTCCTGTGGGAAAATTCACATGCTGGCGTATCATAAGGAAGCTTACAGCCGATGACTTCCTCTCTCTGTATGTCGTTCAGATGCTACTGACACATTCATTGCTTTTTACACATTTGTCATTCTACCACAGTCTCCTTTTATGTGTCAAGATCAAAGACATTGGTAAATGTAACATCCTTAAAATAAAATCCGAGAATTTCCTGCCATTTCTTTCCTTCTTTTCCCATGGCGTCCGCACCGTACTGACTCATTCCGATTCCATGCCCGAATCCGCCTCCGGTCAGCACGATGGTTCCTTTTTTCTGACTTTTTATTTCAAAGCACGCACTCGGAACGGAAGAGGCACGATGTTTATTGGTTCCGTCTGCAAGATCAAGATCCAGCAGATACTTTCCGAGTGCATACCGGATTTCATTTTCCTTTTCGATCGTCCGCTCTCCTTTTTCAAAAACCATGGTAAGAGACAGTACATATCCAGAAGTGCTTCGTTTATTGACTTTCAGTTTTTTCAGTTTTCCATATGTTTCATCCATGCCCAGCTTTGCCGACAGGGTAGCCGTCCATCGGAAATACGGGGAATTTTCATCATAGGCATCCGCTTTGACTGTAATAAATTTATGAAAGGCTTTATCCGAAGACAGATCTTTTGTCTTTTCCCTGGTATGGTTTTCCGCCAGCAGATATCCCGGAGATGCGGCATTCCATACTTCAAGATTTTCAGAATATCCCGGGGAAGTGGAATAATAATAACAGTCCGCAAGTTTTCCTTTGTACGTCATCACCATACCTGCGGTATCCGCCACAGCCTGATCCGTCACTTCATAGGAAGTTGTTGCATGATAGGCCTGATAGGCAATGGAATCATCCAGATTTGCTCCGTACCGGGCATACGTATCGTTTTTCATCTGCCCGTATGTAAATGTGCGCGCACATACCGCCTGTGCTTTTAAGGCTTCATAGGAAAAAGATAATGGCATTTCAGAAGGCAGAACATAACGAATATAATCTTCCATCGGAATTTCATTGATCAGGACATATCCCTTTTTTTCCTTCCGGAGAATCAGATCTCCCTCGTACCCGGAACCATACGGGTTTCCGTTTTCATCACATCGATACAAAAGGCCACCGGTATCCGGAGAAATTTTTATCTCTTTTCCCGTTTTTTCCCCCTTCAGAAGTTTTTCTGCATCTGTTACGGTGTCCTTCTTCCTTTTATTTCCATCCACGGTATAGGCATCCCCGCTGCAAACAAAAAGACTGGCATATGTATTTTCTTTTCCGTTTTTGAGCAGCACACGGACCTTTTCTGCCATGTCCTCCTGATAGCTTACAAGTGCACAGGCTTTCTGCTCTGCAACAACCAGTTCCACTTTGGAATTTCCTACAACAAGATCTGAAATCTTTCCCTGACGGACAGGAATTTTTGCATGTCCGGAACTTGCCACAAGATACACCGGCAGATCTTTTTCTGCCGAAAGCGGTTCATATCCCTCTATCTGAACACTTTTTGAGGAGTAACTTGTCAGAACCCCCTTGATCGTTGAAGGTTTCGCATAAATTTTAGTAACCTTTCCCTTCGTCAGTTCAATATCCGCAACCCCCGTATATTTTTTCTCCGGCTTTCCCTCCGCAAAATAGGTTTCTCCCCGATATAATACAATGATATCCTTTTCTTCACTCTTTAAGATATATGCATTGCTGAGCATCCCGGAAACGGAACGGTCAAATGTTTCTTCTTTTTGATCTTTCCCTGCCGTTTTGGAAAGACGGGATACCAGAATTAAAGTTATCGCAACGGTAATTACCGCAAGCAGCAGAATCAGAATCCCCATCATCTTCATTTTGTCTCTTTTTTTCATGAAGCACTCTCCGTTTTTATTAATTCATCTGTCATTGACACAAAATAAGGAGCCACCGTTCTCCGGCAGCTCCCCTTCTCTTTTGTACGCTGTAACATTCTTTGGTATATAATAAATTCTTTGGTATCTTAATATTAAATACTTTTTCTTTGGTAAGTTACCCAAAATGCCGGTTCCTGCAATTTAGACTCCTAGCCAATGCTAGGTGGGCGACCGCAGTTTCCCTTCTGTCTTCCGCTGACTGTGGCGGCCTGACATCCAGAAAAATCATATAGGAATCCCGTTTAAAGTAAATGTAGGTTCTAAATAGCAAGAGTTGTCGTACATTTCAGGCATCTCTTTCTGCCGTCTTTTATGCGATACCGCATCCGGCAACTTTCTCTTTTGTACTGCATTTATTATACTTTATTTTTACCTGAATTTCAAGGTCTGATTCTATGTACTTTTTTCCATTTCCGCATACTGCTTTAAGGGAAAAATTTGTCTTTTATTTTACGCATTCCGCTTACAAATGCAAACAATGCTGCCAAAAATGCACCAAGTTCCACATATGTCCAGATGCGTCCGAGCGTAATCACCTTAGTATCACATAAAATTCCGATTGCTCCCACAACAACTGCTACCGCCGCAAATCCATACAGCCACGGTGTTATTCCCCGGATATACGCCTCGGGATCTTTACACTTCTTAATTTCTTCTTTCGGGACAACCAGGTCACTGATCTGTCCGCTTTTTTTCATTTTTGCAGCAGAAACAGCCAGATAAATGCCTACAAAAACGATCACAATATCCATAAGTAAAATTGTTTTCATGATTTTTCCTCCTGTTTTATAGTATCACACACGAAAAAACTTTTTACCATCGGCAAAAATAGTCAAATTTCATTGATTATTTTATACATTTATAGTAAAATATACTTAATATGTAACAAAAAGGAGAATGTATATGCGCATTGAGGACACTACAATTTTAATTACTGACGATTCGATTCTTGCACGTAAACAGTTAAAGGACATCATTTCCACTCTCGGCACTCCGGTATTCGTGGAAGCCACCGATGGACAGAGTGCGATTGACAAATATAAAGAAGTACATCCGGATCTGGTATTTCTTGACATTGTTATGCCAAAAAAAGACGGCAATGATGCCATCCGTGATATTATGGAATTTGATCCGGAAGCTACAATCATCATCGCTTCTTCTGTCGGAACACAGTCCCAGCTGAAAAATGCACTGGAAGCGGGCGCAAAAGATTTCATTCAAAAGCCACTGGACAAGGAACAGGTGCTTGCTGTCGTTAAGCGCTTCCTGGAAGGGAGATAATCGTTATGTATACACAATTTTTTGGAAATTATCTGCTTGCCAACGGATATGTTACCCGTGATCAGCTGTTTTCAGCGATGCGTCAGGAAGCAGACCAGCATATGAAACTCGGTACCCTTGCCATTCATGCCGGATACATGAATGCAGCCCAGGTAGATGATGTTGTCATTCACCAGACCCACCAGGACAATCGTTTCGGTGAGCTGGCGATTCAGCTCGGATACCTGACCGAAGCCCAGGTGGAAGAACTGTTAAAACAGCAGACCCCTGCCTTCCTTTCTCTTGGACAGGTTCTTTTGGATGAAGGAGTTCTGACAAACACCGATTTCGAACAGATCATACAGGATTACCGTTCCAAAAACGGCATGGAAGATGAAGAAAGCCTTATCGAGCGCCGGAAAAATATCCAGCAGTTGTTTGAAAACTTTTTTTCATCAACCGACGCTGCTCTTTCGGAAAAAGGACATATGTTTATCGAACTTTTATTTAACGATTTTATCCGTTTTATCGGTTCCGATTACACACCGCTTTCCGTGGAAGAAGTCACTGAGGCTTCCATTGCCTGTTGTGTAAAGCAGGAAATTCATGGTGACTATGCGATTAACACCTATATTTCCATGGATCTGGACACGGCGATTGCCTTTGCTACCCGCTATGTCCATGAGCAGTTCCATTCTTACGATGAATACGTTCAGGCTTCTCTGGAGGATTTTTTGAATCTGCAGAACGGATTATTCATTGTAAATGTATCAAACACCTCTAACACAGAGTTAACACTCGGTGCTCCGGAGCATATTACCGTTTCCCCGATTCAGTTTTCAGGACGCACCTTGCATATCCCGGTTCTGTATACGTTTGGAACGATTGATTTTTATATGGAACGTGTTTCCATTAAAGAATAAAATAGGATTTTCCTTAAAGTAAAATGCCATAAAAAACGTCTGCCACAAGGCAGACGTTTTTTTATGTTTCCACTATAATACTTTAGAAAGGAACTCGCACAAACGTGGATTTTCCGGGTGGGAGAAAAATTCCTTCGGTGTATTCTCCTCCTGAATCTGTCCTTCATTGATGAACATTACACGGCTTGCCACTTCCCTGGCAAATCCCATCTCATGTGTGACAACCACCATCGTCATTCCATCTCTGGCAAGTTCTTTCATAATCTCAAGTACTTCTCCTACCATTTCCGGATCAAGTGCAGAAGTCGGCTCATCAAACAGCATCACATCCGGATTCATAGCAAGTGCACGCGCAATCGCAATACGCTGCTTTTGTCCTCCGGAAAGCATTGCAGGATAGACATCCGCTTTATCCGAAAGCCCTACGCGTACCAGCAGTTCATCTGCACGTTTCGAAGCCTCTTCTTTTGTCATGAGCCCGGTCTGTACCGGGGCAAGCATGATATTCCCTTTCACGGTATGGTTGGGAAAGAGATTAAACTGCTGAAACACCATTCCGATTTTCTGACGCATTTTATTGATGTCAACGGAAGAATCCGTAATATCCGTTCCCTCAAAAAGAATGGAACCGGAGGTTGGTTTTTCCAGAAGATTCATGGAGCGCAGAAACGTAGATTTTCCGCATCCCGACGGTCCGATAATTGCAACAACCTCTCCCTGCGAAATCGTTGTTGATATTCCGTTTAATACCTTAACATGGTCAAAAGATTTACAAAGATCTCTCACTTCGATCAATACATTTTTGTTATCGCTCATTTGTCCGCAACCTCGTTTCCAGTTTGTGTACTCCTGCCGTAAGGATCATTACCAGTACCAGATAAATGACCGCAACGCCGAATAACGGAAGAAACGCATCATATGTCTGGCTTCGAATAATGTCACCGCCTTTTGTCAGATCCGGAATTGCAATGTATCCACTGATGGATGTCTCTTTCAAAAGTGTAATAAATTCATTTGCCAGCGCCGGAAGGACATTTTTAAATGCCTGAGGAAGAATGATCAGCCGCATGGTCTGGGTGTAATTCAACCCAAGGCTTCGTCCGGCCTCAAACTGTCCCTCATCCACAGACATAATTCCGGAACGGACAATCTCTGCCACATAAGCCGCCGAATTCAATCCGAACGCAATCACTGCAACCAGAATCTTATTATCCAGTGCAACGAGAATAATATAATACATGATCAGCAGCTGCACCATCGTCGGGGTTCCCCGCCATATGGTCAGATACACTTTACAGATAAAATTCAGGATATTCAGTCCGCCATGCTTGTCATGTGTAGACCGGATGATTGCAACCAGAAATCCAAGAACAATTCCCAGAATAACCGCAAGGGCTGCAATCAGCAATGTATTCCCCAGCCCACGCAGCAGATACAGATAACGGTCGCTCTCTATAAAATCCTGTTGAAATTTTGCAATAAAATCACTCACTGTTTATCCTCCGAAACAAATTATTTGTTTCTTACAACGATTACCTGACAAGCCTTTGTATAGGTATCCGTAAAGTCAATATTTTTCTTACGATCCTCAGTTACCGTGATTCCGGCAGCACCAAAATCAGCTTTTCCGGAAGATACCGCTGCGATGATCGCATCAAACTCCATATCTTCAATCTTCAGCTCATATCCGAGTTTATCACAGATTGCTTTTGCAATATCTGCATCAATTCCTACAATCTGATCTCCGTCATAATATTCGTATGGCTCAAACTGCGCATTGGTTGCCATAGTAAGTGTTCCGTTTGGATACTCGGTTCCGTCCGGTGTCTCATATGGATGCTTTCCAGCCTCATCTCCGATATAATTGCTGGTGATGGAATCAATGGTTCCATCCTTTTGCAGTTCTTCAATCGCGCTGTTAAATTTATCGGTCAGATCCGAATTGCCTTTGGCAATACAGATGGCATACTCTTCCGGATCAAACGTATCGGATAAAATCTTTAAATCATCATTTTTTTCAACAAAAGCTTCTGCCGGCTGCTGATCAATGATCACACAGTCAATCTTTCCTGTTTTTAATGCCTGAATGGCATCTGCGCCTTTATTGTAACGTTCTACCGTACTGCCATCATTCTTTTCATACTCTGTGGCATCCGAATCTCCGGTTGTACCGAGCTGTACACCAATTTTTTTACCCGGAAGATCATCTCTGGAGTTCACACTGTTGGCAGGTACGGATGAACCGCAGCCTGCTGTTGCAGCTGCCATGGCAGAAACAAGTAAAAGTGAAATCAGTTTCTTTTTCATAATCTTTGTCCTCTTTTCATATGTATTTTAAACACCAAGGAATTTTTTAACAACCTGTGGCATTTCTTCCACTTCACATACCGTATCATGAAGTACCGGTGCGGTACGGATCTCTTCGATCGCCTGTGGGACTTTGACATTTCCGATTCTGGAAAGCTCATCTACCAGCTCAAAGTCACCCATAGCATCATATTTCGGATCAATCGCATCCATAACGCTTCGGGTAAACTTAAACGGACTTGCCGTGCTGGCAATCACGGTCTTTGTCTCGGTATCCCCGGTATCCTTCTTATACTTATCGTATACCCCTGCCGCAACTGCTGTATGGGTATCAATGATATATCCGGTATCCTCATATAATTTTTTGATGGTCTTTGCAGTCTCTTCCTCGCTTGTATAATTTCCGTAGAAATCAGCAAGCTGCGCACGCATCTCGTCTGTGATTGCATATTTTCCGTCTGTGGAAAGTTCTTCCATCATCTTTGTATTCTTTTCTGCGTCATTTCCGGCAATACGGTAAATCAGACGCTCCAGATTGGAAGAAATCAGAATATCCATGGATGGAGAACTTGTAAGAATGAAATCACGGTTTCTGTCGTATGTTCCGGTGGAGAAGAAATCATACAATACTTTGTTCTCATTGGATGCACAGATCAGTTTTGCAATTGGAAGTCCCATATTCTTTGCATAAAAAGCAGCAAGGATATTTCCGAAATTTCCGGTTGGAACAACAACGTTGATCTTTTCATCTTTTGCAATTGCACCATTTTTATATAATTTTGCATATGCATATACATAATATGCCACCTGAGGAATCAGACGTCCGATATTGATGGAATTTGCAGATGAGAACTGATAACCTGCAACATCAAGTTCTGCTTCAAGTGCAGTATCATTAAACATCTTCTTCACACCGGTCTGTGCCTGATCAAAGTTTCCGTGGATTCCAACCACACAGGTATTTGCACCTTTCTGTGTGATCATCTGCTTTTCCTGGATCGGGCTGACACCGTTCTTCGGATAAAATACAACAATCTTTGTGCCTTCCACATCTGCAAATCCTGCAAGGGCAGCTTTTCCGGTATCTCCGGATGTCGCTGTTAAAATAACAATATCATTTTTCACCTGATTTTTTCTTGCAGAGGTAATCAAAAGATGTGGCAGAATGGAAAGTGCCATATCCTTAAATGCAATTGTCGGGCCATGGAACAGTTCCAGATAATAAGCACCGTCCGCATCTACCAGCGGTGCGATCTCCGGCGTATCAAATTTGCTGTCGTATGCTTTTTTGATACAATCCTTTAACTCATCTTCTGTAAAATCCGTAAAGAAACGGCTCATGACTTCATAAGCAGTCTCCTGATAGGACATATCTGCAAGTGTATCCATCGGGACATCCAGTGCCGGGATACGCTCCGGTACAAAAAGTCCTCCATCATCTGCCAGACCCTTTAAAATTGCCTGGGATGCAGTCAGTTTTACTTTATCATTTCTGGTGCTTGAATACATTAATTCCATTTTTTCTTCCTCATTTTACAAAAATTTAATCATAACGTTTCTCGTACATTATAGGTAAAAAAGTGGGTGGTGTCAATGAATTTCCTATGTTATACTACTAAAATAACCTGTCATAGGCGATTGTGAAACGCTCTCCTTGCGCCTGCCGCCGCTTACACGGTCGGACGCGCAATTATCCAGAATTACGAATTTACAGGAATCCGCTTCTGCCTTTTTCGATGATTTGCTGTCCGTCCAACGTTCAACAGTTTCTGCGGTCTGTCGGTCTGCCGGGGACACCGTCTGAGCGGGTTCGTGTCTGCCTTAGAGGGAAACTTCGAATAAGCGCGCCCACGGTTCTATTTGCGCAGTCACAGGGTAAAATGTTTAAAACAAAGTATATATCAAGACAAATGGGGAGTGGGCGTAATAAACGTTTCGAAGGTTCCCTCTTAGGCAGACCAGAAATTCGCGAACGGTGTCCCCGGCAGACCGACAGACCACAGAAACGGTCGAAGCGATGCCCGGACACAAAAATTAAGGCAGAAGCGGATTCCTGTAAATTCAGCAATTCTGTCTAAAAAGCGCGCCCGACCGTGTAAGCGGCGGCAGGCGCAAGGAGAGCGTTTCGCAATCGCCTAATAACCTGTCAGGGCGAAAGGAGAATTTATGTTAACCGGTGTATATCTTGCGACAAAAAAAGACAAAACCGTATACTATCGCTCCAATATTACACACAAAGGCCGCCATATCAGCCTCGGAAGCTTCCCCACGGAAGTTCAGGCACATCAGGCATACACTGCCGCCTGCGAGCTGTTATCCGGTACAGAAACCATCGATGAGGCATTTTACCGGACCAACCAGCTTGCCTTTGAAAAAATTGTTTCGCTGATCAATTTCCGGGATAATCATATGTATATTCCTACCCCCATCTATCTGCGCAAAAATTATTTCAGTTATTATCTGAGTATTCACCGGGAGTTAAAATTTGACATTGATGACCTCTTCTATTACAGCAGCCACCGGATTCTGACACGCCAGGGACATCTGTATGTCAATCACTATGGAATGCAGCTTACGCTTCTCGGCCGCTACGGCATCAAAACCCATGCGGTAAACGGCAGGGATTTTTGTTTTGTCAACGGCGATGAAAATGATTTCCGCTACTCAAACCTCAAAATCATCAATCCGTATTTTGGTGTCGAACGCATCGACAAAAACGGAACCGAACACTATAAAGTACGTATCCATATCCACGGCAACATCACTGTCGGTAATTACACAAATGCGATTGATGCGGCAATTGCCTATAACAAAGCCGTAGATCTAGCGCATCAGGCCGGCATATCAAAAAATTTTCCGGAAAACTATATCGAGGAGCTGTCTGCTTCGTCCTATGCCGATATTTACCAGCAGATTTCTCTTTCTCCTAAATATCTTTCTTACCTAAAAGGACTTCCCCGCAAATAAGGGAAGTCCTCTCTGACATCTTTTTATTATTTCTGGTTGATATAATTGACAAGACCTTCGCAGTCAATAATCTTCTGCATAAATGGTGGAAATGCCTGTCCCTGGAATTTCTTTCCGGTTGTCACATCTGTGATGATTCCGGAATCAAAATCTACTTCCACCTCATCCCCTGCCTGTATTTCCTTTGCGGCCTGTGGGCACTCAATGATCGGCAAACCGATATTGATGGCATTCCGGTAAAAGATTCTGGCAAATGTCTCAGCAATGACACAGCTGACACCGGATGCCTTGATGGAAATCGGTGCATGCTCACGGGAAGAACCACATCCAAAGTTTTTATTGGCTACAATAATATCTCCCACATGTACATTTTTTACGAAATCTTTATCGATATCTTCCATACAGTGTGTGGCAAGTTCTTTCGGATCGGAAGAATTCAAATATCTTGCTGGAATGATAACATCCGTATCTACGTTATCGCCATATTTAAATACACTACCATGTGCTGCTTTCATTTCTTATCTGACCTCCTTTTTCTCCGGCATCTTCTACATTACTTCCGCCGGGCCTGAAATCTTTCCGGTGATGGCACTTGCCGCTGCAACCGCCGGGCTTGCAAGATATACTTCCGAATCTACATGTCCCATACGTCCGACAAAGTTACGGTTTGTTGTGGATACACAGCGTTCACCTTCTGCAAGTACTCCCATATATCCGCCAAGACACGGTCCACAGGTCGGTGTACTTACGATTGCACCTGCTTCGATAAAGATCTTAAGAAGTCCCTCTTCCATGGCATCCAGATAAATCTGCTGGGTTGCCGGGATTACGATCACGCGGAGTCCTTTGGCTACTTTCTTTCCTTTTAAGATTTCTGCAGCTGTACGAAGATCTTCCATACGTCCGTTTGTGCAGGAACCAATCACAACCTGATCAATTTTCACATCGCCCACTTCATCAATCGTACGTGTGTTATCCGGCAGATGTGGGAATGAAACGGTTGACTTTAAAGTTGAAAGATCAATCGTATATTCTTCGTCATACTCTGCATCCGCATCTGCTTCATATTCCACGAACGGTCTCTTGGAATGTTCTTTCATGTATGCACGGGTCAGATCGTCTACCGGGAAAATACCGTTCTTTCCACCGGCCTCAATTGCCATGTTTGCGATGGTAAAACGGTCATCCATGGAAAGGTATTTGATTCCTTCCCCAACAAATTCCATGGATTTATAAAGGGCTCCATCCACACCGATCATTCCGATGATATGAAGAATCACATCTTTTCCGCTGATCCATTTGTCCGGCTTTCCTACAATATTAAATTTGATTGCAGACGGTACTTTAAACCATGCTTTTCCAGTAGCCATGCCGGCTGCCATATCTGTACTTCCCACACCAGTAGAAAATGCACCAAGTGCACCGTATGTACATGTATGGGAATCTGCACCGATAATCACATCTCCCGCAACCGTAAGTCCTTTTTCCGGAAGGAGTGCATGCTCTATTCCCATCTCACCTACATCAAAATAGTTTGTAATATCATTTTTGCAGGCGAACTCGCGTACGCATTTGCAATGCTCTGCGGATTTAATGTCTTTATTTGGAGCAAAGTGATCCATCACAAGTGCGATTTTATCTTTGTGAAATACACCCTCTACATTCATTTTTCCGATTTCATGAATTGCAACCGGAGAAGTAATATCATTGCCCAGAACCAGATCCAGGTCTGCCTCGATCAGCTGTCCGGCGCTGACAGAAGGCAAGCCTGCATGTGCTGCAAGAATCTTCTGAGTCATTGTCATTCCCATGGATAATTCCTCCTTTAATATCTTAAACTACTATGATTTTAGCACAGATTATTTCATAATCCTAATACATAATAAACATATTTACCATAACTATATTTTATGATATAATAACTTATTATAATAAACGGAGGCAATAATGAATCAGAATTTATCTTCTTACTGGATTTTTTATACGGTTGCCAATGCCGGAAATATTTCCAAGGCAGCCAAAGAACTCTACATCAGCCAGCCTGCCATCAGCAAATCCATTCAGAAACTGGAAGAAAATTTAGGATGCAAACTGTTTTCCCGCAGTTCCCGCGGCGTTGTACTGACGGACGAGGGCCAGTTACTTTATGGACATGTAAAGGAAGCCTTTGAAACACTGACACTTGGGGAAGACAAATTAAAACGCTCCATCGATCTTGGTGTCGGTCACCTGCAGATCGGTGTCAGTTCCACACTCTGCAAATTTGTGCTTCTGCCCTATCTGAAAGAATTCATACGGCAGAATCCGCATATCAGTATTTCCATCAACTGTCAGTCGACCAACGAAACGCTTGATCTGCTGGATGAAAATAAAATTGACATCGGTCTGATTGGAAAGCCGGATAATCTCAAAAACATCAATTTTTACTATCTGGACAACATTGAAGACATTTTTGTAGCCAATCCGGACTATCTCTCAAATCTAAAAAAAAGAGGGATTACCAGAGATTCCATCCTTGGCAATTCCACACTTATGCTTTTGGATAAGCATAACATGACGCGGCAGTATATTGACGATTATCTGCAGGACAATCATATTTCCGTAGCGGAATCCATTGATATCTCGAACATGGATCTGTTAATTGATTTCGCAAAGATCGGTGTCGGCGTTGCCTGTGTCATCAAAAGTTTTGTCACAAAGGAACTCCAAGAGGGATCTCTCGTGGAAATTCCGCTCGGCATCCCGATCCACAAACGGGAAATCGGCTTTGCATACAAGGAAAACTTAAAGCCATCCAAATCCTTACAGACCTTTATTGACTTTTACCGTACTTACAGACCGGAGGAAACACTATGAAAGAACAGCTTCACACCATCCCAATTTCAGATGCCATGGCAAATGCCGGAGAATGTCCGTTCTGCTATATCGAACAAAAAACCGAAGAACACATGATGGATTTCGTCCTCGGACATGGTGCCTCCTACATGGAAGCCGATATCCGCGACATGACAGACCGGGAAGGATTCTGCCGCGCACATTTCAAAAAAATGTTTGATTATGGAAATTCGCTCGGCAATGCCTGGATTTTAAAAACACTGATGAAACGTCACGAAGAGGAAATGGATCATGTCTGGAAAACCTTCCGTCCGGACGCTGCTGCAAAACGCAGCAGTCTGTTCGGCAAAAAAACAGATGGTTCTTCCAATTCCATTGTCGAGTGGATCAACCGGCGGGAATCCACCTGTTTCATCTGTAACAGTGTAAAAAATACCTTTCAGGCTTACATGAAAACCTTCTTTTCCATGTACAAAAAAGATGTGGATTTCCGTGCACAGGTGGCAAATACCAAAGGATTCTGCCTCGATCACTTTAAAGTTCTCTGCGAAGGTGCCGACGAACAGCTTTCCGGTGAAGAGAAAAAAGAATTCTATGCCACCGTCCTTCCTCTGATGAAGGAAAATTTCCACCGCGTTTATGAAGACGTTGCATGGTTTATTGAAAAATATGATTACAAAAACAAAGATGCTGACTGGAAAGATTCCAAAGATGCCATTCAGCGTGGCATGCAGAAATTGCGTGGCAGCGACCCGTCCCTGCCTCCTCATGTGTTAAAAAAATAACTTTTGGTTTCTCCTTCCGGCAACTATAAGATAGCCCGCATCCATCAAAAGCATGCACAGAAATACAAGTGCCGCATAGCCAATAAGATACCCCGGATTTCCCATCCTGTCTGCCAGCCAGACAAGCGGAGATCCGGCGGATGGCCAGTTCACAAACATATAATTCACATCATATCTTTTATCAAACCAGTAAATCGGTATCACAACCGCAGTCAGAAATAACACCACCTGCCAGAGTTTTGCAAAATCCGGTCGGATTTCATGGGATGCAAGTTTTCCTGCCACATACAGTACAATTCCCATATGAAACAAAAAGCCTTCCAGTGTAATGAAATGAATGACCGGATAAAAGTTCCAGTTTGGAAATAAAAGTGCCAGCACTGTTCCCGGGAGACAGATGGTATACAGCACCTGCCCCAGCCATTTCCATTTCGTCAGACAATGAACGACACACAAAATTCCAGCCATGCTGCACAGATGAAACGGGAGTTCATATAAAAACGCTTCATGGATCACCGCAATATAAATTGCTCTCACGACAATCCACACCACAAGGGAACATGCCGTCAGACCATCCATCCGGCGTTTTTTTCTTTCATCCCCTTTTTTATAAATCCATACATATCTGACGCATATGGCAAAAATAACCGAAAGCCACAACAGATGCCATGGACCGAACAACGCAAATCCAATGCCATCCGGAATATGGGTTTCATATGTAAAAAAATAAGAAAGATATGAAAGTTTCACATCAAAGACCTCCTTTTTTACAGTATCTGTGTTTTTCCTTTTTATTATGCAAAACACCCTGCGCCTTTTGCGCAGGGTGCCTTTCCCTTAGAAATCTTCTGTCTGCTGTTTTCTGGCAGACAGGAAACATTTTATTTCATTACAATGTTTACCAGTCTTCCCGGTACATAAATCTCTTTGACAATATTTCCGGTCAGTTTATCTGCAATGACTTCTTTTGCCTTTGCAATTACCTGATCCTTCGGATCATCTTTCTGGATACCAAGCGTTCCCTTTACCTTACCATTGATCTGAACGGCAATCTCCACGGAAGATTCCACCGTCTTTGCCTCATCGAACTCCGGCCATGTCTGCTGATATACTCTTCCCTCGCATCCGATAATCTGCCACATTTCTTCTGTAATATGCGGAGCAACCGGATTCAGCAGAATGATCAGTGTCTTTAACTCTCCCCTGGTGATAGAGCCTTTTTTATAAAAATCATTCAAAAGTGTCATCATGGCAGCAATCGCCGTATTGTACTTGAGGTTTTCAAAGTCATTGGAAACCTTCTTGATGGTCTGATGCATCTTGGTCTCAAGATCCTTGGAGTATCCCTCCTCATCAGTCATAAGATCCTGCAATTTCCAGACACGGTCTAAGAATCTGCGGCATCCCTTTACTCCATCTTCCGACCAGGATGCAGCCAGATCAAATGCTCCGATGAACATTTCATACGTACGCAGAGTGTCTGCACCATACTCCTGCACAATATCGTCTGGATTGACTACATTTCCTCTGGACTTTGACATCTTCTCTCCGTTCTCACCGAGAATCATGCCATGGGAAGTACGCTTCTGGTATGGTTCCGGAGTCGGAACAACGCCCTGATCATACAGGAATTTATGCCAGAATCTGGAATACAGCAGATGCAGGGTCGTGTGCTCCATACCGCCATTGTACCAGTCGACCGGCAGCCAGTATTTAAGTGCTTCCGGACTTGCCAGTGCCTTGTCATTGTGCGGATCGGTATAACGCAGGAAATACCAGGAAGATCCGGCCCACTGCGGCATTGTATCGGTCTCACGCTTTGCAGGACCACCACAGCATGGACAGGTTGTATTTACCCAGTCGGTCATTGCTGCAAGCGGAGATTCTCCGTTGTCTGTCGGCATATAACTTTCTACTTCCGGAAGAAGCAACGGCAGCTCGCTCTCATCGATCGGCACATACCCACATTTATCGCAGTGAACAATCGGAATCGGCTCCCCCCAGTAACGCTGACGGGAGAATACCCAGTCTCTTAATTTATAATTTGTCTTTGCCTGACCAATTCCTTTTTCTTCCAGGAATTTGATCATCTTTTCCTTTGCCTCTTTTACTTCCAGGCCGTTTAAGAAGTCGGAGTTGATCAGCACACCCGTCGCTACATCGGTAAAAGCAGCCTCATTGACATCCACTTCTTCTCCGTTCTTTGCAACTACCTGAATGATCGGAAGATGAAATTTCTTTGCAAACTCCCAGTCTCTCTCATCATGTGCCGGAACTGCCATGATAGCACCGGTACCATAGCTCATCAGTACATAATCAGATACCCAGATCGGAACTTCTTTTCCGTTGACCGGATTGATTGCAGTCAGACCGTCAATTGCCACACCAGTCTTGTCTTTTGCAAGCTCCGCCCGCTCAAAATCAGACTTTCTGGAAGCCTGCTCGCGGTATGCAACGATTTCCTCCCAGTTTTTAATCTGATCCTTGTACTTATCCAGATATGGATGCTCTGGTGAAACAACCATATAGGTAACACCAAACAATGTATCGCAGCGTGTGGTGTAAATACGCAGCTTATCTTCTGTATCTTTGATCTGAAAATCAACCTCGGCACCTGTAGAACGTCCGATCCAGTTTTTCTGTGAAACCTTGACACGTTCAATGTAGTCTACATCATTCAGTCCTTCGATCAGCTTATCCGCATAATCGGTAATCTTTAACATCCATTCGCTCTTTACCTTGCGGACAACCGGAGCACCACACCGCTCACATACACCGTTTACAACTTCCTCATTTGCAAGACCTACCTTACAGGAAGTACACCAGTTGATCGGCATCTCTTTTTTGTATGCAAGACCGGCCTTGAATAATTTCAGGAAAATCCACTGGGTCCACTTATAATACTTTGGATCTGTTGTGTTAATCTCACGATCCCAGTCAAAAGAATATCCCAGAGAATGTAACTGATCCTTAAAATGCTTTACATTATTCTCTGTTACGATTTTTGGATGGATTTTATTTTTAATTGCATAGTTTTCTGTCGGAAGTCCAAATGCATCCCATCCCATCGGATATAATACATTATATCCCTGCATTCTTCTCTTACGGGCAACAATATCCAATGCTGTATATGGTCTCGGATGACCAACGTGAAGTCCCTGTCCGGATGGATATGGGAATTCAACCAGCGCATAATATTTCGGTTTGGAATAATCATTGGTTGCAGCAAAAGCCTTTTCATCATCCCAGACTTTCTGCCACTTTTTCTCTACCACTTTGTGGTTGTATACTTCTGCCATGTCTTCGCCTCTTCATTTTTCATATTTTTTCACAATACATTTATTTTACACATACCGGGGTAGTTTGTCAATTGTCATGAGGAGGGACCCGCGCTCTTTGCGGGAGGAGCCCTTATGACCACTTCCTTTTCCAGAGGAGGGACATTGCCATGAGGAGGGACCCGCGCTCTTTGCGGGAGGAGTCCTTATGGCCCCACATGGAAAAATCTTGATACCTCTTTGTGGGAGGAGTCCTTATGACCCACTTCCTTCCACCCCATCACAAAAACAAAAACCCCGATGATATCACTCACCGGGGTTTTTAAAATCAGTTTCTGATTAGTTGTTGATGAGCTTGTCGCTCTCGTTGTTCCAGCTGTACAGCTTACGGATCTCAGCACCAACCTTCTCTGATGGATGCTCAGAAGCAAGCTTTCTCATAGCCTTGAAATGAACCTGACGTCCTGCCGGAGACATATCCAGTAAGAACTCTTTTGCAAATGTACCATCCTGAATATCAGTAAGGATCTGCTTCATAGCCTTCTTTGTCTCAGCAGTAACAATCTTTGGTCCGGTGATATAATCACCATACTCAGCTGTATTAGAGATAGAATATCTCATTCCTGCGAAACCTGACTGGTAAATTAAGTCTACGATCAGTTTCATCTCATGGATACACTCGAAGTATGCATTTCTCGGATCATAACCAGCCTCGCAAAGTGTTTCGAAACCAGCCTGCATAAGTGCACAAACACCACCACAAAGTACAGCCTGCTCACCGAAGAGGTCAGTCTCTGTCTCTGTACGGAATGTTGTCTCAAGAAGTCCGGCTCTTGCTCCGCCGATTCCAAGACCATATGCAAGTGCAAGATCCCATGCCTTTCCGGTAGCATCCTGCTCAACAGCGATCAGACAAGGAGTTCCCTTACCAGCCTGATACTCAGAACGTACTGTATGTCCTGGTGCCTTAGGTGCGATCATTGTAACATCGACATCCTTTGGTGGCTTGATGCATCCGAAATGGATATTGAAACCATGTGCGAACATTAACATGTTACCTGGCTCAAGGTTTGGCTCGATATCTTTCTTGTACATATCAGCCTGTAATTCATCGTTAATCAGAATCATGATAATATCAGCTTTTTTAGCAGCTTCTGCTGCAACGTATACCTTAAATCCCTGCTCTTCGGCTTTCTTCCAGGACTTGCTTCCCTCATAAAGACCGATAATGACGTTGCATCCGGACTCCTTTAAGTTTAATGCATGTGCATGTCCCTGGCTACCATAGCCGATGATTGCGATTGTCTTTCCATCCAGTAATGAAAGGTTACAATCTTCCTGATAAAAAATTCTTGCTTCTGACATATCATTGTCCTCCTAAATATGTATACTCTTATATAAAAAAATATTTTTAATAAGTAGCCGTAACTAATCCAAAAAACGGACATCCGACGATCCACGGGTAAGTCCCGTAATTCCGGTACGTGCAAGTTCCAGAATTTCATATCCATCCAGCAGATCTAAAAAGGCATCCAGTTTATCCTGATGTCCTACCAGCTGAATTACCATGGAATCGTTTGTGACATCTACGATCTTTCCATGAAAAATCTCTGTCACATTCATAATCGGCTGACGCTCGTTATCCTTTGCGCGGATCTTTACAAGAATCAGCTCCCGGGTAACAGAAAGTCCCGGTTCCAGTTTTTTGATATCCAACACATCTTCCAATTTCAGTAACTGTTTCTCGATCTGATCCAGAATAAGTTCATCGCCACTGGCAACAATTGTAATTCTGGTATATTTCGGATCTGCAGTCACACCGGATGAAAAACTGTCAATATTATATCCGCGGCGACTGAACAATCCGGATATCCGGCTCGTCACGCCTGGGTTATTTTCCACTAAAAGCGATAACGCCTGTCTTCTCATATCTCGAAAACCTTCTACTTTCTTTGTGTTGTTTAGATCATAATACTATAATCTGTGTTTGTCAAGCACTATTTTTATTATAACTTCCAGTTATATTATGAATAACTCCCATCTATCAGAATGGGACTTTAAAAGTGAAACATATGGGAATAAAGAAAGGTTCCGATTCCCACCCCCAGTAAAATGATCACAATAATTTTCATAAGAAGCGCGATCACACTGCAGATCACACCCGCAAGAGCCATTCCTCTGCTGCTGCCGTACTTGGGTTTCTGTAATGCGATAATTCCAAGAATCAGGCCTGCCGCAGCAACAAAGAATGTCAGCCATTTTCCTCCGGCACAGCATGCCAGCAGAATGGCAACAATCCCAAGGATCATGGAGGCAATTCCAAGCCCGTTTGCACCTTCGTCCATATTCTGCGGTGTTCCGCCATAGGTATACGGATTATCCGGATTTGTAGGTGTTCCACAATATCCGCACATGACAGAATCATCGGGAATCTCTCTTCCACATTTTCTACAATACATGATTTCTCCTTTGTTCTAATATAATGTTTTAATCGCGCCGTTGTAATACTGCAGGATCTTTAAGGCATCCGTCAGGTCTACTTTCCCGTCGCGGTTTACATCTGCAGCGGTTTTCTCCGCACTGGTAAACGTCTTTGTATTATTGTAATACTGAATGACGTACAATACATCGATCAGATTGATTTTTCCGTCCCCGCTGACATCTCCCAGTGTATGCTGCTGATCTGTGATCGTCACACTCGATGTCGCCGAATTGTAGGAAAAAATATCCCCCTGCTGATCTTCCACAGACTCAATGGCAACCGTAACATCCGTACTGATTCCGTTGTTGGAATAGGCTGTCATTCCATTGGCAAGCTGAAAATCAATATACATCAGATTTCCCGAAGTATTTACATCTGCTGCTGCCGTATATTCTGTCGTAAGATACCCTCCATAGGAAGACATATTGTAATCACTCTGCGTAAGTGTCGACTGTACTTCCGGTGCCAGCGTCACAGACTGGAATGCAAGAATATATTTATTGTATGAAATTCCAAGTTTGATCTTGTTGAATCCGTCATTTCTGGAAAAATATACCGGAACGGAAATATGCCCGTTTCCCTTTACGATTCCAAGGGAAAGTGTCACGGTCTTTGCCTGGGAATTCGTCAGTGTCAGTTTCTGCGTTTTCAGTTCCACATCCGATCCGTTTGTGCGAAGATAAGATGGACGGAAGGTAATGTCAGTCTTTATGACCGGTTTTGCCGAGGTAAATTTTAATGTTGCAATCGATGATCCCGATACTTTTACCGGATCTGCAATCTGTGCGGTGGTATTTCCTGCCGCATCCTTTTTATAATAATCCACGGACAGAAAATGTGTGTACCCATTATAAGAAGCCTTCCACTCTCCGTTATTGTCTGTCTTTCCGGATGTGGTGCCCCCGTCAACAACTACCGTAACCGAAGTAAATACTGAATTGTCATAAGTCAGGTATCCTCCGAATCCGGAAGTCTCCGCATTGACAGAAAATGTCACATCAAATGACTGTCCCGCATTTAAATTGATGGAGTCACTGGCAGTCTTCATTTCCAGCGAACCGGCAGTGGTTCCTGCCGCATACACATCTGGCGGCTCCACACCAGTTCCCGCAATAAACATACATGCAAGCATGATTCCGGCTATTAATTTCTTTGCTTTTCTCATAAGAATTCCCCCACTTATATGTGTTTTGATCCTTTGTAACTCATTCTATGTCTTATCCTACCATTCTCTGTAGCAAAAGGCAAGAAGTAACAAAGCTGGAAATTTTTCTCTTCTGCGGTAATTTTAAGAAACAACAATTTTTAACACGACCGGAAATTCAGAATAAAAACCGGAGGTCTTCACATGCAGACCTTCTGCGTCCGTTTTCCATTCCGGGGATTTTTCATATCCAAGAACTTCTACCTGTCTGATAATCCCATGGAATTCCGGGAGATTCTGGTCACTGCTTTCTGCCAGAGACTGAACGCAAAAGTTTCCATCCTGCGGGCACTTTAACGCAATGGCATAAATATTTCCATGATTCACTGTAAAACGGTAATCCTGCGGCGTATAGACCATCTCTTTCTGATCTGAGAACTGTCCCTCCTGCATCTTTGTCGGACCTTCGGACGATTTTCTCCATACCTTTGCTCCATGGATGGCTTCCCGGTTCACCGCCATCCAGTCCGCCAGATCCCGGAGAATCTTTTTATCTCCTTCCGGAAGCGTGCCATCCGCCTTCGGTCCGACATTTAATAAAAGATTTCCGTTTTTACTTACCACATCCACCAGCGTACAGATGATTTCTTGACTTGTTTTATAGATCAGTGTATCCGTATAGCACCAGGAATTTCTTGCAATTGCGGTATCTGTCTGCCACGGATACGGTTTTGCCTCCGCAAAGCCGCCACGTTCCATTTCTACAATTCCACTGCCAAACGCCATCGCATCATGCTTGTAACAGATGGCAACATTCGTCCCCCATTCCGCTCCGCAATTATAATAAAACGCGGCAAGTTTCTTTAAATAGGGCTTAAATGCCTCATGCTGGACCCACCAGTCAAAATACAACAGGCGCGGACGGTAATTAAGGATAAGTTCTGCCGTCCGTGCCAGCCAGTCATCGAGAAACTCTTCTGTCGGATACGGTCTGGAATACAGGTCCTCCGGATCTGCCTCCGGCATGGATGGCCAGTAAAAATCCCCTTTTTTCAGTGGTTCATGGATATCACTGTCAAACGTTTTTCCATTTCCGAGGAAAAACCAGTGTTCCGCACGGTGGGAAGATGTACAGAAATGAATTCCCCGCTTTTTTGCTTCCTCTTTCAGTTCCCCGAGAACATCCCGTTTCGGTCCCATGTCGACCGCGTTCCAATCGGAAAGATCACTCCGGTACATCTGAAATCCATCATGATGTTCCGCTACCGGAAACACATAACCGGCTCCTGCCGCCTGAAACAGTTCCATCCACTCCGCCGGGCAAAAATGTTCAGCCCGAAACATCGGAATAAAATCCTTATACCCGAAGTTCTTCTGCAATCCATAAGTTTTTCTGTGATGCTCATATGCCGGCATTCCTTCTTTGTACATGTTGCGCGGATACCACTCATTGGAATTTGCCGGAACACTGTAAACACCCCAGTGTATAAAAATACCGAGTTTTTCTTTCGCCAGCCACTGCGGCATCTGCGCTTCACACAGCGATGCCCATGAAGCCTCATAAGGTCCCCTAGCAATCTTTTCTTCTACCTTCTGTAAAATTTCCTTTTCCCGTTGTGCAATTCTCATCCATCATTCTCCTTAACCGTTCGATTGCCGGATAATTATTGGGATTGATCTGCTCTTTCGATGGGAGTTCATCCATACGGAAAAAACAAAGTTTTTCTACTTCCTCCTGCTGGCAGATGATCTGTCCGGAAAATTTCCGGCATAAAAAGATCTCTTCTGCGGCATAAATTTCATCCCCGTTTGGATAGACATAATGTACTTCTTCTCCGGAGACATTCATAAAGTGTTCGAGGTTTCCGCAGATCAGTCCTGTTTCCTCCTGTACTTCCCGTCTGGCACAGTCTTCAAAGCTGTCCCCGAGTTCCATAGAACCCCCGGGATATCCCCATAACCCGTTGTCTGCACGTTTCTGCAGAAGCAACTCCCTTTTTTCATTCAAAAGCAGCACTCCTGCACAGGTCATAATCAACGGCCGATGACCTACCTGTTTTCTCAATTCCAATATATATCCCATATGTTTTGTTCTCTCTTTCTTTTTTCTGTCTCCATCATAGCATGGGAAAAGAAAAAAGAAAACCGCGCATCTTTTCAGATGCACGGCGTTTGCTGCTTATATCGTAATATCCTGTGTCAACTGGATATCCTGCAGGGAGCTTCCGACATAAATGCGGTAATCCCCATGTTTTAATCTCCATGTTCCGGCAGCTTCATCATAATGCATGAAATCTTCCATCGTGATTTTCAAAAGCACGGTCTTGGTTTCCCTCGGACGAAGACAGATTTTTTCAAATGCCTTCAGTTCCTTCACCGGGTTTTCCGGAGAAACCGTCTTCTCTCCAAGATACAACTGAACCGTCTCTTTTCCCTCCAGTGCTCCTACATTGCGCACCTGAAGCTGTACATCAAATCCATTGGCACGCGCTTTGGACGGAATTTCCTCAATTTTTAAATTATCATAGGTAAAGTCTGTATAAGACAATCCATGTCCGAAACAAAACTGTACCGGAATCCGGTTCTTTTCGTAATAACGGTATCCCACGAAGATGCCTTCTGCATAGGTCTGTGTCAAATGTGCATTCATATGTTTCTTCTCTTCGTCTGTCAGAGGTCTTCCCTGGAAATACGCTTCTTTCCGGAAACATTCCGGAATCTCTTCCGGAAGCGTTTCTGCAAGTTTTCCGGAAGGATTTACTGCACCAAACAATACCTCTGCAAGCGCAGTGCCTCCTTCCATACCGCTGTAACTCATCCAAACAATTGCCTTTGCCCTGTCCGCCCATGGTTTCATGGAAACCGGACTTCCGGCAAGCATTACAATTGTCATATCCGGTCGAACCTCAAGAAGCTCTGTAATCAGCCGGTCCTGTCCGTATGGCAGGGTTAAATCCGCACGGTCCTGTCCTTCCAGATCCTGATCATGATTTAAACCACCCACATAAATGACATGCTTATATTCTTTTGCCAGTTCCACAGCTTCTTTCCGCAGACGTGCACTGTCCTCGGTTTCCTTTGCTGTCTCAGCCGCCGCTTTGCTTGCATCAAGGCTGTCTTCCTGCCAGTTATGATCGCTTTCCTTTTTTGCCGGAATATCATATCCTCTGGCATAACGGACTTCGCAGTTTCCACCGAGAAACTTGCTGATTCCAAGCAGTGGTGTAATCTCATACAAAGCTTTAATCTCCGCACTTCCGCCACCCATAGCCTGTGAAATCACTGCATTCTGCCCAATGACAAGAACTTTATCGATTGCAGGATCAAGCGGAAGTTTCCGGTCTTCATTTTTTAACAGTGTGATCGATTCTCTTGCTACTTTTAAAACTTCAAAACGGTGTTTTGCCGTATTATAACTTCCCGCTTTCCGGTTCTTGTTCTTCTGAACCAGAATTTTCTTTTTTCCATCAGAATCCGGTACTTCTGTCAGTTCAATCATATGCAGGCGTACCATCATCCGCAGAATATTGCGCACTTTTTCGTCCACACAGGCCTCATCTATATGCCCTTTTCGGATTTCGCTGATCAGCGGATTCGCAAGAAAATAGTCATCAAAATCACTGGTTACCGACATTTCGATATCAAGCGGTCCCTCTGCGGTCCCCTTTGTTGTATGTACGGCTCCCCAGTCAGAGATAATGGTTCCGTCAAATCCCCATTCTTTGCGCAGTACGGTTCCCATAATATCTTTGTTTTCACAGACATGTGTTCCGCGGATCAGATTATAAGAGCCCATGATCGACTTTGCACCCGCTTTTTGTACAACCGCCTGAAATGCCGGGAAATAAATTTCACGCATTGTACGCTCATCCGCTTCCACATTTACCCAGAGCCGTTCGGTTTCCTGATTGTTCATTGCAAAATGCTTTACACATGCTGCCACATCAGACGTCTCGATTCCACGAACTATCGGAACGGCAAGTTCACTGGTCAGTCTTGGATCTTCACTGATATATTCAAAATTTCTTCCGCATGCAGGTGTTCTTTTGATATTAATACCCGGAGCAAGAATCACATCTTTGCCTCTTCCGCGTGCTTCTTCTCCCAACACTTTTCCTGCATTGCGTGCAAGTTTGCGGTTCCATGTCATCGCAATCGCACTGTTGCTCGGACAATATGTCACATAATCATCTGGTGTTCCGACCGGCATCCACTGATCATTGACAAACTCGCTGCGCACACCCATCGGTCCATCGGACATCTTTAAAGGGGGAATATGAATTCTTTCCACCCCCGCGGTGCGAAACAGACCCGCACCGTGGATCATGCCGGTTTTCTCTTCCAGTGTCATTTCCTTGATCAGAAGACAGATCCGGTTTTCCAATACTTTATCCATCAATTTTTCCTCTTACCTGATTTTACTGTATACACTCTATGTGGCTCTCACAGTCACGAAGAATGGTGTTTTTATTTTCTTTGGATGCCTTTGCGCCCTTCACATCTAAAATGCCGGTATTAACCAGTTCTACGGTAAACGGCTTTTTGCTGTCGCAGTCGATCACAAGCTTATCCTCTATGCGTTTTACCACAATGGAAGCCACTTTATTCTGATCCATATCGTAGATTTCAGCAGCTGCCTCATCCTGTACATCATATACACGGAATGTCACCTGATCGGCATAATCATACTCTGGTCCCTCTTCGCTGTTTCCAAGCGGAAGTACCGTATTCGGACGTACCATCAGCGGAATCTCCGTATAAGCATATGTGCGGGTATACCAGTCTCCGCCTTCCTGCTGCCTGCCGGTGAAGAAATCGGTCCATATGCCGTTCTCCTTTGGCAGATAGTATTCTCCAATTCCCTCATCGTTAAAGATTGGAGCAACTAGTAAGCTGTCGCCGAGCATATACTGCTTATCCAGATAATTGCACATTTTATCATTTGTGTAAGAAAGAACCATCGCACGCATGCTTGGAATTCCCTCGTTATGTGCTGTCAGCGCGGTCTTCCACAGGTATGGCATCAGACGTGCTTTCAGGCGTACAAAGCTGCGCAGCACATCCACGGCCTCATCGTCATAAGCCCACGGCACACGGTATGATGTACTTCCATGCAGACGGCTGTGAGAAGAAAGCAGACCAAACGCACACCATCTCTTATAGACATCCGCGGTAGAAGTGTTTTCAAATCCGCCGATATCATGGCTCCAGAACCCAAATCCGGAAAGCTGTAAGGATAATCCGCCACGCAGACTTTCTTCCATGGATTCATAATCAGACCAGCAGTCTCCGCCCCAGTGTACCGGGAATTTCTGTCCACCTGCGGTAGCAGATCTCGCAAACAGTACTGCCTCATCTTTTCCTTTCTTTTTCTCAAGAACTTCAAATACAGCTTCATTATATAAATAGGTATAATAATTGTGCATTTTTTCCGGATTTTTCTTGTCATAGTAAACGCAATCGGTTGGAATTCTCTCACCAAAATCTGTCTTGAAACAATCCACACCCATATCAACCAATGCTTCGAGTTTCTTCTGATACCATTTCTTTGCCTCCGGGTTGGTAAAGTCGACGATTGCCATGCCCGGCTGCCACATGTCCCACTGCCATACAGAACCGTCCGGACGCTTCAGGAAATATCCGCCTTCCATGCCCTCGTCAAACATCACGGATTCCTGTGCAATATACGGATTAATCCATACACAGATCTTTAATCCCTTTGCTTTCATACGGGAAAGCATCCCCTCCGGGTCCGGGAATACACGCTCATCCCACAGGAAATCGGTCCAGTGGAAATCTTTCATCCAGAAGCAGTCAAAATGGAATACTTTAAGCGGAATTCCACGATCGAGCATACCATCGATAAAGCTCATAACTGTTTTTTCATCATAGTTTGTCGTAAAGGATGTGGAAAGCCAGAGGCCAAATGTCCAGGCCGGAGGAAGTGCCGGTTTTCCGGTCAGATCCGTATAGCGGCGCAGAACATCCTTCAGATCCGGTCCGTTAAAGAAGAAATAATCCAGACTCTCTCCCGGCACAGAAAATTCTACTTTTGTGACCGCTTCCGTTGCCACTTCAAATGATACTTTCTCGGTATGGTTGACAAACACACCATATCCCTTGTTTGAAATATAAAACGGAATATTTTTATAAGACTGATCGGTGGAGGTACCGCCATCTTCATTCCAGATATCTATGGACTGACCGTTTCTGGTAAATGCGGCAAAGCGCTCACCAAGACCGTAGATCAGCTCTCCCACACCTAAAGAAAGCTGCTGTCTCATATAGGCATCCTTATCTGCGCTCTTTACATAAGCATCACCCTTCCAGTCCGTCTTCATATAGGCAAGATCACGCCATGCACTGGTACTGAGCTTCTTATCCCCGTTATAGTAAGTCATGGACCAGTTCTCTTTGGTAATAACCAGTTTTGCATTTCCGCTTTTTACAACAATCTTCTCATCATCTTCGGTGGCATCAATTGCTGTCTGTTTGGGAAGATTTAATGCAAACTGTGGTCCATCCTGAATTGCGCCCTTATAATGATACGTCTTTACACGGATTACTTCCGGCATCGGAGTGGTAATTTCAACCGTAAGATTGATTCCGCCCAATGTATCTCCTCTGTGATTAATCTTATGTGTCGGTGCACAGAGCACTACTTTATCTTTTTCAATTTTTGTAAAATAAACTTCTGCCGGTGAAAAGCAGGCGCAGCCTTCTTTCTGCAGCCAGCATCCATTACTGAATTTCATATCTTATTTTCCTCTCTTTCCCTTCGCCATACGAATGTTTTATTTTCCCTTATCCACACTATACAAAATTTATCCGTGCTTTCCTACTAGAAATTTTAGACGTAATTTACTATAATATTTATAGAATTTGCCAGACGGTATTATCCCTTAATTTTATAACAAAGGATATTTTATGAAACTACATATTAATAAAATACATGATACACATTCTGTCAGAAGTCAGCTGCTTCGTATTTTTCTGCTGGCAGGCATGTTTCCGCTTCTGGTAATCGGCATCTTTTCCATTGCCAGCGTGCGAAAACAGATGCTTGCCCGCTATGAATCTCTGGAGAAGGCAGATGGCCTGCGTGTTGCCTCCTCCTTAAACGACATCACAACTACCATATATTCATCTTCCGATACCCTGCTTAACAGTAATCAGTGTCTGAGTCTGTTTGCGGCAGAATCACTGGATTCCGGTATCGAGGAACAGCTTACGGCTCTGGAGCGGGCACTCCAGACTTATTTTGAGAATACAGCAGCCGTTGCCCGCATTCAGATTTATACCAACAATCCAAACCTTCAAAATTCCGAGCATATTCATTATCAGCAGAATTTTGTCCTGGACGAATGGCGCAAAACCCTGGGAAATAACTGGAGTACATGGGCTTCCCTGCAGCGATACACGGCAATCGTCCGGCAGCCTTACCGTGAACTGACACTGATCCGGCGGATCGGTGTTGCCTCCAGTAAATATCAGGCATTTCTGGTTGTCGGTCTGGACCGCAATACCATTAAAAATCATCTGGAGCAGTCCAGCAATGAAACAACCATCAGTCTGGACGGAACCCAGATCATCTATGCCACAGACTCTGTTCTGATCGGCAAAGACATGGAGTTTCCCGATGATTTTTCCGGCTATATTTACCGCTACACCGGTCCGAAAGAAATCGGAAACCAGATGCGTCTGGTCAACTATGTAACTCTGCAGTCCTACAAATCCAACAATTTGTTTTATGTGCGGACCGTGGACCCGGATGCCTTAAAAACAATCAATCATACCGTTGCCGTATTTGTCCTGATTCTGGTACTTGCCCTGCTTGTACCATTGATTCTGATGATCTGTTTTTCGGACTATTTCAGCACAAGGATTACAACCCTGAAATCAGCAATGCACCGTGCCAGCCTCGGCGATTACAATATCATCGAACAATTCCGCGGTGATGATGAGTTAAGCGATACCTTTAAAGACCTCAAACTGACCGTGGATGCGATTCACGATAAGGAAGCGCAGTTTTATGAAGCACGGATCCGGGAACAGCAACTGGTCAACCGGCAGCAGCAAATGGAATTTGAAATGCTTGCCAGTCAGATCAATCCGCATTTCTTGTATAACACTCTGGAAACGATCCGGATGCAGGCACTCTCCTGTGGCAACCGGAATGTAGCAACTTCCATTAAACTGCTTGGAAAATCCATGCGTTACGTGCTCGATAATACCGGCACAAGTTTCACCACACTGACCAAAGAGCTCGAATATATCAAAACGTATCTCTCCATTCAGCAGCTCCGCTTTGGGGACCGCGTAAATTACACCCTTCAGGTGGACGAAGATCTCGACACCAACAGTTGCAAGATTCTTCCGCTGCTCCTGCAACCTGTGGTAGAAAATGCAATTCTTCACGGACTTGAGAGCAAAACGGAAGACGGTATGATCACCATCCAGATTGCTTCTGCGGACGCAACCCTGCTGATCACGATCAAAGATAACGGACAGGGAATGACAAACGAAGAACTCGACGCACTGCGGGATCGAATCAGAAACCACCCTTCCTCCGATACCCACAGCATCGGTCTTTACAACATCAATCAGAGAATTTCCCTGTTCTACGGGGAAGGATATTATATGGAGATTGACAGCGCAATCGGAGCCGGTACGACCGTCCGGCTGAAAATACCAAAAACAATTTAGGAAACAGGATGAAAAACATGGCAAACAAAATTATCAACGTACTTATTGTAGATGATGAACAAATTGTAAGAGAGGGACTCCGCTATATCATTGACTGGAACACCCTGGGATTTTGTATCTGCGGGGAAGCCGCCAACGGAGAAGATGCCCTGGAAATGATCCGCCAGTACCGCCCGGGACTGGTTCTTCTCGATATCCGGATGTCCGGAATGCTTGGCACGGAACTGATGGAAAAAGCGCGCAGTGAAGGATTTTCCGGTGCATTTATTATCTTAAGCGGTTACTCGGATTTTAAGTACGCACAGACGGCACTGCAATTTGGTGCCTCCTACTATCTGACCAAACCGATTGATGAAGATGAGCTGGAAAAAGCAGTACAGGACGTCCACGAAAAAATTGAATTTCAGCTAAACAGCGAGACATCCCGCAACCAGTACCTGAAAAAAGCAAAAACCACCGTACTATACGATCTGCTGACCGGAAATGATTTTAACCCGTCCATTGATTATCAGGAATTAGGGCTCTCCTATCCGATCTATCAGGTGCTGATTTACGAAAGCTATATGCCATATTTTCGTTCCTACAGTTTCAGTGATCTGCTGCGTGTCACCAACAAAGACAACAATTCCTTTGAGCATGTCAATATCGACAATCATGACATTATATTACTCAAAGGCAATTTTGCATTGGAACGGTTAAATGCCTGTCTGCACCACTATGACAAGGGAACGCAGAAAGGATCTCCGCTGGATACGATCTTTCTAATCTACGGACCGACGGTTTCTTCCCTTTCACAGATTCACGAATCTTACGAGCTGTGCCAGCGGCTGTTGTCCCGGCGTTTCTTCTGCGGAGAAAACCAGCATGTTCTCTCCTATGAGGAACTGCCGACAGAAAATTCCGCCTCCGCAAGTCTGGACGCAGAAAAAACAAGACATTACAGCGCGTTACTTACCGATTACATTAAAACCTGTAATCAGCGCCGGATTTCCGAAGTTCTCGAAGATCTGCGACAGTTTCTTTTTAATAGTAACTGTGATGTATCGAGTATCAAATATTTTCTGGCAGATATTTTTCTGGAGATCAAACAGGCGATCACACACACGTACAGCAACACCAGTATCCCGTTTGTACATAATGCGGCGATCATAGAACTCATTGAAAATAAATACTATCTGTACGAGATTCTATTGTATTTTAACGAACAGTTCGATATGATCATGCGCGCGATCGGAAGCAATTCCTCGGCAAGTGTGTTCGATGATATTTTAAATTACATCAATCACAATTATGCCAGCCAGCTGAAATTAGAGACTCTGGCCCCACTGTTTGGTTACAACAGTTCCTACCTCGGAAAACTGTTTACCCAGAAAATGGGTGTTCGTTTCAATACCTATCTGGATCAGGTACGCATTGAAAAAGCAACCGAGCTGCTTGATCAGACAGATATGAAGATTTATGAAATTGCGGCAAGTGTCGGATATAAAAATGTTGATTATTTTCACCAGAAATTTAAAGCGAGCAAAAATATCAGCCCTGCGGAATACCGTAAAAATCAGGATCATTGATTATAAGCAAAAGAAAGCCGGGTGCATCACGCACCCGGCTTTTGTTAAGGGTTTTATCTGATTTTATCCAATTACTTAGATTCGCTTAATACATCATTGATGCACTTTACTTTATCTTCATAATCTTTCTTATCTACTTCAAATACCTGATCGTATCCAAGACCCTTTACGGTATCCTGCATATCTTTTAAGATCTTGTTGAACTCAGCTTCATTCTTTGCAAATACCATCTGCCATGAATCTGCAACGATTGTCTGCTTGCACTGCTCTTTGATGGTACTGATATCGGTAGAGTACTCCGGTGTGGAATAGTTTGTTCCTGGAAGAACTAACAGATTACCGGTTTTCTCAAAGTGTTCGATCTCTGTGGTATCTCCATCATTATGTGCTGACCAGTCTTCTTTTAACTTGGTAGAAGTCTTCTCAAGATAATCATCCCATCTCTGATAGTTGTAGCAGATACCGGTATCCGGATCTGTATCAACGATACCATTTGCCTTAAAGTTCAATGCAGATACACCATCTTTCCATGTTCCGCTGCCCCATTCATCCGGCACTTTCAGGCTCTCGTCAATATCAACAAATGCCTTTACACCGAAATCTGTAAGTACAGGCTTACCATCTTTCATTTCCCATGTCAGGCCTTCCGGTCCACAGTTACCACCACTCTGTGCAGAAGAAGCTTCAATTCCTTCCGGAGAGTATAACCAGTTGATAAAATCAACCATTCTCTGTGGGTCTTTTGTCTGGCTGCCGACCATGATACCAACACTCATCTTACCATCCGGCATAGAACCGTAAGACAGGCACTTCATATCCTTAATTGTCGCAGAGGCAAATCCCTTACCTTCCGAAGTATTCTCTGTTGTGTTGTATACACCGGCACCAAGCCATGGCCAGAAGCTGTATAATACATCACCATTACGGAACTTTGTCTGTAACGTATCGAAATTCTGTGTGGTAGACTCCGGATCAATAAGTCCTTTCTGATTTGCTTCAAACAGGAACTTCAATGCACGTACATACATGCTATCGCTGTCAATTACACTCTGGATTTCAGATCCGTCTACTTTGCCGAGTGCAAATCCAAGGTTCTCATATCCGTACAGAGCACAGAAAGCACCTGCATTCTGCATGGTATCTCCATCCCAGTCTTTGAAGAGAGAAAGCGCATAGACATCTTTTCCGTCTTTGCTGGTTCCCTTTGCCTTTTCCTGCATCTGTTCCAGAACCGGAATCATATCTTCCAGTGTATCCATTTCCGGATATCCAACTTCTCCGTACACATCCCAGCGAAGAGATGGTGCATTGGTTGGCTCAGATGCCTCACAAGGCTCAGTTGCCGGCTGATTGGAAATTTCACTCGGTACTGCCCATACTCCATCCGTTCCGGAAAGTTTACTTGCGGTATTGATTGCATCCATACGATCCTGTAAATATTTCTCATCCTTAATATAATCACTCATATCAAGGACAAGTCCTGCGGTCACCATATCTTTCAAACGACTGGAATCCAGATTTGTGATAATTAAGTCACCAAGATTACCGTTTGCAGAACGTGTCTGATATAAAGTATCTCCACCACCTGCCACGTTTGGTGCAATAATGTTCAATTTGATATTGAACTTATCTTTGATCAGTTTTGCAAACCATCCGGTCTGCTCACCCTGGAAGTTTGCCTGACTGTCGAACACATCAATCGTCAGCTCCTTGGCATATTTTCCATTGGATGACTTGCCCCCCTGTGTGGAATCACTGTCTGAGCTTTTTCCGCAGCCTGCTACGGTTCCGGCGAGCATCGTTGCAGCGAGTGCCAGTGCAAGCGCACGCTGTACATTCTTTTTCTTCATTGTAAATCCTCCTCTATAATATTTTACATGAATGTATGTAAAAGAAACAAGTGTTTCTTTTAGCCTTTCACTGATCCGATCATAATACCTTTGACAAAGGATTTCTGGAAAATCGGATATACGAACAGAATCGGCAGTACAACGATAACGGAAATCGTCATACGGATGGATGTCGGTGTCTGCTGGGTTGCCAGGTTCGCAACGGCAGATACATTTCCACCGGACTGCTGTACCATGGTTGCCAGTGAACTTGCCTGATTCAGGTAAGTATAAAGTAAATACTGTAAGGAATATAACTTCTGGTCTGTAATATAAATCAACGTATCCTGGAAGGAGTTCCACTGTCCTACTGCGGACCAGATGGCGATGGTTGCCATAATCGGTTTACAGGTTGGAAGAATGACTTTTGCGAATACGGTCATGGTTCCGGCTCCATCGATCTCTGCCGCCTCCTGCAATGCAGGCGGAATGGATTCTACATAAGTCTTTGCCATAATGATGTTGAACGGCTGTACAATTGCCGGGATGATGTATACCCAGAAACTGTTGGTCAGATGTAAGGTCTTCATGGTCATGTACATTGGGATCAGACCTGCGTTAAAGTACATGGTAATTACCATAAAACGATACCACAGTTTTCTGTGCCACATCCGCTGCTGGGTAAACATGAATCCCAGATAAACGGAAGCAAGTACCGTACAGATTGTACCGATCACAGTTCTTCCAAGGGATACCATTGCTGCGGTTCCAAGACCATTCAGCTGGAATACTTTTACATAGTTCTCAAGCTGAAAACCATGCGGCAGAAAATTTACTTTACCACTTGCACTCAGATCGTTTGCACTGATCGAGTTGATGATCAGATAGTAAAAAGGATAAGCACAAATGATAGCAAAGATAGCAAAAATCAGAATATTGATTACCTGAAATGTGCGGTCTCCTTTACTTGTTTTAATCTTCATTGCTTTTTCCTCCTATTAAATCATGCTCTCGCCACGTGTCTTCTTCGAAACGAAGTTTACAATTGCAAGAAGTGTTACGCTGACGATACTCTTTAAGATACCAATTGCCGTTGCAAGGGATAAACTTCGTCCGGTCATACCAATGTTGTATACATACAGATCAAGTACCTGAATTGTTGATTTGTTAAATGCATTCTGGAACACAAAGTACTGATCCATACCATTGTTCAGGAAGTTTGCTACCGAAAGCATTAACATTACGAAGTATGTAGGCATAATGGATGGAATCGTGATGTTTTTGATAATCTGGAAACGTCCGGCTCCGTCCACCTTTGCCGCATCATACATTTCCTGATCGATTCCTGCGATTGCTGCCAGATACATAATTGCGCCCCATCCAAGGCCTTTCCATGTACTCCAGAGAATCATCTGCAGCCATACATGCCTGCCACTGTCGAGAATCTTTAACGGTTCTGAGATTACGCCAAGGTTCTGCATCACTGTGTTGAACATACCTGTGGTAGAAAACAGACAGAAAGCAATGGAGTAAACCAGTGTCCAGCTGATGAAGTTTGGCAGTGTAGTCAGTGTCTGTACCAGATTCTTAAACCATTTGCATTTGATCTCGTTTAAGAATACGGCAAACAGTACCGGGAGAAATGAAGTTGCAATACCGAGTAAACTCATTGCAAATGTGTTCTTCATTACCTGAATCAGCTGCATTACCTGCGTCTTGTTACTAAACAGTGTCTTAAACCATTTCAATCCTACGAACTGACACTGGGAAAGTTTCAGCGGTGCTTTGTAATCATAGAGTGCGTAGATCCAGCCATGCAGCGGAAAGTACGAAAACAAAAAGCACAAAATGAGAAATGGGAGAATCATAAGGAATAACTTCATTCCCTGACTCTTTTTCTTTTTGGTCGTCATAATAGTTCCTCCTTCTCGTAACCGTTTTATGGTTCACCGATGTTTTATGTTGTTATTCTATCATCAGGAAATATTTCCTCCTACCGGAAGAATTCAAGGAGAGTTCCCAGAATTTTTAGATGTTCATAGATTTTTTACGATATATCAGATTTTTATGGTAATTTTTCTGGAATTTTTCATGTATTTGCCCGGGCACAATTCAAAATATGAAAAAAGAGATGCTCTTACCGCATCTCCCTTCCCATATTTACCGGATTTTTTTTATAAAGTTTCGTTGAAAAAACGAAGCATATGTTCGCTCCATGCTTTGGCCGAAGTAGCATATCCTAACCCGATGCCGTGATCTCCCGTCGGAAAAGTCTCGCACAGATGCTTCACTCCTGCTTTCGTAAGTGCCGCGTCCAACCGGGTCGTATTGCTGGCCGGAACACAGCCGTCATCGAGATTCGCATAAGCGTATGTTGGCGGATATCCGGTCAGATCATGAAGTTCTACAGACAGTTTTTTCTGAAGATCCGACTTCCCGCCTGTATTATAGCGACAGCTTCCCTCATGATATTCCGAGGTAAAACTGATCACCGGGTACAACAGTCCTACCCCGTCCGGCCGCGCAGAAATCCTTCCATATAGTTTTTCCAGCTCCGGATGCACACAAAAAATTTCTGTTTTCAGTTCTTCATGCAGCATTGCCGTGCTTGCGCACAAATGCCCACCGGCAGAAGCTCCCACCACAAGAATACGATTTTCGTCAATTCCATACTGCCGTGCATGTGCACGTACATGCATAATAGCCAGTGCCAAATCCATCTGACACTGCGGATAGGTATTGGGCTGAATGCGATAGCTTAAAATTAATGCTTTATAGCCTCCGTCACGCTCCATGCGCTGTGCAAGCTGCACACCTTCCGAATAATAAGAAAGCATCTCATATCCGCCTCCCGGACAGAAAATAACTGCCGGACGCTTCTTTTCCTGTCTTCGTTCTTTGCAAACAGCGGCAGACGGATACGGTGGAACGGATGCACAGTCATCAAAATGCATAAATGCCTGCTGATCCACATCCGGATTTCCCGTAAACAGCCATACACCCTCTTCGTCATTTTGATCCTCTTTTGGAATCCACCCCTCTTTTTGCGTATGCCAGAGAGGTACAAACAGAAATTTTTGTTTCTCTGCGGTCTCCATCAGCATATTGGCACAGTTTACCAGTGGCTGGGACCAGAATGCTTCGCCCCACTCCATGTGCACCCTGTCATGGATCTGTTCCATCGTTTCTTCCTCATGCCCCTGCAGCAATATGCTCCAACAGGTCGGAAACAGATCTCCCAATGCCGTATCCACCGGTTTTGTTGTTTTTATTTCTTTCCATGTCGATTTCATTGAAAACATATAGTTTCACTCCCTACCAAAAACCATATCATAAATCACGTCCGTAATTTCAGAATTGTCCGGCAAAATACCTGTTATAAAAAGTCACGCAGCATACGTTTTCTGCTCGGTGCACCAAGTTTACGCAGTGCCTTTGCCTCAATCTGACGGATACGCTCTCTTGTCACATGAAACATCTGTCCCACTTCTTCCAGCGTGTGCGGCTGATTTCCGTCAAGACCGAACCGCAGTGTGATCACTTCCTGCTCACGATCCGTCAGGTCTTTCATGGCAAGTGAAATCTGCTTATTACGCATCTCCGCAATCGCATTCTCCTCCGGGGATAACGCATTGGAATCCTGCACAAAATCACCCAGATGGGAATCGTCCTCATCCCCTACCGGAGCCTCCATGGAAACCGGATCCTGACTAAAACTCATGATCTCCGTTACACGATCTTCATCTTCGCCAAGCATCTCCGCAATTTCCTTATTGGAAGGTTCTCTTCCCAGCTCCTGTGTCAGGGTACGGCGTGCACGGACAACCTTATTAATTGTCTCCACCATATGTACCGGAACACGGATCGTCTTTGCCTGATCTGCAATTGCACGGGTAATTGCCTGACGGATCCACCATGTCGCATATGTGGAAAACTTAAATCCTTTTTCGTACTCAAACTTATCGACTGCTTTCATCAGACCGATATTCCCCTCCTGAATCAGATCCAGAAGCGGCAATCCCCTGCCGACATACTTCTTGGCAATACTTACTACCAGTCTGAGATTGGCTTCAATCAGTTCCTTCTTGGCTTCCGGATCACCCTCACTGATCCGCTTGGCAATCTTTTGCTCTTCTTCCATGGTAAGCAGACGCACCTGTCCGATCGTCTTTAAATACTGACGTACCGGATCCGTGATATCCGCCCCCTCCATAACCGACAGATCTTCCTCGATATTTTCCTCGGAATCTTCCTCAATATCATCATCAATATCCAAAAGAATCTTACTTTCTTCCAGTTCTTCGTCATCCACCTCATCCGGTTCTTTCTCCTTTGCAGACAAAGAAACCGTCTGCTCCATGTCATTTTTTGAGCGAAGGACTTCGATCTTGTTATCTTCTAAAACTTTTAAAATGTTGTCAAACTGCTCAGAGGAAATCTCTACCCCTGAAAATGTATCCAGGATTTTGCTGTATGCGATCTTATCCTGATTCTTTTTGCCCTGTTCGATCAGGCCTGCTACCATTTGAATAATAGAACGTTTATCTTCTGTCACGAAAAATACTCCTTATCAATAAATTCCCCTATTTTATTTTATATCTTCTTTTAGGTTCTAAAACATTTTACCACAATTCAAAAATAATTCCACACCTTTTTTCGTATTTATGTTCATTATTTGATACTGCCGTTTATTCTCCCCTGTGCTCTGCTCCTGCATTGCCTTGTTATTCCCGGCTCTTTCGTCCTGCTGGTGGCAGCCGATCCCCCTCATGTATCTCTGATACCCTGTCAATGTCCTGTCTCTCATAACTCCGGTGGGCGGTGTCGTTTGGAATGTCCGGATTGTATACAGGCTTTCCATACTTCCGTATTACTATTGTTATTTATTGTGACAAATATTTTGTCTGAATACTTATCGCCAACCCTGTTTGATTCAATTTCCGATTTTGGAATAGCCTTCTTTCATACGCTCCATAGTTTGCCCCATTGGCAGCTTTCCTGGAGAAGTGATTTCCAATCGTTTGTCATATACCGCAACCTGTATCGTACCATGATCCAGATAACGATATTTAATGGTATTGAATCAAAAATATTATGTCTCACTTTATTCTCTTCTTTACAGGCACTTTCTCGGCATATTCCTGTTCCAGTTCCTCCGCCAGATACGCATCGCTCATGCAGTGCATATCGGAAACACCATCACGGATCAGCTGATAAACCAGTGAATGATAAAAGAAATCCAAAGCCGCATCCAGTGAAAGTCCCTGCTGTTTAGCAAAGCATTCAATAACACGGCTATATTTTTTCTGAAGCAAAATCGGATTCGCTGTCATAGTGTTTCACTCCCTTCAAAACGCAGCAGAGACAGTGCTTTCTCTGTGCGGAAACATATTTGCAGGTTCGGCTTTTCATAACGCAGGCGGCTGATAGCTTCCGTTTTATCAATCAGTCCGTCAAAGAACAGCTCCACCGTATTGAACACCTTATCATTGGCAACACCGCCTACAACAAGGTCATAATCCGTCAAATCTTTTCCAATGCGGCAGTTCAGAATGAAATCCAGCCATTCTTCGGAATAAGAATCGAATTTCAGCGTTTTTAGTTCAGCTTCCCGGCTTTCATCGTATTCATACCTGGAGATAATACCATTTTTCCCACGGTGTTTGAACTTACCGCACCACTTCGCTGCCTGTTCATACAACGGTGTGACATAAAAGCCACGCCCGAAGTCTACGTTAGGGCGGGAATGAACCAAATCCAGCTTAGCAATCTCTAAGAAAGAACCATGATAGAGAATCATACTTCCACGCCCCTTTCTTTCATCACATCAAGAAGATCATTAACGATATATTCCCGGCTCTGGGTATGCAGCACTTCATATTCCGGCACGATATAACCGTTCAGAATGTTGCTTTTTTCAGTAAATGCCTGATACACACGCTCTGCATCCACACCCAGCTTTGCCGCTACATTTTCAATGCAAAACACGGCAAACTCCAACTCTCTGGAATTTTTGATTTTTTCATCCGTCATCACGTGTCAACCTTTCCTATATTTTTAATAATTCATAGACTTTTTTAAAAATTCAACCTTTGTTCTATTTCCTTATCTGCACAATAAAATCAAAATAATCTTTTCCAATTTTAGTTTCAACATCTGGATAACCTGATCTAGCAACTATCCAATGATTTTATGGGCTTTCCTTATATTGTATTTAATTTAAAATTATTTATTGTTATTTACAGTTTTTTGCTTTTATTTTGCTAACGCGGTCAAATTGCGGTCAAACTTCTAATTCATTTAATTTCTTCATGTACTCTGCCTTCTCTTTATACCCTCTGATTTCATTTGCACCAAGTTGTAATGCTCTGCGAATATACTCTTCATCATTTTCATCAGACGCATGTTTACACCTTCTAGTATGATTCTGCTGCAGTTTTTGAAGAACATGGATACAATTCTTTTACTATTACGATCAACTACAGTATACCATCAAAACAAGACGATTTCTATTATATCTACATTTTCCACCAAATGATTCACAATAAAATTGTACTTATCAAATCAATAGGAACCAATTGCGGAATACTGCCAACTTCTCGAGACAGTTTTGTCCTGTTTAAAATATCTACATAAGATACGATAAAATACAGACCATGGAACAATTGTGTTGCAGGGTGGCTGACCTCTATTTTATTTTATATAGAATGGGGGTGGTGCTGATGAACAAGAGATTTGATTTTAAAGACCTCATGACCTTTGGTCTGTTCATTCTTGCATTACTGACATTCGTATTTACGTTTATCAGATAATGTTTTAGAGCATAGAAAAACCACCCCAAAAACTTTGACTGAGTACTAGGGTGGATTTTCTAACTAGATTTACGAGGTCAACCACTTGTGGGCAGTTGTTCCTCTTTTATTTACATTAACTATAACACGACACGTTCCAAAAAACAAGTAGCATTATTTATATCATATGATAGCCCTAAAATCACAGAAGGCAAGCTCATAATCAAACAAAATTATCCTAACCGTTACAATAAAACGCTTAAGGGTGTCTGTATTCCGGACACCCTCTTTTTATATCTAAAATCCGGCGGGAAATTTGCGTCCTACCGTTTGTGTCCTACGTGGCAAAATTTAAGGCTACCGTGGAACATTGTAAACCACGATAGCCCTTGATTTTACTGTGTTTCTTAGAACTTACCCGCCTTTGCAGCTTCCTCAACAGATACTGCAACAGCAACAGTAGCACCAACCATTGGGTTATTACCCATTCCGATCAGACCCATCATCTCAACGTGAGCCGGTA
>UMLB01055789.1_pt1 | contig 75031 bp, 67 predicted proteins | sample 1966481 | NCBI WGS metagenome assembly UMLB01 (sample SAMEA4836192, study PRJEB28245) | human gut metagenome | biome: gut microbiome; material: fecal sample | place: Denmark | collected 2008 | reverse complement strand
GCATACCTGTCACTGCCAGCAGCAGAAACAATAACAGAAGTAATATTACCCGTTTTTTCTTTCTCGTCATCTCAGCCACCTCCTCATCTACCTGTTATACAGGGAAATATGTTATTTGACATATTTCCCTGCATTACTAACCTATGTTTCCTTTAAATTTTTACCATTCATCTTTAAAAGATGTAAATGTATAATTTGCAGAATCATAATTTCTAACTCTGTAAGCATGATTCTTTCCAGCACTAACAGAACCGAATGGAAGATTATAGGTCAAACCCTTACTTGATACTGTTACAAATATATTTCTATATGCTTCTTCCACCGGCAGCACAAGTACATTTTTAAAAATCGATATCCTGCTATCACCGGCTGCTGAAACCTGTCCATAGGTTATCTTTCCCTGATGGGTAGTTGCTGTTCCAAATTCCATTCTTACACTTTCCCAATACTGCAGCGGACCAACCGTAACTGGTCCGTGAGAATATGAAGTCTGTGCAGCAAATACAACCGCTGCCATAGCAACTGTCATTAATAAAGTTATCATTATTGCTGATATGTATTTTTTCATAAATACCATCCTTTATTATATTATTCATTTCTTTTTGCCTCCTCTAAACTATTATAAATCGGTATATCATCATAACCTAATAAGTCATCTACGGTGTCCATATACTCCCCATATATATATACCTTGTATTCATTTCCTGATTTTATCAAATATGTATTTTCTTCTGTTGTCATCACCCCACCCTCCACAGTTTCTGTGCTATACGGCATAATATTAAAACAGACCTTACACATAACCAAAATAATAATCACGGTTATTAATATTCCCTGCTGAATATGGGATACGGATAGCCCATCACCGATAAGCTCCAGCCGTTTCTTTAAGAACTTATATCCGCTGTTATTAAATGCTATTATTCCCGCCGTTTCATCTTTTTTCTGTCCTGCAGTATTTATTAATGCATTCATATATGCTCTAACTTCCTGTTTCTGCATATTTTTTACGATATTCTTATCATTCCGTATTTCGATCAGCTGCAGTAATTGTATTTTGATGTAATATAACAATGGATTCCACCAAAATGAAATGCATAACACTTCAATCAAAATAATCCACAGCAGATCTTTATTTTTTATATGCATGATTTCATGCAGCAGAATATAATGCATCTGCTCCCTGCTGTATTCCTTTTCCGGCAAAAGAATGTATGGTTTTTTTATGCCTGCCGTACATGGGGAATCCACCTGTCCGGCATATACAAAGTGGATTTTTTCTATCCCATCATAATGCCTGCTGTCCAGTCCATATTTTTTAAGTACGGTATCATAATTTTCTGTGTCCCGGACTGACAGATAGCGGAACAGACTTTTATACCGCATAACATATCTGACCAGTGCCACAAGTGCTCCTGCCAGCCATATAACTGCCAGAACATGCATCAGCAGAATATTATGATAAATAGGATGCCGGAACATTCTTATAACCGGCTGTAATGTATCCTCTATTTCTATATTGTAAGCAAATCGGAATTCAACCGGAAAAAACATAAGTGTAATAATAAAGCAGATAATAAATATCAGGCACTCCGGTCCTACGTTCCGGATTATCCGTATTCTTTTTATCAGCATACACATCAGAACAAGTATTACGGAATAAAATACGCAGGTTGCTACTATAGAAACTAATGATATCTCCATATTTCCTCCCATTACTCCTGTGTCTTTTTATCGACCAGTTTTTTTAATTCTTCTATCTCTTCCCCACTCAGCTTCTTCTTTCGCATATTGCCAAGAAATGCCGCTGCAATGCCAAGTGTCTGCAGTTTGCCGTTGTCAAAGATACGCTGCTGGACTCTCTGAATCTCAGCAGCCGCAAATTCTTCCCGGCTAAAGCAGGGAACAAATTTCCTCGCATAAACATTGGCTGCCGGTACAAAACCATTCACCCTGACCGCTTCTTTCTTTAACAGATGTTTTACAATCTGTGCGGTTGAAGCTGTGCTTAACTGGTTTTGCTCCTGATACTGTACAATCTCCTGTATCGTCATTCCATCCTCATGCTCCCATAAAATCTTCATAACAGCTACCTCTGCATCTGTCAGTTTCTGTACTTTACACATATACCTCACTCTTTCTTTATTTTTCTGCATTTTTTCTTTAGTTTCATGCTTTTTTCACTCTTTTTTTACTATTTATCTACATTAAAACATATTTCTTACAATTTGTCAATATAGATTATTTAATTCAGACTTTTATGATAGAACTTTTTGTTCGGTAATAAAATCTGATTTTAACGAAAAAAACACCACCCGATATACCGCCGGATGATGCCTCCTCATGAAACACCTTCATTATTAAATTCAGGAATAAAGCTTTCTTCTGCCGTTCCCCCTTCCTGTATAAACCCGTTTTCCACACCAAGCTCCAGTGCATAATCAATGACTGACTCATATTCTTCTTCCGTGACAGTTCTTCTCAATTCTTCAAACCTCTGCTCGCCCACCGGTGTATACTGGTTCATAATGCTGAAATAAATATGATTTCCATAGGTATGCCAGGCATAATCCAGAACTTTTTTGGAATCTTCTGTATTCCCCGGAAGAATCAGATGCCTTAAAATCAATCCTTTCCGCATGAGAACATCCTCTTCCTCCCCAGTGTATTCCACATTCTCCGAAAGATTCCCTTCCCGGTAAAACTGCGGTGTCCCTGTCTGACGGAACATTTCCTGTACCGCTGCTGCCGCCACTTCAAAATAATCCGGTGCCTTTGCATAACGATTTGCCAGCTCTGCAGAATAATATTTCATATCCGGAAGATAAATATCTATTAAGCCCTCCAGACTTTTCAGGGTTTCCACCTTCTCATAGCTTCCCGTATTATAGACAAACGGAAGCCGGAAGCCCTGATTTTTTGCCCTTATGATGGCTTCCCGGATCTGTGGCACGAAATGCGTCGGTGTCACAAGATTAATATTATTTGCACCTTTTTCTTCCAGTTCAAAAAAGATTTCCACCAGCCGTTCCATGCTAATCTCTTTTCCTGATTTCCCGATTGCAATATTGTGGTTCTGGCAGAACACGCAGCGAAGCGGACAGCCTGAAAAAAAGACCGCCCCGCTTCCGTTTTTCCCTGATATGACCGGTTCTTCCCACATATGAAGAGCCGCTCGTGCCGCCATAATATGCTCCGTCATGCCACAGTAACCATACCCTGTTTTCCTGTCCACATTACAATCTCTCGGACATAATCTGCATCCCATATCCTACATCTGCTTCCTTACTATCATATATTCATCTCCAAACCGGAAATAAGGGCAATGTGATACCTGGTTCATCATAAATCTTGCCATCTCGTCCTCGTCCAGATTCATCTGGCAGGTATAACATTCGTAATCTTCATCATATTCATAATACATGCACATCTCGCATGTTCCCTGTACCTTGCTCATAATTTTTCTTCCTTTCCATGCTGCTTTATTATACCCGCTTATATCCGCAAATGCAAGCATATTCACACTTTCTTCCCGGAAGCATATACTATCGTATGAACGTAATAAGGAGGCTTTATATGTCTCTGTGTATTTCCACAGTCGGAGGCGATTCCCGCCAATATTATATGCTTCTCCGGCTGTTCACTTATTTCAGCCGGATATGTCAGCCCGTTCTAATCAAATGTTACGGTTTAAATATTTCTCCGGAGCAGCAGACCGGACTTCTGACCTGTTACCATGATAGTATTCTTTTCTGCAGCGGGCTGCCGGAAGCCGTGAAAGGAGCGGATCTTCTGATTTGTCCTGCACCTTTTACCAGAGACGGCATACACCTGAACCTGTCCGATCGGGCAAATTCCGTTTCCATCAGCGAACTTTCGGACTTAAAACATCTGCCTGCCTTTATTGCCGGTGGTGGATTTCCAAAACATTTTTCAAATAGCGTAAAATCCCGCACACTGCTGAAAGATTATATGAAAGACTCTGATTTTCTGAATACAAATTCCACGCTGACTGCAGAGGGACTTCTCTCTTATATTATCCGGAATACGGACTGTTCCATCTCAGGATCCCGGATCTTAATTGCCGGATATGGCCACTGCGGGGAACAAATTGCCGCAAAACTGTCCGCGTTATCAGCGGAAATTTCTATCTTTGATAAAGATCCCGATCGACAAAAAGCTGCTGAAAATGCAGGTTTCCCATTTTATGACATCCGTTCCTGGCCATTTGTGCATGCGGACTTTGATCTGATTATTAATACGATTCCTTCCCCTGTGTTCAAATCCTGTTTTCTGCGCCATCTGAAAAAGGACTGTGTACTGTTTGAAGTCGCTTCCAGACCGGGCGGATTTGATGAGGATATGTGCCGCGGTCTCTCCCTGAAGCTTATCTCCTGTCCCGGCATCCCCGGAAAAACAGCACCGAAGCCTGCAGGTGAAGCCATTGCTGACGCAGTTCTTCCCCTTCTGAAACAATTCTGATTTTATTATAAGAAAGGACGCCATCTATGAAACATTCTTTTGAAGGAAAAAATATCGGCATCGCCATGACCGGTTCCTATTGCACATACAAAAAGACATTTGAAGCTATCCGGCAGTTAAAAGATACCGGAGCAAATCTGATTCCTATCTTTTCCTTTAATGCCGCAAGTACGGACAGTCGTTTTGGCACACATGATGACTTTCTTCAGCTTGCCAGAGATTTAACCGGAAAAGAACCGATTCTGACCATACCGGATGCAGAACCGATCGGTCCGAAATCCATGCTTGATATCCTTGTCATTGCACCATGTACCGGAAATACCCTGTCAAAACTGGCAAACGGTATCTCTGATACTCCTGTATTAATGGCTGCAAAATCACACCTGCGGAACAATAAACCGCTTGTCATTTCTTTATCAACCAATGATGCACTGGGAATGAATCTGAAAAATATAGGTATACTTCTTAATACCAAAAACATTTATTTTGTACCTTTCGGGCAGGATAATTACAGGACGAAGCCAAACTCCATGATTGCTCATGTAGAGCTTCTTTCTGATACCATAGAACTGGCATTTGAATACAAACAGCTTCAGCCTGTAATTAAAAGCCATATTTTATAAGAAAGTCAGGTGACTCATATGTGCGGAATCGCAGGATTCTATCAGACCGGTTTTGATTATACCAGATCAGAGGAATATCTGCACCGCCTGGATCATATGAAAAACAGTCTTCTGCACCGCGGTCCGGATAATAATGATTTATTTCTGTCGGCTCATGCGGGGCTTGCCCATACACGACTGTCCATCATTGATCTGGCGGGCGGCAGGCAGCCAATGAAAAAATCTTTTTCTTACAAAACAGCCATTATTTCTTATAATGGTGAGATCTATAACGGAAAAGAACTGAAAAATTATCTCCGGAAATACCGGATAACCTGGAATACTTCGAGTGATACGGAAATCATTCTGAACGGCTATCTTGCCGAAGGCACTGCCTTTCTCGCAAAACTGAACGGCATCTTTGCATTCGCCATTTATGATTTCAGGGCAGATGCACTGCTTCTGGTGCGTGACCGTCTCGGAGTCAAACCTCTGTTTTACTGCGAAACAGATGGGCAGCTTATCTTTGCTTCCGAGCAGAAGGCATTATTTGCCTATGGCTTCAAACCTTCGGCAGACAAAGACACCTGGGGAGAAATCTTCGGCACCGGTCCGGCACATACCCTCGGAAATGGTGTATTTCACGGCATCCATGAACTTCTTCCCGGACATTTCCTGCTTGCCAGGGAACGCAGGCGGAGCATACAGGCATATTGGAAATTAACCGCCGCAGAGCATACAGACTCCCTGGAAGAAACGGAGGAAAAAGTAAGTTCCCTTGTCTATGACAGTGTAAAACGACAGATGGTTTCTGATATCCCCATCTGTACCTTTTTATCCGGCGGACTGGATTCAAGTCTTGTCTCCGCCATCTGTGCGGGGGAATTAAAAAAGCAGGGAAAAACACTGAATACTTACTCCTTTGATTTTGTGAATAATGATAAAAATTTTAAGGCGAATGCCTTCCAGTCATCACAGGATCGCCCATTTGCCGTCCTGATGTCCGGACACATAGGAAGCCATCACACCATTCTGGAATGTAACAATGAAATCCAGGCAGATTATCTCTATAAAGCCGTGGATGCCCACGACCTGCCATGCATGGCTGATGTAGAATCCTCCCTCCTGTATTTCTGCAGCGAAGTTGCGAAACACCAGAAGGTTACACTGACCGGGGAATGTGCGGATGAAATCTTCGGCGGATATCCGTGGTTTCATAAAGAAGAAATGTTTAACAAAGACAGTTTTCCGTGGAGTCATGACAAAAATGCCAGAACCTGCCTTCTCCGGGACGATTTTGCCGCAGAAACAGATGTCATGGCATATGCCGACCGGGCATACCACGAGTCGGTATCAAAGACTCCTTCCCTTGCCGGCGAAGATCCGAAAGAAGCCAGACGACGTGAAATATCCTGGCTTAATCTGCAATGGTTCATGATGACACTCTTAAACCGCATGGATCGCACCAGTATGTATTCCGGTCTGGAAGCCAGAGTTCCGTTTGCCGACCACCGCATTGTGGAATATGTATACAATATCCCGTGGCATATGAAATGTAATAACGGTGTTGCCAAAAGCCTTCTGGTTTCAGCCGGAAAAAATCTTCTTCCAGAGGAAGTTCTCTTCCGGAAAAAAAGCCCTTATCCAAAGACTTACGATCCGGCATATGAAGCCCTGCTTAAATCAAGGCTGGTTGACATTATGAATTCGCCAAACGAACCGATCCATTCCATTATCGATAAAAATAAGGTATTTGCATTTCTCCAGACACCGTCTGATTATGGCAGGCCATGGTACGGTCAGCTGATGGCAGGTCCGCAGATGACGGCCTATCTGCTTCAGATTAATTACTGGATGAAAACCTGTCATATCAGCTCATGACAAAAGGGCAGGTAATGCCTGCCCTTTTTATGCTATATTGAATTTACTGAATTATGCCGGTACGGTATAGCTTTCTTCTTTGTTAATCACGATGATGCTTACGGAATGTGCCGGTACATCCAGCATAACATCTCCTGCTTCTGAAATAATACCTGTAACATTCGGTGTTACCTTTTCCGGTTCTTCAAATGTATTCTCATCATCAAGCTGATATCCTGACATACGGATCATACGTCCCATATTCGTCTTTCCACCCATTCCATGAAGATGGATATCCAGTTCTTTTACGGAATCTGAGATATTGACAATCTTAAGAATAATGCTTCCGTCATTCTTTGCACTTGCTGAAGTATATAACGGTTCCTCCAGCACCGGTTTCAGATATACATCATGATACTGTTTTCCATCGACGAAGGTCTTAATGCTTCTGCCGTCTACCTGAAGCTCCAGTTCGTAGGTTCTGCCCTGCTCTACGGAAAAGGTATACTGTGCCAGACACGAACCTCTTCCATTGATATCTTCTGCTACTGCCATGTCAAGATTCTGCCATGCTCCCAGCTCCCAGAACATTCTGTTTTTCTGATCTTTCTTATTAAATTCAATGAAAAATCCCTTTGTTCCGCTTACTTCTTTTGCTTTCATGCGGATGGTGTATTTTCCGGACTTCATATCCGTCAATGTAACATTTCTATTCTCTGCATTGACACATATGTCTGCCGGTCTGATTTCTTCACCGGTTTCATTATCGGTAATAACAATATCCGTATATTCCACGTCTGCATCGCGCCACTCCAGTGCAATCTCACCGGACAGACAGGATTTCTCCGGCATCAGATCACGGATTTCATCCTCGAACTCGATCCTGTTCTCAAGCAGGCTGTCACCCTGATATTTCATAAACATACTCTGCACATAATAATTCGGTGTTCCAAATGCCTGATGGTTATTAAACCAGATCATATCCGGTTTCCAGTTTACATAATCGACATTACATAACATCGGCGCATAACATGCCATCGCTACATTTCCGGCATTTCTCTCCAGTCCGGTCATATAGGATGCCTCAATCAATGCATTATACCAGGTATTTCCCCATGTTGCATACTCCCCGAGGAATACCTTCGGATCGTCCTTGCCCATGTTATCATAACGGTGCTGGTTTGCAATAAACCATTCCGGTGACATATAATAATGCTCATCAATTAAATCCGAATGATTTTCCCTCGCTGATTTCCAGCCTCTTTCGTATTCCCCGCCTGCCGCGAACGGACTTGCCGTATTGATAATCTTAATATCCGGATATTTTTCTTTTATTGCTTTGTGGAATAATGGATATCTCTCAAAGAAGGCTTCTCCAACTTCCTCATTTCCGATCGCAATATATTCAAGATGGAATGGCTCTCTGTGTCCCATTGCCGCTCTTATCTTTCCCCAGCCGCTGCTGTGGCTGCCATTTGCAAATTCAATCAGGTCGAGTGCATCATCGATCCATTCCTGCATTTCTTCCATCGGTGTGATTCTCTGATGATGCGGATCGTATCCTCCCGGAAGCACCGGTACGGGTTTTGCTCCGATGTCCTCGCAGAAACAGAAGTATTCATAATATCCGAGTCCCAGTGTCTGATTGTAGCCCCAGTTATTTCTTCTTGCCGGTCTTCCCTCCAGACCTCCCAGTGTATTTTTCCAGCGGTACATGGAATCCCTGTCCTCTGAATTCAGGGAACCGTCATGCACCAGACAGCCGCCCGGAAAACGCATGAACTTAGGCTTCATTTCCGTAAGAAGCTCTGCGATATCTTTTCTCATACCATTTTTTCTGTTATGGAAGGTATCGGTCAGGAACAGGGAAACCAGGTCAAGACAAACTGTTCCGGTTCCTTCTGCCGTAATGTATAACTTTGCACTGTCATCTGTTACTTCCGGCATAAAATAGAACTCATACCTGTTCCAGTCACGATTCAGCTTTACGGACTGTTTCTCATAAACAACACCGTCCTCACTTCTTAATGACACCCAGATACAGCGATCAAAATCTTCGGTTCTCTTTGCATAACAGGAAAAACGATAAGATGCCCCTTCTCTGATTGGAATACCTCTTCCAAATCCAAGATTGCGGATACCAAGATCTTTTCCCGGCTTCTTAATCTCCATCGCAAGATAATGCGGATTACTGAAATGAACCGGCTCATCCTGCTCGATATTCAGACTTATAATTCCACTGCCGGTCACCTTTTCCCATCCGGTCAGTGCATGATATTCCTTATTATCAACCTCGGAAAACTCAAAGGAACGGTTCTGAATCAGTTCACCATACAGACCGCCGTCCGCCGCATGGTTAATATCTTCAAAAAATAATCCAAATAAGTCTCCTATGTCTTCTGTCCTTTTGTTTGTCCAGACTTCCCATTTGTTGCTCATAACAAAAAACCTCCTCGTGATATTTGTTTACACTGCATAAGTATAGTATACCATGATTTACCATATTTTTGCACTATAGTTTTTTATAAATTAACGTTTTTTTTGTGAAAAAAACCAGTTTTTATATCTTTTCTTTTTTTTCATTTTCAGCTATAATGATGTATAAGTTTACTCACAATACTATGGAGGTTACAAATGAAGTTATTAGAAGACAGAATCCGACGTGACGGAATCGTGAAAGAAGGAAACGTATTAAAAGTAGACAGCTTTCTGAATCATCAGATGGATGTGGAATTATTTGGTCAGATGGGCGAAGAATGGAAGCGTCTGTTTGCCGGTCAGAATATTACAAAGATTCTGACGATTGAAGCATCCGGGATCGGTATTGCCTGTATCGTTGCACAGCATTTCCATGTACCGGTTGTTTTTGCAAAGAAAGCCCAGAGTGTCAATATTGACGGAGAAGTATATTCTTCCAAGGTAGAGTCCTTTACCAAGAAGAGAGTTTATGATGTTATCGTGTCAAAGAAGTTTTTAAACGAAAATGACAATGTACTGATTATTGATGACTTCCTTGCAAATGGATGTGCCGTAAACGGGCTGATCAAGCTGATTAAGGATGCCGGTGCAAGCATTGCCGGTGTGGGCATTGCTGTTGAGAAGGGATTCCAGCAGGGTGGTGACCTGATCCGTAAACAGGGCATCCATCTGGAATCACTTGCCATTGTCGAATCGATGGATGCTTCAACAGGGGAAATCGTATTCCGCAGTTAATTTAAGATAAAAGATAAGAAAGCAGTTTCTGTCAGGGGAAATACCAGACAGAGACTGCTTTTTTAACTTATTTTTTCTCTTTTACAAATATGGAAAACAGGGCACAGATAAGCAGTAAGAATACATACTGGATATTTGGAATAATATCAAATGCCGATATTTCATATTCTGCTACCAGTCCGAGTGCAATCAGCATCTGCGCTCCGTATGGGATGATTCCCTGCCAGATGCAGCAGAAAATATCCATCAGGGATGCGGTTTTCTTTGGCGATATGTCATATTCCTGGCTGATTTCCCGGGCAATCGGTGCCGCCATAACGATCGCTACCGTATTATTTGCCGTCGCAATATCCATGGCGGAGGATAAAACGGCGATACCAAGCTGTCCGCCATTTCTTCCCCGGAAATATTTCCTTATAATATAGAGAATATAATCAAAGCCGCCGTAGGCCTTCATCAATGCCCCAAGTGCCGACACCAGTACCGCAACGATGATGGTTTCATACATTCCGGATGCTCCCTGTCCCATGCTGGAGAACACCAGTGATACGGTAAATCCCGGTACGGTAAGAAATCCTACCAGGGTAAACAGCAGAATCCCGCAGCCGAGAACCAGTAATACGTTCAGTCCCAGAAGTGCAAGTGCAAGCACTGCGAAATACGGAAGTGCCTGCCAGATATTATAACTAAGATTCTCTACCTGACCGCCGCCACCACCACGGAAAAACAGAATAATCACGGTAATGACCGCTGCCGGACAGGCAATGGCGAAGTTCTCCCTGAATTTATCCCGCATATCGCAGCCCTGTGTTCTCGTTGCCGCAATCGTTGTATCGGAAATGAAGGACATATTATCACCAAACATTGCGCCGCCGATAATTGCTCCGAGAAGAACGGCCAGATTCAAATCTGCCGCCTGTGCCGTCGCAGCTGCAATCGGAACTAATACTGAAATCGTTCCGCAGGAAGTTCCCATCGCCATCGATATAATACAGGAAATCAGGAAGAAACCGATTGCCAGCTGATTGGCCGGTAAAATATCGAGCAGGAGATATGCCGTACTCTCCGAACCACCCGCCGCCTGTGCCATACTGCTGAACACTCCGGCAAACAGAAAGATCAGTATCATGGCTACGATATTTTCATCGCCGACTCCCTGCGACATGACTTTTAATTTTTCCTGAAATGACAGTTTTCGGTTCTGCAGCAATGCAACGACCAGTGCAATGGTAAATGCCACTACTACAGACATGATATAAAATCCCTGATTTTCCCCTTTTACATACTGATAATAAATACCGCTCCCGACATATAACACAAGGAAAACCACGATCGGGCATAATGCCGCCGCCTTTCCTTTCTTTTCCGTCTGACTCATATCCTTTCCTCTCTCACATCCATGTCAATAATTTCCTTCTCTGATTCTGCCTGCCATATAAACAGAGAATCCATATGCTTCTTTAATATTCTTTTTCCGCCGCAGTCGCCCTGAAGGCTGAACAGTTCTTCCCTCAGGCTCTCATGAAAGCCGCATGGATTATAGAGCTGCCCCTTCCAACCGACCGCACCGGTCAGGCACCCGCTTTTTTCCAGACCTGTAATAAAACCGGCAAAGGTTTCATAGGTCAGTGCGGGCTGATCACAAACTGCAAATATATTGTAATCCGCCTTTCCTGCGTGTTCCAGTCCCAGTCTTATGGAATGGGAAATTCCGTATTCCGGATGAGGGTTATCCACATAATCGATACCGGATCCGGCTATTGCCTGCTTTATTTCCTCATAGCGGGACACCAGAATAACCTGATTTATATTATTACAATTTTGTTTTATTTTAATTGCATTATCTGTCATGTATCTGTACATTGGTCTGTCATGCAGCAGAAACAGCATCTTATCACCGCCAAATCTTGTGCCGTTTCCTGCTGCCAGAAGGATAATATTACTGCTCATGCATACCCTTCCATATCTTCTCCGGCGTAACCGGAAGTTCACGAATCCATACATGCGTCGCATTATATACCGCATGTGCAATCGCCGGACTCGGTGTATTTATGACGATTTCACCTATGGATTTTGCCCCGAATGGTCCGGTCGGTTCGTAACTGCTCTCAAATTCCACCCTGAGATTTCCCATGTCAAGTCTGGTTGGAATCTTATACTGCATAAATGAAGAAGTATAATTCTTTCCATCACTGCCGTAGATTACATCTTCATACATTGCCATTCCGATTCCCTGTACCAGGCCGCCTTCTGTCTGCACCCTGGCAAGATTTGGATTGATCACCGTACCGCAGTCCACCACGGCAACATAATCGATAATATCATATTTTCCGGTTACTTTGTCCAGTTCAATCTCTACCATTCCTACCATAAACGGAGGCGGTGAAACCGGAGAAGAATGCTGTTTTGTCACTTCCAGCTCGTGCGTATTATTACACATTGCCTTATTTGCAATATCTTTCAGGGAAACCTCCGATCCGCCCGGAACAAATACCCTCTGTCCGTCAAATTCAGCTTCCTCTTCCGGCACTCCCAGAATCTCTGCTCCGTTTCTGCAGATCTTTTTCCTCAGTTCTTCCGCCGTCTTAACCACTGCCATACCGGTAATATAGGTTGTACTGGATGCATACGATCCACAGTCATACGGAGATACATCCGTATCAACTCCCGATACAATGATATTTTCCACATCACAGTCCAGGCAGTCAGCTGCCATCTGGGCAAGAATGGTATCACATCCGGTCCCCATATCGGTACAGCCTACCATAAGGCTGTAGAATCCATCATCATTGACCTTTAACGTAACCGAACCGACATCACAGTTTGAAATACCGGAACCCTGCATTGCCATGGCTACTCCTACACTTCTTACTTTGCCGTTTCCCATGTCTTTACACGGATATTTCTCATCCCATCCGATCATTTCCTTCGCTCTTGCCAGGCATCGGTCCAATGCACAGCTGTTTGCCGTTTCTCCATAATATGCCGGCATCTTCATTCCTTCCCTGACCATGTTTAATTCACGTAATTTTACCGGATCCATGTCCAGCTTCGCCGCCAGTTCATTGACCGCCGATTCCAGTGCGAACAATCCCTGTGTTGCGCCATATCCGCGGTATGCCCCTGCGCTGCAGACATTGGAATACACTACATCATAGGAGAAATGAAAGGCTTCCGCTCCACTGTATAACGGAATGGATTTATGTCCGGACAGACCTACCGTCGTTGGTCCATGCTCCCCGAACGCACCGGAATTGGAAAGGGTATGAACCGAGATTGCTCGTATTTTTCCTGTTTTGTCCGCTCCCAGTCTGACAGTTACTTCCATCTCGTGACGTGGGGAAGAAGCGATCTGTGACTCTTCTCTTGTGTATACAATCTTTGCCGGCTTTCCTGTTTTCATGGTTACAAGTGCCGGATAAACTTCGGTCACTACCGTCTGTTTTGCCCCAAATCCACCACCAATTCTCGGCTTTACCACACGAATCCGTGATTTCGGAATATCAAGGGCATTGGAAAGAATTCTTCTTACATGGAACGGAATCTGCGTCGAGGACACAACATTCAATCTTCCGAAAGCATCCATATAACTGTAAGTCCGAAAGGTTTCCATCATCGCCTGCTGGTTTGCCTTTGTGTGATAGGTATGCTCCACCACATATTCACACTCCGCAAGGATTCCTTCCACATCTCCGTGTGTTTCCGATGCACTTGCACACAGATTTCTCCGGTTATCCGCACCCACGGGACAGAGTGATTTCCAGTCCTCCTCCGGATGAATCAGAATCTCATTATCCTTCGATTCGCGAAAATCCAGAATCGCCGGCAATTTCTGATATTTTACCTTTATCAGTTTCATCGCTTTATTGACCGCCTTTTCATCCTCACCTGCCACAATGGCAACCGCATCACCCACATAACGCACCCTCTGATCCAGAATCAGCCTGTCATACGGGCTTGGCTCCGGAAATGTCTGACCTGCCATGGTAAATCGTTTGCCCGGTGTATCTTTATAGGTAAGAATACAGGTGATCCCCGGCACTTTTTCAGCAATCTTTGTATTAATTTCTTCTATAATACCATGCGCAATAGGACTTCTAAGCACTTTACAGATCAGACAGTCCTTTGGTGCAATGTCATCTGTATACACCGGTTTTCCCGTAACCAGTGCCATCGCATCTTTTTTTCTGATCGCCTTATTTACAAAATGATTACTCATGACTGCCTCCTTCCGCCTGTTTTGCCTGCAGGTATGACTGTACCGCCCTTAAATGTCCCTGATATCCGGTACATCTGCATAAATTTCCTTCCAGATATTCCTTTATCTCCTGCTCATCCGGCTGCTGTAATTCCTTTGTCATGGCAATCACATTTACAATAAATCCCGGATTACAGAATCCACACTGATCGGCACCCTGATCGGCGAGAAATGAACCAAACTCCTCAGCTTCCTTCTGCAGTCCTTCCAGTGTGAAAATCTCTTTTCCATTCGCCCTGACTGCAAGTGTTGTACAGGATAAAACTGGCTTTCCATCCATCAGAACCGTACAGAGACCACAATTTGAAGTTTCACATCCTCTTTTCACACTGTAACAGCCTTTTTCCCTGAGATATTCCAACAGCGGCATATCCACGGCAATCTCATCCGTGATCTTTTTTCCGTTTAATGAAAACTGAATCTTCATCTCTCCTCCTTATCCGGCTCTGTGCCATTTCTGATTTCTTCCAATGCACGGTTTAACAGGGTATCTGCCAGAAAACTGCGGTATTCCCGTCCCGCTCTCATATTGCTTCCAAATACAACCGGCTCTTTCCATGTTCCGTTTTCCAGCTCCCTTAATACGGCTCTCGCCGGTCTTGCACCGACAGCCGCCACCTGGCTTCCATCCGCCAGTTCTGCCGCACACACGGCAACAACCGGAAAATCCGTTGATTGCAGACGGAACGACTGATAAGCCGTCCTTCTGCCATCTTTCTTCACAATCAGCCGGATCAGAATATCCCTGTCATATTTCATCTGTGCAAATTCACGAAGCGGAACAATTCCTCCGGAGAACAGTTCCACATAACTGTCCATGGCAAGAAAACAGGTCAGAACATCGGAAAAGCCGAATCTTCCGTATATACTTCCGCCCACCGTTGCCAGATTACGAAACTGTATGCCGACAATATGTCGTACCGCCTCCTGGCAGGCATGATTAAAATACTGATTCAGTCCCTCATGTGTCTCAATCTGTCTCAATGTGACCATACAACCAATCGAAAACTCTTCCTCATTCTCTGTAATTGTATCCAGTCCCAGTCCTGATAAATCAATCGCCGTTCCATAACTCTTCCTGCCCGTCTTTAACCAGCCGGTTCCACCCAGCACAATATTATTCTTCTTCTGATTCAATTCATATGCCTGATCCACACTCTCTGCCAGTACATACTGCTGAAATGAAAACATCTTCTTCCACCTTTCTGATTTCTTAAAATGTTAATTGCGAAACTCATAATATATATTTATAAACATTTCTGAGTTTCGCAATCAACTGTTCCTAAAAAAATGCCAAAAGCCCATACAGCAATATGAGTTTTTGACATTATCCTTCTATTCTGCTCCCTTTTCCTCTTTATCCTTCGGAAGCACAAGATTTAAAACAGTTGCTATTACAAATGTCATAATGATACCGTTCTGTGCGAAGATATCTCCTACCCACTGCGGCATCTGATCCAGTACGGTCGGAACATTTCCGATTCCAACACCCAGTCCGAGTGCAAGTGCTATAATCAGTCCGTTTCTTCCATTCAGATCGAGTCTCTGTAAGGAGGTCAGGCCACTTACAATGATCATGGCAAACATAATGACTGCTGCTCCGCCCAGTACGGACTGCGGCATAACTGTAAATAACGCACTCAGCTTTGGCAGGAATCCCATCGCAACAAGGAATACCGCACCGGTCATAATGGTAAAGCGGTTTACTACCTTTGTTACTGCTACAAGTCCCACGTTCTGACTGAAAGATGTATTCGGAAGTACCCCGAATACTGCCGCAATCAGACTGCCAAAACCGTCTGCAATTACGGAACCGGATAATTCCTCATTAGTCGGCTCCCTGTCCAGTCCGCCGTTTACAATAGCGGAAGTATCGCCGATTGTCTCCACGGCGGTCGCAATAAACATAATCGCCATCGCAATGATTGCACTTGGCACGAATTTAATTCCAATGCCGTCGATCAGCATCACCGGTCTCGGAATGGCAAACCATGCAGCTTCTTTTACCTGGGTAAAATCAACCATGCCGAGAAAAATCGCCGCAATATATCCCACAATAATACCGATTAATATAGAGGAAACGCTTAAAAAGCTTCCCTGGAACTGCTTTAATACAACAATGACAACAATTACCAGAAATCCTACCAGTAAATGTTTCCAATGGCCGAATCCGAGTGAATTCGTTTCTCCGCCGCCGAGATATTTGATTCCCACCGGAAGCAGTGACAAACCGATGGATAACACAACCAGACTGGTTACAACTGGTGCAAATATTTTCCGTAACGGCTTAATAAAGAAGCCAAGCACCATCTCGATCAATGCACCAATCATGGATGCTCCCAGGATCGCTCCATATCCGCTTGCAAGTCCGATAACCTTTGCTGTTCCGATGAATCCGGAACTCGTTCCCATAACAACCGGAAGCCCGGAACCAATCTTCCAGATTGGATAAAGCTGTATCAGTGTTGCAATTCCTGCAATAAACATGGAATTCTGTATCAGCATGGTTTTCGATGACGAATCCATCTCCAATGCACCGCATACAATCAGCAGCGGAGTAATATTTCCCAGAAACATCGCCAATACATGCTGGATTCCCAATGGAAGTGCTTTTGATAATTTTACTCTTCCATCCAGTTCATAAATAGAACCTTCTTTCTTATTCTCGCTCATTTTTCTTTCGTCTGTCCTTATGACAGCTGTCCTTTCAAAATTTCATCACATGATAAATACTAATCAATATGTCGATAATTGTCAAGAACAAATTGGAAAAAAGACTATCTTTACACCGCCGCCGCAAATCATGCCAAGCTCGCCGCCTTCCCAATCGGAGAGATTGTATTCCTTCTCTGTAATAACGGCAGCTTCGCCCTGATCATACAGATCCAGTGCCTGTGCGATCGCCGCGTGCTCCACACTGCCTCCTCCGACACTTCCGATGATTTTCTCCCTGCCAGCTTCCCGGTATACAAACATACCGCTTCCGATTCCACGCGGGGCAGAGCCGTATTTTTCCGTAATCATGCATAATACGCCAGTTTCCCGGACCGTGGAAAGTTCTGCCGACATACTGCTGATCTGTTTTGCATTTTTTTCCTGAATGATTTCCGCCGCAATGCTTACGGCGATTTCCTCCGGTGTCTGTGAACCAATTTTTAATCCGATCGGGGCATGGATACTATCCGTCTGTTCCCCGGTATAACCCTCATTTCTTAAAATCTCCAGTGTTTTTGCCACTTTGATTTTACTTCCTATCATGCCAAGATAGGCATAATTCCGCTTAAGAATCTGCTCCACGCACTGTCTGTCCGCCTTATGTCCTCTGGTAACGACAACGTAATAGGTACTTTCTCCCTTACACTCTTCCAGATAATGCGTAAGATTTTCAAAGGAATCACAGATTACCTCACAATCTTTTGGGAAGAGCTTTTTGTTGGCAAATTCTTCCCTGTCATCCATCACAGTGACCTGAAAATCCAGGAACTGCCCCATCACAGCTACTTTTCCGGCTACATGGCCGCAGCCACAGATAAACAGATGCGGGCGGGTGTAAAACCATTCCGGGCGGACAATGGAGAAATCCACATTCTCCCGGATACATTCTCCCATGACACGCTGCCAGAGATTTTCACATACCCCAGGAACAAAGCGGAGCACCGCATCCGGATAACGGCTGGATAATGGTTCCTGATATCCTTTTCGTACAAGTGTCCGGATATCTTCTTCCCGGATCACCGTATCCGCTTTTATGCCAAGGCACTGCATGACTTTTTCTGTCCGATGTGCCACATCCCTGCATTTCTTTCCTGCTGCTGCCATTCCCATTACAATGTGTATCTCACTGCTTCCCGGATAAATCACCGGCTCCGTACTGTCCGGATATTTGATCAGCCGGTGCTTTGCACCATCTGATTCCACCAGCACAACGTCCGCTGCCGGCAAAATCTGCTCCGTCACATGATCTGATAACGGTCCCATCTTTCTTTCCTCTTCACACGGACTTCCCGCCATACAGAAGCCCTGCGCCAGAGCATCTTTCATGCGTCCCACGGATGTTTCCATGTCATTTTCCAATTCCAGAATGGTATCTTTCTCAAGATACATATGTGTAGTGGTAATTACCAGAACTTTTTTTCCCTGCTTTAAATATTTCTCCGCAAGTCTGTGAATATGGGTGGTCTTTCCCCCTGCTCCGACAACTGAAATAATGAGCGGCTTATGCATGATGATTTCCTCCTGTGTAATATGACATAATGGCTTCCACCACTCCGCCTGCGATACATCGCGCCTTGTCAGATATGGTAAAACAGTTATTGTATTCCTCTTTGCGCGGATCGATATCCGCAATCTTAAACCCTTCCGTAACCGGATAACCGTCCCGGATCAGTCCGCGGATCAGCCCCGGAATCGTTGCCCTGACTTCACATTTTTCACCATTCTCCTGCTCAATATATGCCATAAGTTCGCCCTGCTCTGTCAGATCCGTAATCTTCTTTACATTTCTTAAGATTCCCGCTGCCGGTGCATGAATCACGCGCTCTTTTCCGTAGCCTGCAATCACTCCCGGCACACCGGTATTTTCCATTGCATGACCTTCCCGGATGATCCTGCCAAGCCGGTGTCCGCGCATGGTTTCGATAACGATATCCACATCCTGTCCTGCCGTAAACCCCGGCCCGAGTGCTACGGTCAGTTCTGCCATATCCTTCCTCGTTCCGAGATTTTTCTTTGCAAGGATCGCATCGACAAGGGCGATGTAATTCCACTCCCCGTCGCTCATCTCCTTAAGCTGCCGGATGCATTCCCCGGACGGATCAATGAGCAGTGCCGGACTTCCTGTCCGCATAATCTCTTTCGCCTGATTCAGATTCTCCGCCCGGTAGCAGTTCATATCCTCAACCTGCATTTTTCCCTCGTAAACAGCCTCACAGAACGCCACATTGCGCCGGATTGCAGATGGATTTTCTATCTCAAGGACCAGCACCGCAAATCCGCATTTTACCAGTTTATAGATCGTACCTGTGGCAATATCACCGCCGCCGCGCACTACGACCAGATTTCTTTTCTTCATACAAATCTCCTTACTTTCCGAAACCGCAGTTCGGATATGTGCATACCTCACAACTCAGGCATAGTCCGCCCTCGCCGTAATCCGCAAGTTGTCCTGCATTTATCTCAACATCTGCCATGAGCATTGGCAGTACCAGATCAAAGATTGTTCTCTTTGCATACATGACACAGCCCGGCAGACCAAGTACCGGAATCCTTCTGCCTGCGTTTTCATAATAGGCCAGTAAAAACATAGCTCCCGGCAATACCGGTGCACCGTAGGAAATAACGTCCGCTCCGGTATTGCGGATGGCAAGTGGGGTTTTATCATCCGGATCCACACTCATTCCGCCGGTACAGATGACAAGCTCCGCCCCAAGCTCTTTCACAGCCCGGTGTATTTCCCGGGTCAGTCTGTCCGGATCGTCCGCCAGTACGGTATGTCCTGCCAGCTCCGTACCATATTCTGCCAGTTTTTCTTCGACCACAGGTGTAAATGTATCCTGTATTCTTCCATAGTAAACCTCGTTTCCGGTTGTCAGAATCACTGCTTTCTTCTTCACAAAGGGGCGCAGCTCCAGAATCGGTGCTTCGCCTGCCACCTGCTCTGCCTCTTCCATCTTCTGCTTATCGATTACCAGTGGGATTACTCTCATGCCGGCGAGTTTATCTCCTTTCCGGACGGCGGTTCTTCCATGCCTTGTGGCGATCATCATCTCGCCCAGGCGATTGACCGCCTTTAATTTCCCGCTGTTGACCAGAAAGAGTCCGTCACATTCTGCGGTCAGCTCTATCTTTCCTTCTTTTATTTCGGATTCTGCCATCCACTGATTCCGGCATATCCGGGAGAGAACCTGCGCCGCTTCATTTTCATGCAGCTTTGTTTCATCCTTTTCCCAGACATACAGATGATCTTTTCCAAGTGATAACAGAACCGGTATGTCCTCTTCCGTTACAATATGTCCCTTACGGAATCTCGCATCTTTTGTTTTTCCTCTGATAATCTGTGTAATATCGTGACACAGCACCTGTCCAGCCGCATCCGCCGTATCAATTAACTTCATTCTGCCTCCTAATTATTCCAGGTGAATCCGTATTTCTCAAACACCGCTTTTGCTTCCGGTGTCTGAAGAAATGACATAAACTCTTTTACACTTTCCTTATCTTCCGATGCCTTCAAAGTCGCAACCGGATAAATGACAGGAGTTTCAAGCCATTCCTCTTTCGCCGTTGCAATAACCTCTACATTTTCATTGCTCGCTGCGTCCGTTGCATATACAACACCGGTTTCTGCACTCTGTGCCGCAACCCAGTTCAGTACTTCTGTTACATTTGTCCCAAGACTTGCTTTCTTTGACACCTCATCCCAGATTCCAATGCTTTCAAATGCTTCCCTGGCATACTGTCCTGCCGGAACACTGGAAGGATCTCCCACCGCAATCGTTTCGGATTTTGTAATATCTTCAAAACTGGTTACTCTTGTCTGGCTGCCTTTTCCGGTAATCAGCACCAGTCCGTTCTTAAGAAGATTTACCACATCGCCCTCTGCAATATAGTCTTCTTCCACCAGTGCATTCATCTGCTTTTCTGCTGCGGAAAAGAAAATATCCGCATCCAGTCCTGCCTCAATCTGTGTCTGGAGTTTTCCCGAACTGTCATAAGTTCCCTCTACCTTCACATTTCCATGCTCCTTTTCAAACATCGGAATCAAATCCTGTGTAAAGCATTTCTCCAGACTCGCTGCTGCAGCAACCATGATGGTTTCCTGTTTTTCGCTCCTCTGCTCCTGAACTGTCTTTGTTTCTTTCTGTGATGCACATCCTGCAATCACTGCCATTGTTAATAATACAATCAGTAATATAAATCTCTTCTTCATCTTAAATTCCTCTTTACTAATGCCCTGTCCGTTTCTTTTTTGCTGCAAGATACAGATTCATCCCTATCACAATCCCAAAGCAGATAACCAGAATAACCACGACATATCTTCCTGCCATTTCCATATTTCCTGCCGCCGTTTCCGAATATACCGCAAGCGGCAGTGTTCTTGTTTTCCCCGGAATATTTCCCGCGATCATGGCAGTTGCACCGAATTCTCCCAATGCCCTTGCAAAAGCTAAAATTCCTCCGGAAATAATTCCCGGCAGTGCATTTGGAATATGTATCGTATAAAAAATCTGCCATTCCGTCATTCCCAGTGTCCGTCCGGCACGCAGAAGATTCGGCTCTACCTGTTCTATCGCACCTCGTGCGGAACGGTACATGAGCGGGAATGAGATGACCACTGCCGCAAGTACGGCTGCCGTCTGGGAAAATGCGATCTTTACCCCGAAAAACTGCAGCAAAAATTTCCCTGCCGGGCCATTTACCCCGAATAAGTAAAGCAGTACGAATCCAACGACCGTGGGCGGAAGCACCAGCGGCATGGTAAATATGCCGTCCCATACCGCCTTACTTATCTCTTTCTTTCTTCTGCAGACAAACCATGCGGCACCAAGCCCGAGGAAAAACGTAATCAGTATCGTAATTCCCGCCACTTTCATGGAAATCCAGACCGGAGACCAGTCGATTCCGTTCATCTTCTTCCACACTCCTTTGCCGTTCCGTTTAAAATCCGGATGCCATGCTCCAGCTGTGGAATCACAAATCCAAGATTTTCCTCTACTGCCTTAACACTGCCGGGCAGATTTACAATGAGTGTATTCCCGCGAATCACACTCACTGCCCTTGATAACATCGCCCGTCCGGTAATCTTCATGGATTCCATGCGCATTGCCTCGGCAATCCCAGGTGCTATCCGCTCTGCGACCGCAAGTGTTGCTTCCGGAGTGCGATCTCTCTTTGCAAATCCGGTTCCGCCTGTCGTGATAATCAAATCCGCCTGTCTGCCATCGCTTAACCGGATAAGCTCCCGTTCTATCTGATCCTGTTCATCGGGAAGAATCAGTGTTTCGATGATATCATAGCCATAATCCTTTAATATTTTCACTGCCGCAGGGCCGCTTTCATCCACCCGTTCTCCCCGTGATGCCTTATCGCTTAATGTCAGCACCGCCGCCGTCAATGCCCGGTCCGTCCCCGGAAGCTGTACTGTCATTCCATCTCCCACATGAACCATTCCGCCCTGTATTACTTCTGCAAACACGCCCTGTTCCGGCATGATACATTCTCCCATGCGCTGATAGATTCTACAGTGGTTATGGCACTCCTTTCCAATCTGGGTAATCTTTAAGCAGACCTCTCCGGATTTTAAAATCGTTCCGACTGGAAGCTTCCGGAAATCAATCCCTTCTACCAGAAGATTTTCCCCGAAGTCCCCGGCTTTTACATCTGCCCCTTTCCGGTTAAATTCTTCCGTTTTCTCATAGGACAGCAGGCTTACCTGTCTGTGCCAGTTCCCAGCATGTGCATCACCTGAGATTCCATAATTTTTTACAAATTCTGCCATTTCCGTCTGTTTCTTTTCCGTCCCCCGCTTTTCGCTGGTACAGATTGCCCTTATGATTCCTTCCAATGATATTCACCACTCTTTCCACCAGTTTTCTCTATTAAATGAACATTTTCAATTTTCATGGATTTATCTACAGCTTTACACATATCATAAATGGTAAGCAATGCTGTCATAATTCCGGTCAGTGCCTCCATCTCGACTCCTGTCTTTCCAGTGGTCCGCACCGTACAGATTCCGGATATGCTGTACCTCTGTTCCTCTTCCTGCATGGTAAATTCAATGCCGCAGCCGGTCAGCATCAGCAGATGGCACATCGGTATTAACTGGAATGTGTTCTTCGCCGCCATAATTCCTGCGGTTCTCGCCACATTCAGGACATCTCCCTTTGCCATGCTTCCTTCTTTTACCTTTTCATATACTTCCTGGCTTACGACAATCGTCCCGGTTGCTCTCGCCGTTCTCTGTGTATCGTCCTTTGCCGTCACATCCACCATGACGGCATTACCCTGTTTATCAAAATGTGAAAACTCCATGATTAACCTCCTATCCTGTTCATTTCACAGCAGCCTGCTTCCTTTTCAAAATGGTGTTCTGCCTGCTTATTCCACACAGCTTCCTCGAGCGTCTGCCGCAATGCCTCTTCCCATTTTTCCTGATTCAGTGCCGCTTTTAAATCTATCTGCTCTCCGTAAAACAGACAGGTCTGCAGTCCGGCATCGCCCGTAACCCGGATCCGGTTGCAATACCTGCAGAATTTTCCATGAAGAGGTTCGATAAATCCTATCCTGCCCCGATATCCGGCTGCCTTATAATAAACGGCAGGCCCGCTTCCCATCTGTTCCTCTGTTTTCTGCAGGGATATCTTTCTTTTTTCTAACATCTGCTTTATTTCCGAAATGGGTAATCCACGGTAATCCTGCCCTGCCATTGGCATATATTCAATAAAACGTACTGCCATTTTATGTTCCCGGATCAGCTCTAAAAATCCGCTTAAATCTTCCATTGTAAAATCACTGCCCGGAACACAGTTTACCTTGACCTGCAATCCTGCATGGTATGCTTTATCTATCCCGGAAATAACCGTATCCAGACAGTCCCTTCTGGTAATTCTTTGATATTTCTCCCGGTTCATGGTATCCAGACTGATATTTACACTGTCCGTCCCGGCTTCGCAGATTTCTCCAAGCCTTTGTTTCAGCAGAATTCCATTTGTTGTAATTCCAACATATTCTGTCTGTGGCAATGCTTTCAGACCTTTCAGAATCTTTCCACACTCCGGATGCAGAAGCGGTTCTCCTCCGGTAATGCGAAACCTCGTGATTCCCAGTGTAACAGCAGTCCTGCTGATTTTTTCCACATCCCCGGCATCCAGAAATCTTCCGCTGTTCTTTTCCTGTACCGGCCTGCAGTAAGCACAGTGCAGATTACAGTCCTGTGTCAGCGAAATACGCATATAATCTATTTCTCTTCCAAAATTATCTTTCATTTCCTGCATCCTTATAAAAATCCATTACAAAACGGATAAAGCTGTCCACCACCGGCTTTTTTTCCCTCTTTTTCCGGTACAGCAGATAAAACTTCCTGTGTATCTGTGTGTCCAGAGGATAGGTAATCAGCTGTCCGCTGTTTACCATATCTTCCACTGCATATCCGGACATCATGGAAATACCCATGCCCATTGCAATCATCCGCTTTATTGATTCGATATCGTTGATTCTTGCCGCAACATTCAGATTTTCCTCCCGGATTCCCATTTTTTCCAAAAATTCTCCCGCCGCTTTTCTTGTTCCGGAGCCGATTTCACGCATGATAAACGGTTCGGAAAAAAACATCCGGATATCGCCTGTCTTCTCCGCCTGTCTTTTCAGATTCATATAATAAGAAGTACATGGCATGGCAATGACCATGGAATCCGAACAAAATTTTGTACAGATACATTCCGGCAAATCGCAGGAGCTGCCAACCAGTCCCAGTTCAACCGTCCCATCCGTTACTTTTTCTTCGATTTCACAGCTATCCCCCTGACGAATCTGAAAGAAAACGCCCGGATGCTGCCTGCGGAACTCCGACAGCAGTCCCGGAAGAAGATATCCGGACGGAATCGTTGATGCTCCCAACGAAATAATCTCTTTTTCCTCTCCTGCCAGTTCCTGTACCGCCGCCTCTTTTAATTCCAGAATACGATTTACATATTTTAAAAATTTTTCTCCGTCCTGTGTAAGCTGTATGGTTTTTGTTGTTCTTGACACCAGCTTCTTCTGCAGTTCCCGCTCAAGGCTGCCCAGATGTGCACTAATTGTCGGCTGTGTAAGATAAAGTGCATTTGCAGCCTTAGAAAAACTCTTATATTTTGCTATTGCCGCAAATGCTTCCAGCTGTCTAAATTCCATTTGTTATGATTTCCTCCATTGCCCGGACCGCCAGTTCTATTTCTTCCTCACGGTTGTAATAACCAAAAGAAAACCGGAGTGTTCCCGCCGGATAAGTTCCCAGTGACCGATGTGCCAGCGGTGCACAGTGAAGTCCCGGCCGGACTGCTATGCCATACCGGTCATCCAGCAGAAATGCAATCTGTGCCATGTCCATTTTTTCTGTATACAATGATACGGTGGAAGTCCGGTTATTTCTGTCCTTTCTTCCTATTATTTCCATATTTTCTCTTAATATTGCACTGTTTTTTATTCTTTCCAGAAACTGCTCCGTCAAATCCAGTTCCCGTCCGCCGATCCGTTCTATTCCTTCCTGCCTGAGATAATCAAGTGCCGCAGAAAGCCCATAGATTCCCGGCAGGTTCAGCGTCCCTGCCTCAAAACGGTCCGGCAGAAAATCCGGCATATCAAGAGTATGTGAGATACTTCCCGTTCCCCCACTTATCACCGGCTCGATTCTTTCCGCCATATCCTCTTCCAGAATAAAACCGCCCGTCCCTTGCGGTCCCATCAATCCCTTGTGCCCAGTAAAACACAGAATATCTATCCCATCCTTCTGTATGTCAATCTCCATGCTTCCCGCCGTGGCAGCAGTATCCAGAACAAATGGGATCTTTCTTTTTCTGCACTCTGCACCGATCTGTCCGATCGGCTGGATCGTTCCGCACACATTGGACGCATGGCTTATTACAACCGCATCCGGCTGTGTTTCCACCTTCCGCAGAAAATCTCCCATATCCATGGTTCCCTCTGCGCCTGCCGCAATTTTCTCCACAATCACCCCGGACTTTTCCAACTGGTGCAGCGGCCGCATAACCGCATTGTGTTCCACGGAGCTGACAAGCACCCTGTTCCCCGGCTTTAACAGTCCCTTCAACACCATATTAAGACTGGTTGTGATATTCGGGGTAAACACCACATTCTTACTGCTCTTTGCATGAAAAAGTTCTTTCAGCTTTTCCCTCGTTTCATACACGGTTTCCTCCGCCGAATATGCACCTGCGTATCCTCCCCTGCCGACATTGCAGCCGACATTCTTCATATATTCACACATCTTCTCCATTACCCGTACCGGCTTGGGAAACGATGTTGCTGCATGATCAAAATAAATGCTCTCTTTCACTTTATCCGCTCCTATTGCTGTGCGTTCTGGTTAATTACGAATTTAACATGGTATATCTTACTATTATTTATAGATTTTTTCAATATATATTATTTCTTTTTTCTATATTATTATAAATCTTCCAGAATAAATATGATACAATGATTACGGTTTCTGAAGTACGCATACTTCAAAAAAATTATGAAATGAGGTTTATTATGGACACAAAAAAAGAACAAATTACCATTGCCATCGGCGGTGCTTTATTAGGTATGATCGCCGTGGCTCTTTCCTACTTTGGCAATCCTGCCAACATGGGTTTCTGCATCGCCTGCTTTATCAGGGACAGTGCCGGTGCTTTGGGACTGCACCGTGCAGCTGCTGTTGAGTATCTTCGTCCGGAAATCATCGGTGTTGTACTCGGTGCTTTCCTTATTTCCATTGGACGTAAGGAATTTTCCGCAAAAGGCGGTTCTTCTCCTCTCACACGTTTTATCATGGGATTTTTCGTCATGATCGGATGCCTGATGTTTCTCGGCTGTCCATTCCGTATGCTTTTACGTCTGGCAGGTGGAGATTTCAATGCACTCTTCGGACTGGCAGGCTTCGCCTGCGGAATCGGCTGCGGTGTATTTTTCCTGACACGCGGCTACAGCTTAAAGAGAACTTATCGTCAGAGTACTTCCGAAGGTATTATCTTCCCAGTGCTCCAGGTTGTATTCCTGATTCTTCTGGTTGGTTTTCCGGCGCTTCTGCTCTTTACGGAAGCAGGAGGCGGACCAGGTGCTTTACATGCTCCGATCATCTTATCCCTTGTATTCGGAATTGCTGCCGGAATCATCGGTCAGGTAACAAGACTCTGCATGGCAGGCGGAATCCGTGATCTGATTCTCTTTAAAGATTCCCGTCTGATCATCGGATTTGTATGCATCCTTGTAGCAGCTCTCATCGGAAATATAGTCCTCGGATTCTTCCATCCGGGATTTGCAAATCAGCCGATCGCACACACGGACGGATTATGGAACTTCTTAGGCATGGTGCTTGCCGGTCTCGGTTCTTCCCTCTTAGGAGGATGCCCGTTCCGTCAGCTCATCCTTGCAGGAGAAGGAAATACAGATTCCGCCGTTACATGGCTCGGACTTCTGACCGGTGCTGCATTTGCACATAACTTCGGTCTGGCATCTTCTGCTGCCGGTCCTACACCAGCAGGAAAAGCAGCCGTGGTCATCGGACTTGTCGTACTGCTTTGTATCGCTGCTGCAAATACATTTGGAAAGAAAGAAGCTTAGGAGGTTTTATTATGATTGATGCAAGAGGTTATTCCTGCCCGGAACCTGTAATGATGCTCAGAAAAGCAATGTTCACAAAAGAGGATTCCTATGAAATCCTTGTTGACAACCGCATATCCGTGGAAAATCTTACCAGATATGCCGGTCATAACGGCTATGATACGAAATGTAAAGAAGAAGGAGAAGATTTCCATCTTTTCATCCGCAAAAACGAGGGAAAATAATGGCAGATAACGGACATGATTTTATTACTACCTTCTTTTCCCATTATGGTGCAATGAAATACAAAAAGAAATGCGACGAATACCATATAAAGGCAAAACTAATGCCGGTTCCGCGGAATCTCAGTTCTTCCTGCGGAACCTGCGTTGGTTCCGACAGACTTGCGGAGAATGTTTTATCAGATCCGTCCGTAACAGATGAAATAGAACAGATCTTTGCCCTGGATGAGGTTGAAAAAAATGGGAAGACTCAAAAAGAATACCAGTTAATTTTCCCCAAATAATTTCTAGCGAAAGGAGTTTTATTTTGAGTGAAGATATTAAATTAACCAAACTTGCGAGCTGTGCTGGCTGTGGTGCAAAGGTGGGGGCAGGCACACTGTCACAGCTTTTGCAGGATCTTCCGGTTCAGAAGGATGAGCGGCTTCTGGTTGGATTCGACAAAAGTGATGATGCAGCGGTATATAAAATCAATGATGATACCGCAATCATACAGACGATTGATTTTTTTCCTCCTATTGCGGATGATCCAAACCTTTTCGGACAGATTGCCGCCTGCAATGCAATCAGTGATATCTATGCCATGGGCGGCGAACCAAAGCTTGCCATGAATGTCATGACAATCGAGAATTCCATGACAAAAGAGACCATTCATGAGATACTTCGCGGTGGTTACGAGAAGGCCTATGAAGCCGGTGTTCTGATTACCGGTGGTCATACCATACATGATACTGAGCCAAAATACGGACTGTCCGTAACCGGCTTTGTCCATCCGGATAAAGTCATCCGCAATTCTACTGCCCGTGAGGGGGATGTCCTGATTCTTACAAAGCCGCTCGGTATCGGGATTCTTACCACTGCCGCAAAAGCAGGCATGATTTCTTCCGATGTGGAAAAACGGATCTATGCCCAGATGACATTTTTAAATAAAACGGCACGGGATATCATGGTAAAATACAATATTCACAGCTGTACCGATGTAACCGGATTTTCCCTTCTAGGACACGGGTGTGAAATGGCACTCGGAAGCGATGTCAGTATTCATTTGAACACTTCTGCAATTCCATATCACCCGGAAGCCTTTGAAATGGCGGAGATGGGCTTTATTCCTGCCGGAGCGTACCGCAACCGTGAATTTGCCCAGGCACATGTTACGGTTGAAAACGGAATTCCCCTGGCTCTGGAAGATATCCTTTACGATCCTCAGACCTCCGGCGGACTTCTAATCGCCGTTTCCCCGGACGATGCGGCTGCCCTTCTTAATGAATTGCAATCCAGCCTTGAAGTTGTACGGGAAATCGGATATGTTTCCGCCAAAGGAGACTGTGCTATCTATCTGCACCGCTGACCTTTTTACCGTTGCACAAAAGAGAAAGTGATGATAGAATAAATGTATCATTTATGCGAAAGGATTTTTTTATGAAAACATTTACTCTGTCATCTCGCACTCATAAGGAACATACCCTGTCGCTCTGTGAATATGCGGTGGAACGGCCTCGTGCTATCGTGCAGGTTGTCCACGGCATGGAAGAGCATAAGGAACGCTATGAGGATTTTTCGTTATTTTTAAATTCCTGCGGTTATACGGTGATTACCGCTGATTTATGTGGTCACGGCAGTTCCGTACCGAAGGAAAACCTTGGATTTTTCAATGAGAAGAATGGATATCAGATCCTGCTTCAGGACGTAATGATTGTACGGAATTATATCAGAAAACACTATCCGGACAAACCCGTGTATCTCTTTGCCCACTCCATGGGAACGATTATCAGCCGTGTTGTATTGCAAAAGCACTCGGCAGACTATGATAAAGTAGTACTGTCGGGATATCCTAATTTCCAGTATGGTGCATATGCCGGCATTTTCCTGTCTTCGGTTCTGTCTGCTGTTCACGGTCCAAAGTACAAATCAAAACTTTTACAGTATCTGAGTGTCGGAAGCTTTAACCGGAAAATAGCCCATCCACGCACCGATGTGGACTGGATCTGTGCAAATCCCGATACCATAGAGCAGTATCTTTCCGATCCGCTCTGTGGAATCGGCTTTACAACTTCGGCATTTCATGATTTATACCATCTGGTAATTCTGATGCATAATCCTGGTCTTTACCGGAATGTCAGTGCAAATCTTCCATTTCTGCTGATCAGCGGAAATAATGACCCGTGCACCGGTGGAAAAAAAGGCCGCATCGATTCTGTCCGGGTATTGCAGTCTGCCGGATTCCAGAACATTACTTCCCATGTCTATCCAGATATGCGTCATGAGATTCTCAATGAACAGGGAAATACTCTGGTGTATGAAGAAATCAAAAACTTTTTTGCATTTTTCTGAAAAACACTGAATTTTTGAAAACAAATAAAAAAGCTAAGCTGTATCCTGATTCTGCAGCTTAGCCTTTCTTTATAGTTTTTCCAGACGATATCCAATTCTCGGGATGGTAATCAGTTTCTCTTCCCAGCCCAGTTTCTTTCTCAAATGCAGAATATGATTATCCAGTGTCCTGCTTTCTTCCCCGTATTCATCTCCCCATATGGCATGCATCAGCATTTCCCTGCTTAATACCATTCCCTGATTTTTCACAAGATACAGTGCCAGTTCATATTCCTTCGGCCTCAGAATCAATTCTTCCCCATTCATATTAATACAATGTGTCTTTGCATCAATATGTACATTGTCATACTGATACTGGTCATCCAGTTTATTATTCCTGCGAAGCACCACTTCTATTCTTGCCAGAAGTTCCATAATATTAAACGGCTTTGTGATATAATCCTCTGCTCCGAGTTCAAATCCGTACAGCCGGTCTTTGATATCCTGTCTCGCCGTCATAAATATAACTGGTATCCTACGGTATGCTATCTTCTGCATAACTTGAAATCCATCCAGTCCCGGAAGCATCACATCCAGCAGAATCAGGTCATACATATTATTTTTGATCAGTTCAACCGCCTGACTTCCGGTATCGCAGAGAACCGTTTCAAACTCCCTCGCCTGCAGAATCTCACTCACAACATTCGCAATATTGTCATCATCTTCAACAATAAGTATATTCATCTCTCCCACGTTCCTTTATGTCTATGTTTTATAAATTCTTACATTATTTTATCAAATCCCCATTATCTTTGTCAATCATTTTATCTGAAATACAGAAAAATAATGGCTGCCGTTTCAAGAATCAGAATCGCCGGAACCCCGTATTTAAAATGGCTTTTCTTTGTTTTATGATGACACAGGTACATTCCTGCGACTGCTCCTGCCGCTCCTCCCATAAATACCAGCAAAAACAACACACTTTCCCTTATCCTCCATTTATTATGTACTGCTTTCCATTTATCCAGTGCAAATGTAAGAAATGTGACCAGATTAATTGCCAGCAGATATTCTATGCCTGTTTTTTCCATTTTTCCTCCTGTTGCGAATATAAAAAACTTCTGTTACCTGCCTCGATAACAGAAGTTTCCCTTAATCTTAAATAAATGATCCATTTCCCATAAATGCAAAGCTGCCAGCTATTGCCGAACCGAAAATCAATAATATAACAGCGATTACAATCAGCAGGCAGAAATAAGATCTCGCAAAATTCTGAAGGTTCTTATTTTTCGTTCCGCCAAAAGAAAATACCAGAAGTAAAATCAGACCGATACATGGAATCGAGAATAACAATTCGTATCCAAAATATCCCCACATACTGATTGGCTGATATTCAGCCGGAACATTGTTCTCATTAAACTGATTTCTATTATACGTATAATATGGCTGCTGATTTCCGTTATACTGGTACTGCGTGTTTCCGTTATATCCCGTATTCTGGTTACTGCCGCCCATCTGTCCGCTCACCGGATCCAGAACCGCACCACAGTTTTTGCAATATTTTTCTCCATTACCATTTTCTGTACCACAATTTGCACAAAACATTGCACTTCCTCCTTCTTATCAGTACACAATTATGCCCGATACCTGTAATTTATGTATTTACCTGCAAAATCCATGCCATGATATTTTCTGGCTGATAAACCAAAGGAGGCTCTCCCGGAAAGAACATCTTCATTCTGTAAAGATAATATACCACCGTAACCAGTGCAACAAAAATTATTACCCTCTGGCGGCTGAAGATCTTTTTTGCGGTCAGATATCTTTCCCATAATAATAACAGCAGAAACGGGAGCCATAAAAATGCCGTCAGATTATATTCCACAGCACTTTTCAGATCTCCCAGCAAAATGGAGCACACTGCTCTTGTAAGTCCACATCCCGGACAGGGCAGTCCGCAAAAGATCACCATCGGACAGACAGTTCCAAAAGCCAGCTGTGTCGCCACTGCATAAACTGCCAGCAGAATAATACAATATTTCAGGCTGCAGATATCATTCCATATTCTTTTCTTTGCCCGGTGTATTTTTTCTTCCATCTTTCAACCAAACCTTTTATTATATCACTTTTTTCCAAAACAACAATCGTGTTTCTGCAAGTTTATACTTTTTTAATATATCATATCTCTATCACAAAGTCAAACCGAAATAATTCAATCAATATTTTGTATTTGACTATAAGTGTAAGTTATTATACAATATTATTATAGATTTATCAGTGCTTTTATTGAAGTTCTAATGTGGTTCAGGTGCATGCCGCAGATTCTTCTGGAAATTATCTCTCCTATGCACCTGGAAGTACGGAAGGCAAATTCCAGAACAGTATTTCCAGTTATGCGGTATTTGACAAATTTTCTCACTGACACTTACTCCAGAGCAGGTTGCAGAAAACACCTCTTTCCTCAAAAACTACACTTCCAGAAACATTACCGTACCGGATACCTCCGGGAATGCGATAATAGACGAAAATGCCCTCATCTCTACAGGATGTAAAATCCATCGTATGTGAGGCACAGAAATTGCCCAAAGGAGAATACTATTATGATTCAGAATAACGCAAAAGCAGCTTTTACTTCTGCTTCCATTCACAATCTTAATGCAGTCATTCAGGGAAGCCTGACTTCTTCCACCATCGAATCCTTAAATACCAGGAATTCGTCAAATTCTGCTGCATTGTATAACAGCCCTGCAAATCCGTCTTATACATCTGTTGCGGATATACGGACTGTTCCCTCGCTTCTGAATCCGGTTGCAAAAGGTCAGAAAATACCTCTTTCGTCTTTCTCTGCGGAAGGGCTGGATGTCCGTCTCGGATGGAATGTGAAGAATTCTGTCTGTGATATTGATGTCTCAGCATTCTTATTATCCAGGCAGGGAAAAGTTCCAGGCGATGACTGGTTCGTTTTTTACGGTCAGCCGCAGAGTCCGGATCACTCCGTTCTTTTTTCACAGATAAATGATCCGTGGGACAGGGAAAAGATCGCGGTTCATTTTTCCCGTCTGAATCCTGCAGTGGAAAAGATCGTATTTGTCCTGACCATTCATGAAGCATTACAGAATCATCTAAATTTTTCCATGGTCAAAGATGCCTGCATCCGGATTATGGATTCTTCCTCCGGTCAGGAACTGGTCAGCTACCGCATGGATCAGTATTATTCCAATGTCATATCCATGATGATCGGAGAATTATACAAATATAAGGGAAGCTGGAAATTTCATGCCATCGGAGATGGTGTTGCAAAAGATTTAAAGGGACTCTGTGAATTATACGGAGTCCGCGTACTATAAGGAGAACGATATGATAACATTTGAAACAGTAAACGAATTGACACTAAAAGTTACCTGCAAAGGAAATGATGTATTGTTTACCAAAGCTGGTGCTTTTATTGCTGGAAACAGTACAAACGGAAAAAACTATAAATTTGAAAAGGTTCTGTTAGGACCGCAGAATAATTTTGCACAGGCAGCTCTCGGTTCTCTGGTCCGCCGTGTAACCGGTGAGAATCTTCCACTGATGAAAGTTACCATGAACGGGGATAGTGTCACTTATTATGCTAATTTGGGACAGCATGTAGTTGTCTATAAGCTGGCTCCGGGCGAAACCATTTCTCTGGAATCCGAAAATATCCTCGCCTTCACCAGCGACTGTGATTATAAAGTCCGCTTTATCGGCTGTGGTATTCTCTCTCAGAAAGGTCTTGCCACCTCCACCCTGACTGCACGCGGAATGAATTCTTATGTTGCCGTCCTTGCAGGCGGAAATCCGATTGCATTAAGCAATATCCAGAATCATGAGACCATCTGCGTCGATCCGGATGCCGTGGTCTGCTGGATGAGTCCGGACGGGGCATGCGACCCTGCCATCCGTACCGACCTTTCCTGGAAAAACCTGATTGGCCAGGCTTCCGGCGAATCCTATTACTTTGAATGGAACGGCGGCGATCGTGTTTCCGTGATTATCCAGCCATCTGAAAGAAAAGGGGGGATACAGGTTGGTATCGACTAATTTCGTAAAAATACAAATGATACCAAATTATACGAAAACATCAAAACATTCTGCCCCTTCCATCCATTATGGTTTTCTTCCACAATCAACGCATACCTTCCATCCGTCAGTCATATACTATTTCAACTGATTATTTTGGAAGTATTTTTATGAATTCTCGTTTTAAATACCTTCTCATCTGTATCTCAATACCACTTCTTACGGGTGCTTTCTCTGCACTGTTAAGCGGTGGTATGTCATCTTTTTCTTCCCTAGAACAACCTATATTTGCACCACCTAAATGGCTGTTTCCTATTGTCTGGACCATTTTATACATACTTATGGGATTTGCTTCTTGCATTGTCCGTGCTAAAAAAGCAGACCGAAATGCACTGTTTCTTTATGCACTCCAGCTTGCCTTTAATTTCTGGTGGTCCATTATCTTTTTCCGCTACGAAAAATATTTTGCCGCATTTCTGTGGCTGCTTATTCTGTGGCTACTCATTTACCTGACAATAAAAAAATTCTCTTCCATTTCCAAAACGGCTGGATATCTGCTTTTTCCCTATCTCATATGGGTTACTTTCGCTGGATATCTGAATCTTGGAATTGCCCTTTTAAACTAATTTGTTTTCCCTGCGGTACTGTGTCGGTTTACACTTTACATATTTGGTAAAATTACGGTTAAAGCTCCTAAGTGACTGAAATCCACATTCCTCCGAAACCCGCAGTACACTGTAATCCGTTTCCCGCAGCATATGGCATGCTCTGTAAATCCTGAGCCGGTTCACATATTCTAAAAATCCCATGCCTGCTGTCTCAGAAAATATCTTTGATGCATAAAAATAATCACAGTTACAGATTTGTGCCACCTGATTCAGGGAACATTCTTCCATATAATGTTCCTCTATGTACGCAATCAGGGAATATAACAGTCTGTCCTGTGACAGGGTCTTTCTTTTTACAAATGCTGTCTGTTGCACAAGACTACCGCATACCCTGTATAAAAGTGCTTTTAACAGATATATATTTTCCGGTTCTTTCTCCCATTCCTGCACTGCACATACAAATTTTACGTTCTGCGGCACTTTCTCCTGATATACGGCATGAAAATCTTCCGCCAGTTCCGGCAGAAAAACAAGCACCTGGACTTTGGAAGTTTCCCTTGTTTCTATACTATGCAGCTGTTCCGGCATGATAAATGCCGCCTCTCCCTTTGTCAGAGTGTTTCTTTCATGTCCAATGACACATTCCACACTGCCTTCCAGTACAGATATACACTCATATGCACTGTGAAAATGCAGTCCCCAGCTCACATTTTCCAGCACTTTTACATAATATTGCTGTTCCATGCCTATCCTCTTATGTGCTTCAAAAAATATCATTCCTTTCTCCTTTCACAAATTCTGTCTGATATTATACTACTTTTTCCGACAAAAGTCATCAAAAAAAGTGCTGCTCTCGCAGCACTTTCCGACATATGTATACAAAAAACACAGTTAATTTTGTTCAATATTGCTGGTGATTCTGTGATATCCTTCCAGTGTAATCATACCATCTGAATCTTCCACCCGCTTACCGCAGCACCGCACTGTCACTTCACCAAAAGCCGGATGTTTCCAGGGATAACTTAACTGTATTACTTTATCTGCTTCTATCATACGATTCACATTCTTTACCACATATTCCTGATATCCGTCTTTTATCCTGCTGAACCAGTAGTCATAACATTCCTGAGGTGTGTATTTTCTGTCCACCGACATGATGTGCTCCATGGTTTCATCCACATGCATCTCATAATATCCCTCTTCTTCATTAATTCTGATAATCCAGAGTCCCAGGGCTGTTTCCCTCAGAATATTCTTGGTATTAAAATATATGACATGCATCTTATCCTTGTAATGATATATCTTTTGGACAAATGCCTCATGTTCCCTGTAGTCTTCTGTATTATAGTCAATAAAGGAACGTTCAAATTCTTCTTGTCTGCATGGTTTTGAGAAAAGATATCCCTGTATCAGATTTGGTGCAAGTCCTTCAAGTACGGTTAGTTCTTTTACATCTTCCACACCTTCACAGCAGATACGGATCGCATTGCTTTTTGCAAACTCTATCATATTGCTGATCAGCCTGTAATTGTATGTGGCTTCTTCCACACCTTTTACAAAGAGCCTGTCTATCTTTATCTCATTGACATTAAGCTGCTTTAAATAACTCATGCTGGCATAACCGGTTCCAAAGTCATCGATGGATAATTCTATCCCAGCTTCTCTCCAACAGTTAAAAATCTCACTATAATACTGAAACTCCTGAAGCTGTACAGATTCCGTAATTTCTATGGTAAGTGCATTTCCCGGCAGTGCCGTTTTTGCCAGTACATCAAGCACATCCTGGGCAACCTTGCGCTCTCTTAACTGCACCGCAGAAAAATTTACACTGATACGGAATTCCGGCATCTGTTTCCTCCAATGTCTGCATTGCTGCAAGGCTGTTTCTAATACCCACATTCCTACCTGGTTAATCAGTTTTGATTTTTCCAACAGTGGTATAAATTCATTCGGATATACTTCTCCCTGTATTTCCGAATGATACCTCAGCAATGCTTCTGCACCATACAGATTGTAATTTCCGGTTTTAATCTGCGGCTGGTAGCAAAGGTAAAATCCCCTGCATCCATGTTCCACACTTTCCTGCATTTCTTCCAGAAACTGCTGTTCCTTTATCCTCTGTTCCAGGTCTTCCTGTGAAAAATATGTAATCATATGCATACCATTACTTTTTGCCTTTTCATATGTGATTTCCGCACAGTCATACAAATTGTTTTCATCCCCGAACATCTGCTTCCGGTTCGGCACAATCCCCGCAGAAATCGTGCAGAATCCCATAAGTTTCTTATTCAGTTTCTCATATATTTTCTGCACCTCTTCTCTGGAATCCACGTCAAGATACATGGCAAAACAATTATTTTCCACATGCCAGACATTGTTCAGGGTTACATAATCTTCAAAAATACGGGCACATTTTTTTATTGCTTCGTCCCCATAATTTCTTCCATGTCTGAGATTAATACTTCCCGGATTATCGATTCCGGCAAACATAAAATATCCCCTGTTTCTTTCCATGAAGTCCTTTTTCAAGTCCAGAAGCATTTTATTCTTGTTAAATAGTTTTGTTAATGGATGATACAAATATCTCAATGCAGTGTCTGATACTCTTCCAATCATCACAAATGGCTTTCCTTTGTCATCATTGATTACTTTTCCCCTGCAATTGATCCATACGACATCTCCCTGCCTGTTTACCCAGCGGTAATTCATGTCATGCACCATCTTTTTTCCTTCTACAATCAATCCCAGATCCTCGTGCAGCATCTTTAAATCAGCCTGATATACGACCGACTCTACTTCCTCCGCACTGCACATCGGCTTTCCTTTATCCTGAAGAGCATACTCCTTTTCCACTCCTCCAAAATACCAGAATTCATTCCTGTCGATACTCCACATATACAAATAATCATCGGTTGATTTTGCCAGAATATTTAATACATTCAGATAATTTTTAATTCTTTCCTCACAATACACTGGAAACTGCTGTTTCATTCTGTACTTCACATTATACATCATCTCATCACTTCGATTGAACAGCTGTTCCATGGTTTCCTCTTCATTATCTCGAATGGCATATCCACAGGCAATTGACAGCGGCATGGCTCTCTCTGCATTTTTTTCTTCAATCAGACATTTTACTTTCTCAATTGCCACACGAATAGTCTTCTCGCTTCCTTTTCGGATCAATACACAGAATTCATCACCGCCAATACGATAACATTTTCCCAGTTTCTCAAAGCCACGGCAGATACAGTCTGCAGCATCTGCAATAAATTTGTCCCCTGCCTTGTGTCCATATCTGTCATTGCATAATTTCAGATTATTTACATCGGCCACGATACATGCTGCTTCCGGATTTTCTCCATAAGTCTGCATTTCCTTCGTAAATGCAGAACGGTTCCCTATTCCGGTCAGTGCATCCTGATAAGCCGTCTTTTCCAGTTCCAACTGATAGGTCTGTTCTTTTGTGACAATATCATCAATATGATGAAATGCCACAATTACTTTTCCATCAAATTTCTCCTGGTTAATCCGTATAATCTGTACCTCAAAATAGCGATGACCTGCCATATTAGGAGTACTCTGATATCGAAACACAAACCTGTCTGCCTGTGACAATTCCTTTATCAGATATTTTCTATCCAGGGAGGCTGCAAACCTCTTCTTATACTCATCCGACACATATTTCTCACAATAATGCCTTACACTATCTGTATAATTAACCTTTTGCCGGATTTGAATCTGCGATATTTTTGATGCATTGGCATTAGCATCAATCTTTAACGGCTCATAAAAATCTTCATTCAGATCTGCATAATGTACGGTTGTATAATCCCTGAAAATCACATCCAGAAAACGTCTTTCCGTTCCAAGCTCCATAGAACCTATCTTCTGTTCCGTCAGATCGATAAAATAACTGATGGCAAGAATATCGCCGGTTTCCTCTTCCTCGTACATGATGATGCTCTGTTTGACATAGACTTCTTTTCCGGTCACGGCTTTTGCCCAGTAGGTATGACTGAGATGCTTTTCTCCTTTCTGGTAATGTTCCATCAGCTGATCCATATTCATAAACCTGAGATACCCTTCTCGCTCCTCTGCCGGCAATGCTTTCTCCCACATTTCCGTTACCTCTGTAAACCGTGCATTCTCAGGCAGCCCCATTGCATCATTGATACAATATTTCTGATTATTAATAATCTGATACATCTTTCCTTCAATCACATTTCTGGTCAGATTAATGCTGTAATACCCTCCTGTATCTGCTGAAAATGCCTGTTCAAATATCCTCAGTTTTTTTTCCAAAGTTTTATTTTCCATTAAAATAATCCTTTCATTGCCCTCTTATTGTTCTGTTCTTCCTCTTCCATTTTTCTATTTCTCATTCTATGCCGGTGAGCCGATATATTTTCGTGTCATTTCCATGACTTCTTGTAAAATCTCAATGTTTTTCATGGAATCTGCCATTTCCAGGGAATGATTTGCATCCTCATATAAGGAAATCGGTACTTCCTGTTCCCTGCTAAGCTGCTTCACTTTATCGATATTACTCCATGAATCTTTTGTCCCGAGAAACGCGATGGCATTCTGCGGGGCAAAATCATAGGTCTGCTCCAATGGTGTATACAATATCTGTCTGCAGTCCACACCATGTTTTTGGGCATAGGCACTGGCTATTATCGTTCCGATGCTTTTGGATATAAATAAAATGTCCTCATATTCTTTCCAGTCAATATCGGCTAACAGAATCTCCGCCTGCCGATACAAATCTTCAAATGCTTCCTGCATTTTCTCCGCATTTCCCTTGATATTTCCACCGCCGAACCGGTATGTTACATTCCTGCACTGTGTGTAACCATATTCACATGCGAGTTCCCGGCTGTAATACAGCAGCGGCTTATCACAATGATACCCGATTCCCGGAAAAAAAACTGCTAATTTCTTCACCTTTTTATCTTCCTTTACTGTTTGTTCCGGCACTGCCTAAAATGTTTTTTTCAAATCTTCTGCCATTGGTTCTACCTGGCAGAGAAGATTATCCATATTTTCAAACAGTGAACTCTTCATTGTTCCAAGCTTATTTGCCTGTTCAATATGTTCCAGCACATCATGAAACTGTTGTTCTTCCAGTTCAAACGAATGTTTTACTTCTTCCAGTTTTTGTTCCGATATATTTACTTTTTCACGAATCTGACCTTCAACGGATTCTGCACCTTCTGCTGCTTCCGTAATCCGGTCAAATATGGCATAGGTATGTTCTACATTACCCAGACTTCTTCCCAGTACATTCTGAGATTCCTCGATACTTGAACTTAACTTTCCAGTATTACTTTCTATCGCTTTAACACTATCATTTACCGTAATAATTAATGCTTTAATTTCATCAGCTAACTTTTTTACCTCATCCGCAACTACCGCAAATCCTTTTCCCTGCTCTCCCGCTCTTGCTGCCTCAATCGAAGCATTTAATGCCAGCATATTGGTCTGGTTCGCAACACTGATGATCTGTGACATACAATCCTGAATCTGTCTTACGGACACTTCAAAGTTCGAAAACATACTTTGAATCTCATCAAAACTATCCCGTATCTCCATCGAACCATCTCTTAACGTATTTACCTGATTTTGGGCATTTTCCACAGAAACAGCAATTTCTCCCTTTACATCCTGAAATCTTCCAGCAGCCTCTCCGACCGTTCCGAAAATTTCCTGAAAGGCTCTCATATGCTCCCGCAATTCCTGATTTTCTTCTATCACAATATCAAATGCCTTCTGTATCTTCTGCAGTTCGTCCAGGGATTCTACCTCATTGACCACCAGTTTCCTTTGGTAGCCTCTCAGACTGTCCGCTACATGAACAAACGGATGCACATCCGGTGCTTCTTTTTCTATTACTTCTGTATTTTCCTTTTTTCTGCTGCCAAACATAGCTCCACCTCCATTATTCAAATACAACACAGCTCATAGTCTGATTTACAAACTGTGCATTATAATGCTCACCATAACCTACAATACCGGTATGAATTCCTAATGCTCCCATGCTCTGCAGATATTTATCAAAATAATCGTCTTTCTGGAAATGCTGATAACGGAAGAGACAATTAATAGAGAAAATACCACTCACTTTTAAAAAGTCGTGCTGTATTTTCTGCAGTGTTTCCTCAACCACATCCCTGTAATCTTTCTGCTGCAATAAGGTCAGAACATCTGTATCATTCACCTGCCGGAAACATGCCAGTGCATTTCCCACAACTTCTTTAATCGAAATAATATAGATATCATCCCCATTCATCTTCCCCAACGGATTTTTAAATGTCTGGTTTACAACATCTTTTTCAGATATATTCAAAATATCTGTGTATACCTGCTTTGCCGGCTTTCCATTTAATTCCCCGATGATGTATTTGCTCTTGTCCGTCTTTGAAGCAACAAACCGGTAACCTTCCATTGGAACATAGATGTTTTCCTTATATACTTTGATTTTTCCGCCCAGATTTTTTACCAGTGCATAAACAGCTGCATCTTCATAGATTTTTCCATTCACGGACACTTTTCCGTCCGCTCCTGTACCTCCGGTCAGTGAAATATGCTTTTTCTCAAATACACTATAGATTGTGGTCAACACACACGCATCATTTCCCGTACAGAAATCAATGCATACCGTGTCTTTGCTGTCAGCCCGGATTGATGCCACATCTTTCTCCAGTCTTCCAATGTATTTTACCGGCATGGTAGATACATGTTCTATTACATTGGTTACTGCTTCAACCTGTTCTGTTAATGCCGTAACACTTACCCCGTTTTCCACCATTTTATCACCATAACTCATGGCAATGCAACCAATACTCGGTACCTGCGGATAAAGTTCTTCCAGTTCTTTTACATGTTGTTCAAATTGTCCCGGATTCGATGCCAGAATCAGCAATTTCGGATTCCGGATATTTTTCACAGCCTCTGCAAGATTTCCATTCTGACTCATTCCATATAACTGTTTCATCTCTTCTTCCTCCTGAATAGATTTTTATCTGTCTTATAACCCGCTATATTTATCGTCTAAATCGAATTTATTTACCAATGCTTCCAGTGCCATTGCCTGTGCCGCCAGTTCCTCTGATGTTGCGGATGCTTCTTCATAAACCATTTTCTCCTTCACATTTTATATCTTACAGTATAACACTTTCAAATTCAGCTATCAAGTATTACCTTTTCATTCATACCACAATATTTATCAGTATAACAGGATTTTTTTAAGGACAGTAATTCACTTATTGCCAAGTTTTCTTATTATGCTATAATAGATGTGTTATGCTATTTTTTAGAAAGGATTATTTTTAACATGTTAGAAAAAGTTTTTAAACTAACGGAACATCATACCGATGTAAAAACAGAAATTACCGCCGGTATTACTACGTTTATGACCATGGCATATATTCTTGCCGTCAATCCGAGTATACTTGGCAGTACCGGCATGGACAGCAATGCCGTATTGATTGCAACCTGTATTGCATCTTTTATCGGAACACTGTGCATGGCTTTTATGGCGAATCTGCCATTCGCACTGTCTGCCGGTATGGGATTAAATGCCTACATGGCTTACACGGTTGTGCAGGGTATGGGATTATCCTGGCAGATTGCATTGTTTGCCGTATTTGTGGAAGGTATCGTATTCATTATCATGTCACTGACAAATGTCCGTGAAGCTATCTTTAATGCAATCCCACTCACCTTAAAGAAAGGGGTTTCTGTCGGTATCGGTTTATTTATCGCATTTATCGGTCTGCAGAATGCCGGACTCAGTGTAGATGCTTCTACTCTGGTAACGATTACCAGCTTTACAGAAGATTTCCATACGAAAGGAATCTGTGCATTGCTCGCCGTCATCGGACTTCTTATTACCGCCATTTTCCATATTAAAAAAGTAAAAGGCGGCATTTTATACGGCATCCTGATTACATGGGGACTCGGTATTATATGTGAACTGACCGGCATCTACACTCCGGATGCGGAACTTGGTGCTTACAGCCTGTTACCTGCCGGCATTATCAGTACTGATTTCTCTGCACTTGGCAAAACGTTCGGTCAGTGTTTCAAAATCGACTTTCATGCCGTAGGCATCTTCAATTTTATCGTTATTGTATTTTCTTTCCTGTTTGTAGATTTATTTGATACATTAGGAACATTAATCGGTGTCAGCACAAAGGCAAATATGCTGGATGAAAATGGAAAACTTCCAAATATCAAACCGGCATTATTATCCGATGCCATCGCAACCTCTGCAGGTGCAATTCTCGGAACTTCCACCACAACTACTTTCGTGGAATCCTCTTCCGGTGTTGCTGTCGGCGGACGTACCGGGCTTACCGCATGTACCACAGGTGTTTTATTCCTGCTTGCTACCTTGTTCTCCCCGTTATTTACTTCCATTCCGTCTTTTGCAACCGCTCCTGCATTAATCTTCGTCGGATTCTTAATGTTTGAAACAGTTACAGACCTCACCTTCGATGGCGAGAGTCTTGCCGATACAATTCCGGCATATCTCTGCATCATTGCCATGCCGCTGTTTTACAGTATCTCAGAAGGTATCTGTCTTGGAGTTATCTCCTATGTCATTCTTCAGGCATGCACCGGAAATGCAAAAAAAATAAATCCTCTGATGTATGTTCTGGCAGTCTTATTTATTATGAAATATATTTTCTTATAAAATACTTTTGATCCGAAAAAGCCGATACACAATGTACCGGCTTTTTTGTAGCTTCTGTTCTTCTGTTTTATTTTGTTCCAAAGATTCTGTCACCTGCATCGCCAAGTCCCGGACAGATATAGGCATCCTTATTTAATTCACGATCCAGATGTCCCACATAAAGCTGTACATCAGGATGTGCTTCGTGAAAACGCTTTACTCCTTCCGGTGCTGCTATAATGCAGAGGAATTTAATATTTTTTCCACCATGCTGCTTGATAAAATTAACGGCTTCCACAGCAGAACCGCCGGTTGCCAGCATCGGATCTGTGACCACGATCAGACGCTCTGAGATCGGATCCGGAAGCTTACAGTAATATTCCTGTGGTTCATGTGTTGTTTCATCACGGTATAAACCGATATGACCAATCTTTGCGGTCGGTACAAGTGCTGTAATACCACTCACCATGCCCAGTCCGGCACGCAGAATCGGTACAATGGCAAGCTTTCTTCCTGCTATCACTTCTGTCTTGCAAGTTTCGATCGGTGTTTCCACCTCTATCTCTTCCGTCGGAAGATCACTTAATGCTTCATAACCCATCAACATGGCGATCTCTTCCACCAGCGCACGAAACTCATTTGTTCCCGTGTTCTTATCACGCAGACGTGAAATCTTATGCGTGATAAGGGGATGCTTCATAATAATTACATTTTCCATGGTTTTCCTCTTTTCTGTATATAGCATATTCTATTATACCATACTTTCCATGGTTGTGGAATAGTTTACTGCACCTTTACCAGTTTTTCTCCCTCATATTCCATTTTTACGGTAAAAAATCCATCTCCGTCTATCAGTTTCTTTAAGAATATCTTATCCCCCTCCCAGAGTTTCAGATTCATCACTTCTGTTTTCTTTATCCACTGCAGGTCTCCCTCGCTGCACTCGGTCAGTTCTCCTTCAAATCGGTCCGCCGTATAGATAAACATATATTCTGTTTCCCAGATATCAGATACAAATGTCATGACTCCGCGGAGCTGATAAGAAGTCAGGGTAAGCCCCGTTTCTTCCTTTACCTCGCGCAGAATGCATTCATCCGGACTTTCATCTTTATCAAATTTTCCACCGACTCCCAGCCATTTGTCATGGCTCTGGTCATTTTCTTTCTTTGTCCGGTGAAGCATCAGATAGTTTCCATCCTGCTCAATGTAGCAAATCGTTGTTAATCTCATTGTTTTCTCCTGTTTTCAGTCCTCGTTGATTTTTTTTATTTTCTCAATGGTTACTTTCGGCTCTCTGCTTTTGGTATACAATCCATTTATCTCCTGCTGTACGTCCGTCACCTGTGTATAACAGAATCCCACTACATAGTCTGTTTTTTTGATTGCATCCGTAATTTTCTGAAAGCGTTCCAGAAATTCCTCTTCTTTATTTACCTGTCTGCCATATCCCCAGCCTTCTTTTTCCGTAAATGCAATTCCGCCATACTCGCTGATAAGCACCGGCTGTCCACGATATGCATATCCCTTTGCAAACGCATATTTTGCACCATTAAACGGAATCTTATTTCCAACAATGGCTTCTTTGTCCTGATATCTTTCCGTAAACCGTTCCCCCTCTTCTTCATAATCGTGCAGTGTCAGCAAATCGGACATTGTGTGTTCCCATCCATCATTCACAATAACCGGACGCATCATGTCATATGCTTTCGTCAGATGGTAAATACCCTCGGTAAACTGCTGCTGTCTTTTATCCGTAAAAATCTGTTCCACACCCCAGCTTTCATTAAATGCCGTCCAGGTAATGATACATGGATGATTATAATTCTGCTTTACAATTTCCAGCCACTGCGGTGTATATCCATCCATGGTTTCCTCATGAAACGCATAAGTGGATGGCATCTCGCACCATACCAGCAGTCCCTTTTTGTCGCACCAGTAAAGAAATCTCTCGTCTTCTGTTTTTTCATGTTTGCGCAGTCCATTGTATCCTGCTGCCATAATAAGGTCAATTTCTTTTATCAGTGCTTCCTCGGAAGGCGGTGTCAGATGGGATTCTTCCCAGTATCCCTGATCCAGTATCAAACGCTGGTAAAGCGGGACATGATTTAACAGAACTTTTCCGTCCTGAATGGATATTTCTCTCATTCCAAAATAACTTCTGGCTTCATCTTCCCCGGATTCTGATGCCAGGCGGAGTGTCATGTCATATAATTTCGGATTCTCCGGAGACCATAAAACCATTCCCCATGGTTCTTCCGGATTGGAAACTTTTATGTCAAACCGGGCATATTCGGACCTGATATCAACTGTATGTACGGCAATTTCATTTTCATCCAGCAGGATTTCACAGTTTAAGCTTACCTTCTGCTCCGGTCTGTGGTTCAGTTTTACTTCGATTCTGACTTTTTCCTCATCAATATCCGGTGTAAGTTTCACGCGTTCCAGATAGGTATCCGGAACTTCCTCCATCCAGACTGTTTTCCAGATTCCTGTTGTCTGCACATACCAGCACCCGAAGTTTTCGGCTTTCCAGCGCTGCTTTCCTCTCGGCTGCACACAGCTCATACTGTCCTCTGCCCGCACTGTGATACTATTTTTCCCCGGCACAATATAATCTGAAATATCGATTGTAAACCGGGCATACCCGCCGGTATGCATTCCCACGAACTGACCATTGACCCATACTTTTGCGATATAGTCAATGCCCTCAAAATGAAGCAGCCTTCTGTTTTCCACCCTGTCAATCTCTATCTCCCTGTGATACCAGACAACCGGATGAAATTTTTCCTCACCGATTCCACTGTATTTTGTTTCATAAGTGTACGGCACCTGAATCCTGCCTGTTTCCTCTGGGAAATGCTCGTACCATTTTTCTTTCTCTCCCCTTTTTTCATCATCAAATAAAAACTGCCATTCCCCGTTTAAATTCAACCACTCTTTTCTCTCCAACTGTGGTCTTGGATATCCATTTAACATAAGCAATATCTCCTTTCTTTTATTCCATATTTTATGTATAAATTATTTTTTTTCTACATATTTTCTGTACAAGTTGTCCTTATCATACATATATCACATGGAATTGTCAAGAGCTTTTGGATATATTCTGATTGCTTTTTCAATATTTCTCTGCTATACTTTTTCACAAAAGCAGAAAGGATTCTAGTGTAATGAAAGAAAATCTAATTCTGAATCTGGATAACAAAGACAAACTGGTGGATATCTGCAAGGCACTGTCTTCCCCTGTGCGGCTGGATATTCTTCATTTTCTTGCCTCAAAACCTGCTATCATCTCTGATATTGCAGCAGAATTTCATATCCCCCTGTCCAGTGCCGCTTTATATGTCAAAGTTCTGGAAAATGCCGGCCTGATTTATGCCCAGACAATTCCCGGCTCCAAGGGTTCCCAGAAATTATGCGGGGTTCTGGTTGATCATATTGAAATAAAAATGTTTCCAGACATGGAAGAAAAGAAATCTTCCCTTTTATATCAGGAATCCATGCCTGTTGGTGCATATTTCGATTATCATGTTTGTCCTTCCTGTGGTATGGCATCGGAAACCTGTTATTTAGGCAGTGAGGATAATGTTAGAATTTTTACTTTACCATCCCGTTTTCAGGCACAGCTTATCTGGCTCAGCCAGGGGTATCTGGAATACCGTTTTTCCAATCACTTTTTTAAATCCAATTCGGTAAACCGGATAAAATACAGTTTTGAGATTTGTTCAGAGGCTCTTGGTTACAATAACCAATGGCCTTCTGATATTACAATCTCTATAAATAATCATGAAATTGGAATTATACATTGTGATGGTGATTATGGCGACAGAAAAGGACATTTAAACCCGGACTGGTGGAATCCATCTTCCACGCAATACGGTACTCTGCGCTGTGTAGAAATAACAGCGGATGGCTGTTATATTGATGGCGTGCATATTTCTGACGAAAACATATACTCCCTCGAATTAGCCGATGACGACTTCATTCGTTTTAAGTTAGAAGTAAAAGAAGATGCCCGTTATGCAGGTGGTTTTAACCTTTTTGGTGAAAAATTCGGTGATTATCCGCAAAATATTGTTATGGAAGCTTTCACATAAAAAGGGGTGTTTCTCTTCAAAACTCCCTGTTTTCCATTATTTTACACCCTGTAAAGCAGGAAATTATACCGATTCCAAATACAATAAAAATCTCTCCTGACACAAGAACAGCAATGTTCAGCTGGTCAATCCATCTGATTTTATTTATAATACCTGCTATATCTATTACTTTGGAAATTCTTATAATACCTGCTATAATAGCACCACAGACAATCAGAATCACAACACGACTTTTTTCAATGCCAAATTTTATCTGCATTGGAAGAATGATAAACACCAAAGCTTCTATTGCTATAAAAAACCGAACTAACATTGGTATGTCCGAAACGATATTTATTTTATTTCCATGCAGAACTCCCATAAAAAAATACAGTACAACTGCTAAAATCCATGACATAAATATGCCTGCAACGCAGAAGATATATTTTTCTATTACATATATTCTTGTAGTTACAGGAAGTGTCAGTAAAAACCGATATCCATTATCAAGTTCATCATAAGACATTGTTCCTATTATCATAATAGTAGCCACCGCCGGCAGGTAACTCACAATAAATGTCCCTTCCTGCGTATATGCAAGGAACACAGACAACAACATTAAAATCATCAGAACATTTTTCCTCTGCATAATTAATCGAATATCTTTTTCAAATAATCCTGCCATTATTCATCTCCTCCTGTCATCATCATAATCAGTTCATCTATTCCACCATTTTCAATCACTATTTCCGGATAATTTTCCCGATAAAATTCTTTGCAGCCAGTAAAACATGCGTATCCATATGTTTTCTTCCTGCTTTTCAAAACATAAGTTTTATCCAGATATTCATACTGTTCCTCTGTTACTTTCAATATGCCATACTGCTCTACAATTACATCTGTATCCTCATGGAGAATAATTTTCCCATCATGGATAAGATAAATATCATCACATAAATTTTCCAAATCGGAAGAAATATGTGATGTAATAAGTATGGAGCACGGTTCCTGTTTTGTCATATATTCCCTCAGTATATCTAATATCGCTTCTCTTGCTTCCACATCCAGTCCCGTAGTCGGTTCATCCAGAATCAGCAATTTTGCTTTATGTGTAATTGCAATAAGAACTTTAAGTTTTACTTTCATTCCTGTGGAAAATTCTGCAATCTTTTTTCCTTCCGGCAGATGAAATTCCTTACATTTTTGTTTAAAATAATCCCTGTCAAACTCCGGATACATCTTCATAAGTATATGTTCAATATCAGAAATATTAAGATATGAACTAAAGCCTGATTCAGAAAGTACTACTCCTATCTCCTGTTTCTTCTGTGCTGACAGATGCCTTGCGTCTGTCCCTAATACTTTTACTTCCCCACCTTCTGGCTTTACAAGCCCCAGCATCATCTTAATTGCTGTAGTTTTTCCTGCTCCATTTTTTCCAACCAGTCCGGTTATGATTCCCTGCGGAATATGCAGGGATGATACGTCAAATATATAACTGCCATAACTCTTTTTCACATCTTGAAATGTTATCATATTAACCTCTTTCTATCAGTTTCTGAACAATTTCCAGTATCTCTTCTCTGTCCAAACCCATTGCTTCTGCCCGGTCAATTATCTTCTGAAACTCGTCTTCCACTGTCTTTCTTCTTGCTTCCATCGCCAGCTGCCTATCTGCTGCCGTCACATAAGTTCCTTTTCCATGAATGGTTGTAACAAATCCGGCAGCTTCCAGTCCGTCGTAAGCTTTTTTTACTGTAAGAGCACTTATCCGAAGTTCTCCTGCAAGCGTCCTTACAGAAGGAAGAGCTTCGTTTTCTTTTAATCTGGAATAAATAATTTCCGATTTAATCTGCTCCATTAACTGTTCATAAATTGGTACCATAGAGGAATGATTTAAAATAATATGCATATTATCTGTCTCCTTTAACAGTAAACAGTATATAACAGTTTGCTTCTTCTGTCAACTGTTATATACTGTTTATTCTCACTTTACTGTTTAATTAGAAGCACTTGAATACATATTTAACGTTTTTCAAAAAACGGCTGCCTGGCCAAATCGGTCTAAGCAGCCGTTTTCTTATAAACTGTGAACAAAATCTTATTTCACATATTTTTTCTTTCTGGAATATATGGTTACACCAGCTCCACCTGATATAAACAATGCAACAAACCACATCCACAGATTGCTGTTATCTCCTGTCTGAAGACCATCTGCATTTTTATTGCTATCTCCATTGGAATTCGTCAAATCTGTTACCGTTCCATTTTCTGGTTTCGTAGCATCTGCTGTTGTTCCGCCCAGCTTTGTGGAGTCTGTCATTGTTTCATTCGGTTTTGTGGCATCTGTATTTGTTCCATTTCCCGGTTTTATGGAATCTGCATCTGTTCCATTTCCCGAATTTGTCGAATCTCCATCTCCCGGTTTGACAGGTGTCGTTGTTCCGGTGGCAGGAATTTCTGTTCCTTTTACCGTATAACCGCAAACCTGACAGATTTTATCGCCCGTATATCCGGATACTGTCGTGGTAGCATCTTTTGCATTTTCTACTTTCCAGTCATGCCCTGATTTATCGCTGACAGCCCCGCAGCTGCATTCGTGCCAGTGACTGCTTTCGTCCATTTTCCACTCACTTCCGTAGCTGTGCTTATGCGTATCGTCCACGGTCACTGTGATATTCAGCCGTTCACTATAATCCATGCCGTCCCTATAAGCTGTTATACGATATTTCGTGTTTTCTGTAATAGTAATCGGACCGGTATATACTTTACGGCTCTCACTGTTCTGGCAAGGGCAGGTATCATCCGTTGTATAATAAATGATTACATCATTCTCCGCGGAAATAATAAGCTGTTCGCCTTTGTCCACGGTAATGTAATTCTCTTTCGGAGAATCTGCCGTATATACAGTTGTGCCAATCTGGGCGGTCGGTCTGAGCGGACGGTTCTCATCAACAGTAATGTCTAAAGAAAGTATCTTTGCAAGACTTGTTCCCTCCACACGGAAGGTAATATCTGTCAATCCCGGAAGCTCCGTATTCATGCCAAACACTGCTTTTCCAGTTTCATCCGTGATAGCTGAACTGTCTGCAAGCCCGGCAATGTCTGTATTTCCGATGACAGCTTCCAGTGTTACTCCCGGCATATAATTGCCGTCTGCATCTTTTACACGAACCGTAAGTTCGCGTGTCACTCCGGCTTTGGCAGAAATCACACTCTCATAATTCAGAATAATTTCCGCAGGACGTGCAGAGACTGTAAGCTCTTCACTCTGATAAGAAGCGAGTGCTTTTCCTGCATAATTTTCCGCACCGTTAATGGTAAAGGAAATGGTGCTGCCTTTTTTGAATCCGTCTTTCTTTGTAATATGCAGAACCTTTGAAAATCCGCTGTCCACGGACTGCCATGTTCCTGTCATGCCTTCCGGAAGTGTAATTTTCTTTGTGGTATCCATATACTGGCTGAACATTACCTCGATATAGTCCGGATATGCTTTCGCAGATACAACCTCCGGTAATGCTTTGGAAATCATTGCCGTTTTCAGTCCCAGTCTTGGCGGAGGAACTTCCATCCATTCAGTGTATGCAGTTTCATATCCGTCTTTTTCAAAACGCACCTGCCACCATCCCGTGGTAACATCCCACGCGTATCTGCCGCTCTCATCCGTAATCTGCGGATTTATCTGGTCATAAGAATCTGCATCCCAGATTTTCGCATTTGTTCCCTCTGCATCATCTGCATACCAGACAGTTGCTGTTACTCCGGCAAGCGTATTGGATTCCACCGCCTCATATACCATACCGGACGGGTCAACCAGACCTTTTTTATGTGCTTTTTTACGCGTTCTCCGCATAATATCTGCCATATCTGTTTTTTCACACCGCTGTTTTCTTTCCCTCGTCTGTTTATCCAGTGTTTCCAGAAGACTCTGGATTTGTGCCGCACGTCTTGCACCCACGACATTTGTCGCTTTGTCCCAGACAAAACTTATAATATCCGATGCTCCGGTTTTATCAACCACACCGCCTACGATAAGGATGGAATTTGCAATCGAATTTGCACCAAAGCGGAAGGCTTCATTATCAAGCAGAAGCTGAAGGCTCTGTGCCGTAAACCGTTCCCTCATAATGGCATTGGAACAAAGCGGTTTATCTGCATAGCGGTTTTCAAACAGCTTTAATTCATCCACATATCCCTGCATTTCAGACGCCCGGACTGTGAAATCCACCATTGATTCGGCATCCTGTCTTACGCCATCAATGGCATTTATCGTATTTACAACCTGCAGGCTGCCACTGACACCGTCCAGAACACCCGCTTCCAGAGTTCCACAGGACGGATTGCTCTTTACTGCATTGGCAAAATCATCATAAGCATCTGTCAAATCGGAAAAATTATCATTTCTTATGGACTGATTGATATTGTCAAGTGCGCCTGCCTCGAAATCTACCTGATTGCCATTTTCATCGATAAAGGTAAATCCTCCGCTGACACCGCTGACGCCACCTCCGGCACGTCCCAGAGCGGACAGCGGTGCTGTTTCTGTCTGTGTTTCTTCTGTATCATCTTTATACGCAGTAAATGTACTTCCATTTTCACATACGGTAAATCCATCTTCCCGCAGTTCATCAGCGGTACGGGTATTTTTGCTCTGCGTAATTCCGATTTCTGCATATACCTCATCCCATCCGCTGTATTCGGTCAAATCTTTCTTCAGACTATAGGATTTGGAAAGTCCACTGATGGCACGGTCAATAGCTTTCTCAAGATTATAGGCTGCTGCCTGTTCGCTCTCAGAAAGTCCCAAAAACCAGTCGGTCTGGGATACCCGGTATTTTGCACCGAAAATATAAGCAGATGCATCCTCAATCTCCGGAACAATTCCTTTGAGTTTATCTTCAAAAGCATCTCTTGCTTCTGCAATCAGTTCCCTGCGTTCCGCTGTGACTTTCGCCGCTTTTTTCTCAATCTGCGCAGCCGTCGATACATCGTAAGTAAAATACTCACTGTCATCGTTCCAGTCCAGTGCAAAATCTTCCGCAACCCTGGTTGTTGCTTTCATTTTTCCGGAAAATGTATAGCGGTTCTGTTCTTTTCCCGGAGTTGTAACTTTTTCTGTCTTAACCAGTGACATTGGAACATATTCCACATCTCCGTTTGTCATGCCAACATAAGTGATTACATCAGTCGGCTCGGTTTCTGCAAGAAATGTTGCTGCAAAATACAGATATTCACCAACATAAACCTCCGTATAATAAGATGTCTTTATATCCTGATCCGATACATTAAATAAAAACTCTTTATTATCATTCCAATAGAAATACCATGTTTCAAGTCCTGATTCTTTTATAACATAGGATACCGTTGTCTCACTTCTCTCACCGCCACAGACAGCCTCCAGCCGGAACTGCTGTCCGCTGAGGATATCTTCCGGCAAATCATAAGTCAGACGCAGTGTTCCGCTTTTGTTTGTTGTGCCGGAAGCAACTGTCTCACCATCCAGACGCAGTTCTACTTCTGAATCCGGTGCTGCAGTTATATTTGCAACATTTCCGGTGCGTTCCGTAAGAATCTGTGATTCCGGTTCTAAACAAAGTCCCTGCACCTGAACTGTTGTACTGCCAACCGGCGCTGTCACATTTTTAACCGTTCCCGAAACGGAAACACTCTGCCAGCCCGGCTTTGTAAATATCAGCCGCATATACAGCAATCCCTCGGATTTCTTTACCGGAATTGTTAAAATATCATTCTCTAAAGTGTAATCCGTTCCCTGCTTTAATACTTCATCCTGGGTATAAATAATATCCGGTTTTACACCATTCGGCAGTGCCACTGTAACCGTGCCTGTTTTTCCGTCTGCAAAGCTGTAATAAACTCTTGTACGGAGACTCTGACCGGCAATTATCTTATTCTGGCTGGCGATTACATTGCATTTGTCCTGATTCAGAACATCTGAAACATTCGTTTTTAAGATCGGAACATTCAGTGTTATCTCCGCCTGATTGTCATCTGTTATCTGGACGGACTTCTTTGCATAATCTCTGCCCGCTTCCAGTCCCATGGCTTTCAGCCCATCGATGGAAGAAACGGTGGAAAAACTGTCGTTTGCATTAAATGCAGCGACGGTATAAGTTCCTGCTTTCAGGGCATCCGTAAGAAACAGCCCGTTACTGGTAATTGTACCGTGGCATACCATTGCGCCGTCACCGGAAAATACCAGGATATTGTTATCCCCGGCAAATTCACTTTCTGCCGTGATACCGGCTTTGCCCCACGGTGTCAGTGATACCTGAAATACACCACTGCTGCGGTCTGCTGTCACACTTGCACCGGTGCAGGAAATTCCATCCGCATCTATGCTCAGTGTCAGTGTATCCGCTGTTACGTTCTGTGCCAGTGCAATATACGGATATTGCAGCGTATAATCACTGCCTTCGGTCAGAACCGTACTGCCTTCCGCCAGTGTCATGCTGAGTTTTTCAAAACTGCTGACGGTCACATTCTGAAAATCTACAAGCATCAGACGATTGGAAGGAATTTTTTCTTTTTCTGTAAATGTAATTTCGCCCAAATCCCAGTCTGCACCGATATCTGTCTTAATAAAATGTTTCTCATAATATGCATCCCTGCTGACCTCTGCTTCAACTGTTGTCCCCTTGTCCACCAGTACGGAAAAGCTGCCATCTTTTATCTGCACCGGCACTTCCCTTCCGTTGACATACAGCCTGATTTTAGCATTATCCGGTATCATCCCGGAAACAGTACAGGTTTCATCTGAAATTGCTTCAAACTGATAAATATGTTCAGGGTCTCTGTTCGGATCATTTACCAAAGCATCATAGAGAAGTTTCATCATGGATGTATCGCCATTGGAATCTTTCTCATATGCCCGTATAATAATATTGGAAGCCTCATAAGAATCACTAAATGCGGTATAATACTGTTTCTCTCCTACGCTTACCTGACCACCATATAAAGCCTCCTGCAGCATAATATCGCGATTCCGGAATTCTACGGTCAACGGCTTGTCAGGATCGATGCACTCAAAGGCCTCCCTGCCGACCAGATTGACTGATTCCGGCACAATAATCGTTGTTCCTTCCAGTCCTTCACAAGATGTAAAAGCTCCCTCACCAATCGTTTCCACACCAAAAGCAAGATTCACTCCGGTAATGTCCGTTCCTGAAAAAGCCTCAGATCCGATTTCACTGACACTTTCCGGAATATTCAGTGTTCCCTCTATCGGGCAGCCGGTAAAAGCATGTTCTCCGATAGTTTCCACCCCCGGAAGAATGGTAAGTGATTTTAACTGTGATGTATAATCCTCTCCATACCCCGTAAAAGCAGAATTTCCAATCTCCCTGATATTTTCCGGAATGGTCACGCTTTCAAAGTAATTGTTCCGGAAAGCTTCCTCCCCGATTACCGTTACCTTTGGCAGCGATACTCCTTCGTTATAAACCGATACCGGCAATGCCGTGCAACGGCTGAATCCGGAAAGCACCCTGAGCTGGCTGTTCTCCGGCCATGTCACATTGCTAAGCTGTTCACATTCGTCAAATGCTCCTCTTCCAATTACTTCCAGGCTTGCCGGAAAGGAAAGGGAAGTCACTGGAATCTGTCTGAATGCTAATTCTCCAATCTCTGTAAGCGAAGTGCAGACGGATAAATCCAGATCTTCCAGTGAAGTGCAGGATTCAAATGCTTCTTTTCCAACCGAATTTAAACCTGCGGGCAGCTTTAAATCCGTAAGTGCAGTATCTCCATAAAAGGCTTTTTCCCCGATTTCGGTAAGATTCCGGCATCCGGAAAGGTCTATTTCAGAAAGAGAAGTACAAAATGCAAACGCTTCCCTATTTATGATCTTTACTGATTCCGGCAGTTTTACCGATACTAACTGACTATTCTCACCGAACAAACTGTCCTCCACTACTTCCAGATTTGTACATGCAGTAAAATCTGCTTCCATAAGCTGCGGGCAGGCTGCAAAAGCTGCCCATCCAATCTCCGATACGGATGCAGGCAATGTTACAGAAGTAAAACCTGTAATTTCAAATGCGTATTCTTTTATCGTAGTCAATGATACACAATCCGCAAAATTTACATCCGTAAGATTTTTACATCCACCGAACGCACTCTGACCAATTTCCTCAAGTGTTGAAGGCAGTTTTACCGAAGTAAGTGCTTCATGGGCATGACTATAGTTATCAGTATTAAAAGCATAATCTGCAATTTTCGTTACCGGCAGACCTTCCAGTGTATCCGGTATCTCTATCGCTGTTACCGATGTATCACAGCCGGTAATGGTAACGGTTCCATCATCCATAATTTCATACGTTACTTTTCCGCCGGCCGCGTCAAAAGAACTGCTCTTTGCCGCCAATCCGCTGACCGGCATGATTCCGATAACCAGACACACTGCCAGTAGAATGGATATCAGCCTTTTCTTTGCAATCTTCATCCTGCATACCTCCTTTTTTTATTTTCTTCTGCTGCTATTTATCCAGCTTTTTGCGTCTGCTGTGCATTGTATAGCTGACTACACCTGTGCAGGACATGGCTAATACGGCAATCCAGAGCATCATATGGTTTTCATCTCCTGTCTTAGGGCTGCCGGCTGTCTTGTTTCCTGTAGTTACTGCTGTAGCTGTTTTATTTCCTGTTGTCTGGCTGATAGATGCAGTTGTTTCCTGATCCGTTGTTTCTACATTTGTTGCAACAATTCCATACTGGCTTAAATGAGATGTTTCAAATACAATATTTCCATTTTCCACCGTTGCCGGGATGGTTTCCTTTATTTCATCATTTAAAATATACACTACTTCATATTTATTGTATCCCTTTAAATCATCCGGCATTGCAATGCTGATTTTCATTTTTGTATCGCTGATTTTTACCACGGAATCCCCATTCATCACATTAATATCTGCAATAAATTTTACATGCTTATCTGCCAGTTCTTTTTTGATTTCTACCTTTTTAATATCCACTTTATAAGCTTTGTTTATTCCGTCTGCAAATTCAATGTTTGTTTTCACATCTCCTGTACCCTGGATTTCCTTTACAGTATCTCCTGCAGGCTGTTTCGGTGTGGTCGATTCTTCCGGTGTCGTTGGCTGTTCTGATGTGGCCGGTTCTTCTGCATTTTTTGTCCAGCTTGCATATAAAATCAGATTTTTATACATATTATCTACTAATGTATCTCTTTCAAATATGGATTCGCCTTCGTTTCTCCAGTATGCCCAGTACAGATAATTCACCTTTGATCCGCTTCCATCGCTTTTTGTATTCCAGCCATGAAAGGTATAACCTTCTCTTACCGGCACATACTGGAAGACGGACATATCGGTTCCTGAATTTGCTCCGCCCACATAATCATATTTTTCCGAAGCTTTTCCATCAATTGTTCCTCCATTTGCATTCAAAGTTACCCAGGTATAATCGCCATCGAAAGAATTTTTCTTATATGTTGCCGTTACCTGGACTGCATCCTTATCTGCAAAATAACTCGAATCAACAGAAGTTACAAAATTTCCATCCATTGCCCAGCCCACAAAGGTATATCCCGGTCTTACTGCTGTATACTCTGATAAATCCACGGTTGTATATTCACTGGATTTACTTGTTAATCTTAACTTCTTTTTCTCACCATTTAATGTGCCTCCAAATGGGTCGAGTGTCAGATAATACGTTCCTGTTCCCTGCATTACCTTGTCTGAAAAGACAGCCTGAATCATATAACCATTGGAATAGCTTTCATCCCCAAATGTGCCGCTGTAATTAAAATCTGTGATTGGGATTTCCTCATCGGCTCTTTCATCCCCAAAGATACCTTTTCCCCAATATTCGAATTCATTTCCATTGCTGAATGGAACCATTCCTGCCGTGAGTTCGGACAGCTTAACGGTCGTCTCCTCATCCTCAACATTGAACCGTATCATTTTTCCATATTCCTCGCCGTTGATGTCTCCATCCATAACGTCCATAATCAGGGTATATTTTCCGTCATCGCTGATGGTAGCAGCATCTGCGGTCATCGTGCCGGCAAGCCCGAGCATTGTTACCAGCCCCGTCATAAATGCTGTTTTTAAATTAATTTTCAGGTTTACCTTTTTTAATTTTCCACTATACCTTGTTTGAGTATCCATAAATTTTTTCCTCCTTGTTCCTAACTAATATGATGCATCACCTGCTGGTCTTATTATAGACACCAAGATAGTCAAAGTATATAAGGGAAGTCCGCCAAATTACCAGAATAAGGGATGGCGGACTTCCGCCATCCCTTGAAATTCAAGGAAAATCATCGTTTTCATAAAAAAGTGTATAAAAAATCCACCCTCTGTTTCAGAGAGCAGAACACCTGATTTCAATATTAAAATTTAGCACTCGCAAAGCCATATTACTCTGATAAAACTTTAAGATGACGGATAACTTTTAGTTATCCGTCATTCACATTATAACATATCTTCCTAATCTTCATTCTATTTCATAAAAATTTTTGTCAAATACTCAATCGTTTCCCTTTTCATATAATTAAGCACTATCATATTAGGATAACTAAGAACTATCCCGTTTATAACGTTTTCACTCTGTATTTGTGTCTAAGACTAGTTAAAGTCCAATCATTATAGGCAACTTTTCCATCGTTCAACAGTCTTCCGAGCACAATTCCAGGGTCTCTGTCAATTTTTTTTGCAAATATACTAATTGACTGGACATCAAATCTATTTTCTTCAATAAATTTTCTATACAACTCACAAGGAATTAGCATATTCTCCGCATATTTATCAGCAATTTCCTCCTGTTCTCCTGACTCTGCATCAAAAGAAATTCCATAATCTCCATTCAAAATATGTCCAATTTCATGAAATAATGTAAACCAGAAGGTATCCGAATTGAGTCTTCTATCATTTACCATCAACATAATGTTATTACCAACTTTTTTAGTTGCTCCATTAATTTTTGAACCAGAAATATTGGGAAGAATAACTAAAATAACACCCGCTTTAGCAAAAGCTTCTCTTATAAGTGGATAAAATGTGCTATGATTTTTTGTCAATGTAAGTGCATATTTCACAGCCTCTTCAAAAAGTACTTTATTGAATTTAGAAGCTTCCGTTTTTAAAGCTATATTCGTTGCTATCTGAACCATAATATTTGCTTTAATTATATTTGCTTCTGCCAATTCTCCTGTAGCACTCCGAAAATTTACTGCCATATCTCTCTTTTTTAAAACCGTAAGCGTAGAAACATTCAAAAAGTTCCGAACATATACTATCTGTTCATCAATTTTTCTAGGCAAATCTGGTAAACCAAAGTGTTCCCGAAAATATTTATAATCTAAAAAAGAGAAAATAACTCTTTCCTGGACAAGCTCCTCCTTTGATTTAAACTCTGCTATCAATGCATCATAAGCATTCTGTAAATTAAGCCAGTAAGAAACGCTTGTTCCTATCATTCTGGATAATTTCATTGCGATATCAATTGATAAACTCTGTTCTCCACGAATTAGAAGACTTAAATTTTTGGGAGTGGTATCAAGCCTTTTCGCAAAATCTTCTTGTGTCAATCCACTATCCTCAACTATTTCCTTAATATAATACCCTGGATGAAAAGCAATTTTGTCATCGTATTCAATATAATTACTCATAATGCTTGCTCACCTCCGTTATTTCTACTATTCTAACATATGACGATATCTGGTCTATATAACATGGATTAAACGGATTCTTATTTTCGTCTAAAGGTTGAAGAATAATACGCCATTGTTCTCTTCTTGATTTAACATCAATTGCAAAAAATCCTTCTAAGTTTCTTCCGTTCTTATTACTTAAATTATGAAAATGAAATGTCGGCTGCACAATAATATCCTTTATAGTATCAGCCTTTTCCAATGCATTTATTCTCGCAAGAAGGCTTGTAGCTAATACGTTATCTCCACCAAATAATTTTTTTGCAGCTTTTACACTCGTACATTGTATTTTAATTTTTTCTGATACATATTGTAACTCCAATTCCCCCTCCTAATAACGATAAAATCAAATTACCTAACAAGTAATTTGATTTTATCACATTGTAAATTTTTCGTCAACCCCTATCTACTAAAAATTCAAAGTTTCCACGAACTCTTTTATTCCCTTCTTATGATAGATATCTTTATAGTATGCAACTTCATATTTAATCAATTTGGGAGTTTGCCAGTTGTATAAACAAAAAAGTAGCATAAAATCTTAATACACACAAATACTTCTTTGTTTTTCATCAGGATTGCAGACGAGATTTATTCAATAACTTTATAAGCCAAGATTACCTCCAATGTGGTCCAATTCATTTATGACTGTTTTCCATATGGAGCTTTAGCTTCTGCAACCATCGACAGTGTTTCCTGACTATTCAGGTCATACGTCACTGTCTTCTGCTCCGATTCCGTAAAGGCCGCTGAACCACCAATGCCGAAATACTTTTCAAAGAAAGTCTTCAGCTTGTCAATGACACCCTGTTTCTTCTTAGCTCTGCCACCACCAAAGCGTGAAATCGGTGGCATAAGCTTATCTATATCCGTTCCCGCTGTTTTGATTTCGCCATCACGGAACGCATTCTCCATAAACTTCTGTGTATCTTCCGGTTTCAGCTTTTCTTCTGTAATAATTGCATTAAGGTCATGGTCTCGCTGTTCCACCACATACTTATGCCACTCATTCATGACATCATCCACATCATTGATTCCTGCAATAAAATTTTCAATGAGTTGCTTTTTACTACGAAGCTCCGGACTTGCACCCATCGCCTTATTGATAGTTATCAGCACTTCCTTGTCTTCACAATGGGTATCATGATACTTCTTTACGAGCATAAGAATATAATCAATGTTGATTTCTATCTGCCGAATCAATTCAATCTCAAATACTACATCATCTGTAATATCGGTGCTTTCCTGTCTTTTTTGCTTCCATTCGTCTCTTAAATCCTGATAACGTCCGAGATAATCTTGTAAATCACGCTCTGAAATCAATTCTTTTCCCTTAAAATCGTCAAATGACAAAAGCAAATTCCTCATACGCAGAATTGCACCGAACAAAGCGATAAAATCTTTCTGGTTCTGCTCTCCGACAATCTGTGGTTCGAACAGAGGAAACTTATTATTCAAGTCTTCCATCATATTCACATACCCCGGCACCTGCTTACCATCCACAGATTCATATCCGTAATAATAATCATTAAAACTTTGTAGCAAAACAATGCCTCCGGCATTCTTGTCTCCGAACAGGGAAATGGCACTATCCACTCGCTTTTGCAGATTTCGGAAACATACAATATTTCCAAAAGTCTTGATAGAATTCAGAATACGATTGGTACGGGAAAATGCCTGTATCAGCCCGTGCACTTTTAAATTCTTGTCAACCCATAAAGTATTTAGTGTTGTGGCGTCAAAGCCTGTAAGGAACATATTTACAACAATTAAAATATCCAGTTCCTTGTTCTTCATGCGAAGCGACACATCTTTATAGTAATTCTGGAATTTATCACTTGAGGTATCGTAATTTGTATGGAACATTTCATTATAATCCTTGATGGCTTCTTCCAGAAATTCTCTGGACGGCTGATCAAGGGCAGAGGTATCCTCTGAATTTTCTTCATCCAAAATACCATCCGATCCTTCCTCATTTGCACCATAACTAAAAATGGTTGCAACACGCAGTTTTTTGGTCGGGTCTGCTGCCATCTGCTTTTTGAATTCCTGATAATACAGTTTTGCCATTGGAACGCTTGATACGGCAAAAATGGAATTAAAACCGCTGATACGCTGTTTTTGCTTTATCTCTTCCACCTCGCCACGTTTTGCCGAAGCTACATCGGAAATATTTGTAAGAGTGTTATGAATATATGTTTTATCTCCACGATAAGTCTTTTGGTCAAAGTGTTCCAGTATGTACTGTGTCACAATTCGGATACGCTTAGGAGCCATCATAACCTTTTCACGGTTGATGTCCCAGACCATCTCGTCTGTGATTTCTTCTTCCACATCCATCGTTTTAATATAATCCACCCGGAATGGAAGAACATTTTTATCATTAATGGCATCCACAATCGTGTAACTGTGAAGCTGATCCCCAAAGGTCTGACCTGTGGTAAAGAATTCTGAATTCTTTGCTCTGCCGGAATTAACAGAAAAAATCGGTGTTCCTGTGAATCCAAACAAATGGTATTTCTTAAAATTCTTCACAATAGCAGTGTGCATATCCCCAAACTGACTACGGTGGCACTCATCAAAAATAATGACAATATGTTTCATATACACTTCATGTCCCGGATTCTTTTTTATAAATGTAGCCAGTTTCTGAATTGTAGTAATAATGATGTGTGCATCCGGGTCTTCCAACTGTCGTTTTAATATGATTGTCGAGGTATTGCTGTTAGCTGCACCTTTTTCAAAACGGTCATATTCTTTCATGGTCTGGTAATCCAAGTCCTTGCGGTCAACCACAAACAACACCTTATCAATATAGGGCAGCTTTGATGCCAGTCTTGCCGTTTTAAATGAAGTCAGCGTTTTGCCGGAACCTGTGGTGTGCCAGATGTAACCACCACTTTCGACACTGCCGTACTTCTTATAATTATTGGCAATTTCGATACGATTGAGAATTCGCTCCGTAGCCGTAATCTGGTATGGACGCATAACCATCAGCATATCCTCAGATGTAAAAATACAGTATTTCGTAAGGATATTCAGAATCGTATGTTTTGCGAAAAAAGTCTTTGTAAAATCAATCAAATCAGGAATGACACGGTTATTGGTATCTGCCCAGAAACAGGTAAACTCAAAACTATTACTGGTCTTTGTCTTACTCGCGCCCCACTTCTCATGTTCCTTTTCCGCATTTCGTCTGGTGCTGTTGGAATAATACTTTGTGTTTGTACCATTGGAAATGACAAAAATCTGAATATATTCGTACAGTCCGCATCCCGCCCAGAAAGAATCTCTCTGATAGCGGTTAATCTGATTGAATGCTTCACGGATAGCAACTCCTCTGCGTTTCAATTCAATATGCACAAGAGGCAGACCATTTACCAATACTGTAACATCATAGCGGTTGTCATGCTTCGCACCATTCTCTGTACCAATCACATATTGATTGATGACCTGCAGCCTGTTATTATGGATGTTCTTTTTATCTATGAGTGTAATGTTCTTGGTTTCACCATTATCACGCTTTAAATTTTTTACATTATCTTCCTGAATGGTGCGCGTTTTTTCTACAATATGCTCATTGGGATTGGCAACTGCATTTTTAAAAAAATCATCCCACTCTGCATCTGAAAACTGATAGTTGTTCAATTCTTCTAATTTCTTGCGGAGATTGGCAATCAGGTCTTTCTCTGTGTGAATAGGCAGATATTCATATCCCTGTTCACAGAGCAGGCGGATAAACTCCTGTTCCAGTGCTGCTTCGCTTTGGTAACTATCAGAACGCTTCTTGACTGGCTCATATTCTGTGACAACGGTATTCTCCGATGTCTCCGCTACAATATTAAAGTACGGCACATCCTCGCCTCCTTACTTTGGTAATTCTTTAAAGGATAACAGCTTATCCCTATAATATTCATATTGCTTCTGACGTGCTTCAATTTCTGCCGGAAGTCCTGCGGACAGGTCATTGCAGAGAGTGTTGAACTGGTCTAGAATTTCTGTAATTTTCTTCTGCTCCCTGACCGTTGGAATAGCAATTGAAATATTTAAAATATCTGCTTTCCGTAAATTTGTTTGGTCTGCTCCATTATCATACCTTAACAACTGTGGATTACGACTTAATATATAATACAAATATTTTGTAGTAACCAAATCTGGTCTGCTAACTGTAAATGCTCCAATTCTCTGATTAAGAGTATATTTATCATCCTCATCAACTAAGTAACATTTTGCCAGTGCACGACCATTTGGCAAATCACTCATAACCATCAGAATATCATTTACATATAATGGACAAATCTGGTCATCCGAATATTTTTTCACTTGCCCTTCAGTAGAAATAAACTTAGAATTTACAACAATATATTTTCCATCAACTACAATACTTTTTTCATGCCCCTTGCCATTTCTGAAATCAGCAATATAATTAAGACTAACCATTGCATAACCAAACACATACTGAATAAGCTTAATTGCACTCAGCTCTGTCTGTCTGTCTGTCTGTCTGTCTGTCTGTCTGTCTGTCTGTTAAAATTGTGCTTCCTGTTTCAGCAAATGTCAAGAGCAAATCACGATAATATTCATATTGTTTTTGACGTGCCTCAATTTCGGCTGGCAATCCAATATTCAGGTCAGTGCAGATGGCTTCAAAATCGTCTAATACTCGAACCAAACGTTTTTGTACATTCAAAGGTGGAAGTGGAATAATAAAATCATTCAGCTGTTTCAAATTTAAATTCGGTTGTGCGGAACCCTTGATATTTTTTTGCATATATTGCTTCATCAAATCAGCTTGCAATAAATACATTACATATTTTGGACAGTTGCCTTTTGCAAGCCTAATGATTGCAAGAGCTTGATTTGTATTTGCAGGTAAAATTTCTTTAGGAACTATTACGCATTTCCCAATTGTTGCTCCTGCAATAGTAATAAGGATATCATTTTCTTCCAACATAGATCTTCTCAAAAATGTGGTATGCGTTTCTTCATCCACATAAGACAGCTTATCTGAAATAATCTTCGTTCCATCAAATGCTTCTGTTTTTACAAAAGATACCCCTGTTTTGGTATAATTTTTAGGCGTTGTACCTTTAGTAATAACAGAGCATATATCGCCCAAACGAACGTGTTTGATTGCAGTATCAAATGTAAGTAATTTATCTCTGTAAAATTCGTATTGTTTCTTCCGAGCTGTTAGCTCGGCTGTAAGCTTTGTTGTAAGTTCATCTGTAAGTAATGTGAAGGAATCCAAAATATGGACTATTTCATGTTGTACCTCCAGAGGAGGTACAGGAAGCTTAATGCTTTTTAAAGTATCTGGTGTTACTTCAATTACTTTCGTACCATGTGCAAGCTTTCTTTTTTGAGCAAAAAACATTTGTGAGTGAAAATAATACACTAAATACTTAGGATTTTGATTATGACTGATAATCGCAGAATGACCGCTTACCGCCACATCTTCATTTCCTAACCATGCAAGACATTTACAAACGTCTTCTATATTTTCGCTGGTCACAGCCATTACTATATCATTCATTTTAGCAAATTTTTGTTTTTTTGCTCGTTCTTCAGTAATAAAGGTAATTGTTTTATCTGCAAACAGACCATACTTTGTATATATTTGTCCATAATGAATACATGGAACTCCACTATCACAGAAATCTTTTTTCTGAAAATTACCACCTCGTGAGATTGTGGCAATTTCTCCAAGCTTCTTATATTCAACCCCATTCGGACACAATTCCTTTATCAACTCATCCAATCTGCTCATGCATCCTCACCGCCTTCCTCCGGTTCTGAATTGTTTGCTTCAGCCAATGATTCGCCATCCGTTATTCCCACAGCTTCTGTTTCTCCCAACAATACCCTATCAAAATCACTCTGATACAGCCGATCCTGGCGGATACGATATTTCTCAAACTCGCTCAGTGCATGCTGTTCGGCAATCTTTGCAGAAATAGAACCTGCATTGGTCAAAATTTCTTTCCTGCTCAACCTAAGAACCCCCTCAAACTGCTCCGCCCAGTCCTCCATAGTCATAGGAACTTCTTCCTCGGCTCTCAACTCTGCCAAATCCAGATAGGCATTGACGATTCTCGCCATTGCTGAGAGTTCTTCCCTAGTCAGATAATTTTTTGCAACTACCACATCGAATTTCTGGATTTTGCCATTCGGTGCATCCTTCCATGTGGTTAGTCCCATATGTTCCTTTGTACTATCCGCACGATGATAGATGGTTTCTGCCGCTGTTTCACCATGAATCGCCCAATGAAGCTGATTCTGCACTCTTGCGAAAAACATCCTTGTCGTTTGCGACTTCGCATCATAGTCAATACTGGTGGCATAGATATCTGTAATCTTTTGATAAAAATGCCGCTCCGAAAGCCGAATCTCACGAATACGCTCTAACTGCTCTTTGAAATAATCTTTCGTCAGTATCGTTCCTCCGTTTTTCAGACGCTCATCATCCATTGTAAAGCCCTTCACGGTAAATTCTTCAATAATATGATTTGCCCATTTTCTAAACTGCACTGCACGAGGCGAATCCACCTTGTTGCCTACCGCAATAATGGCACTCAGATTATAGTGATTGGTATTATAGCTTTTGCCGTCTGCGGCAGTTATTCGAAATTTTCGAATAACTGAACCTTCATCAATTTCACCATCTGCAAAAATTTTTTTTAAGTGATAGTTGATCGTATGTGTTTCCACATTATACAAAATTCCCATCATCTTTTGCGTCAGCCACACGTTTTCATCAAAATATATAGCATTCACATCACTTTTGCCGGTAGCAGTGATGAATGTAAGATATTCTGCTGCGGATGAGCGAATAATACTGACATCCTGCTTTTCTTTTTTCATACACCCACCTCAATTTCTGCAATGATCTTATCAATCTCATCACGGAGTACCTGCTCACGGGCAACAATTTCCTTAATTTCTGCATTCAATTTCACAATGTCTATTTTCTCTCTGGTATCTTCGGCTTCGATATAAGTGGATACAGACAAATTATAATCATTGCCAGATACTTCTTCATAGCTAGCCAGATGCGCAAAATGCTCCACTTCTTCACGCTTAACAAACACATCTACGATCCGGTTGATGTTCTCTGGTGTCAGCTTATTATTGTTAGTAACCTTTACACACTCACTTGTGGCATCAATAAACAAGGTCTTGTTGTCCTCCTTGTTCTTTTTCATTACCAAGATACAGGTTGCAATCGAAGTTCCAAAGAACAGATTACCCGGCAACTGAATAATACAGTCAATGTAGTTATTGTCTACCAGATATTTACGGATTTTCTGCTCTGCACCACCACGGTACATGATTCCTGGAAAACATACAATGGCAGCAGTTCCGTTAGATGCAAGCCATGTCAGGCTGTGCATGATAAATGCCATGTCAGCCTTACTCTTCGGTGCCAGAACTCCAGCCGGAGCAAAACGAGGGTCATTAATAAGCAGCGAATTTTCGTCCCCTGCCCACTTGATGGAATACGGTGGATTAGATACAATCAACTCAAATGGTTCATCATCCCAGTGTTGCGGACTGAGCAATGTATCTTCACAGGCTATATTAAATTTATCAAATCCCACATCATGTAGAAACATATTAATACGACACAGATTGTAGGTTGTGATATTAATCTCCTGTCCATAAAAACCATTACGGATAGCATCCTTACCAAGAATTTTCTCAGCCTTCAGAAGCAATGAACCCGAACCACAAGCCGGATCATATACTTTATTGATTTCTGTTTTTCCTACTGTTCCAAGGCGTGTGAGCAGTTCGGACACATCTGCCGGAGTAAAAAACTCTCCACCGGATTTTCCTGCATTCGATGCGTACATGGTCATAAGGTACTCATACGCATCACCAAAGGCATCAATGGAATGGTCCCTGACATCTCCCAGATTCATTTCACCTACACCATTCAGCAGCTTTACAAGTTTTTCATTACGCTTTGCAATCGTAGAACCCAGTTTATTGCTGTTTACATCATAATCATCAAACAATCCAGCAAAATCATTCTCTGCCTCGCTTCCTTTCGCTGATTCCTCAATGTGACGAAATACACTTTCCAGTGTTTCATTTAAGTTTTCATCATTCGCAGCATTGGCACGAACATTGCAGAATAACTCGCTCGGAAGGATAAAAAATCCTTTTTCCTCTACCAGTCCTTCTCTTGCTTCTTCTGCTTCCTCATCCAACATTTTTGCAAAGTCAAAATCAGTGTTACCTGCATCGACCTCACCACTATTTATGTAACTACACAGGTTTTCGGAAATATACCGATAAAACATCGTGCCAAGAACATAATTTTTGAAATCCCAACCATCGACTGCTCCGCGCAGTTCATCTGCAATCGCCCATATTGCCCGGTGCAATTCATCGCGTTCCTGTTCCTTTTTGGTATCAACCATTTTTCTTCCTCCATTATCCTCATTAATTATCATCCTTATCCCCTCTCCAAACAGGCGATCACCTCACAATGCCGTGTCCATGGGAATAAATCTACCGGTTTACACGCAGTCATCCGATACTGTTTCTTCATAAGGAAGAGTACGTCCCTTGCCAGTGTTTCCGGGTTGCAGCTGATATAGACTACTTTCTGCGGAGACAGTTTATCAATAGCATCGAGACATTCTTCAGTACTGCCGGATCTCGGCGGATCAAGGAATACTACATCTGCTTTTTCGCCGTCTGCTGCCATCTGAGCCATGAATCTTGTCGCATCGCCCTGGACAAAACTGATATTATCTGTCTGATTGAGTTTTGCATTTACCCTGGCATCACGCACAGCATCCCTGTTTAATTCCACCCCGATGACAGAGCCTGCCTGTTTCGCCGCGACAATTCCTATCGTACCGGTTCCACAGTATGCATCTACGACGCGTTCTGTTCCGGTAAGACCTGCACATTCTATCGCCATCTGATAGAGTTTCTCTGTCTGTTCCGGATTTACCTGATAAAAAGATTTCGGTGAAATGCGGAATTTCCTGCCACATAATTCATCTTCAATATATCCTTTGCCATATAACGTAATTTCCCTGTCACCGAGGACCATACTGGTTTTCCTGTCATTTATATTCATCACGATGGAAGCTATCTTTGGATATTTATTTGTTAAATCTTTCACAAATTGTTTCTTCGCCGGAAAAATAACATTTCCTGTTACAAGTACAACGAGCATTTCACCTGTTTTATAACTGCTGCGAATCAGCACATGGCGGAGGAATCCCATGCCGGTATCTTCATCGTAAGATTTTATGCGGTATTTCCGGCACATTTCCTTTATGGTGCGGATTACTTTTCCGGCTTCCTCATTTTCAATCCTGCAGTTTTCGATATCTACCACTCTGTGGCTCTTTTCCTCATAAACACCGGCAAGAATATTTCCTCTCTTATCATGAGAAAATACCACATGTACTTTATGCCTGTAATGCAATGGATTCTGCATTGGCAAAATTTCATCAACATTTCCAAGCGGTCCAAGAACCTGATCCAGCCATCCCTTTTTTTCTTCCAGCTCCTGACTGTAACTTTGTATCTGGCCATTGCATCCGCCACATTTTTTTGCATAAGGACATCCTTCTTTTTTCTGCTTCGCAGAAGTTTTCTTATCCTGTGCATCCTTTTCCTGACCAGATGCTTTCTCCTGTGCATTGATATGTTTCTTCTCAGAAACGGCATATACCAGGCGGACTTTCAGCTGCGGATTTCTCTTTTGCGCCTTGTCCACAATCTTTAAAAAACTTCCGGCATAATTTCCCATTTCATTTTTAAATGTGCCAACACCTGTCATGGTAAGTGTCATAGGATCTGCCGTTGCAGTAAGATACTGATACATTCCGTCCAGATTATCTGCTTTGAGCTGCATCTTTTTTTTCAGAATTGCATACAATTCTTCTTTATTTTTTATCTGTTCCAGATTTAATGTAATTTTTTTCATTCTTGTTTTCCTTCCTATTTATCATCGCATACCTGAAAGATATAGAACTTCAGGTAATAGGATTCATCTGCCGCCCAGAGAATCGGATGGTCCGGTGCCTGTGTGCGGTATTCGACCTGGCGGAGTCTTTTATGCACGTCTTTTGCTGCTCTGTTGATTGTCTCAGTAAATAATTCGTAGTCCATGAAATGGGAACAGGAGCAGGTTGCCAGAAATCCGCCATCCTTTAAGAGTTTCATGCCTCTCATATTGATTTCCTTATATCCCTTTGTGGCATTTTTTACGGAACTTCTTGATTTTGTGAATGCCGGCGGATCTAAGATGACCACATCAAATTTTTCTCCTTTTTCCTCTAATTCCGGAAGCAGTTCAAACACATCACGGCAGGTAAATTTCACTCTGTCCTCCAGACCGTTTAATCTCGCATTTTCTTCTGCCTGATGTACTCCGAGGTCGGAGGCATCCACACCAAGAACGCTTTCTGCCCCGGCAATACCCGCATTTAAAGCAAATGAACCTGTGTGGGTAAAACAGTCAAGGACTTTCTTTCCCTTACATAATTTCTGAATTGCCTGACGGTTATATTTCTGATCCAGGAAGAATCCTGTTTTCTGTCCATCCTTTACATCGACATAGTATTTGACACCATTTTCCACAATCTGTACTTTGGTGTCAAATTCATCCCCGATAAATCCCTTGATTCTCTCCATGCCTTCGTTTAAACGTACTTTGGCATCACTTCGCTCATATACGCCACGCACCGTAATGCCGGTTTCTGCCAGCACTTTCTTGCAGGCTTCCACGATTTGCAGTTTAAACCGGTCGATTCCAAGTGCGAGAGATTCCACTACAAGCACATCTTCAAATTTGTCTATCACAATACCCGGAAGAAAATCAGCTTCCCCGAAAATCATACGGCAGCTTCCAGTATCCACTACATTTTTCCGGTACTCCCACGCATTTTTTACCCGCATGAGCAGAAATTCATCATCTATTTCCTGGTCAATGTTTCTTGTCATCAGACGGATGCGGATTTTGGAATTAGTATTAATAAATCCACGTCCCATCGGATACCCGTTGTGGTCATGCACCAGAACAATATCTCCATTCTCAAAAGTTCCCATAACAGAGGCAATTTCATTGTCAAAAATCCACATTCCGCCTGCTTTTATTGTTCTTCCTTCCCCTTTTTTTAACGTTACTACTGCTAAACTCATGTTTTTCTTCCTTCTTTCTGTATAATGATGGCATTTTATTGATAATTTTCATCCATATTTCATCCGGCCATCTATTTATCCGCCGATACTTCTTTCCTGTCCGGACACACTCCCTATAGTTTGCATGGTTTTGGGCATTTTGTCAAGTTTTACGGATAGAATTCTTTAAAATAAAATGGCTTGATTTTTCCACCATTATTCTATTGACATTTGTTGACATTTGCTGTATTATTACATTATCTAATCAATGCACATATTGCATTATTAAATGAACATAATATCAACCTTATACATGAGTCACCATAGTTTTATGGTGGCTCATGTTATATATGAAAGGGGAAAACTTTTATGAAAAAAGCTTTAATTGCCATGAGCGGCGGGGTTGACAGCAGTGTTGCTGCCTGTCTGATGCAGCAGAAAGGCTATGATATCATTGGTGTTACCATGAAACTATACGATAATGAAGATATCCATGAAACCCAGGAAAAAACCTGCTGTTCTTTAAGCGATGTGGAAGATGCCCGGAATGTAGCCCATATACTGGGATTTCCATATTATGTATTTAATTTCAAGGCTGATTTTAAGACACAGGTCATTGACCGCTTCATCGATGCGTATGAGAACTGTGAAACTCCAAACCCATGCATCGACTGCAACCGCTACCTGAAGTTCCGGGAGCTTTACCACAGGGCCTTGGAGCTTGGCTGTGACTATGTCGTAACCGGACATTATGCAGATATCGAGGAAAAAGATGGACGATTTCTGCTGAAGAAAGCGGCAGATCCACGGAAGGATCAGAGCTATGTCCTGTATTCCCTGACACAGGAGCAGCTTGCCCATACCCTGTTTCCTCTCGGTACACTGGAAAAAACAGAAACCCGGCAGATTGCCGAGGAAAACGGCCTGCTGAATGCCCACAAGCATGACAGTCAGGACATCTGTTTTGTCCCGGACGGTGACTATGCAGCTTTCATTGAGAAAACAACCCACAGAAAATATCCGGAAGGGGATTTTGTCGATACCGCCGGTCATGTTCTCGGCCGTCACAAGGGCATTATCCACTATACCATCGGTCAGCGAAAGGGACTCGGTCTTTCCCTTCCTGCCCCGCTCTATGTCAAGGAAAAGAATTTGGAAAAGAATCAGGTAATTCTCTGTTCCAATGAGGAATTATTCCAGACAGAAATGGATGTAAAAGAAATCAACTGGATTCTGCAGGATCATTTTGAAGAAAGCTTCCGTGCCCAGGTTAAAATCCGCTATTCCCACAAGGCCGCCGAAGCTACGATTATCCCAGACAAAGACAAAGCACATATCATTTTTGATGAACCGCAGCGTGCCATCACTTCGGGTCAGGCTGCCGTATTTTATCAGGGGGATTATGTCGTTGGCGGTGGAAAAATTTCCTATTCATCTTGAATGAACTTTGGAAATATGATAAAATCATCTAATGCATTAACATAGGAAAGAAGATTTCCTGTATCAATAAGAAAAATACTTAGGAGGATTTTAAAAATGGAAAGTCTGGGTTCAACTCTTTCTTTTGCATACTGCATTCCATTTGCCGGTATGCTGCTTTCCATCGCTATCTGCCCATTGGTAAATGGTGCATGGTGGGAAAAATTTAAAGGTGCTGCAGTTTTATTCTGGTCTTTACTCTTTCTGGTTCCTTTTGCAATCGGAAACGGAGCCGGAACAGCACTAAATCATTTTCTTGAAGTAATCCTTGGGGATTATATTTCATTTATTGTTCTTTTATTTGGTCTTTTCTGCGTAGCAGGAAACATACGGATCCGCGGAACCTTAGCTGGCACGCCGAAAGTCAATGTACTTTTGCTCCTGATCGGCACTCTGCTGTCAAGCTGGGTTGGTACTACCGGAGCAAGTATGTTATTAATCAGACCTGTGATTCGTGCAAACAGCTGGAGAAAACGGAAAGTACACACAATGGTATTTTTCATCTTCCTTGTTTCAAATATCGGCGGATGCCTGACACCGGTCGGCGATCCTCCGCTTTTAATGGGATTCATGCATGGTGTTCCATTCACATGGAGTTTCCATTTATTGCCGGTATTCCTGCTAAATGTGGTACTGCTTCTTGCACTGTACTTCATCATTGATTCAAGAGCCTATAAGAAGGACCTCTCAGATGGTGCGAAGCCGAAGGCTTCTGAAAAAACTGAGAAAATCGGTCTGGAAGGTGCACATAACCTGATTTTCCTTCTCTGCATTGTCGGTGCCGTTATCTTAAGCGGATCTCTTGCAAATATCAATGCTTTCTTTGGAAACGGAATTAAAATCGAAGGTGAGGTAACACTTACCTTTGCAACAATGATTGAAATGGCCATCATTCTTCTGTCTGCATTTCTGTCCTTCAAAACAACAAAGAAGGAAGTGCGTACTGCCAATAACTTTTCCTGGGGTGCAATTCAGGAAGTTGCCGTATTATTCATCGGTATCTTTATTACTATGATTCCTGCACTTTTAATTCTCTCAGCAAGAGGAAGTGAACTGGGAATCACTAAGAACTGGCAAATGTTCTGGGCAACCGGTGCTTTATCCAGTTTCCTTGATAATACACCTACTTATCTCGTATTTTTTGAAACCGCAGTTTCCCTGCATGCCACAAATGAAGCCATCGGTTCAGTTATGATTCCACAGACAATGCTTATGGCTATTTCCTGTGGTGCCGTATTTATGGGTGCGAATACCTACATTGGAAATGCACCAAATTTCATGATTAAATCAATAGCAGAAGAAAATAATATCAAAATGCCTTCTTTCTTTGGTTATTTGTTCTGGTCAGTCTGCTGCCTGATACCGGTATTTCTGATTGACACACTTATTTTCTTCCTCTAAAATTTAAGAAAGGATTTACACTACAATGAAAGACATCGGGTATTACAATGGAACTATAGGGAATTTGGATGAGATGACTGTTCCCATGAATGACCGTGCCGGCTATTTCGGTGACGGCATTTATGAAACAGCACTTGTTCCACAGGATAATTTTCCTGATTTAGATAAGCATATCGATCGTTTTTTCAGAGGAGCCGCCGCAATATCCATGACGGTTCCTTTTGAAAAAAAAGAATTGAAACAATTATTAAAAGAAGTGACACTCCGTTCAGAATATGACACAAAGTTCCTCTACTGGCAGCTGACCAGAGGCACAGCCCGGCGGATGCATACTTTCCCGGAAGGCACACCGAACCTGTGGATTACGGTTACAGAAGGCTTTTTTCCTGATTTAAAGAAGAAGTTGCATCTGATTACAACCGAAGACCGCAGACATGGGTTCTGTAATATTAAGACCCTGAATCTGCTGCCGAATGTCCTTGCTGCGGAACAGGCACGTCTTGCAGACTGTGATGAAGCTATCTTTGTCAAGGACGGTATGGTTACGGAATGTTCCCACAGCAATATCCATATTTTAAAAGGAAAAACCTTGTATACAGCTCCGGCAGGGGAGCATGTTCTTCCCGGAATCGGTCGTTACAATCTGATCCGTGCCTGCCATAAGTTGTTAATTACCGTGGAAGAAACCGCTTTTTCCACGGATATGCTCTTTGAAGCGGATGAAGTAATCTTAAGCAGCACCAGCAGAATCTGCCAGCGTGCCGAACGAATTAACGGGATTCCTGTCGGTCAGAAAGCGGATGTATTATTCCGCAACCTGCAGAGTGTAGTCAGTGCTGCCTATACTGCTTCGGTGCGCATCCCTTTACCTTTTTAAACTGTCTGGAAAAATGTTCCAGATTTTCATAACCACATGCCGCCGCTATTTCAGATATTAACATATCCGTTGTCTGAATCAGTGCCGCGGCATGTTCTATTCTTCCCCTGATCATATCCTGATGAATTGATATCCCGAAAAATTCTTTATAAATATGCTGGCAGTGTGAAGTGCTTATATTCAGCATCTCTGCCACCTGCTCTGCCCCATCTGGAATAAATTCATAATTATGTATTTTTCTTCTGATTTCCGTCAGTTCTTTCAGATGTTTGTTTGTGGTCGCACTTCCATTCATGGTGATCCGGTACATATCGCTGAACTTGTGAAATAAGACACTCGCCTTTTTATCCATAATATAATTATGCTGTTCCCCCACATTAAAATATTCCACATACAAATCAGCCAGCATATCCGTAATGACCTTATTATCTGTCAAAACAACCGGTGTTTCAAACGGAATTTCCAACCGCTCAAAAAACTGGTTATACGGCTCTATCTCAAAATGCATCCAGTCATTTACAAAATCCATCCCGATGCTCCGGTATATCTGTGCCTTTCCCTTCGGATAGAGGAAAAATGACGGCTCTGTAATTTTCCGATATTCACCGTCAATCATAACTTCCGTCGGACTTCTGAAAAACAGAAACAAATAATCCCCCGAACCATTCATCCGGTTCATATCCACCCCTAATGGATTCCGAAACTGATAACCGATTGCTTTTACACGAATCATAGACTTTCTCCTTTGATTTATTTTAAATCC
>UMLB01061158.1_pt1 | contig 83942 bp, 80 predicted proteins | sample 1966481 | NCBI WGS metagenome assembly UMLB01 (sample SAMEA4836192, study PRJEB28245) | human gut metagenome | biome: gut microbiome; material: fecal sample | place: Denmark | collected 2008 | reverse complement strand
GTTGCCGCCGATAGCGGTAGCGTCGCCGTCACCGGTAAGAACAATAACATTCAGTTTGGGCTCTGCCAGTTTAACGCCGGTTGCAACCGGAATAGCACGGCCGTGAGCGGAATGTACGGTATTAAAATCAAGATAGCCGGAAGCACGGCTGGAGCAGCCGATACCGGAAATTACAGCCACATCGTCTTTGGAAAGATCGAGTTTGGCAATAGCTTTAACAACGCTGCCGGTAACAACGCCATTGCCGCAGCCGGGGCACCAGATATGCGGCAAACGGCCCGGACGGAAATATTTATTGATCATTTCTTCCATATTCATAAATATAGTCTCCTTTCCTTACAGGGCCGCCATAGCTTTTTTAACTTCTTCCAAAAGCTGGGCCGGAGTTGCAGGTTCGTTATCATATTTTGCGTACAGGCTTACAGGCACTTTGCCGTTAACGGCACGTTCAACTTCGTGAACATACTGGCCGCAGTTCAGCTCATGCACCAAAATGCCTTTTACCCTGCCGGCCAGTTCCTTCATCTGCGCTTCGGCAAACGGCCAGATGGTAACCGGGCGTACAAGGCCAACCTTAAGGCCTTCCGCACGGGCCATGTCAACCGTTTCATAAGCGGTACGGGCTGCGCCGCCAAAGGCTACAACGGCAAAATCGGCATCTTCCATACGGTAGTTTTCAACTTGTACGATATCGTCAAGGTTGTTTTCAAGTTTAGCGCGCTGACGGTTGGCAGCAGCAAGAGTAGCTGCCGGGGTGCCTTTCGGGAAACCGGTTTCGTCATGAACGAGGCCGGTTACATGCCAGCGGTAGCCGCTGCCAAAGGCAGGCATTGCCGGAACAAGGCTTTCGTCCGTGGCATAAGCCTTAAAGTCCTCCGGTGCGCAGTCCGGCTGTTTGCGTTCTGCCTGCGGAAAATCGCTGTAATCATCAGGCAGTTCAATTTTTTCGCGCATATGGCCGATAACTTCATCCATCAAAAGAATTACCGGCACACGGTATTTTTCACTCAGCGCATAAGCGCGCAGAGTAAGTTCAAAGCATTCAGGTACGCTTGCAGGAGTAAGGGCAATCAGCCAGTGGTCGCCGTGGGTGCCCCAGCGTGCCTGCATAACATCACCCTGGGAAGGGCTGGTAGGCTGGCCGGTAGACGGGCCTACACGCTGCACGTTAACAATTACCAGAGGAATTTCCGCAGCGCAGGCATAACCGATAAGTTCCTGCTTTAACGAAAAGCCCGGGCCGCTGGTAGCCGTCATAACCTTTTTGCCGGTTAAGGACGCACCGATAACAGCGCCCATGGAAGCAATTTCGTCTTCCATCTGAATAAATTTGCCGCCGTTTTTCGGCAGCTTTTCAGCCAGGGATTCCGCCACTTCCGTGGAAGGAGTAATGGGGTAACCCGCAAAGAATTTTACACCGGCTGCAATTGCACCTTCAACAACAGCCTGGTTGCCTTGCAATAATAAAACCTTGGACATTACTTCTCATCTCCTTCTTTATGTACAAAAATGGCAAAATCCGGGCAGCGCAGTTCGCACTGGCCGCACTGAATGCAGTTTTCGGGCGCAACAGCTTCAATCTTTTCAAGTTCGCTTACCGCCAGAACCTTTTTGGGGCAGAACGCAGCGCAAATGCCGCAGCCTTTGCAGCGCTCGGTATAAATTTTTAAGCTCATTATTAAACCTCCTTTAACCTGCCTCTTTAAAAATATTTCTCATGCTCAAATAAGCACATACTACCTCTATAATAATTATAATTGATACAGTTCATTAGTCAAATTTATTTTTTGGATGATACCCGCAAAATATTTGGATAAACCGTGCAAATTGCACATAATGCCCAAAAATGATATAATGGTATAAATTTATAAATATATTTTAATGATGAAATTGTTTTACGGAGGCCGCCATGACTGCCATAGATGCTTCACTGCCAAAAAAAGAACGTATCCTCATTGCCGCGGAAGATGTTTTTTCGCGCCGCGGCTACACCAAAGCCACGCTTGATGAAATAATTGCCCTGGCCGATACCGGCAAAGGCACGCTTTATAAATACTTCGGCAATAAAGATAACCTTTTTTACACGCTGATAGAAGAAAAGCACAGCCATTTAATGGATGAGCTGCATTCCTTAACGGCACAGCAGCCCGATATCCGCGGCAAGCTGCAGGCCTACCTTAACTGCATGTTAAAATTTCTGCGCACCAATAAAGGCCTGTGGCTGATTGTATGGTACGAGCTCAACGCAGCGCACCAGGGCATACACCCCGATTTTGACGAAAACGGCAACTGGATATTAACCTCCCTTTACGGCGACCCGCTGCCCAGGCCGGAGGAAGAACGCCTTTTGCGCTACTACAAAATTTTGTGGGAGGAAGTTTACGTACTGGCAGCAATTTTGCAGGACGGGCAGGAAAGCGGCTATTTAAAATATACCCATTCGCAGCAGATATTTACCGTGCCCGACCCGACGCGCAAATTAACATCCGAAGCAATTTTTGGCGCCTACCACCTGTTTGCAGGCATTGCCAACGGTGTGTTCCACGTAATAAACAGCACTATGGATAACACGGAGCTGACCTCGATAATAGTAGATTACTTTTTAAACGGCCACGCCGCCAAAGCAGAATAAATTTAAGCGCAACAGCAAAACTCCGCAGCAAAAGCCGCGGAGTTTTTATTATGCCATATTAACTTAACCTTCACGTTCTGCCCTTACAATTACAAGCACCGGAAAAGCCTTGTCCGGCAAGGCGGAAGGGCCTTTGCTGATTTTTTCTTCGTAAGCCGTGCGGTCAAAAGAATCGAAAGCCACCAGCTCATCGTCGCTGTAAAAATCATCAGTAGGGCAAATAGCCGTTACGCCAAACCCGGCCCATGCTTCCGCCGGGTTTGCCAGTTTATAAACCTCAATCTTCTCACATTTGGCATGGTGAATCTGTAAAGCGTCCTCAAAAGTAAACAGCATAATTTCCGCCCCCTTCTTTACAAACACAATATCTGTTACTGCCTGTTTTAATTATATCATTTTTTCAAATTTTAATCAATATTTATTATTTATTGCACTTAATTAAGTTTTGATTGAACTCAACTTTTTATCAATTACTTCCATCATTTTTACATAGTTCCCGATAAACCGATGGTTTATGTTTAGAACTAAACTATCAGTCCCAAACATAAACCCCAGCAAAAAATTTCAGCCGGTGAAAATTCACCGGCTGTTTGCTTTTATTAAATATGTTTTTGTGTTATAATCTTTTTCATGAGATAGCTGGACTTGGCTTTCCCACTCCACAAAGAGTGGGGGTGATACTATGACAGTGTTTGAAGCGTTATCGTTTGCGGTAATGTTTGCAACCTTAGTAGTACTCATTCTTTCATTCCGCAAATAACGGTATGAGAAAAGCCGCATAACCTTGCGGTTACACGGCCTTCCGTCGAATTTTTAATTCATCAGGGGAGAGCCGGTGTACCCATTACCAGCTATCTCTTTCTTATATTATACCAAAGTTAATTTTCTTGTCAAATTACATACGGCAATAAATAACCCCCTGCTAAAAACCAGCAAGGGGTTATTGCATTTTTACTGCCCGCCGTATTTTAAATGGCGGTCTGCATATTCATGAATAATATAATTGGTAAGCGCGTCGCAGTAACGGTCCTGCTCCGGCTCGTCCATTTTGTCCTCAAACGAAAAATCTTCGTTGTAATAATACGCTTTGCCGCCAAAATAGCCCAGCGCATACGGCAAGGGTGCATACTGCAAAAAGTTGCGTCCCATAAATTCTTCCGGCACCGCAATGCCGCCCAAGGCCAAAAGCGTCGGCGCAAGGTCAATCTGCGACGCGTACTGTTCTTCGTCTAAAAGTGCAAACGGTGCTAAATTTTTGCCTATAAAAATTAATGGTATCGGCGCAATGCTGCGGCGCGAGCGTTCATCCGTAACCAGTTCCATATATTCGCCTCCGCTGTGCGGATTATGGTCACTGGTTATTACAAACAGCGTGCGGTCGTCCATCAGCCCGCGGCGTGACGCTTCTTTAAAGAAGTTTTGAATGGTGAGGTTTACCCAGTAAATGCCGCGCACGGTAACGTATTTGTTGTCGCGCACGCCTTCCGGCATATCGCCGTAGGCAGTGCCGTAGTACGGATACGGCTGGTGCATATCCAGCGTTTTAACAACCAGCAGCATTTTATCGTTATTTTTCTGCCCTTTTTCAAGCAGCTTCAGCGCTTCAGCATACATAACATCGTTGTGGTAGCCCCAGCCGCTGGCGCCGGTGTAGCCTGCGTCCTCAAGGTATTCCTTGGCGTAGTATTCAGCCATGCCAAACTGCGTGGGGTATTCGTGCAGCTCGTTGTTGTAATACTGGCTGCTGGCGTTCATAAATATGCCGCGCCAGCCTGCCTGCTGCACGCTGCGGAAGATGGAAGGCTGTGCTTCGCCAGGCAGGTCGGGGTCATAAATTAAGTGCGAGCGGAAGGTGGCGTTAAGCCCCTGCGTTGTAGGCACTGCCGAAGAATAGTAGTGGTCAAGGTGCGGGTATTTTTCAAGCAGGCTGTCAAGGTAGGGCGTTGCCTCCGCCGGTATGTTTTCGTTGTAATAGTGCATGTAATCGCGGTGTACGGATTCCAGCACCAGCATTACAATACGATCGTAGCTTGCTTTAAGCTCCGGCTTTTCTTCATTGGGGCGCATAATGCCCAGTTCCTGCAAAACCTGTTCGTCCTTCACCGTCAGCGGGCGCTGCTCAATATGGCTGCGGCTGACGATTTTATCGGTATTAAACAGCATTTTGCCAAAAAAGTTTACGTTTACGGGCACGGTAAGCATATCGCGGTAGGCTTCGCGCGTTTTTTCGCTTTCAACCTCCGTCCACATGCCCATATATTCCTTCATTACATAGCCGTTCAGGCTGCCCATCATCATGTAGCCAATGTTCAGCGCCAGCGAAAACGCCGCTACGCACATCAGTGACCATACAAAGTTCGGTTTCTTTTTGGTGGGCTTGTTTACGCGGAACAAAAGCACAAGCGCCAGAAGCCCTGTGGCAATCAGCGCAAGCTTGAGCGCGCCCATGCTGGCCAGCACGCCCTTAACGGCATATATATTAAGGTTGGCAAAAAGCACGCTCTGCACGTGCATACTGGTTTGCCAAAAATAAAAAGCGTCAAAAATTACAATTACTGCCGACAAAAAATAAACGGCAAAATACACCGTTTTCATGGTGCGCCCTGCCCATTTGTGGTAGCACATGGCAGTTACAAGCACCGCAAAAATATTGTTGTTAAGCCCGGCAAGCACTGCCAGCGCAGTAACAACGCCGCCGTCCAACCGCAGCTGATGCACCATAAACGCCGTTACGCCAAGGTACAAAACGCCGGTTACAACTACCGGAAAATAACGCTTCACCCTGTCGCGGATACGCGTGCGGCGCAGATACAAAAGCCCTGCCACGCCCAAAAGCAGCCCATCGCGCAAAAAGCTGCTTACTGCGGTATACCAGAACTCCATTTCCGGGAAAGGCACTATGCTTCTGTAAAATTTCCACGACAAAAAATATTCGGCCGCAAAGGCAATAACCATAAACACAAGCAGCCAGTAACGTTTTCTCATCTTCGCCCCGCCTTACGCCAGAAAGTTAACCGTTTGGGAATACATCTCTATTAAAAGCGGCGTTGCCGTAACCACGTCGCCGTCCAGCTCCGCCGGGAAGCCGTCCACATTGCATTCAATGGTAAGCGTATGCGCCTTTTTAACAATAACGCCCTGCTCGCCCTCCAGCGATTCCATTAAAATCATGGCGGCATATTTTAAAAAGTCCGCACGCTTGCAGCCGGTAAACAGCGCCACATCGAAATAATCGTTGGTAATGGCAGCGCCCTTAAACAGGCTGTAACGCCCCGCATAATAGCGGCTTTTGCCGATGATAACGGAAGAAGCCTCGTACCATTCGGGGTCGCCGTCAAACTTAACGCGGAACCTATACCGCCAGTTGCTCAACAAAAGCTCCTTGCGCACCAACTCGCCGCTTTGCACAACGTAGGCAAAGGAGGACAGGAAACGCTTTTCGAGGCTTGATACGCTGTCCACAACTTTGGAATCGAACCCGATACCGGCAACGGTTAAAAAGATATGCCCGTTGGCCTTGCCGATGCGCACCGGTTTAATGCGCCCTTTGCGCACACGCTGAATCCATCGCACCGGGTCGGCAGGCATGTCAAACTCCTTGGCAACAAGGTTTACCGTGCCTGCGGGGAACACGCTGATGTACGGCACATAGCCGTTGCGGTCAAGCTCGGCAATCATGGCGCGCAAAGTACCATCGCCGCCGGCTACAATTACCCAGTCGTACTTTTCTTCCTTAATTTTATCGGCCCAGTCCGTCAGCTTTTTAAACTCGCGCAGCTCCGTAAGCTCCACCCTGTTCGGCCCGATAATCGCCGTCAGGCGGCGCTTTAAATCGAGCACTCTCGAAAGCATGCTTACAAAAATCTGCTTGCCGGAATTGGGGTTGTAAATAATAACAACCTTTTTAAAATTTTTAATTTCAACGCCGTTGGTTTCCACTTTTATCACACCTTAAAAAATCCACTTTTTGCGCGCCAGATAGTTCCATACCACCACAATGCAGGTGGCGGCAATTTTTGAAAGCAGCCCCGGCAGTGCAAAAAGCCCAACAAAAACATACATTAATATAAGATTAAATAAAAGCCCCATGCCGCTTACCAAAAACACAAGGCTTATTTCTTTGGCTTTGCCATAGCGCACGCCGCTTGTAAACACCAGAATGTTGCACATAAAATAATGGTACAAAGTTGATAAAAAATAAGCGCACGCCGTCGACGCCAGATAATTTATGCCCGCCGCTTCCGAGAAAACGTAAAAAAACGCCCACTCAATCAGCGCGGCGCTGCCGCCGACAAACAAATATAAAATTATTTTTACAAATTCGTTGTTTGTATAATCAAAACCAAACAAAACCTTTTTAGACATTTTACAAACTCCTTGACGTATAATTATAGCATTTTTTATATTTTAGTTAAAGCGGGATTTTAAGATTTTTATATTATGAAGTTTTATTATTTTTAATTTTAAGTTTGGGTTTTGAAATTATGTTTAAATTTACTTATATTTTTTTGATTTTGGGTTAGATTTTTGTATTTACGTTCAATGTTCTTTATTTACCTTTTTACTCATCTTGTTTCTAATTTACGTTCCATCTTTGTATGTACGTTTTTATATTTTTATTTTCTTTTTTATTCATGTTCATTCTTTTGATTGAGCAAAAGAACGAACCAAGAAAACTCACGCGGCTGAAAAAATTTTTAACGCGGTACTTTAGATAAAAATAAAATTTTCCACGGAACTCGCTGCGCTCAAACACCGGGAAAATTTTATTTTCTTTCAGTAAATACCGCTAAATTTTTAATGCCGCGATTTGCTGTAACCCGTACTTTTTATGTGCTTGATTTAGAAAGTTTTGCCTTTGTATCGTATTTTACAACTGCTTATTATTCAAAGATATGCAACTAATGATTTTACACTATTAAAACATACGGCAACATTACTATTGCTCATAAAAAATTATCATAGTACGAATTTGAGCGAAGCCGCGACATTCAAAAAATAGGCAAACTATAATTAAGGCACTTGCAGCGTTTGCCGAGGACTGTTTGAGTTTGCGAAGCAAACGAGTTCCGCAGGCGCTGCAAGTGCCAGCTTATTTGCTGCATTTGCCGTTTATTTTTTGCTGGAGCGAAAACTTTTTGGTTACTTTTTAGTTATAAAAAGTAACATGAATAAAAGAGTAAATAAAAATATAATATCGTAACTACAAAGACGAAAACAAAAATAAAAAAGGTAAATTACCTGAACCACTTCAGCAAATACCCATGCTGCTTTAATGCCTGCCTGCGCTGTTTATAATCCGGCATTACAGCCGCTACTCTCTGCCAAAAGGCAGGGCTGTGGTTCATGCAGCCAATATGGCACAGTTCGTGTACCACCACATAATCTATCAGCGCTGGCGGCGCAAAAATAAGCCGCCACGAAAAATTCAGCACGTTCTGCGCACTGCACGAGCCCCATCTTGCCTGTGCTTCCGATACCTTTACGCCCAAAGGCTTTACGCCAATTACCTGCGTATATTTATTAACGCGCCAGTAAAACAAATCCCTGGCAAAGCCGCGCAAAAACTTAATCAGCCCGGGGCGCCCCAGTTTTTTGCTGCAAATAAATTCGTCCGGCGCAAGCTGCGCATAGTCCTTCGCAGCGCCTGCAATAAATTTAATCTGCACGCTGTTGCCTGCTATCACCCACTCCGCGCCTTCTTTAAGTTCCGGCTCGCGCGGGGCAAGCTCCGTTTTTAACTCTATTTCGCACAGCTTGTTTTCAATCCAGCTGCGCTTTTCTTCGATAAATTTTTTTATTTCCGCCATAGGCATCCGCATGGGCGCGCGCACCATGCACCTGCCGCTGCCGTCTATTGTTATTGCTAACGTGCGCCTGTTGCTGCGCACCAGTTCGTACTGCATAAAATCCCCCTCCGAAAATTATTATACAGCGTTTAAATCGGCGGCGCAAATTGCCTTGCAGCGCCTTTTGTTATATAATTTTTACAAACAATTACGGAGGGTTTCTGATGGATACCGCTTTAATTAAAGATTTTTTCGACTGCTGCCGCGAAGCCAAAAAAATACTGGAACTTTTGCCTCCGCTGCCGCAGGGTTTAACACCGCGCCATATACAGATTATCGACACCATTTCCCAGCTTGAAGAAAAAAACGGGCTGGTTAAAATAAGCGACATCAGCACTGCGCTGCACGTAACGCGCCCAAGCATTACCCGGCTTGTATCAGAGCTTGCCGCCGCAGGGTATGCCCAAAAAGCAGGCAGCGCAACCGACGGGCGTGTGCTTGACCGCTGCGGAGCCGCACTGCCGGTTTTGGGCGGCAGCATTTTAATGTTAGGCTCCGTTTCAGCTATGGCGTGGCTTACGCCCGATATCAGCAACACTTTATTTGCCGTGCTGTACACTTTATTTGCCTTTGGGCAGGCTGCTTCGATACCTACCGTTACGCTCTGCGCTATCCGCTGCCTATCAGCAGATGATTCTGCCTCCGGCAACGCCGTAATTAATACCCTGCAGCCGCTTTCCGGCGCCCTTGGCACATCAATATGCGCCAGCATTGTTGCAGCAGCGCAAAACACATCTGCCGGAGCGGCAGGAACACAGACCGGCACCGCCCATGCGCTGGTACTGCTTGCCTTTTTAACCTGCGCCATCCTTGCCTGCTCCCTGTATATGCTGGGCGGCAGACGACATAAAGTTTTAAACGGCGAAACGTACTGATAAGTATTAATGCTATAAAACTTTCTTATCCGGCTTTCTTTTTAAAGCCAAAAGTTTTAGGTACTCTTCAAAATCATCCATATTCGTTGGCGTAAACATAATCCATTTACCATCGCTGTAGGTTTGCGCTTCGTCATACTGTTTGCAAATACTGCCCGCAAACTCCTTTCTTATGCTTTCAAATTTGTTTCTTTCGTTTTTGCCCAAAATAACCATAAAACCAATACAATTTTTTCTTGCATACAAACCGCAAAGGGTTTTACTGCCTTTGCGGTATTTATATTCATAATCCCATTTTTTTGCCGCCAGTGTTCCATAAACCTTCTACAATATATTTTTCTTCAATAGCGGCGCAAAGATTTTGCCAAACCTCAAACAAATCATGTCCAAGCATTTCAGTTAAAACTTCTTGGTTTGGAATTTTTTCAAGCATAGTATTCCCCTTTATCTTTATAAAATCTCTATAATTTATTTTATCATAGGTATTTTCGTTAGTATATTTTCTTTTATAAATTAAACAAAACAGGCTGCACCGCAAGTCAGTTAACTAAAACTGCCCACGCTGCAGCCCGTTTGGGATTTTATTTTTCTGCTATATATTTCCTTGTTTTATTAGCTAATGGCAAAGCACCGTCAGCCAATTTCTCTTTCCAGTTCTGTGCCGCGCACTTTCAGCGATTTGTTTGCTTCGTCCACCATTACAACCTTCGGCTCGCAGCGGCGCGCTTCTTCTTCCGTCATCTGCGCGTAAGCCATAATAATAACCTTGTCGCCAGGCTGCACAAGGCGTGCTGCCGCACCGTTAAGGCAAATTACGCCGCTGCCCGGTGCACCCGCAATGGTGTAGGTTTCAAGGCGCGCGCCGTTATTGTTGTCTACAATCTGCACGCGCTCGCCCGGCAAAATGCCTGCCATTTCCATAAGTTCGCTGTCGATTGTAACGCTGCCCATGTATTCAAGGTTGGCTTCCGTTACCGTTGCGCGGTGAATTTTGCCGTGCATTATCGTGTAAAGCATTTATTCTACCTCCAAAATTACGTTGTCAATAAGGCGTGTGGTGCCAAATTTTACGGCCAGCGCCAAAAGATACTGCCCCTTGGTTAAAACCTCCGGCGCAGGCGTAAGCCCCGGCAGGGCGTATATTTCCACGTAGTCAATCTGTGCCATAGGCTCATCGCCGATGAGTTTTTTAACGCCCTCCACCAGTTTCTGGCTGCTGCGCTCGCCCGCTTTAAAAAGCATGGAGGCGGTTTCGAGGCTGCTGTTTAAAATTACCGCCGCCGCACGCTCGCTTTTTGATAAATATGTGTTGCGCGAAGATTTGGCAAGCCCGTCCGCCTCGCGCACAATGGGCATAATGCGCAGCTTTACGTTAAAGAACAAATCTTTAACCATGCGTTTTAAAACCTCTGCCTGCTGGGCGTCCTTCTGCCCAAAATAAGCGTGGTCGGGCTGGGCCAGGTTAAACAGCTTGGCAACAACCGTTGTTACGCCGCGGAAGTGAATGGGCCTTGTGCGCCCACACAGCACTTTGGTAATGTCGCCGGTAACTTCTACCCAGGTCATATCCTCGCTGGGGTACATTTCGGCAGGCGTGGGCGCAAAAACAATGTCCGCGCCGCAGCTTTCCGCCAGTTTGCAGTCGGCGTCAAGCGTGCGGGGGTAAGCGTCCAAATCTTCGTTAGGCCCAAACTGCGTGGGGTTTACAAACACGCTTACCACAACCAGTTCGTTTTCCATTGCCGCCGCTTTAATAAGCGAAGCGTGCCCTTCGTGCAGCGCGCCCATAGTCGGCACAAGGCCGATGGTTTTGCCTGCCGCTTTGGCAAGCGCAATTTCTTCGCGGAGTTCCGCTGTTGTTTTGCAAAGTTTCATTTTGCGTTCTCCTTTATCAGTACAGTTTTTCCAAAACTTCGTCATCTATTTTAAAAGTATGTTCCGCCGCAGGGAAACTGCGTGCTTTTACATCTGCCGCGTAGGCTTTAAACGCCGCCGTCATTTCGCTGTGCAAATCGGCGTAGCGCTTAACAAATTTGGGGCAAAAACCATCGGTATAGCCTAAAAGGTCGTTGCATACCAGCACCTGCCCGTCGCAGTATTTGCCAGCGCCGATGCCAATGGTTGCCGCCGTTTTAAGGTTTTCCGTAACCTTTGCCGCCAGTGCTTCGGGCACACATTCAAGCACAATGGCAAATGCGCCTGCCTGTTCCAGTGCGCGGGCGTCGTCCAAAAGCTTCTGCGCTGCTTCCGCACTTTTGCCCTGCACCTTAAAGCCGCCCAGCTGGTTTACCGATTGCGGCGTAAGCCCAATATGCCCCACAACCGGTATGCCTGCCTGCGTAAGTTTCTGCACCAGCTCACACACTTCCGCGCCGCCTTCAAGCTTTACTGCCGCGCAGCCGGTTTCCTTCAAAAAACGGGCAGCGTTGTACATGCCGTCCACCACGCTTGCCTGATAGCTCATAAAAGGCATATCGCCCACAACCATTGTGCCGCTGCCCTGCGCCGCGCGCATAACGGCTTTGGTATGGTGAATCATCTCGTCCATGGTTACCGGCACGGTGCTGTTATAGCCCAGCACCACATTGCCCAGCGAATCGCCCACCAAAATCATTTCAATACCGGCTTCGCACACATTTTTGGCCATGGCGTAATCGTACGCCGTTACCATGGTTACCGGCTCGCCGTTTTGTTTCATTTGCTTTATTGCAGCTGTTGTAATTTGCTTCATTTATTTGCCTCCGTAAATAATTCCGTCATTTCCGCCGCTGCGGATTTTGTAATGCGCCCGCTCTCGCGTGCCAGCTTAACCGTTGCCAGCCCCAGCGCACAGTAGGCAGGCACAAACTCCTGCGGCAAAACTTTTAAATGCCCGGCAACCGTAACCGCGTCCCCGCGCGATATCGGGCCGGTTAATGCCGCACCCGCATTTTCTGCCGAAGCAAGATTTGCCGCCGTACCGGCTAAAAGCGGCACAAGCAGCCTGTGCGCGGTTTCTTCGTCATCAGTCCAGCGTAAAAGCAGCTTTTCGGCAAGGGCCGTAACCGTTACCGTAAAATTACTGCAAAAGCACGCCGCCGCGTGATACAGCGCCCGCTCCTCTTGCGGCACTTTAAAGGCAGCCGCCCCTGAAAGGCGCGCCAGCTTAAAACCAAGCTCCTGCGCCTTTACACTGCCATCCACCGCCATGCCAATTCCCGCAAGGCTTTTTACCGGCGCTGCAAAACTCTGAAGCGGGTGCAGGCTGCCTGTTTCCGCGCCCAGCGCTTTAAGCGGGGCAAGTTCATCAAGCCCGGCGCTGCCGCTCACATGGTAAAAATACTTGCCGCGCACATCAAGCCCGGCTTGTGCAGCAGCCTTTGCCATGCTCTCTGCCGCCTCATTAATAAACCTGTCCGGCACGCAGATAAAAATAACATCTGCCGCAGCAACAAGCCCCAAAGGCTCATTAAAATGCCGCACGCCAAGTTCAGCCGCCCTTGCTTTGGCATGGGTGCCGCCGTAAACACCGGCGCAGCTTAACCCCGCAGCGGCAAATGCCTTTGCCAACGACATACCTACGCGCCCCGGGCCTGCAACGCCAAAAGATAAATCCATAACAACTCCTTTCTGCAAGGATTAACCGGAAGCATAAAAAAAGCGCACTCCGGGCAGAGTACGCCAAAATACGCATAAATGCACTATTCCGTCACGTCCCGGCAATTAAGTCCAAGCGTTTTACCGACCTTGTTTTTGCATCAATGCCCTTTATATGGTACAGCTCCTGCGGATGCTGCCCTAAGGCACCTGAATGCAGATAAATAATAGCACAACGGATTTTAAATAGCAAGTAAAATTTTTAATGCCGTGTTATAATAAAACAAAAAGGAGTGATGCCCATGCCATACGTTAACATTAAAATTACGCGCGAAGGCAACGTAACGCCGGAGCAGAAAAAACAGCTTATCGAAGGAGCAACGGAGCTTCTGCACCGTGTGCTGAACAAAAACACCGCCACCACGGTTGTAGTTATCGACGAAGTTGACACCGATAACTGGGGCATCGGCGGCGTGCCGGTAACGGAGATTAGGAAACAGAAATAATAAAAAATGGCGCGGTGTAAATCGTGCCATTTTTTATTACTTTAATGTGGGGTTTGGTTTTTTTATTTTTACTTTTTCATCTTTGTAGTTACGTTAGTATATTTTTATTTACTTTTTCATTCATCTTATTTTTCATTTTGCTTTGCTCCTTTGCATGTACATTTAATATTTTATATTTACTTTATTATTCATCTTCATTCTTTTGACTGACCAAAAGAACGAAGCAAGAAAAGTCACGCTGCTAGCAAAAATTTACGAATTTTGTTGCTAAAGCAAAAAATCCGCACGCGTCACACCGCAACCAATAAAAATTTCCACGGAACTCGCTGCGCTCAAACACCGGGAAATTTTTATTGCTTTTTAGTAAATGCCGCTAAATTTTTAATGCCGCGATTGCTGTGACACATACTTTTAATGTACTTGATGCAGATTGTTCTATCTTTATATCATACTTTGCAACTGCTAATTTTCAAAATATATAACTTACAATATTACACTTTTTAAAACCTTCGGCAACATTACTATTTGCAGCGAGAAGTTATCAAACTACGAATTTGAGCGAAGCCGCGACTTTCCAAAAATAGGATGCTGACTTCCAATCAAAAAGCACTTGCAGCATAGCCGAGGACTGTTTGAGTTTGCGCAGCAAACGAGTTCCGCAGGCGCAGCAAGTGCTATACGAATTTGATACAGTCATCCGTATAATTTTTGGAGGAGCGAAAACTTTTTGGTTACTTTTTAGTTATAAAAAGTAACATGAATAAAAAAGTAAATAAAAAAGTTTAACGTTAATTCAAAGACGCTGCCTATATAAAAGAAAATGAACAAGGTAAAGAAAAAACAGCCCTGTCAGGCTGTTTTTTCATAATTTTATCCGCGCAAGCGGTTTTTAATTTACGCCTTGCGCAATATTTGCCGTCAGTGCGCTGATGCTTTCGGTAAGTTTATCCAGCTTGCTTTCCATACGTATTAATAAATACCACGAAAGCATTACCGGAAACCCGAAATTTGCCAGCTGGCTGAAGATAAGTTCCGCGTCCATTGCTTAGCCGCCTTATTTCAACACGTTCACTTCGGTAGTGCGCACGCGCGCTTCCACAACTTCGGCAAGTGCGTTGCCGTCGGCATTAAATACGCCGCTGTCTACAATGCTCTGCATAGCGGTGCGCGCTTCTTCTGCGGTAACATTTTCGCGCGGGTCGGTTACGTTAAGCACCTTCTGTTTGCCGTCGGCCTTTTTAAATACAAGCTGTAATACTTTTTCCATTCTTCAATCTCCCTTCGGTTAATTACTCGGCTTCCGCCACTTCCGCTTTTTCGGTTACAACAATGTTCACAACTTCGTTTTCCATCAGGCTGCCCAGCGCCGTACCAGCTTTAACAAGCTCATCAGCACCCGCGTCTTTTTTGATGCCCGAGTAGGTGTGCGCCTTGGTCTGCGCTGTACCTTCACCATCGAAGCCGTCCTCCACGTTGATAGACATTGTTTGAGATAACACTGTTTTTGCTGCTGCCATTTTAGCATGCTCCTTTCCTTGGGCTGTTTGTTTTTTGTGTTTGCCCTTACACCCATATAAACGGATTTTATGCTTTTAAAATTTACCTGCCTGTAAAATTTTTTATTTTTCCGCCCGTAACAATTTTTTGGCAATTTTTTTACGCATGGTTAATTTTTGTCCCTGTTTTGCCGTTTATATGGGTGAGTTTCTTTTCTTTTCTCTTTTTTCTTGTTTTTTCTCTTTATCTTTTCTTTGCCGTATTACGTTCTTACCTTGTTCTTAAGTAATTCAAAGATTATATATATAATTTACCTTGTTCCCTAACTACTACCGTACGTAAGCAGTAAAAACCAAAAATGCCCACGCAAAACAGGCACTATCTCCAAGCCGAGATAGTGCCGCCAGCAGTAAACTCCACCCCTTCATGCACAAAATAAAAAAAGAGAGCAGCACTGCCCTCTTTAAACATGCAAAAGCTATATTAAAATTTTTACTGCCAAAACACCGAAAGCCGCCGCAAGCACGCCCAAAAGGCAGCTTAACGCGGCGTATAACAAAGCGCAGGCAAGGTTTCCTTCCGCAAAAAGCGTATATACTTCATACCCGAAGGATGAAAACGTGGTAAATCCGCCCAGCACGCCTACACACAAAAACAAACGCCACACCGGCGGCAGAAGGCCTTTATCCACAATCAGGGTCATTAAAAGCCCCATTAAAAAGCAGCCGCTGATGTTAATAATAAAAGTTCCGTACGGCAGCTGCGGGTTAAAATATTTTACGGCGGCATTGCCTGCAAGGTAACGCAGCACTGCGCCAAGCGCGCCCCCAACGGCGATGTATAAAAGGTTCATGGCTTAACTCCCTGCTGATGATTTTAAAAATATTTTTAATTATAACATACTCATGGATGTTTGATAAAACTTTTGGCAGGAAGGTTTGTAATGGGAGGCTCGTTTATATTTGGCGACTCATTTAGGATTACAAATTTTACTCTTTATTCAATCGTAAAATTTGCATAGCTTCGCTGGCACACTTATTGCCATCGCCTGCGGCTCGGCACTAAGCGGCGACTCGTTTAGGTTCACTAATTTTACTCGCTATTCACTCGCAAAATTTGCGTGCCTTCGCTGGCACAAATCTAAACTTCGCCAAAGGCTCGTTTATATTTGGCACTCAGGCAAAAAAGCGCACTGCGGCGCTTTGGGCACGCAGTGCAATGAAAGGTGATGACTGTGGGGTATTTATATAACGGCGTGCTGTGTTTTTATATCTGTATAAGCTCCGCCGTTACTGTTTATCAGTCTATACTGGTTATTATTTTAAAATCTAAGCTTCGCCAAAGGCTCGCTTATATTGGGCGATGTTAAGGACCGTAAATTTCGCTCTTTATTCAATCGCAAAATTTGCATGGCTTTTACGTTACGCTTATTGCCGTATCTATCACCCGGCACTAAGCGGCGCTCATTTATGGTCGTCGATAATAGCTGCCTCGCCCTGTTCGCCGGTGCGGATTTTAACCGCGTTGGCCAGCGGATAGATAAAGATTTTGCCGTCGCCGGGTTGACCTGTTTTAAGGACTTTTTGTGCTACGCGCAAAACTTCGTCCACCGGAACTTCGCAGACAACGGTTTCTATTTTAACCTTCGGCACAAGGTTAATATCGTAAGCCTGCCCGCGGTACACTTCCTTATGCCCCTTCTGCAAACCGCAGCCAAACACCTGGCTTACCGTCATGCCGGTAACGCCAATTTCCGCAAAAGCAACTTTCAGTTCGTCCAGTTTTTCGGTTCTGGTTATAATATCTATTTTGGTAATCGGTCTCATAACTGCCTCCGTAAATTATTTGCCTGCCGGTGCCGGTTTGGCGGCAAAGGCCGGTGCTTCCTGCACGGCAAGGTTAGTAAGCGGCGTGCCGTTTATAATGCTCTGGCGGTAAGCGCGTTCGCCGTGTTCAACAATGTCAAGCCCGCTTTCTTCTTCGGCAGCATCAGCACGCAGGGTTGTAACTGCGCCCACTATTTTTAAAATTATGTAAGTGCCCACAACGGCCAGCACAATGGCAACCACTACTGTTACCGCCTGTACATACAGCTGGTGCGCATTGCCGTAAAAAAGCCCGTCCGCACCGGCGGAGTTTGCGGCTTTTGTTGCCCAAAGCCCGGTTGCAAGTGCGCCCCAGGTGCCGCCAACGCCGTGTACGCCGAATGCGTCGAGTGCGTCGTCGTACCCGAGTTTTGCCTTAACAATGGCCACTGCCGCAAAGCACAGCACGCCGCCGATAAGCCCGATTAAAACAGCCGGCACAACGGTTACAAAGCCTGCCGCCGGGGTAATGGCAACAAGCCCTGCAATGCAGCCGCTTGCTGCGCCAAGCATGGTTGGGTGCCCGTTTACAAGCCATTCTGCGCCAACCCACGATAAGGTTGCCGCAGCCGCCGCTGCCTGCGTTACCACAAACGCGCCGGCTGCAAGGCCGTTAGCTCCAAGCGCGCTGCCTGCGTTAAAGCCAAACCAGCCGAACCACAAAAGCGCTGCGCCCAGCACCGTCATCGGCAGGTGATGCGGCAGCATGGGCACAACCCCCTTGCCGCTGCGCTTACCAAGCATAATGCAGGCTACAAGGCCGCTGACGCCGCTTAAAATATGGATAACCGTGCCGCCCGCAAAGTCGAGCGCGCCCAAATCACGCAGCCAGCCGCCAACGCCCCATACCCAGTGCGCCATGGGGTCGTACAAAAACGTAGTCCACAAAAAGGTAAACAGCACAAACGCGCCAAATTTAAAGCGTTCGGCGTAAGCGCCGGTAATAAGCGCCGCCGTAATTACCGCAAACATGCACTGGAATGCCGCAAAGGCAAACAGCGGCACCGTTGCGGAATAATCTTCGTAAGGCGCGGCAAAAAGCGCCATATCGGTAAGCCCTGCCCAGCTCAAGCTGCCGATAACGCCGTTAATATCCGGCCCGAAGGCAAGGCTGAAGCCGAACAGCACCCACTGCACGCTTACCATTGCCACAATAAAAAAGCTCTGCATAATTGTCGTCAGTACGTTTTTGCTGCGCACCATGCCGCCGTAAAAAAACGCCAGCCCCGGTGTCATCAGCATTACAAGCGCCGCGCTTATCAGCACCCACGCCGTGTCGCCGGTATCAACTGCCGGCGCTCCTTCTGCGGCAAGCACCGTGCCCGGAATGCCCAAAAGCACGCCTGCCGCCAGTAAACCATGTATTAATCCCCTCATATTAGCCCTCTTTTCTGTAACTAAAACAAAAGCGGGGTGTACCTTTTAAGATACACCCCGTTGTGCAGCAAAACTCAAATTCGGTTTTAATATACGCCAAACAGCAATTCACTGTAAGTCGGGTACGGCAGGTATTTGCCGCCCATCAGTTTTTCCAGTTCGTCGCCGGCTTCGCGCAAAGCGCCCATGTCTTTTAAAATAACGTCATGGTAATAATCTGCCTCTGCCTGTGCAGATGTTTTTACAACGTCACCAAGCCCTGCTTTTAATTTTTCTGCATCTGTGTAAAGCAGGCTGCTGAGCGTTGCAATTTTGGAAGCAAGCTCCGTTTCGAAGCTGCCTGCAATGCCAAGCTCTTTTTTGCTCTTTGCTGCCGCCGTTAAATCGGCAGTGTAAAGTGCTGCGGCAGGCAAAATGTCTTTAAACAGCATATCAAGCATTGCCAGTGCTTCAATGCGGATTGCCTTACTGTAATTTTCAAGCGAAATTTCCAGCCTGCTGCGGACTTCCGCTTCGGTAAAGATGCCGTGTTTTACAAACAGGCTGATGTTTTTCTCTTTAACCATGTAAGGCAGTGCTTCAGGAGTGGATTTGAGATTGAGCAGCCCCCTCGATTTGGCCTCTTCAACCCATGCATCGGTATAACCGTCACCATTGAAGATGATGCGTTTATGCGCGATTACGGTTTCTCTGACGAGTTCTACCACTGCGGCATCAAAATCGGCCGCTGCTTCTAATTTATCGGCAAACTCCTCCAGAGCTTCGGCAACAATGGCGTTTAAAATAACGTTCGGCCCGGCAATGGAGGCGGCAGAACCAACCATGCGGAACTCAAACTTGTTGCCGGTAAATGCAAACGGCGAAGTACGGTTTCTGTCCGTATTGTCTTTTTTCAAAGCAGGCAGCACATTGCCGCTCAGCTTCAATTCGCCTTCGTCTGCGGGTTTATATTCAACACCTGCTTCAATGGCTTTCAGCACATTGGTAAGCTCGGTGCCTAAAAACATTGATACTATCGCCGGCGGCGCTTCGTTGGCGCCCAGGCGGTGGTCATTGCCTGCGCTGGCAACGCTTATGCGCAGAAGGTCCTGATATTCGTCAACCGCTTTAATAACGGCTGCCAGAAACAGCAGGAAACGGTGGTTTTTATACGGCTCTGCCCCAGGGTCGAGCAGGTTTTCGCCTTCAACCGTGCCCAGCGACCAGTTGTTATGCTTACCGCTGCCGTTTACGCCGTCAAAAGGTTTTTCGTGCAGCAGGCACACCAGATTATGCTTGCGTGCCATGCTCTGCATCAGTTCCATGGTAAGCTGGTTATGGTCGGTTGCAATGTTGGTGCCTGCAAAAATCGGCGCCAGCTCGTGCTGGGCAGGTGCAACCTCGTTGTGCTCGGTTTTGGCAAGCACGCCGAGCTCCCACAGTTTTTCGTCAAGCTCTTTCATAAACGCCTTAACGCGTGGTTTGATAATGCCGAAATAATGGTCCTCAAGCTCCTGCCCCTTCGGCGGCATTGCGCCGAACAGCGTACGGCCGGCAAACTTCAAATCGCGGCGTTTATCGTACATATCTTTATCTACCAAAAAGTATTCCTGCTCCGGCCCAACCGTTGTAATAACCTTTTCGGTGCTTTCGCCAAACAGTTTTAAAATGCGCCTTGCCGCACGGTCTACACAGCACATGCTGCGCAGAAGCGGAGTTTTCTTATCGAGCACATCGCCCGTATAAGAACAAAACGCCGTTGGGATATACAGGCAGCCGTCTTTAATAAAAGCATAGCTTGTCGGGTCCCAGGCAGTGTAGCCGCGTGCTTCAAAAGTAGCACGGAGCCCGCCGGAAGGAAAGCTCGAAGCATCAGGCTCGCCCTGTACCAGTTCCTTGCCCGAAAAATCCATAATAACGCGCCCGTCCGCCGTAGGCGTAATGAAGCTTTCGTGCTTTTCGGCGGTAATGCCCGTCATCGGCTGGAACCAGTGCGTAAAATGCGTTGCGCCATGCTCCAGCGCCCAGTCCTTCATAGCGTTGGCAATGATATTGGCAATAGGCAAATCCAAAGGCTCGCCCTTTAAAACCGCGTTTTTAAAAGCCTTGTAAGTAGCGGTTGGCAGGCGGTCTTTCATAACAGTTTCGTTAAAAACCTCACTGCCAAAAAGTTTCGGAACACTTGTCATTTTTTCGTCCCCCTCAAAATAAAAACAAAATAAAAAAAGCAACGCGCGAAGTTAAATGCTTCTGCAACTTCGCTGTTGCTTATGCTGTAATTATAGCCCCCTTTACACATTTTGTAAAGCCTTCAGGCAAATGTTTTTATTTTCTGAAAATTTAGTGGATTTTGTGCCATATGTATTAGACAAATTTCTGTAAAAACAATTGACAAGCACTTTTAAAAGTTCTAAAATATTTACATCAAAAACACAAGTTAACCAGGATGCCCGGAAAAACGCCGGGCATTACTTAATAAAAGAAAGAGGTTTTAACACATGGCTGAAATGTTATACGAAGGCAAAGCCAAAAAAGTTTTCGCCACCGCCGACCCCAACGAAGTAGTTATCTATTATAAAGATGACGCCACTGCCTTAAACGGCGCCAAAAAAGGCACCATTGTTGATAAGGGCATTATGAACAACACCATTACCAGCTTCTTTTTTGACCTGCTCGGCAAAAACGGCGTTGAACACCACTTTATTAAAAAGCTCAGCGACCGCGAACAGCTTTGCAAAAAAGTAAAAATCATTCCGGTTGAAGTTGTATGCCGCAACATTGCCGCAGGCAGCCTTGCCAAAAAAATGGGCGTTGAAGAAGGCTATGTGCTTAAACGCCCGCTGGTAGAATTTTACTACAAAAGCGACGCACTTGACGACCCGATGATCAGCCCCGACTACGGCGAAGCCTTTGGTTTTGCAACCGATGAACAGATTGCAAAAATCCGCGAAATGGCGCTCAAAATCAACGCCGTATTAAAAGACTTCCTGGCACAGCGCAAAGTACGCCTGATTGACTTTAAAACCGAGTACGGCATCGACAGCGAAGGCAACATCATCCTTGCCGACGAAATTACTCCGGACACCAGCCGCCTGTGGGACTGGGACACCAACGAAAAGCTGGATAAAGACCGTTTCCGCCGCGACATGGGCAACGTTGAAGAAGCCTACCACGAAGTAATCCGCCGCTTAACGGGTGAAGGGAAATAAAATAACCCTGCTTACGCAGATATGCAGATATGCAAATGTACAGATGTACAGATTAAACGCCGCCTTAACAGCGGCGTTTTTTATTTGTTTAATGTTAGATTGACAAAATTTTATTTTACAGGCATAATAGAAAAGCTGTGACTCTTTCCGGCAGGAAGGAGGTGTGCTAAATTGATAGATGTTCTTCTATCCATAATTGTATCTGTCATAGCAAGTGTAATTTCGTATTATATTTGCAAGTGGCTGGACAGATAAATTCGACTCACAGCCAGCACAATTAAAAAACCGGGAGCGGCAACTCCCGGTTTTTTGTTTTTGCGTGCACCAAATTGATTTCGATGGCACTTCTATCCATTTGTAAAATTATTATAGCACAAGTATTTTGCAAATGCAAACTATGGATTTATTATTTGTTTTTGTTTACGTTACGGCTTTAATTATGCATTATCAATTTTTTCTTTCATCCTCATTCTTTTGAGTAATCAAAAGAATAAGGGAATAGCAAATTTTCTTATTATCAGTACTAAATTTTTATGTTTAAAAATCAAATATTATAATCAACTATTATTTATAGCAGCTATTGTCATAATTATATTATAACATTCCGAAAGGTTACTAATTATGATATAATATTTTTAATATAGTATCATAATTATGGGAGAGTGTTATTGATGAATTACAAAAAATTATTTTCAGCAATATTATGTGCTAATTTTTTAATTAATAGTACATATACGCCCGTAGTTTTTGCAAGCTAAGCTACGTACAAACAAGTTGTAGTCAATGAAAATTATGACCCTTTTGCTGACGAAGAAACTACTAAAGAGCCAGAAAATCTAACTATGAAACAACGAGTTGCAAAAATTATGGAGGAAGAAAAAAATAAAAATAAAAAACAAATTATTGAAGGTGTTGAAAACGGGCATATTTATATTCCAAAAGGAACAAAGCTAAATGTAGAATTATTGGAAATGGCTACATCTAAAAAATTAAAGAAAAATCAACTCGTTGAATTTAAAATGGTCGAAAACTTAATTATAAACGGAGTTATTGTTATTCCAAAAGATACCATAGGCATCGGCTATGTTTACGAAGTACAAAAAGCTGGCGGTTTTGGACGCAAAGGTGTATTAAGAATAGCCGGTAAAGAAATCAAAACTTTAAATAACATAACTGTACCACTAAAAAAAGGCTTAGAAGGTAAAGGAAAAACAGATGGAGGCGCAGTCGCTGTTGCAGCAGCAGTAAGCTTAGTTGGCGGCCTCTTTATGAAAGGTACAAATATTGAGTATCCAGCCGGAACAAATTTTGAAGTTGAAGTACGTAACAATGTAGATCTGCAAACTACTCCAGAAAATTTAAAAGAAGCTATGAATCCAAATATACCTCATGGCATTGAATTAAATATTGAAGTAAAATAAAATCAATAAATATATACTAAAAAAACGCACACAGATAAAATCTGAGTGCGTTTTTGTTTTTCCGTTATTTCCCCGGTTCAAACAAACCTTCGTTGTCGTCCCATAAAACTATTTTATCTTCTTTTAAGGTTTCCGCAAGGCGGATAACGCGCTGGTTGCTGCTGCCGCGGAAGCGCAGGTTGGGGTCTTTTTTTGCTTCCACAAATTCGCCGTCCACCAGTATGTCAATGCAGTCCAAAAGGGCGCGCGTAATTTCATAATCGCACAGGCGGCCGGTTAACAGGTCTTTTTCAAGGTCGTAACCGGTGTAGCACCATACGGTTTTATTGGGGTACATTTTGCGCAGGCGCTGCATAAAGGGCAGCAGGGCTTTCTGGTTGGCGGGTTCAAACGGTTCGCCGCCCAAAAGGCTGAAGCCTTTAATATACGGCGGCTTTAAGGCGTTTAAAATTTCTTCTTCCGCCGCTGCGTCAAACGGCCGGCCGTAGTCAAAATCCCAGGCTTCCTGGTTAAAGCAGCCTTTGCAGTAATGCGTGCAGCCGCTTACAAACAACGATACGCGCACGCCCGGCCCGTTGGCGACATCATGTGTTTTAATTGCCGCGTAGTTCATGGCAGGCCTCCGTTACAGGTGCAGAACGCGGGATTTGATTTCTTTGGTTTTGCCCACGTTCCAGAAGTTTTCGCCCAGGTAGCCGCAGGTACGGCGGGTTACGTTCATCAGGTTATGGTCTTTGTTACCGCAGTTAGGGCATTCCCATTCCAAATCGTCGTTGATGATAATTTCGCCGTCAAATCCGCACACATGGCAGTAGTCGCTCTTGGTGTTGAACTCTGCGTACTGAATGTTATCGTAAATAAAGCGCACTACATCTTCCAGCGCTTCGGTGTTGTGGCGCATGTTCGGAATTTCCACGTAGCTGATGGCGCCGCCGCTGGAAATTTTCTGGAACTGGCTTTCAAAGGCAAATTTGCTGAAAGCGTCGATATTTTCGCGCACATCAACGTGGTAGGAGTTGGTGTAGTAGCCTTTATCGGTAACGTCGTCAATAGTGCCGAAGCGTTCTTTATCTATGCGGGCAAAACGGTAGCACAGGCTTTCGGCCGGAGTGCCGTACAAGGCAAAGCCGATGCCGGTCTGCTGTTTCCATTTATCGCATTTGGCGCGCAGGTAGCGCATTACGCGCAGCGCAAATTCTTCGCCCACGGGGTCGGTATGACTTACGCCCTTCATCAGTTTGGTCATTTCGTACACGCCGATATAACCGAGCGAAATGCTGCTGTAACCGCCAACAAGGTATTTATCAATGGTTTCGCCTTTTTTCAGGCGGGCAATGGCGCCATACTGCCAGTGTACGGGGCTTACGTCGCTCTTAACGCCCATCAGCGCGTTGTGGCGGCACATTAAAGCCTTGTAGCAAAGCTCAAGTCTTTCATCCAAAAGCTTCCAGAACTTCTGCTCGTCGCCCTTGGCGATAATTGCCACCTGCGGCAGGTTGATGGAAACAACACCCTGATTGAAGCGGCCTTCAAATTTGTAGTTGCCGTTTTCGTCCTTCCACGGAGCAAGGAAGCTGCGGCAGCCCATCGGCGAAAATACATTGCCTTCGTAGTTTTCGCGCATTTTCTTGGCGGAAATGTAATCAGGATACAGGCGTTTAGCGCTGCATTTAACGGCAAGCTTGGTAATATAATCGTATTTGCCGCCTTTTAAGCAGTTGTGTTCATCCAAAACATAAACCAGTTTCGGGAAGGCAGGGGTTACATAAACGCCCTTGTCGTTTTTAATGCCCTGCAAACGCTGGCGCAGAATTTCTTCCACAATCATGGCGTTTTCTTTCAAATATTCGTCATCTTCCTGCAAATTGAGGAAGATGGTTACAAACGGCGATTGCCCGTTAGTGGTCATTAAAGTGTTAATCTGGTACTGAATGGTCTGCACGCCGCTTTGCAGTTCGCTCTTTAAGCGAGCCTGCACAAGGCGTTCCACCGTTTCGGCAGGCAGGCTGTCGCCCACTTCGTCAAGCACGGCTTTTTTAAATTTATTGTAGCTGCGGCGCAGATATTTGCCTAAATGGCGGATATCCACCGACTGGCCGCCGTACTGACTGCTGGCAACGCTGGCGATAATCTGTGTCATAACGGTGCAGGCAACCTGGAAGCTCTTGGGGCTTTCAATGAGTTTGCCGTTCATAACCGTGCCGTTGTCCAGCATATCGCCGATATTAATCAGGCAGCAGTTAAAAATAGGCTGAATGAAATAATCGGCATCATGGAAATGAATTGCGCCTTCGTCATGCGCTTTGGAAATTTCTTCCGGCAGGATAATGCGGCGGGTTAAGTCTTTGGAAACCTCGCCGGCAATCAAATCGCGCTGGGTGGAAGCCATAACGGCGTTTTTGTTGGAATTTTCTTCCATAACGTCTTTATTGCTGTTGCGGATTAAAGACAGAATGCTTTCGTCCGTAGTGTTTGCCTTGCGCACCAGCGCACGGGTATAGCGGTAAATGATATAGGCTTTGGCAAGGTCGAATTTGCCCTCCTGCATCAGCTGATGCTCTACCATATCCTGAATATCCTCTACCAAAAGGCGCATACGGTTGCGGCTTTCTACATAATGTGCAATGTTTTCAATTCTGTCTTCGGCAATGCGTTCACTTTCATCAACAGCATTGTTGGCTTTCTGGATGGCTACAACTATTTTGCTGCGGTCAAAATCAACCGTAGAGCCATCGCGCTTGATTACCTTCATTGTCCTCCCTCTTTCCGTTTATGTTTTATTAATATAATTTGATAAATTTCAGTGCAGTTTGCCTTTCAATAATACCACATTTTGATGGGGAAGTAAAGCAAGCAAATACAAGATATTGTTTTTATTTTCGGGGTTATCAACAATATTTTGTGCTTTGCAGTTTTTGTTCCATATGTTTACGCCCCGGCAAAGTTTGTTTTTGTCAAGCCCGTGTGCCTTCTTTTAACAGTAATTTTTCGGTTTTTACTTTGGTTATCTTGCTTTTTCGCAGTTTTTTAATAAAAATTATCCGCTGCCGGAAAATTTACCGCAGCGGCGTTTATTATACATTAGTTTGCAAATTAAAAACAGTATTGTAAATTTATTAAAAAAAGCCTATAATATACAAGTCTGATATTGAAAGGCTCACACTAAAATGCAGACATCTGTTAATAAATAACCGGAGGTTATAATATGGAAATTACAACCATTCATCTTGATATGGTGCAGTCGGTTGCGCTCGCCATAGTCAGCTATTACATAGGCATGTGGATAAAAAGCGACAGCGCCGCCCTGCAAAGGTTCAGCATTCCGGCACCGGTAATAGGCGGCCTGCCTTTTGCGCTGGTATTTTCGCTGCTGAAAATTTACGGCATTACCGATTTTACCTTTGACGACACGCTGCAAAAAGTAGCGCTGCTGTGCTTTTTTACCACCATCGGCATGATGGCGAGCTTAAAACTTGTTAAAAAAGGCGGCCTGCTTCTCGTAGGCTTCTGGTTCACTTCAACAATACTCGGTATTTTACAGAACGCCATCGGCATGGGCGTTTGCAGCCTGATGGGCATTGATAAATTCTACGGTATTCTTGCCGGCGCCGTGGCACTGATGGGCGGGCTCGGCACAAGCGCCGCCTTCGGCCCGTTTTTTGAACAGAACTACGGTGTTACCGGCGCAACAACGGTAGCAATTACCGCGGCAACCTTCGGTATGGCAACGGCGCTCATTATCGGCGGCCCTTTCGGCGAAAAGCTGATAAAAAAATACAAGCTCAAAACCCCTAAAGCCGCCAAAGAGGATGCTCCGCTGGAAGAAATTGACGAAACGGAAACCACCGTTACCGGCGAAAACCTCATTCCCGCACCGGCGGCTGCTGCGGAAATTTTAAAAGCACTGGGTTTTGTCGCTATCGCCATGGGGCTGGGCAGCATTTTAAGCACCTACCTCGGCCAGTTTATTACGCTGCCGGTATATATCGGCAGTATGCTTATCGCCGCCGTTATCCGCAACATCGGCGACTTCAGCAAAGCGTACAAAATTGAAGGCGTCGGCATGGACTGCATTGCCGATATTTCGCTGGTGCTTTATGTAACCATGGCCATTAACAGCCTTAAGCTGTACGAGCTTATTAACCTGGCATTGCCGCTGATTGTTATTCTCATCATTCAGACCCTTTTAATGGTGGCCTTCGCCTGGGGCGTATACTTCTTAATGTTCGGCAAGGATTACGACTCTGTAATGCTTGCGGTAGGCGGCATCGGCTTTGCCATGGGCGCAACTGCCAACGGCCTTGCCAACATGCAGTCGCTTTCTGACAAATACGGCTTTTCACCCAAAGCGTGGATGATAGTTTCGCTCGTCGGCGCGTTTTTAATTGACTTTACCAACGCCATCATCATAACGTGGATGATAACGCTGTAACTTAATTTTAATGCTTATACTAAAAAACAGCCGGTATTTTCTTTACCGGCTGTTTGCTTTTATGTAAGTTGTATTTATGGTATAATACCCTTCGTGAGATAGCTGGGCTGGCTTTTCCACTCCACAAGAGTGGAGGTGGTACTATGACGGTATTCGAAGCATTATCTTTTGCTGTAATGTTTGCTACCTTAGTAGTGCTTATTCTCTCGTTCCGCAAATAGCAGAATGAGAAAAGCCGCGTAACCAATGCGGTAACACGGCCTTCCGTCAATTTTTAATTGAAGTGGGGAGAGCCGGTGTTCCCATACCAGCTATCTCTCTTTTCTTATTATACATCATAGCTTTTAAAACGGCAAATTTTATTGCCGCTCACCTTTACTTATGTTAATATTAGGGCAGAAGCGGCTTATTCTGCCGTTTGTTTAAGAAAGCAAGGTAAATTTTATGAAAATAACACAGGTTGTGGCCGCGCTGATATGGCGCGAGGATAAAATTTTAATCTGCCGCCGCCCGGCAAACAAGGCACGGGCGCTCTTATGGGAGTTTCCCGGCGGCAAGGTGGGAGCAGGCGAAACAAAACAGCAGGCGCTGGTGCGCGAATGCCGCGAAGAACTGGGCATAACCGTTGTGCCCGGCAGCGTTTATTATGAAGTAACGCACACCTACCCCGATATTACGATACACTTAACGCTGTTTAACTGCACTACGCAGGGCGAGCCGCAGCGCCTGGAGCACAGCGAACTGGCGTGGGTGCTGCCCCAAAACGTAACTGCCTATGACTTTTGCCCGGCAGATAAAGCAATAGTTGCTAAAATTGCGGCACAGGCAAACGCCAAAATAAAAACCGAACGCCTTTACCTGCGCGAACTTACACCAAGCGACGAAGCAGAACTGAAAACCTTTTTGCAGGATGAAGAAGTAATGTACGCCTGGGAAGCGCCGTTTACGGATGCCGAAGTTGCGGCATGGCTTACTGAAAACCTGCGCCGCTACAAGGCGGACGGCTTTAGCTTTTACGCCGCAATCGAAAAATGCAGCGGCAAATTTTTGGGCGTGTGCGGGCCGCTTATAGAAACCATAAACGGCGAGCGCCGCATGGGCGTGGCCTATATTTTTAACAAAACCTGCTGGGGCAAGGGCTACGCCACGGAAGCAGCGCAGGCAAGCGTCAATTATGCTTTCAACGCACTTGGTGCAGAAGAAGTTATCGCCGAAATCCGCCCGGAAAACAAAAAATCCCGCCGCGTGGCGGAAAGGCTTGGCATGGCGATAAGCGGCAGTTTTGTAAAAACCTACAAAGGCAAAGAAATGCCGCACCTTATTTACGTATTAAGCAAGCCGCAAAAAAGCGGCAGAAACGGAGCAGGCAATGTTTGATTTAGACCGCTGGCTTGATAAATACATAGAAGCCGTGGACGCGGCGTTTGGCGCAAGGATTGTGTTTATCGGGCTGCAAGGCAGCTATGCGCGCGGCGAAGCGCACGAAGGCAGCGACATTGACGTTGTTTTAATTTTAAACACCCTTACGCTTGATGACTTAGCCCTTTACAAAAGCGTCATTGCCGGTTTGGAAGAACGCACAAAAATATGCGGCTTTGTAAGCGGCACCGAAGAACTGAAAGCGTGGGACAAGGCAGATTTATTTCAGTTTTGCCGCGACACCAAAGCCCTTTACGGCGATTTGGAGTTTATTGCTTTTTTAACAGGCGAAGCTGATGCCAAACGTGCGCTGCACACGGCGGCATGCAATATTTACCACGCCTGCGTACACAATTTTGTGCATGAAGAAAGCGCGGAAGTTTTAAAAACGCTTTACAAATCGGCCTTTTTTGCATTGCAGGCAAAACATTACCTTGAAACAGGCGCTTATATTGCCAAAAGAAAAGACCTTGCCAATAAATTGCAGGGCGAGGATTTAAAAATACTCACCTGCCCGGCGCAGTTTGAAACAAAAATCAGTGCCGCGGAATTCAGCGCTTATTCCGGGCTGCTTTTAAACTGGGCTGCGGCTGTTATAAAAAATTACGGAGGCACAGGCGATGCAGAAACCAAAGATTAAAATAACCGTTATCGGCCGCAAAGGCCCCTGCGGCTGCCACCGCGGGCATAAACCAGGCGACAGCTTTGATTTTGACACAGAGCGCGGCAAACTGTGCCCAATGGCGATGCACGTTGCCTTTCCCTATATCGACATTCTGCGCTACGGCGGTTCAATTCCCGGAGCAGAACCCGGCACGGCAGTATTTTGCTGCCCCGATGTTGATACCATTAACGTTTTTAAGGTCGAAATGGTAAAAGATGAATAAAAACAAAAGCGAACTGCGCAAAATACCGTTTATCGGACCAAACATAGAGCAGGATTTATTAAATATCGGCATCAGCCGCATTGCCGATTTAAAAGGCAAAGACCCGGAAGAGCTTTACCGCATGGACTGCGAATTTAAAGGACGGCAGGAGGATTTGTGCCAGCTGTATGTTTTCCGCATGGCAGTGTATTATGCCGACACCGAAAGCCCGGACCCCGAAAAGCTGAAATGGTGGTATTGGAAGGATAAAAGCTGCCAAAAGCGCTAAATAAAAATATATCTTATTTTGAATGTGATAAAATTTGCAAATAGTTCACCGTTTGTACTTACTTTAGCCAAAGCCTTTTGTTATGATAAAGGTGCAGCAAATACAGAAACGAAGGTGAGATGATATGCAAATTAAAGTTTTAGGGCCAATGACAAAACAGGTGGAGGTATTGTTCCAGAATGCTGCCGTGGCTGCTAAAAAGTTAAAATGCCCTGCAAAATTTGAACGCGTGAGCGAACTGCGCCGCATTATGGCCTACGGTGTAATGACTTTACCGGCGCTTGTTATCGACGGCAAAGTTGTGGCAGGCGGCAATGTGCCGGGCGTTGAAGAAATTATGCAGATTATCAAACAAATGCAGTGAAAATTGAATATAAAACTTAATATAAATAAAAACTTGCAGAAAGCATTTGCACTCTGCAAGTTTTGTATTTGACAATGAATTATGTAATATGTTCAGATAAAAACCGAAAACGAAATTGCAAAATTGCCAAATTTTGCAAAGTACGGTATAATGAGATTGCAAAAAATGCCATTTTTGCAATCTCATTATTTTTATATTGCAGATTTACATTGATTTGCAATTTGGTTTAAAGGATTTGATAATATGGCTTACATACCTTTATATGAAATATACTATAAACAAAATAATGAATGGTTTCCGGAATATCAGAAGCGTTTTAACAATCTTTTTGCCAAACATCTTGATATTACCATCAAAGAATTTAACAGAGAAAAAGAATTTCAGCTTTTTTACTGCCACACTGAATACATTGTAACTTTACAGAATAAAATTATGTTTGATTTTCTCAGACTTCAGAAGTTATTCAATCTGCTTCCCGGTGCAGGTATTGATCAGTTTTTAAAATCCTGCATGATTGAAGAAATACAATCTACAAACGAAATTGAAGGCGTAAGAAGTACCCGTCAGGAAATACGTGAGGCAATATTCGCCCAAGGCAAATATAACCCGGATGTTCGCCTTTGGGGCATAGTTAATAAATATAATAAAATTATCAATGACGAAAATATTAAACTTAAAACCTGCGCAGATATAAGAAATTTATATGATGATTTTATCTTGGACGAGATTAAAAGGAACAACACGTCAGACATTCCGGATGGAAACATTTTCAGAAAAAACAGTGTCGATATTGTCAGCGGTACGCAAAAAACCATTCACCGCGGTGTGTACCCCGAAAGTAAAATTATAGAATATATGACAAAAGCGCTGCAATTTTTACATGATGATTCTGTTTCCATTTTTATCAGAATTGCTGTTTTTCATTATCTATTTGGCTATATTCATCCGTTTTACGATGGCAACGGGCGTATGTCCAGATTTATAACATCCTATTTTTTATCTAAAAATCTGCATCCTACAATAGCGTTGCGCCTATCTGTTTTAATAAAGCAGCATAAAAATGACTATTATAAACTGTTTGAAAACACTAACGCGCAAATAAACTGCGGCGATTTAACACCTTTTATAATCTGGTCATTAGAATTTATTGCGTCTGCCATTACAAGTACATATAAACTGCTTTTTGAAAAATATGAATTGTTCTCATCATTAAACCAAAAATTAGATGAGATGTTAAAAAATGAAGATAAAACAACAAAAAGAGTATATAATATACTTTTACAAGCTGCGGTATTTTCTGATATGGGCGCGACATCACAGGAGATAGTACAAACACTTAAATTATCAAAACGTACAATAGACGCCAGAATTAAAGAAATACCAAATGAAATTTTACTGGCAGATAAAACATCACGGCCTTACCACTACAAACTGCGGCTTTCATTTTTTGAGCAATAAAACAAGAGTATAAACACAAAAACAGCAGGCTCATAACCTGCTGTTTTTTATCATTATTTACCGCCTGCGCGGAGGCATGGTATGTATGCTGTGGCCGTCTGCGGCATGTACCGCTTCGGTAATGCCTTCGCAGAAGGTTGGGTGCGGGTGCAGCGCCATTGCCAGCTGCGCTTTGGTCAGCCCTGCGCTTACTGCCGTAACCATTTCGCCAATCATATCGGTGGCACGCCCGCACATCAGCTGCGCGCCGATAAGTTTTTCCGTTTCTGCGTCAAACACCAGCTTAATAAAGCCGCGGTCCTCGTTTTCGATAATGGATTTGCCGTTGCCGCTCATAACGTATTTGCCGGTAATAACGGCGCGTCCCTGCGCTTTGGCTTCGTCTGCCGTAATGCCAACCGTGGCAATTTCGGGCGAAGTATATACGCACGAAGGCACAAGGTTTGCGTCAACCGTCGGCGCAAGCCCGCAGATACCTTCCACACAGGCAATGCCCTGCGCTTCGGCTGCATGCGCCAGCTGAATGCCGCCGGTAACGTCACCGATGGCGTAAATATGCGGCACGTTGGTTTTATAGCCCTCGCCTACTTTTACGCGCCCGCGTTCGGTTTCCACGCCCGCAGCTTCAAGGTTCAGCCCTTCGGTAACGGCGCGGCGCCCTACGCAAATCAGTACGCCGTCGGCGCTTACGCTTTCTGTTTTGCCCTTGCGCTCAAAGGTGCAGGTCAGGCGGCCGCCTTCTTGCGTAATGCCTGTTACCATGGCGCCGGTGTTAACCGCCACGCCGCGTTTTTTCAGTATCATGGAAAGGTTCTGCGAAATTTCACGGTCCATATTCGCTAAAATCCTCTCCAGTGCTTCAATAATGGTAACTTTGCGGCCTATGCCATTATAAACGCCCGCCATTTCCACGCCGATAACGCCGCCGCCGATAATTATAAGCTCCTTATAATCGCAGCTGTCGGTATCAAGCATTTCGTCGCTGGTAACAACATTGGGCAAATCCGCACCGGGAATGGGCGGCACTGCCGGTTTGCTGCCGGTAGCGATAATAAAGTTTCTAGCGGTATAGGTTTCGCCGCCGACGGTAATGCTTTCCGGCGAAACAAAAGCCGCCTCACCTTCAAGCACATCAATGCCGTTGCCCTTTAAAAGCTGCGCCACGCCGCCGCGGAGCTGTTCAACTACCTGCGCTTTGCGTGCATGCATTGCTTTAAAATCTGCCTCTGCGCCGGTTACGTTAACGCCCATTTTACCGGCTTCGCCGATTTCACGGTACAAATTGGCGCTGTGCATTAAGGTTTTGGTAGGTATGCAGCCGCGGTTCAGGCAGGTGCCGCCAACTTCCGCGCGTTCCGCAACAGCAGTTTTCAGACCCAGCTGCGCCGCACGAATAGCCGCCACATAGCCGCCCGGCCCTGCGCCGATAACAATTAAATCGTATTGCATGGTTGTATGCCTTTCTATATTGTAAGTTGTGCTAAAAATTTACTGATGCCGTTTCCTGCCTGCCCGGCAATTTTTTGTGCTGCCTGTGCCAGTGCCTCCGGCGTAAACGCGCAGCCTTTAAAAAACTGCCCTGCACCGGCAAGCGCCTCCCAGTCCATAGCGTCGGTGTAAACCTCCGCCTCCTGCACTTTGCCGCCGTCAACGCGGCACGCCAGCGTAAAGCTGCCCCATTCAAAGCGCGCTTCTGCCTGCCAGGTAAACGGCAGGCGCGTACCGAGGCGAAAGGCGTCGCTTTTAAACTCCGCTTCATAGCGTGCAATTTCCACTTCGTTAAAATCAGCTTCCGTAAGCTGCACAGGCTCGCTGCCGTAAATTTCCGCAAAGGAACGTACAAGCGCGTTTTGCAGCACCGGCACCGTTAAAAAAGGGCACACTTCCTTTAAGTTCAGCACGCGGCTTTTAACGGAGCTTACGCCTTTAGCCTGTAATTTAAGCAGCGATACGGTAAGGTACTTTGCCATTTCGTCCGTTTTAACATCTATTAAAAGCGTGCCGTGGTGGTACTTTTTGCCGCCGCTGGTATAAAAAGCATTGCCCGATACCTTGCGTCCGTCTACCAGAATATCGTTGCGCCCGCTTTTTTCGGCATTAATGCCGAGGCTTTTAAGTGCGCCGGTAATAACCTCCAGCTGGCGCGCAAGATTGTAAGTGCGCGCGTCCGTTAAAAAAGTAAAGTTTAAATTGCCGCTGTCGTGGTACACGGCACCGCCGCCGGAAAGACGGCGGACCAGATGCCCGCCGTCCCTGCGCAGCTGCGCCATATTGCACTCGGCCCATGGATTTTGGTTGCGCCCGATGACCACCGTATTTTTGTTCTGCCACAAATACAGCGTTACGCTGCCCGCCGGGGTGTGTTCCAAAAGGTAACGCTCCACGGCAAGGTTGCGGTAAGGTTCGGTACAGCCGGTAATATAACAGGAAACCGGAACCTTATCTGTGTACATATTTTAAAACAGGTTTGCGTGCCGCCTGCACTTCGTCCGGGCGCTTAATCTGCGCATGGTGCGGAGCGTTATGCATATATTCCGCGTCGGTATGCGCCAGCTCGTGCAGCTCCAAAAGCGCCTGCACTGCTTCGTCCAGCGTCCTGCGCGCTTCGGTTTCGGTCGGCTCCAGCATCAGCGCTTCGTGTACAATCAGCGGGAAGTACATCGTCGGCGGGTGAATGCCGCGGTCAATCAGGGACTTGGCAACATCCAGCGCCGTTACGCCGGTGGCTTTTTTCAGTTCCTCCAGGCTCATAACAAATTCGTGCATGCAGGTATGGTCATAAGCCATATCGTAAGTATCTTTTAATTTGTGCATCATGTAGTTGGCATTCAGCACTGCCGTTTCACTGGCTTCACGCACGCCTTCCGCGCCGAGTGTCAGCACATAAGTAAGAGCCCTCATGCAAACAAGGAAGTTGCCGTAAAACGCGCGCATCTGCAAATGCCCCTCGCCTGCACCGTCGCCCAGTGCGGATTTAGGCAGGAACTTCTCAAGCAGGGCTTTGCAGCCAACAGGGCCTGCGCCCGGGCCGCCGCCGCCGTGCGGAGTGGAGAAGGTTTTATGCAGGTTAAGATGCACAACATCAAAGCCCATATCACCGGGGCGCGCAATGCCCATAACGGCGTTTAAGTTAGCGCCATCGTAATAGCACAAGCCGCCCGCTTCGTGGATGATATTGGTAATTTCCAGAATATTGCTGTCAAACAGGCCGACGGTATTCGGGTTCGTCAGCATTAAACCGGCTGTGGTATCGTCAACAGCGGCACGCAGTGCGTCAAGGTCTACGCAGCCATCCGCATTGGAGGGCACGTTAACTGTGGTAAAGCCCGCCATGGCAGCGCTTGCCGGGTTAGTGCCGTGCGCGCTGTCCGGAACGATAATTTTGGTGCGTTTGGTATCGCCGCCAGCTTCGTGATATTTTTTTATCAGCAAAAGCCCGGTAAATTCGCCGTGTGCGCCTGCCGCCGGCTGAAAGTCCATCTTATCCATGCCGGTAATTTCGCACAGGTATTTATCTAAAAGTTCCAGCGCTTCCGTGCAGCCCTGTACGGTTTCTTTGGGCTGCAGCGGGTGAACGGCGGCAAAACCTGACTGGTTTGCCATCTCGTCGTTAATGCGCGGGTTGTATTTCATGGTGCAGCTGCCAAGCGGGTAAAACCCGTTGTTTACGCCGTGCGCGCGGTTTGCAAGCGCAGTATAATGGCGGCTGATTTCCGTTTCGGAAAGTTCCGGCAGCGGCAAAGCGCTCTTGCGCGCCAAAGCCTCCGGCAGTGAAGTTACAGGCACATCGCAGGCCGGAAAAATATCGCAGCCATGCCCAGGAGTGCTTTTTTCAAACAACAATTCCATTATGCGCACACCTCCTTCACAATGGCAACCGCCTTATCAAGTGCTTCTTTGCTGGCTTTTTCGGTTACGCACCACAGCACGCCCTCTTTAACCGGCAGCCCGCCGAGAATACCCTCTTTGGCAAGTGCGGCCAGCACTTCATCCTGCTTGGGCAGAGTGGTAACAAATTCGTGGAAAAATTCGCCGCCGTAAACAAGGTTTACGCCTTCGATTTTGGTAAGCTCCTGCGCCAGATAGTGCGCTTTGGAAAGGCACAGCGTTGCTGCCTGCTTTAAGCCCTGCGGCCCTACCGCTGCCAGATAAACAGAAGCGGTTAAAGCGCACAGTGCCTCGTTGGAGCAGATGTTGCTGCTGGCTTTTTCGCGGCGGATGTGCTGCTCGCGTGCCTGCAGGGTTAAAACGTAGGCGCGGTTGCCGTCTGCGTCAACAGTTTCGCCCACAATGCGTCCCGGCAGCTTGCGCATCATGGCGCTGGTAGCTGCCATAAAGCCAAGGTACGGCCCGCCGAAGCCCAGCGGCAGGCCCAAAGGCTGCCCTTCGCCAACGGCAATGTCTGCACCGCATTCGGCCGGGGTTTTCATAATGGCAAGAGCAATGGGGTTTACGCCCATAATGTATTTGGCGCCGCCTGCGTGGGTAAGTTCAGCAATTTGTTCTGCTTCTTCAAACTGCCCGTAAAAATTGGGCTGCTGCACATAAACGCAGCAAACATCAGGCGTAAGCATTGCTTTTAACCCGTCAAGGTCGGTTCTGCCGTCTTTGGCAGGCACAAGGCGCAGTTCAGTACCGGCACCGAAGCAGTAAGTCTGCATGGTGGCAATAACGTCCGGGTTAGCGGCAGCGCTTACAAGCGCCACACTGCGTTTGCGGTCGCGGCACATGGCAGCGGCTTCGGCAGCGGCAGAAGCGCCGTCATACACGGAAGCGTTGGCAGTGTCCATGCCGGTCAAATCGCAAATCATCGTCTGATATTCAAAGATGGACTGCAAAATGCCCTGGCTCATTTCTGCCTGGTACGGCGTGTAGCTGGTTACAAACTCCTCTTTGGAGGTAATGTATTTAACAATGGAAGGAATGTAATGGTCATAAGCGCCTGCGCCGCGCAAAATTGTGCCGAACACGGTATTTTTGCCGGCCAGCTCCTGCATTTTGGCACGCACTTCCAGTTCGCTCATGCCTTGGGGCAGGTTCAGCGGCTTATCAAGGTAAACTTCGGCAGGCACATCTTTAAACAGGCTGCGGATGCTGTCGTAGCCTGCTGCGGCAAGCATTTCCTGCCGTTCTTCTTTAGTAGAGGGGATATAGCTTCCCATAGGCGCCCTCCTTTATGCTTGTGCTTCTTTTACAAATGCTTCGTATTCTTCGGCAGTCAGCAAATCTTCCTGGTCGGTAATTTCGTCAAAACGTACCAGCCATGCGTCATACGGTGCTTCGTTAATGGTCTGCGGAGCGTCAGCCAGTTCTTCGTTCACTTCGGCAACGGTGCCGGTAACGGGGCTGTAAACGTCAGATACAGCTTTTACGGATTCCACATCGGCAAAGGTATCGCCTGCGGCAAAAGTATCGCCCGGCATCGGCAGGTTAACAAAAACCAAATCGCCCAGTTCGTTCTGTGCATAATCGGTAAGGCCTACCGTTGCGCTGCCGTCCTCGGCAAATTTCACCCACTCGTGGGATTTGGTGTAGCAAACGTCGTTAGGAATGTTCATAATAAATAGCCTCCTTAAATTGATTTTATTTTAAGCGCGTTTATAAAACGGCAGGGGTACTACTTCGGCGTCAATTCTGCGTCCGCGCACATCCACCTGCACTTTGGTGCCGGGTTCGGCATAAGAAGCGGGAACCATTGCCATGGCAACCGGCGCGTTAAGGTACGGGCAGTGCGTGCCGCTTGTTACAACGCCGATTTTTTCTTCGCCGCTGTAAACATCGCAGTGCTCGCGCGCAATGCCGCGGCCGGTAATTTTTAAGCCCACGCGGATTACCTTCGGGTCACCCTTGGCTAAAATGGCGTCCATGCCGATAAAGCGGTCTTTGCCGAGTTTTACGAAAAAGTCCAGCCCTGCTTCCAGCGGAGTAATATCGTCAGTCAGTTCATGCCCGTAAAGCGGCATGGCTGCTTCCAGGCGCAGAGTGTCGCGCGCGCCAAGCCCGCAGGGAATAAGGCCGTATTCTTCACCGGCTTTCAGTAAAATATCCCACAGCTTCGGGCCGTCTGCGGCAGCGCAGTAAAACTCATAGCCAAATTCGCCGGTGTAGCCGGTACGTGAAACAATGCATTTAATGCCCTGCACATCCACGTCTTTTACAAAGCTGTAATATTTTTTGGGGATGCCGTCTTCCGGCACAATCTTTGCCGCAATTTCTTTGGATTTCGGCCCCTGAAGTGCCAGCTGTGCCACGGAATCGGAAATATCTTCAAAAGAAGCGCTGCCAAAAAGATGTGCCTTAACCCACTCCGCATCCTTATGGCGGTTAGCGGCGTTAACAACCAAAAGATATTCTTCGCCGTTTACTTTATAAATCAGAACGTCGTCAACAATGCCGCCGCGCTCGTTGCACATCGGGCTGTAACGTACCTGCCCGTCATACATGTTTTCAAAATCGTTGCAGAACAAATTCTGCACGTTGTTAAGCGCATCAGCGCCTTTAATTAAAAATTCACCCATGTGCGATACGTCAAAAAGCCCGCAGGCAGTGCGTACTGCCATGTGTTCCTTAATAACGCCCGTATACTGTACCGGCAGAAGATACCCTGCAAAAGGCACAATTTTACCACCGGCCGCAACATGGCAATCATAAAGAGGTGTTTTCAGTTCCATCAAAACAATGCTCCTTTATAACTAATAATCCGGTAGTTATCCGGTATATAGTTCCATTATATACTATTAGTATACGCTATTCAACCGAAGTTTCGGCTTTTAATGCAATAAATATGCCGGGCATAAAAAAACAGAAGCCATAAAAGGCTCCTGCTAAAAAAGCTGCATATGTTATTCTTTCGGTACAATATCGCCGACGCCGTTTAAAATATGGCGCGGGCGGTAAGCAAACACCTGCATGTTTTCGCGCGTGGTTACGCCGCTGAGCACCAGCACCGTTTCCAGGCCGCTTTCCATGCCGGCAACAATATCGGTGTCCATGCGGTCGCCAATCATTGCCGCCTCGTCGCTGTGCACGCCCAAAAGGCGCAGCCCGGTGCGCATCATCAGCGGGTTCGGCTTGCCAACAAAGTAAGCGCTTTTGCCCGTTGCCAGTTCAATCGGCGCAACAAAAGCGCGGCAGGCCGGAATAATGCCGTTTTCCGTCGGGCCGGTCAAATCGGAATTGGTGGCAACAAGTTTTGCCCCGTTTTGAATCAGCTTAACGGCTTTAATAATCATCTCGTAGTTGTAAGATTTCGGCTCGCCGATAACAACGTAATCCGGCGTGGAATCATTCATGGTAATGCCAACTTCGTACAAAGCGTTCATCAAACCGGCTTCGCCCATAACGTAAGCACTGCATCCGGGCGACTGGCTGTTTAAAAAACGTGCCGTAGCCTGTGCGCTGGTATAAAAATGGGTTTCGTCAATATCAAGCCCCATGCGCTGCAGTTTCTGCTGCAAATCGCGCGGCGAACGGTCGCTGGAATTGGTTAAAAACAAAAACTTTTTATCTTCCTTGTACAGCCATTCCACAAACTCCTTAACGCCGGGCAGCAGCCTGTTGCCGTGGTAAATAACACCGTCCATATCGCATATAAAGCCTTTTTTGTTTCTGATTTCGTCTAAATTTTCTATTGTAAACACTCCTTTCAGTGCCAAACTCTATTTTTATTATGCAGTAAAATCATCATAAATTCAACTGCGCGGGCAGATAAATTGCAAAGTTAACAAAAAATTTACGCCGGTTTAAAACGAATGTAAAAAATACTGTTCTTTTTGGCAAAACGGATTTATGGTATAATAAACAGGGTTTTCTTTTGTTTTAAGGTATTTACAGGAGGTTTTTATGCGCATTGTTTTTATAGACGGCATGGGCGGCGGGCTTGTTGCGCAGGTTATCAGCCAGGCAGCGGGGCGCCTTCCGGCGGATACGGAACTTATCGGGCTTGGCACCAACGCGCTGGCCACGGCGGCAATGCTTAAAGCAGGGCTTAAACGTGTGGCCACCGGCGAAAACGCGGTGTGCGTAACGGCGCAGACGGCGGATATTATCGTTGGCCCCATCGGCATTGTACTGCCAAACGCCATGCTTGGCGAAGTAACTCCGCGTATGGCGGAGGCGGTTGCTTCAAGCCGCGCGCGCAAACTGCTTTTGCCGGTATCGCAAAGCCATTTTGAATTTATCGGCGTGGAAAATAAATCCATCGGCGTACTTGTAAAAGAAGCCGCCGAAAAAATTGTGGAAATAGCGTCAAACAAAAATTAAAACTTAATATGCCGCACAAAACGGTTACATGTTAAAACGAGGCTAAGCCTGACGCTTAACCTCGTTTTTTATTGCGTTTTATTTTTTATTATTTAACGCCGGTTTTTAAAAGTTCTGCCAGTGTAATGGCAAACGCCGCGGTGCGCGGTACGGCGGTTTTTAAGTCTACCGATTCATGGTCGGTATGCTCGTCGTAGTTTTCTACGCCCAAAGCATCCAAAGTCGGAATGAATTTAGCGGTGCGGTTGCCGTCCGTTAAGCCGCCTGCCACCCATTCATTTACTTTGCCGCCGAATTCTTCGGCAACAACGCTGCTGTACACGTCAATCATTTTCTGCACGGCAGGAGTTTTTTCCATCGGGCCGGTTACAATGCCGCCGGTAACTTCTACTTTGGTGCCGTCGATAACGATTTTATCTACCAGTGCTTTAATGGCGGCGTCCAAACGTTTTTGCTCAGCCACTTCAAAGCAGCGCACGTTTACTTCGCAGTAAGCGTCGCCGGGAATAACGCTGATTTTATCGTTGGTGCTGCCGATAACGCCCACGTTAACGGTGTTGGGCGGAATGAACTGGCCGCTGTCCACAATGCCGCGTGCTTCCAGTGCTTTGGCGGTAAAATCTTCCGGTTTGCCGGGCATGGGGCTTGCCAGCTTGTGCAGCTCAGTAATGGTATAAGCCAGCTGGTGAATGGCGTTGGCGCAGCACTGCGAAGCGTTGCCGTGGTGCCCGCCTTTGCCGGTAACGGTAATTTTGTATTTGGCGTTGCCTTTGCGCTGGGTTACAATGCCCCAGTTCGGGCGCGCAACGTCCATAATAACGGCAAAATCCGCCTGCTGCGAAAGCTCTGCCACAATGCCTTCGGCAGTCGGGCTGCCGCCTTCTTCTTCGGCGTTGGTGTAGTAAATAATTTCTTTATAATCGTCAAAGCCTGCTTCTTTTAAAGCCGCAAGGCCGTAAATAACTTCCATAACCGTTGCTTTGTCGTCGCCTACGCCCGGTCCCCAGGCAAAGCCGTTTTCATCCACGCGGAAGGGGCGTTTGGCAGCTTCGCCGCGTTTAAACACGGTATCAACATGCGCAACCAAAAGCACTGTCTGCGTGCCCTTGCCCTTAAGGCGCGAAATTAAATGGCAGCCGCGGTCGTTGTAGCGGAACTCGGTTTCCGCCCCCAGCGCTTCCATTTTGGCGGCTACAAATTTATTGGCGGCTTCCGTGCCCTCCAAATCGCCGTTGCCGCTGTCGATATTAGTCAGCGCTTCCAAATCCTTCACATAGTTATCGTACTCTTTTGCCAGATAGTCTTTAATAAATTTACGCATGGCTATCCTCCTTTAATTTGCTATAATAATTAAATTCGCCGCCGCGGGCGTTAATCCTGCCGGACAGAATTTTTTACCGGCGCTTAAACCACAGCAGCCCAAACACATAGTTTCCGTATTTAAAAAACTGACAGCTTAATAAGTATCAGCACGCAAAAGCGGCAGTAAGGCTCAAACCCTGCTGCCGTTTTGTATTTGCCGATAAAATCAATATTTAATTCTGAAATAATCAAGATAGGCTTTATACCTGTCCTGCGCGGTAAGGCAGGTATCGGTAAGATAACCTTTTTCCCTGCCCCATTCCTTTAAACCACGGTAATAAAACATTTTTAAATTATCTTCGATAATAAACGGAACAATGCCATATTTTAAGCATTCCTTAAACATAATCAGCCTGCCAACGCGGCCGTTGCCGTCCTGAAACGGATGTATCCTTTCAAACCGCACGTGAAAATCCAAAATATCTTCCAGCGTTTTTACTTTTTTGGCACTATACGCCGCCAGCAGCGCCTGCATTTCAGCAGCAACATCTTCCGGCAATGTTGTAGCCATGCCGCCTACTTCGTTAGGCATTTTTTTGTATTCTCCCACGGCAAACCATTCCTGCCGCGAATCGCTGGTGCCGTTTTTTAAAATAAGGTGCAGTTCTTTTATAAATTTTTCCGTAAGCACTGCTTTGGCTTTATCAATAATTAAATCAATACAGCGGAAATGATTGGCTGTTTCAATAACATCATCTACATTAACCGCTTCGCCCGTTATGCCGATGGTATTGGTTTCAAAAATATAGCGGGTTTGGTCATGCGTTAAACGGCTTCCTTCAAGATGGTTGGAATTATATGTCATTTCAATCTGCGTTTTATGGTAAATGCCGCCGCTGTATTTATTGGCTTTTTCGCGCTGCAAAATTTCAAGCAAGGTTTGCGGCTTTGCAGCTTTAGTGTTGCTGCGCTGAGGTTTTTCCGCATCTGCGGGAATCTTCCACGTTTTACCTTTCAAAACCGCGCCTTCTACTCGCCCTTTAGCACAATAATTGCGAACGCTGCGCTCAGAAATTTTCCATTTTTTTGCCGCTTCTGCTGCCGAAAGATACTGCATTTGCCCGCCTCCCAACTCAATTAACTATATTTAAAGTATAACATATTACCGGCAAAATTTACAATTTTATTCTTTTATATTTTAAAAATTTTTTGCCGGTAAAATCTGTATTTATTTTAACCCTGCTCGACCAGCACCTTTTAAAAGGCCTACACGCAAGGTAGTTAACAAAACCACTGACGCATAGCATACAGCCTTATACTGACGAATCCGGACGCGCAAAAATTAAGGAACTGGAATACGCCATGGACTTACAATAAAATAACACCCGCACGCAAAAACGGCAGGCTTTTACGCCTGCCGTTTTAATGTTTGTTATAACTTTTTAATTTTCAGTCCGCAAATACGGTGTTGCGGGTTTCCCAGCGTTTAAACTGGCAATAGCCCCACGGAATGTAAATGCCGAAGGTAATGGTTGTCAGCACCATAATCAGCAGCCACTGAAAGAAAAAGCCAAAGCCTGTTCCTTCAAAGCGCAACTGCCTGCCGTTAACATAGGTATTGCTGCAAATCCAGCGCTGCTGCGCGCTGTATGCCCACGGGAAAAACAAACCGCAGGTAATAACGGTCAGCACGGTTGTCCATATGCAAAGCCACAGATAACCGAAGCCGCTGCCGTCAAATTCAAAATCGCGTTTCATGTGCGCTCCTTACTGCATTTTTTCTTTCAGCAGTTTGTTAACCATGCCCGGGTTAGCTTTGCCGCGGGATTTTTTCATTACCTGGCCAACAAGGAAGCCGATAGCTTTATCTTTGCCTGCTTTGTAATCGGCAACGGACTGCGGGTTTTCTGCCAGCACTTCGTCAACGATAGCGGCAATGGCGCCCTCATCGCTAACCTGTTCAAGGCCAAGCTCCTTAACAAGCTGTTTCGGGGTTTTGTCGCTGTTTTTCAGCATTTCGGCAAATACTTTTTTAGCAAGCTTGCTGCTCAGTACGCCGTCTTTGGTTAAAGTTACCAGTTCGCCAAGGTTTTCCGGTTTAACCGGGAACTGTTCAATGGTAATGTTTTCAGCATTAAGATATGCGGAAACATCGCCCAGCAGCCAGTTGGATACACCTTTGTCATCCTTGCTGTTTGCGCAGGCAGCGTCAAAGTAATCTGCCATGGCTTTGGTAGCAACGATTAAGGAAGCGTCATACTTCGGCAGGCCGTGTTTTTCAACAAGGCGCTGCAAACGCTGTGCCGGCAGTTCCGGCAGTTCGCCGCGTACGCGTTCAATCCATGCGTCGTCAATTTCAACCGGTACAAGGTCAGGTTCAGGGAAGTAACGGTAATCGTGTGCTTCTTCCTTGCTGCGCATGGAAAGGGTTACGCCGTTGGCTTCGTCCCAGGTACGGGTTTCCTGTACTACATGGCCGCCGTCTTCAAGAATTGCTTTCTGGCGTTCAACTTCGTATTCAATGGCGCGTACCAGTGCGCGGAAAGAGTTAAGGTTTTTAATTTCGGCGCGGGTGCCGAATTCTTTGGCGCCTTCCGGCATAATGGAAATGTTGGCGTCGCAGCGCAGGCTGCCTTCCTGCATTTTGCAGTCGCAAACGTCAATGTATTCCAAAACTGCTTTCAGCTGTTCCATATAAGCGCGTGCTTCTTCGGCACTGCGCATATCCGGTTCGGAAACGATTTCCAGAAGCGGCACGCCGGCACGGTTGTAGTCTACGGAAGAAAAATCGGAAGTGCTGATAGTTGCGCCGCTGTGGTTCAGCTTGCCTGCGTCTTCTTCCATGTGAATGCGGGTAATGCCAAGGCGTTTGGGCACGCCGTCAACTTCAATGTCAATATGGCCGCCGAGGCAAACCGGCTGGTCAAACTGAGAAATCTGGTAGTTTTTGGCAAGGTCGGGGTAAAAGTAGTTTTTACGGTCAAATTTATTGAATTTCTGAATTTCGCAGCCCAGTGCAAGACCTGTACGGATAGCAAATTCAACAACCTGTTTGTTCAGCACCGGCAGTGCGCCAGGCATGCCGAGGCACACGGGGCAAACGTGGGTGTTAGGCGTGCTGCCGAACTCAGTGGAGCAGGAGCAGAAGGCTTTGGTTTTGGTTTTTAATTCGGCATGTACTTCAAGGCCGATAACTGTAATATAGTTTTTCATTATTTGTTACCTCCCAGCGGTGCCATTGCTTTATGGAAGTCAGTAGCCTGTTCAAATGTGTAGGCTGCGCGCAGCACGGTTTCTTCGTCCAGAACCTTGCCGATAAGCTGCATGCCGACAGGCATACCGTCTGCAAAGCCGCACGGAATGGAAATACCCGGCAGGCCTGCCATGTTTACGGGAATGGTGGTTACGTCCAGCATGTAAATGGAAAGCGGGTCCATTTTGCCGTCAACCGGATAAGCAACAACCGGAGAAGTCGGGGTCAGCAGCACGTCGCATTTTTCAAACGCTTCGTTAAAGTCGCGGCGGATAAGGGTACGTACCTGCATTGCTTTTTTGTAGTAAGCGTCGTAGTAACCGCTGCTTAAAACGTAAGTGCCAAGCATAATGCGGCGGCGTACTTCAGGGCCGAAGCCTTCGGTGCGGCTCAGCCTTGTCATTTCCGGCGCGCTGGTGGCGTTGGCAGCGCGGAAGCCGTAGCGCACGCCGTCATAACGTGCAAGGTTGGCGCTTGCTTCTGCCGGAGCAATGATATAGTAAGTAATTACTGCATATTCGGTATGCGGCAGCGAAACATCAACAATTTCAGCGCCGAGTTCTTCGTATTTTTTAACGGCTTTTTCAATTTCGGCTTTAACTTTGGCGTCAACGCCTTCGCCGTAGTATTCTTTCGGCAGGCCGATGCGCAGCCCTTTAACGTCGGCGCGCAGCGCTTTGGTAAAGTCGGGCACATCAACCGGCAGGGAAGTGGAATCGTGCTCATCCTTGCCGCAGATGCAATTTAAAACTGTGGCAGCGTCGGTAACGTCGCGGGTAATAGGCCCAATCTGGTCAAGAGAAGACGCAAACGCAACGCAGCCGTAACGGCTTACACGGCCGTAAGTCGGTTTAATGCCAACGCAGCCGTTAAAAGAAGCCGGCTGGCGGATGGAACCGCCGGTATCGGAGCCAAGGCTCCAGATTGCTTCGCCTGCGGCAATGGCAGCGGCGCTGCCGCCGGAAGAACCGCCCGGTACGCGTTCAAGGTTCCACGGATTGTAGGTTTTATGGAAGTAAGAGCTTTCGGTAGTAGAGCCCATTGCAAATTCGTCCATATTGGTTTTGCCGGTAAAAATGGCGTCATCCGCACGCAGTTTGCTGATAACGTGCGCGTCATAAATAGGCACAACATTGGCCAGCATTTTGCTGGAGCAGGTGGTTAAAAGGCCTTTGGTGCAGATATTGTCTTTAATTGCACCGGGGATGCCTGCCAGCGGAGCGATTTCTTCACCTGCGGCAATTTTGGCATCAACTTTGGCAGCCTGAGCCAATGCGTTTTCTTTATCTAAAGTTACATAAGCCTGTACTTTATCTTCAACTTCGTCAATGCGGCTGTATACGTTTTCGGTAAGCTCCACGGAACTGATTTCTTTTTTAACCAGCTTGTCATGCAGTTCGTGGGCTGTTAATTTATATAAATCCACAGTTGTTCCTCCTTCTGTTATTCGATTACGCGCGGTACTTTAAAGCCGTCGTTGTATACGGCGGGCGCGTTTTTCAGCGCGTCCTCGTGGGATACGCCCGGTTTTACAACATCCTCGCGGAATGCGTTGCTTATCGGCAGTACGTACGGGGTCGGCTCAATGCCTTCCGTATCAATCTTTTCCAGAATATCGGCATAATTGAGGATTTGGTTAAACTGTTCGGTAAATTTTTCCATTTCGCTTTCCGGAATCGTTAAACGGGAAAGCCCGGCGATGTGTTCAACATCTTTTACTGTTACCTTCATTAGTACGCCTCCTAAAAAATTTATAATGAATTTTATCAATAACCTGTTTTATTATACCACACAGTACCAGTCTTGTGCAGTATTTTGGTAAGCCTTAGCTAAATAAAATTGCGTAAAATAAATGCTTAATGCCGCCATACAGCAAAAATGCCCCCGCAAAACCTTTACGGAGGCAGATTGTTTATTCAAATGACGTTAAAAAGTTGCGCATGCAGTCCTCAACGCCGCGTTTAACGGCTTTAGCGCGGCTCGGTTCGCCGATTTTCCAGAAGTTAATAGAGCTGGACGAGCCAATGCTTTCAACATTCTGGTTAAACAAAAAGCGTTCTTCGTTAACATCGACGCATTTTAATTTCATCGTTACCACGGCGCTGTATGTTTGCGAGCCTACAATAACCATAAAGCCCGTTTCCTTTTCGCGCACCGGCAGCAGGCTGATAAACAGCACCCTGTCCGCACCGCAGGCTTTGCCAACGGCAACAAGTTCTTCAAGCGTTGGTACTTCGGCGTTTTCAAACGGATGTGCCAAAAGCGCTTTCTGCACGGCGTTGTTGCCTATGATTCTGGTAACGCTTTTCTTTTTGCCGGGGTATTTTGTTTCCAGCGCTTCTTTAACGGCGTTTACCGCCATTTCGCGGCTGCGCCCTTCAAGGCCGGATACATCGACATACGGCAGCACAGCCACGATATAGGGCTGTGTACATTCGGTAATTTCGGCATCTGTATTGGTAAAATGCGTTTCGCCGGTATCGGCAACACCCATGTCGATAGCGTCAATGCTGCTTACTTCTTTTTCTGCCGCCAGCGCCGTGCCTGCAAAACACAGGACAAGCGCTAACATCGCTAAAATTTTATAAAATATCTTCATAATATCACCGCTTTAAAACAAACTCTGTTCTTCACCCTGCTCCGCTTTTGCCGCTTCATTTTCGGGGCGCGCGTCATTTCCGGCTTCGCCGCCGCGCTCGCCCAAAAGGCGCAGGAACTCTGCTTCGTCGATAACGGTTACGCCCAGCTGCTGCGCTTTTGTCAGCTTGCTGCCTGCTTCCGCACCGGCAACAACGTAATCGGTTTTTTTGCTTACGCTGCCCGTAACCTTTGCGCCAACCTGCTGCGCCATGGTCTGCGCCGTTGCGCGGTCTAAAGTTGGCATGGTGCCGGTAAACACCATGGTTTTGCCGTAAAACGGGTGCGACGTGTCAAGTTCCGCCGCTTCCATTTCCATGTTAATGCCAAGCTCTTTCAGCCGTTCAATCAAATCAATATTCACCGGCGAAGCAAAATACGTTACCACGCTTTCGGCAATCTTCGGGCCGATATCTTCAATGGCGGCAATTTCGTCCGTTTCCGCCGCCATCAGTCTTTCCATGCTGCCAAAGTGCAGGGCAAGCAGCCTTGCCACCTTTGCGCCCACATGGCGGATACCAAGCGCAAACAGCAGCCTGTCAAGGTTCTGCTTTTTGCTTTCGGCAATGGCGTTTAAAAGATTGTCTGCCGATTTGTCGCCCATGCGCTCCAGCGCCGTAAGCTGCGGCTTAACCAAAAGGTACAGGTCAGCAGGGTCGCTGATAAGCCCGTTATCCAACAGCTGGTTAATAACCGCCGGGCCGCAGCCGTCAATATCCATTGCCCCTTTGGAAGCAAAGTGAATCAACCCTTCGCGCCCCAGCGCCGGGCAGTGCGGATTGGTGCAGCGTATTGCCGCCTCACCGTTCAGTCGTTCCGTTTTCCACCCGCATTCCGGGCATTCGGCGGGCATAAAAAATTCCTGTTCCGCGCCGGTGCGTTTTTCCTTCACCACATGCAGCACTTCCGGTATAATTTCGCCCGCTTTATTAATAACAACCGTATCGCCAATGCGGATATCCTTGCTGCGGATGAAGTCCTCATTATGCAGCGTTGCGCGGCTGATGGTGCTGCCGGAAAGTTTCACAGGAGTCAGCACCGCCGTCGGCGTCAGCACGCCAGTGCGCCCAACCTGAATGATGATATCCTCCAGTTTTGTTTCTGCCTGTTCCGGCGGGAATTTAAAGGCAATAGCCCAGCGCGGGTCTTTGCCGGTTGCGCCTAAAATGTTTTGCTGGTACACAGCGTTAACCTTAATTACCGCGCCGTCCGTATCGTAGGCAAGGCTTTGGCGTTTGGCGGCAAAATCCTTGATTTTGGCAATCGCTTCATTGATATTTTTTACAACGGCATAGCCTTCGCTTACCTTAAAACCGTAATCGTGCAGCATGGCAAGGCTGGCAGAATGTTTATCCTTATGCCCTGCGCCCACGCCGTAGGCAAAAAAGCTCAGTTGGCGGCTTGCCGTTACTTTCGGGTCAAGCTGGCGCAGGCTGCCCGCCGCCGCGTTGCGCGGATTGGCAAATTCGTTTTCACCTGCTTCGCTGCGCTGCTCGTTCAGCTTCATAAAAGCGTGGCGGGGCATGTAAACTTCGCCGCGCACATCCAAAAGTTCCGGCACTTCTTCGCCTTCCTTAACGTTCAGCGTCAGCGGAATGGAACGGATAGTACGCACATTGGCGGTTACGTTTTCGCCAACTTCGCCGTCGCCGCGGGTTGCAGCACGTACCAGGCGCCCGTTTTCGTAAATGAGGCTGCAGGCAAGGCCGTCAATTTTCGGTTCAAAAACATATTCCACCTCGCTGCCTTCGGGCAGGCCGCTTTTTACACGCGCGTCAAACGCAGCAAGCTCTTCATCGCTGAAGGCATTGCCCAGAGAAAGCAGCGGCGTCATATGGCGCACTTCGGTAAACTCCGGGCTTACCTTGCCGCCAACCCTGCGCGTAGGGGAATCGGGCGGCACATCGTCAGGATATGCGCGCTCAAGCTCCTGCAAACGGCGCATTAAAGCGTCATATTCGGCGTCGGTAATCTCCGGCGCATCCAGTACATAATATAAAAATTCGTGATGGCGTATTTCCCTGCGCAGTTTCTGCGCTTCGTCCAGTGCTTGCGCACGTTCTAAATCCATAATGCCCTCCGCTTAAAACTTACAATTTTTTCAGCACCGCATATTTGGTAAGCAGGCTGCGCACACCCGCACCGGCAAAGGCAACTTTTACTTCCTGCCCGTCCGGGCTGTCTTTAACGCTTACAACCATGCCTTCACCCCATTTGCTGTGGCTTACCCTGTCGCCGGTGTTAAAGCGTGTGCCCGTGCCTCCTGCGGCGGCAGCCGGTTTTTGCGGCATAAAGCTGTGCGGGTTAAAAGTGCTCGCAGGCTTCTGCGGCCTTGTGCTGTATTTTTCGCTTACCTGTTTAAAGTTCTCCAGCGCGCTGAAACGTTCCTGCCTTTTAATGGTTTTCACCAAACGCGCGGGAATTTCCTGCAAAAAGCGGGAAGGCGGATAAGTTACCGTGTTGCCGTAAATGGTGCGCATTTTGGTGCTGCTTAAAAACAGTTTTTCTTTGGCGCGCGTAATACCTACATAGCACAGGCGGCGTTCTTCTTCAATTTCCGTTTCGTCCATCAGCGTGCGCGCATGCGGAAACAGCCCTTCTTCCATGCCCACAAGGAACACTATCGGAAACTCCAGCCCCTTGGAAGAATGCAGCGTCATTAAGGTAATGGCGTCCTCGCCCAGTTCCGTATCGTCAATATCGCTTACCAGCGCAACATGCGCCAAAAAGTTTTCCAGATTATTTTCTTCTTCGGATGCCGCAAATTCCTGCGCCACACTGATTAATTCGTGCAGGTTGTCAATGCGGCTCTGCGCCTGCGGCGTGCGCTCGTTCTCCAGTTCTTCAAGGTAGCCGGTATCGCGCAGCACGCGGTCAATCAAATCTTCAACCGGCGCTTCACTAGCAAGGTTCATCAGTTCAAAAATAATGCCTGCCAAATCGTCCAGCTTGCTTACAAAGCGGCTGCTTAAACCGTCAATTGCCGCCGCGTTGGAAACAGCCTCAAACAAGCTTACATTGTTGCCAGCGGCATAAGCCTGAATTTTTGCCAGCGAAGCGTCGCCAATGCCGCGCTTTGGCACGTTGATAATGCGCAGCAGGCTCAGCGAATCGGCCGGGTTAAAAATTACGCGCAGATAGGCAATAATGTCTTTAATTTCCTTGCGCTCGTAGAATTTAAGCCCGCCTACCATATTGTAGCTGATGCCGCTTTTAATAAGCATTTCTTCAAAAATACGGCTCTGCGTGTTGGTGCGGTACAAAATTGCCATATCGCCTAACTTTTTGTTTTCGGTGCGCTGCAAATTTTGTAACTGTTCAATTACAAAGCGTGCCTCGTCGCGCTCGTCCACCGCCTGAAAATAAATAATATCGGCGCCGCTCTTGTTTTCCGTCCACAAATTTTTCGGCTTGCGGCCGGTATTGTTTTCTATAACCGCATTGGCAGCGTCCAGAATAATCTGCGTACTGCGGTAGTTCTGTTCCAGCTTAATTACTTTGGCGTCGGGGTAATCTTTTTCAAAGTCCAGAATGTTTTGAATATCGGCGCCGCGCCAGCCGTAAATGCTCTGGTCGGCATCACCCACAACGCATATATTGCGGTGCTTGGCAGCCAGAAACTTTGTTAAAAGGTACTGTGCATGGTTGGTATCCTGATACTCGTCCACCAACAGATAATCAAAACGGTCCTGATATTTTTCGCGCACTTCTTTGTTTTCCTGCAAAAGTTTAATGGAAAGCATTAAAAGGTCGTCAAAATCGAGTGCGTTGTTTAATTGCAGCTTCTGCTCGTAACGGCTGTAAATGTCTGCCACTTTCTGCTCGTAAAAATCGCCTGCCTGGCGCGCAAAAGCCGCTGCGTCCTGCAAAGCGTTTTTGGCATTGCTGATGCGCGACAAAATGCCCGAAGGCTGAAAGCGTTTATCGTCAAGGTTCATTTCCTTTAAAATCTGCTTAATCAGGTTCTGGCTGTCGGCTGTATCATAAATGGCAAAATTGCCGCCATACCCGGGCAGCTTATCTATTTCCATACGCAAAAAACGCGCGCAGAAAGCGTGGAAGGTAAACAGCCACACATCCTTGGCAGCCGGGCCGCTCATATTGTTTACGCGCTCGCGCATTTCGGCGGCAGCCTTGTTGGTAAAGGTAATTGCCAAAATGCGGTACGGGCGCACGCCCTTTTGCAAAAGGTTGGCCACGCGGCAGGTAAGCACTTTGGTTTTGCCGCTGCCTGCGCCTGCCATAATCAGCATCGGTCCTTCGGTATTAATAACAGCTTCCGCCTGCTGCGGATTCAGTCCGTAAGTACAATCAACAGTCATTCTTTCCTCCATAAAACACTAACTAAATACATTCATTCTATACCAGCATAACTTTATTATTATTCTCCCCTTCTTGAAATTTTCCTGCCGCTTTGCCATAAATCTTTAATGTAATTTTCGCAAGCATTCTTTTAAAATTTCATCAGTTATAACTGATAAGATTGATAATTTTACGTATTTTATCAGTTATAACTGATAAAATTGTAATTTCGGTGTTGTTTATCAGTTATAACTTATAAAATCCCATGTTAAATTCCCGCAAAATTTTGCTGACCGGCAATTCACTTCTTGCGCTGAGCAAGGCAGAGTTTTATAATTATATAATGTAGTTTTTGTTTTGAGGGGGATTTTTTATGCAGGAAAGCAAACTTACCATCCGCGGCGAACTGTCGCTGCTTCTGGTAATCATCATCAACAGTCTGGGCGTTGTTTTAATGCTGCATTCCGGTTCCGGCATTTCGGCAATTTCCAGTGTGCCTTACGCTTTTGCCGATGTACTGCCGGTTATAACGCTCGGCGCGTGGACGGAGGTTTTTCAGGTTTCGCTGGTACTCAGCCTGATGCTTTTAAGCAAACGCTTTGTGCCGGTATACCTGTTCAGCTTCGTCGTCGGCTCGGCCTTCAGCGCCATGATTGACGTGCACGAAATGTGGATTAAGCAGCTGCCGCAGAGCCTGACGCTTGATATTATTTATTTTATCATCAGCTACATTGTTATCTGCTTTGGCGTGGCGCTTGCCAACCGCTGCCAGCTGCCAATTATACCAACCGACCTTTTTCCACGCGAGCTTGCCGCCATTACCAGCTGGAGCTATGCGCGCATTAAAATAGGTTTTGACGTTATCTGCCTTGCCATTACCGCCGCCATGACCTTTTTCTTTCTGGGCCGTGTGGACGGGCTGGGCTTCGGCACAATACTTGCCGCCTTTACCATGGGCAAGGTTATCGGCAGTATTGGCGAATACATGGATAAGCACGTAAAATTTGTTTCTTTTTTAAGCAGCAGGGCTTGACATAGAGTCCGCTTTAAGTTTTATAATAAATTACAGGTTGCAGGAGCAACCGCCGGGCTGCCGGAGCAGCTGTTAAAATTATTCTTTTAAAACATAAACCAAAGCCATGAAGGCTGTAACCGCTTCGATAAGCGGCAGTTTCTTCATGGCTTTTTTATTTGGGTGATTGTATGAAATTTTTAGCTTTGCTTGTACTTTCCGCCGCGCTTTTAACCTCTGCCTGCGGCAACAACGCTGCCACCGACGGCGAAAAGGTATTCCGCTACGGCACGCCTGCCTACGGCATTGCCAACGAAAACGCCGGTATGGACCCGCACGAAGCCTATCAGGGCTGGAGCGCCATCCGCTACGGCGTAGGCGAAACGCTTTTTAAATTTGACGATGCCATGCAGCCTCAGCCGTGGCTGGCTGAAAAGTACGAATTTATTAACGAAAACACAGTTAAAATTACCTTAAAAGACAATATTTACTTTACCAGCGGCAACAAAATGACAGGCGCAGCCGTTAAAGCCTGCCTAGAGGATTTAATAAACCGCCACAACCGCGCCAGGGTTGATTTAAAAATAACGGGCATTACCGCCGAGGGGCAGACCGTAACCATTACATCGGCCGCCAAAGTGCCGGTGCTGATTAACTACCTGTGCGACCCCTACGGCTGTATTGTTGACATGAGCCGCGGCACCGGCGACGATACCAAAATAAGCGGTACCGGCCCCTTTATGGTAGAAAGCCTGACGCCGAAAGAAGTTGTGCTGGTTAAAAACCCCGCTTACTACGGCGGCGTGCCGAAAACGGACAAAATTATCGTCAGCAGCATTACCGATGGCAACACGCTGGCACTGGCGCTGCAAAACGGTGAAATTGACGCCGCGCAGGGCCTGCCCTATGCTTCGCTGCCGCTTTTTAAAGACAGCGCAGCTTATAAAACCAGCAGCACCGATACCTCGCGCACGTTTTTGGCAGCCTTTAACTTTAACACGCCTGCCCTGCAGGATGAACGCGTAAGGCGCGCCGTTGTTATGAGCCTCGACAAGGAAACTTTCGCCAGAGTGCAGCTGATGGGCAACGGCATTGCCGCAGCCGGGCCGTTTCCGCCGAACCTGCCTTTTGGCGGCGCTAAAGTGCATGCGCCGGAATATAACTTCCAAGGCGCACGCCAGCTGCTTGTCGAAGCAGGCTGGACTGATACCGACGGCGACGGCTATGTGGATAAAGACGGCCGGCCGCTTACGCTGCGCTGGCTTACTTACAGCTTCCGCCAGGAGCTGCCGCTTTTGGCAGAAGCCGCGCAAAGCTGGCTGAAAGACAGCGGCATACGCCTTGAAATTAACGCAACCGACGGTTATGCCGACTTTCTGCGCCGCGGCGAGTGGGATATTTACGCCAAAGCCTTCGTTACCGCACCGACAGGAGATGCACAGTATTATTTTTCAACCCATATTCTTGGCGAAAGCGCCTATAACAGTGGCAGTTATTACAGCCCTGCCGCTGAAAGCATGGTTGCGCAGCTTGCCAGCGAGTTCAGCCCCGAAAAGCGCACGGAGCTTGCGGCAGCCATCAGCCGGAAGCTGGTTGACGGCAGCGCCTTTGCCTACATTGCCCATTTAAAAATGACGCTGGTAATGAAAAGCACGGTTCAGGACTTTGCCGCGCACCCCTGCGATTATTACGAAATTACCAAGGATTTAAGCATTGATTAAAGGAGCATTATTATGAGTGAAATTTCCGCAGCAAGCATCATCCACCGCACAGACGAAAAAGAATATATAACAGGCTACTGGCAAAAACGCAGCACAGGCTTTGCCAATCTGCGCAAAGCAGAGCTGCACAGCAAAAAACAGCTTTTATGGCAGCAGGAAATTACGCGCCACCTGCCGCAGAACCGCAGGTTAAAAATTTTGGACATTGGCTGCGGCGCAGGCTTTTTTGGCATTTTGCTGGGGCAGAAGCACCGCGTTACCGGCATTGACCTGACCCCGGAAATGATTGAAGCCGCCAGAACACTTGCCGCCGCAGAACGCAGCAATGCAGAATTTATGGTTATGGACGCGGAAGCGCTGGACTTTGCGGACGCAAGTTTTGACGCTATAATAAGCCGCAACGTAATGTGGAACCTGCCCCACCCGGAAACCGCCTACCGCGAGTGGCTGCGCGTGCTTAAACCGGGCGGCCTGCTTTTAAATTACGACGCAGAATATGCCCGCACGCACCACAGCCAGAAGCTGCCTGCCAAAAACGCCCATGCGGATATTGCGCCGGAGCTTTTGGACGAATGCCATAACATTTACCATATGCTGGACATCAGCGCCTATAACCGCCCGCAGTGGGACGAAGAATTTCTGCAAAGCACCGGGCTGTGCAGCGTCAGCACGGATACCGCGGTAGGCAGCCGCATTTACGCAGCCGAAGATATTTTTTATATTCCCGTGCCCATGTTCTGCGTTAAGGCCGTTAAGTTTTAAAGCCGCATAAACGCACTGCGCACACACGCCCCTGCCGCGCCGCATGCCAGCACTTCTTCAAGCTGCGCTTTACTAAGCCCGATGCCGCCAATGGCATAAACAGGCACCTGGCTCAGCGTGCAGATTTCCTTTAAAAACGCCGGGCCGCGCGGCGGCACGCCCTGCTTGCAGCTGCTTGCGTAAATATGCCCGGCAATTAAATACGCCGCGCCCAAAGCAAGCGCCGCCTTTGCTTCTTCCGCACTATGTACGGAAACGCCAAAGCATCCTGCCTGCAAACGCTCCGCCGCTGTCATTGCGGCGCATACGGGCAGAGGCAGGTGTGCGCCGTCCGCGCCGAGCGCCAGCCCCACCCGCAAGAAGGTATGCACAATAAATTTAACGCCACAGGTTTTGCAAACTGCCTGCACCTTCTGTGCAAGCTGCATGTATTCCGCTTCGGTTAAATCCTTTTCGCGCAAAATAAGTGCTTTGGGGCGCAGTACGCAGATTGTTTCTATCTGCTGCAAAAACGGCGCGCGGCTTATTTTTCTGTCCGTAACGCAAACAAAATTTTTATACATAGCTGCCATCCGTAAGCACCGGCTGTAAGCCGGCTTTTTTTATGCTGTTAAACACCTCGTCCACGCTGCGGTTATCGTCAATTTCAAACTGCTCGTCGCCTTCGCGCTCCTGCTTACTGTGCGTGCCGATGCCCGTGCTTACGCCTGCGGAAATTTTTGTTGCCGCAATCTGCAAAAGATTATCGCGCACTTTGGCGCCTTCACGGCTGGAAACGGTAATGCCTGCCTGCGGCATAAACAGGCGGTAAGCGCACACCGCCTGCACTAAATGCCGCAAATCCGTGCCGTTGGCCTCCGTCGGCAGTTCGTTGCCTTCCGCCGGGCGCAGGCGCGGGCACGAAAAGCTTATTTCCGCAGCCGGGTATTTGCGCTGCACCAAATGTGCGTGCAGACCGCAGGCAAAAATATCGCGGCAAAAAGCGCTCAGCCCCATCAGCGGCGCAAACGCCACGCCGCGCATGCCGCCTTTTAACGCGCGTTCCTGCGTATAAAAACGGTACGGAAACACACGCTTACGCCCCGCCAGATGCAGTTTGGCGTAAGCGGCAACGTCGTAAGTTTCCTGAAACACCGTTACATAATCCGCGCCGCATTCGTGCAGGTACGCGTATTCATCACTGTTCAGCGGGTATACCTCAAGCCCTACAACGGCAAAATACTTGCGCGCCAGCCTTACGGCAGAAGCAATATATTCCACGCCGCTCATGCTGCGGCTTTCGCCTGTTAAAAGTAAAATTTCACGCAGGCCGGTAGCGGCAATGGCCTGCATTTCGCGTTCCATGCCGTCTTCGTCCAGCTTTAAGCGGTTAATTTTGTTATGGCAGTTAAAGCCGCAGTACACGCAGTAATTTTCGCAGTAATTGGCAAGGTACAGCGGCGTAAAAATGCTGCGTGCCGCGCCGAACCATTTAAAGGTAAGCTGCCTTGCCTGCTGCGCCATTTCTTCCAAAAACGGCAGCGCGGCCGGCGAAAGAAGCGCCGCAAAATCCTGTACCGTTTTGTGCTTGCGCATAAGCGCGGCCTTTACGTCCAGCTCCGTAAAAGCGTTAAAATCCACGCTGTCTGCCGCGTGCTGCACCTCGCGCAAAATATCCGATTCAATTACTTCCATTCCCGGCAGGTAGGCCATGCAGTCCTGCGCAGCTGCCGCAAAGTTTTGTTTTTCATTCATCAGCGTCACTCCCCTATAAATCCTGTCAGCGGGCTGCTTGCCGAGGCGCGCCCCGTTACTGCACCAAGCCCGGCAAGGTAGGCTTTGCGCCCGGCGTTAATGGCCAGCTTAAACGCTTCCGCCATGGCGGGAATATCGCCGCTGGTGGCAAGGGCAGTGTTGGCCATTACTGCAGCCGCACCCATTTCCATTGCTTCGCACGCCTGCGAAGGAGAGCCGATACCGGCATCGACGATAACAGGCAGGTCAATTTCATCAATTAAAATCTGTATAAACTCTTTTGTTACAAGCCCCATGTTGCTGCCGATAGGCGCGCCAAGCGGCATTACGCAGGCAGCACCGGCATTTGCCAGGTCGCGCGCGGCGTTTAAATCGGGGTACATGTAAGGCATTACCACAAAGCCCTCTGCCGCCAAAATTTCCGTTGCCTTAATTGTTTCGTAATTATCGGGCAGCAGGTATTTGCTGTCGCGGATTACTTCTATCTTTAAAAAATCACTGCCGCATACCTCGCGCGCCAGACGAGCTATGCGCACAGCTTCCTGCGCGGTGCGTGCGCCGCTGGTGTTGGGCAAAAGCGTAATGCCTTTAGGGATATAATCTAAAATATTGGCCATGCCGCCGTCGTTTACGCGGCGCAGGGCCAGCGTTAAAATTTCCGCACCGGCGTTTTCCACTGCTGCCTTAATAAGCTCCAGAGAATATTTGCCGCTGCCCAAAATAAAACGGCTGGTAAATTTATGCCCGCCTAAAATAAGTGCATCTTCCATTGTTATTCCTCCAATCCTAAAATAAGTGCCAGAGCAAGGTTTGCCGCATGTGCCGCACATAAGGCTGCCCGCGGTGCCGAAAGCCGACCGCAGGTTTCTATGCCGCTTTCGCCGTCGCCGCACAAATAAAAGTTTTTGCTTATGCGCCGCGTTTTAATGGCGTTGCTGCGTCCTGCGCCTGCAAGCCCGCTGCACGCAATAAGCGTTTTATCCGCATAAGCGGCAAGCAGCGTGTTTACAAGCATGGCTTTGGTTTCCGGCCTGTCCACCGCTTCGCAGATAATGCCGTCAGCTTTAAAAACAGCGGCGGCTTTGGTTTCCGTAAGTTTTATATTTTCCGTTTTAATTTTAAGCGCCGGATTAATTGCCCAAAGCTGCTCCGCCAGCGCTTCTGTTTTAAGCCTGCCAACATCGTGCAGAAAGTAATGCTGGCGGTTTAAATTGCTTTCGTCCACGCGGTCAAAATCAACAAGATGCAGGTGCTGCACGCCCGCACGCGCCAAAAACACCGCTATGTGCGAGCCCAAACCGCCCAGCCCGGCAATGCCCACGCGCACTTGCGCAAGCTGCTTTTTTAAATCATCTGCCACGGCTTTAACCTCCTCCCACAAAACTTACAATTTCCAGTTCGTCACCGTCTTTTAAAACGGCTGCGCCAAATTCCGCACGCGGCACAATCTGGCCGTTGCGCTCCACTGCCACCAGTTCTGTGCGGTAGTTATGTGCCGCCAAAAATTCAGCCAGCGTCATACCGCCTTTAAGTTCAATGTCTTTTCCGTTAACGCGCATAGTTTCTCCTTTCCGCCGCAATTAAAAAAGCTCATGAAGAAGCCTGCACCCGCGGTGGTGCACCCCTTCATGAGCTTTGCTCACTCTAACGGCATATTAAATTGCAACTGCCTGATATAAAGAAACGGCAAGCACCAACAAGGCACTTGCCGCTATCTGCAAACATTCCCTACGTTGGCATTATCCAAATCAGGTTTAGGGTCGAAGCGCACAGCTTCCTCTCAGCCTATCTGTAAGCTCCCCTGTTCAGTTAAATTAAGTATAAAGTTTTGCGCCGCCGTTGTCAACCGCAAATTACAGCGCCAGCATTACGGCACACATTAATTTGGCACGCATAAACAGCGATTTCACATCGGCAAACTCATCAACCGTATGATTGCGGCCGCCCTTAACGCCCATAGCACACACGGTAGGCACGCCAACCATGGTTGTGTAGGCAGAATCACTGCCGCCGCCAACGGTAATTGCTTTCGGGCTGCCAAAGCCTTCTTCTTCATAAACTTTTTTAACAAGCTCAAACAATTCTTTGCTGCTTTCCAGTTCTACCATCGGCTGCATTAAAGATATCGGCGTCATTTTGCAGGTTACGCCGTCAACGTAAACTTTATCATTAATTTCCTGGAATTTGGCTTTCATTGCTTCCAGCATTGCCGGGTCGGTAAAGCGCATATCCACAATCATTTTGGCATACGCCGGTGCGGAGTTATGCACAGTGCCGCCTTCGATAACGCCGACGTTTAAATTAAGCCCCTTGCTCCAGTCGGTTAACGCTTCAATATCAAGAATTTTGTACGCCAGTTCTTTAATGGCACTGCGCCCTTCTTCCGGAGCATTGCCTACATGCGCGCCGCGCCCGAAGGCTTCCATGGCAAAACAGTACACGCCTTTGCGCGCCAGCACCAGGCTGTCATCCATAAAGCCGGTTTCAAAGTTAAAAGCATAAGCCGCGCCTTTGGCTTCTTCCATCATCTTACCGGCAAAATCGCTGTGCTTGTGCCCAACTTCCTCATCGCCTGCCAAAATAACCTTAACGCCGTATTTGTCAAAACCGATGCTCTGCAAGGCCTGCAAAGCATGAATGGCCAGCGTTACGCCGCCCTTCATATCCAGCGCGCCCGGGCCGTAAGCAGTGCCGTCTTTAATGGTAAACGGGCGTTTTTTGGTGGTTTCCGGGTCGTCAAAAACAGTATCCAGATGGCCTGTAAAAATTACAAAAGGTTTATTTTTGCAGTCGCCAAACTCGCTTACCAGCATATTGCCTGCATTTTCGTGTTCAATAATGCGGGTTTTGCCGCCCATGCCTTCCAAAATGCCGGCAACCTTTGCCACAATGGCATCAACGCCCGGCTTATTGCCGGAGCCGCTGTCCATCATAACAAGTTCTTCCCACATTTTCATCATAGCATCGCGGTGCCCTTCAATATACGCAAATGCCTGCTCTTTCTCATTCATCCTCAGTTAAACCTCCTATTAGCAGGAAATCCCCATAAAGTTTAAAATTACCCTTACAATAACCATCGACAGCAAAGCGTCGATAATAGGAATTACCAGCAAAAATGCATGGTGCTTCGGGTTAGTGCCGGCGGTTAATACGCAGCGCGCAAAGTGGCCAACCAGCGTGCCCATGGTAATAGTTGCCGGGAACAAAATAGTTGCCTGCGCCGCATTGATAATACCGTCAGCATATAACGACGCCGCCGTTGCAGCGCCCGCAGCTTTGGCAAAAAAGGCAGAAATCAGCGCCACAATCGCCCCGCCGGGCAAACCAAACAGCGCCATAACAGGTGCAACGGCATTGGCAATAATATCCATTAAACCGGTAATATTCAAAAACAAAATCAGCGAATAAGCCAGAACCATTGCCGGCATAATGTTTTCTACGCCAACGTAAAAACCTTTTTTGCAGCCCACCATAAATTCTTCCAAAATTGTTTTATTTTTAGCCTGTGCTGCCATCAGTTTGCACCCCCTACGGCCTTTTTGCGTTTCATTGCCAGGTAAACCCTTATAATATTGGCACCGATAATTTTAACAATAATTTCCACCATAAAGATGATACCGAAAGAAAGTAAAGAAATGGGCATCAGCGGCGCGCCGCAGTTAATTGTATTGGCAAGCGTGCCGGAAGCAGCGTATTGGTAAGCCACGAAAATTGTGCGCTCATCATCGGTTAATTTGCCTTCGTCATACAAATCGCGCGTAATTACCGCGCCAACGTCCGTTGTAGTAAAGCTGCTGATAAACGCCAGCCCGACATAACCTGGCAAACCCATCAAGGGGCGCAGCAGCGGACGGATAATGCGTTCTGCCGCCAAAAGCCCGCCGCGGCTTTCAACCACACGCACAATGCCCAGCGCCAGAATAACGGTCGGGAATAATGTAAGCGAAAACATAAAACCTTCGCTGGCGCCAATGCCGCCCTTGCCGATAAAAGTCGCGCCTTCGGCAATTTTGCCAAACTTGCCTGTCAGCACCGTAAAATCAAAGGCGCTCAGCGGGCCCATATCTTTTAAAACACCCGAAAACGACAATGCAACAACTATAAAAGACAGCCAGCCGCGCCAGGTTAAATGATGCTCGTAATCTTTTTCTTCTACCGCAGTTACATCTTTTTCAGCCACAGTAATCCCCCCTGATTATAATTTTAAAACAGTGCCGATAAATACTTTGGCACGCATAAACAGCGATTCTACATCGGCAAATTCATCAACCGTATGGTTTAAGCCGCCTTTTACGCCAACAGCGCAAACGGTAGGTACGCCAACTTTGGTGGTGTAAGTAGCATCGCTGCCGCCGCCGACTAAAATCGGTTCCGGGCTGCCGAAGCCTTCTTCTTCGTAAACCGATTTATACACATCAAACAGCTTCATATTGCCGTCAAGGCGAACCATCGGCTCCAGACCTGCTACCGGCGTCATTTTGGTAGTTACATCTTTAATGTAAACCTTACCGGCGATAACTTCAAACTGCTCTTTCTTCTTTTCAAAATCCGCCGGGTCAAGGTAACGCACATCCACTTCCATTCTGGCATAAGCCGGAACAGCATTGGCAACCGTGCCGCCTTCAATAGTACCGACATTAATTGTTGTGCCGGTGTTCCAATCGGTTAAAGCGTCAATATCAACAGCCTTGCGCGCCAGCTCTACAATAGCATTGCGACCGTTTTCCGGCTCGTTGCCTGCATGCACACTGCGCCCGAAGGTTTCCATAATAAAACGGTAAAACCCTTTGCGCTCTACAACTACGTTATCGTTCATAAAGCCGGTTTCAAAATCAAACGCAGCCACAGCACCTTTAAATTCTGCCATCATGGTTTCTGCCAAATCGCTGTTTTTATGCCCCGTTTCTTCGTCACCAGCAAAAACAACCTTAAAGGCATATTTGTCAAATCCGGCATTCTGCAAGGCCTGCAGCCCATGAATGGCAAGCGTAACGCCGCCCTTCATATCCAGCGCGCCCGGGCCGTAAGCCCTGCCCTCTTTAATGGTAAACGGACGCTTCTTCGTCGTTTCCGGGTCGCTGAAAACAGTATCCAGATGGCCTGTTAAAACAATAAAAGGTCTGGTTTTGCAGTCACCAAATTCGCTTACAACGGCATTACCGGCATTTTCATGTTCCACAATACGTGTTTTGCCGCCCATATCCGTTAAAATACCTGCTACTTTGGCAACAACTTTGTCTACGCCGGGTTTATAGTCAGAGCCGCTGTCTATGCTGACAAGTTCTTCCCACATTTTCAGCATCTCACTGCGGTGCGCATCAATATACGCAAACGCATTTTCCTTAATACCCATCATTTTTCCTCCTCATAAAATTAAAATAAAACAGTATTCATCTGTCTGCGCAGACAAATACCGTTTTCAAGCAAATTAGTTTACTTTTTTGCTTTACTTTATTAATATAATAGCAAAACTTCACATTTCTGTCAAGAAGTTTTGTACAATTATTTTAAATTTTGTATATATTTGTTTGTTTGCATTGTACTTTTGATTTTTATTTTTCAAAAGTATTTATTTTATGCCGGTTTCTGTGCATTTATGCTATGCTATTATTATTGTAAACTATGCTAATAATAAAAGGACAGAAAAGTCTTTAAAACTGTTTTACTCTGTTAGTAATTTTTTAATACTGGGCAAAGAAAAAAAGCCTGCGCGCATAATACCGCAGGCCAGTTATTTTTCTTAATTTTTATAATTTATTTTAAAAATACAAATTCCGTTTCAGTTGACAAGTCTTCTGCAAAACTATAACCGTTAACGGTAAAGTTTTTTACTTCATCAATATGCTGCGCATTTTCTTCCGCACAGCGGCGCACCATCTCGCCGCGCGCCATTTTTGCCTCCGTTGCCTTAACCTTAATTTTGCCGTTTTGCAGGCTGCCAAACACGCAGGTTACAAAACGGATTTTATCCGTAATGTAAGGCTCCACCGCTTTGCTGTATTCTTTAGAAGCCAGGTTTAAAACTTCGTTATCTTCTTTAATAAGTTCATCATACAGGCTGCTGCCCCAAAAAGCATACAGGTTCTTTGCTCCGCCGCAGGCAAGCCGCGCCTGCATTTCCAGACGGTAAGGCGCAACACCGTCAAACGCGCTTAAAATTCCATAAAAACCGCTGAGTATTTTTAAATGTCCTTCCAAATATTTTAACGCGGCTTCATCCAAAACATTCGGCGCAATATGCTGGTACTGCAAGCCATCGTAACTGAAAACGGCAGGCGTTAAATTGCGGCGCAAATCCATACGCTGCAAGCGGTTGTAATTAAGCTCCGCAATAGCGTCGTTGCACTGCCACAACTTTTGCAGGCTTTTGTAATCCAGCGCACGCAGGACAGTTAAAAGCTCTTCAGTTTTGCTTAAAAACACCGGCAAACGTGCCGCGCCAATATCGTCATTATCGACGCGCATCTTCTTCGCCGGCGAAATTATGATTTGCATGGTGTGTTCCTTTAGATAAATTAATCAGTTACACTTTTAATCTATTAGATTTATAGACACCTTTAAATATTATAATTTAATTTATATTCTTTTACTGCATCTTCAACAATTGTAAATATTGACATAACAAAACTAAAAATATACAAAAACTGTAATCCGTTAAAATCATTCCAACTTAATATATAAACCGAAAAAGCAACCGTAAACAAAAATAATGAAATCATTCCCGCATAATAGCCATATACATTGTTTGTTTTTGAAACACCAAAACAAGCAAACATACTTGCCCAAAAACCAATAATAACTATCGTATCACTGTTTAAATATTGACTGCATATAGCAATAGCCATCACACAAAAAGTGAACCCCACAAATTTATTTTTTGTTATACTTTTAACCAAAAATTTATTGTATTCTTTTCTCATCATTATTACTCCAAATACAAAAATTTATATTTTTTTCTTCACCTCTTTCTCCCGTTGCCGCGCATACTTAAACACCAGCCAGAAAAACTTAACCGCCGTAAAAAACATAACCCATCCTGCCCGGCTGAACCGCGCCACAGAACGCACTCTATTCGCTTTTAACAAATGCCCGGCAAACACCCCGGCAAGAAGGATTTTAATTATTTTTATCGGCATGGTGAAGCTCCGGAATATAATGAGCGTCATTTTTTATACTAATATTTTCTAATACAACAAGCAATCCAAATGTACACCAATACATTTTTATTACAGCTGAATTACCAACATTATATTCTGTAAAACCTTGCAAAAGCAAACAAATTGTTGCTGATACAATCATTAACGCATAAGTATCTCTTGTTTTAAACCAATCAATTAAATTTTTAAATATAATATAACCAAACATAACAATAAAACCAGCAAAACCAACAATACCATTTTCCGCCAACATTTGTATAAAATTATTGTGTGCATGTGTTAAATTTGGTTCTTTGGCTTGCGGTGATATATATTCTTTTTGATAACTTTCTGTATACTGACCTAACCCCACTCCTAAAATCGGATGATCTTTAAACATATTCCATGCACTTTGCCAGATAAGTATACGTTCAGTATTGGACTGATATTTATTAAAATCGTCAATAGTATCTAATCGCTGCATAAATTTTGAATCGTTTATCAAAATTGTACTAATTAAAATAATAAAAGTAATACCAACAGTTAAATTTCGTTTGTTTTTTAACATATAATAAATTAATAATAATACGCAAACTATTACAACAGCCAACCAAGCGCCACGTGTACCATTAAAAATAAGCCCAGCACTGCAAACACAAAAACCTAATCCTGCCAACCAATAATATTTGCCAAGTAAATTTCTTTCAAAAAACTCAATTAAAAACAATGGCATAAAAATGCACAGCCAGCCACCTAAAGTCATTGGATGTCCATAAAAACCATTAGCTCTATTAATACCACTTAGTCCCTGATAAACAGCATACATAGAAGTAATTGTAATACCCGTAAAAGCTGTCAGCAGTACTTTTTTAGCATTATCATAATTTTTTAATAAAAAAATTACAACTATAAATGGCATAAAACGCCAAATCCACATATCAGCCCAACATTTTAATCCATAAATAATATCACCACTAAATAATGCCGATATGAACATTGAAATAAGAAAAATACCAACAACAACAAAATAGTCTTTAAAATTTGTATTAAATTTTATTTGTTTTTGATAACATTTTGTAAAAAAGTAAAATGTTAATATTCCTAAAAAAATATTACCTGCCGCAATTGAAATAAAAGAAGCGATTGTAAATAAAATTACATTAAAATTTACAATATTTATATTTTTCAAAATAAAAACTTCCTTTTAAAATTTTATAGTTCAGATAAGAAATCAGCCATTTTTAATTTTAGCATCTGTCTAAAAATTGATTTTCCCTTCATATTTTTACTTGGCTGCGGCTTCAAAACATTAGCAAAAGGAGTTTGTTTTAAATACTCATAATACATATCATTAAATCCTTTATGTATATCAAATTCCCACGGTTTATATCTACCAGCATAATGTATAATGCCAGGACTTCTTTTTGCTTTAATAGAAGTCTTTCTGAATTCACTATTAATTAAAACTTTAAAAAACAAATTATATACTGGTGGAATAATATTCCAACGTAAATCCAATTCTTTCCATTTATACATAAAAACTTTATTTAGTGCATCCTGATCATGATGAGGAAATTGATTTTCATTAATTATTTCTAAAATCTGTTTTGTATAATTACATCTTCTCCACTCATTTAGATTTATGAGCAATACACCAGAATTAAAATACTTCTCTCCAATAGGTAATCCTATAACTTCTTTTTTTTGCCTACATAAACGTTCAGAAGCCATAATTCCATAATCAGACACAGCACCTAATGGCAAATCTTGCAAATCATATTTCCATAACTTTTGTATATTATCATATACAATCAAGTCTACGTCTAAATAAATAGCTTTTTCTACATTTTTAGGTAAAAATTCTGCTAAAGCAAGCCGAAAATATGCTGCACGACTTACATGACCACTTAAATAAACATTAGCAAAATTTTCTACAGATGGATTAATAAACTCTATATCTGCAGAAAAAATAGCTGCTGTTTTTTTTAGTTTTTCTACTTTATCATTTGATATATTATCACTTATTACAAAAAAATTAACTGCGTCTTTTGTTTTTGTCATAATTGATGCTATAACAACAGCAATATGCTGTGCATAATTATCGTCAGAAGCAAGTACAATATTTATTGCATTATTCATATAATCATCCTTATCATGACAGTTTTAATTATCATAATTTTAACACACTTTACCGCTAAAATCACTTAATTTCTATATCCTCTATAAACCATTATAATCCAATAATTCATAGCATATATAAAAATAAACAAGAAATTGTTACTGCTTGTTTATTTTTATATATCTTTTTAATGCCGATATCCATAACGGTAATTTATAAAAATTTTTTTCTAAACATATTTTACTTAACTTACTATTTAATGGTCTTTTAGCTTTTGTGGGATATTCCGATGTCGTTATGCGACTAACTTTAACATCCATTTTTGCAATTTTAAAAATCATTTCTGCAAATTCAGCCCAGTTACATACATCTTCATTAGTTGCATGATAAATACCATACTTTTCTGTTTTTATCATTTCAACTAATAAGGGAGCTAAATCTACCGTATAAGTAGGACTGCCGTATTGGTCGGCAACAACATTTAACTCTTTTTTTTCTGCACCTAAGCGCAGCATCGTTTTCACAAAATTATTTCCATGCTCACCAAATACCCAAGATATACGCACAATAAAATATTTATCTAATATTTTTTGTACTGCTTCTTCTCCCAATAATTTTGTTTCACCATAAACATTCATAGGATTTGGTTTATCATCAATTTCGTAAAAACCTTCTTTAGTACCGTCAAAAACATAATCTGTGCTGATATAGAGCATTTTAGCATCTATTTTTTTGCAAATCTCAGCAATATTTTTTGTTGCAGAAACATTAACTTTATAACAAAGCTCAGGTTCATCTTCTGCTTTATCTACAGCAGTATAAGCAGCGCAATGTATCACAACATCAGGCAAATAATTAAATATAAAATCTTTTGTTGCCTTAAAATCAATAATATCAAAATATTGACGTGTTGCTCCTAAACATTCTATATTATGTTTTTGTAGCTCTCTGACAACATCATAACCAAGTTGTCCATTAGCGCCTGTAACTAAAACTTTCATCATTTTTCACCATTAAATATTTATACTTCAAATTTTCCCATTTTATCATTAAAAAAATCTCGTATTCCTAAATAACAATATTTTAATTTTCTAAATTTGTCTTTCTCAATTAAAATTATTTCTACAATCATATTCCAATTTGCTTTTAAATAATCTTAAAAAAACTTTTTATTGTTCAAAAAAATGATATTTTTCCCATACATACAATTCATTACGAATCATATAATATTTGCGTATATAATTATGATTCATACTTGAATAAGTTTTAAAAAATCTTCCTTTTAATAGGGGTACCAATAACATATTTCAAACAAATACTTTCATTACATTGCAGTATTTTATAACCTTTTATTCTACCTCTATAGCAAAATTCATCATCTACAGCATCAATAAATAAATCCTCATTCCAACCACCTATCTCTGCCGCAAGTTTGACATTAACGATTGTTCCGCTATTTATAATTTTATCAACTTTTCTGGTTTTTATATTTATATTAGAATTACAAAAATTTTTATTTATATCTAGCAATGTACATCCAAGAGCTAACACTCCCTCCCAGTTCATTATATCTATAAAGTTTCTAAACTTTTCAATATTATCATAATTAAAACTACTATCTTGATCCATTAATAATAAAAATTTAAATTTATTTTTTATTTCTTCCAAAACCTTATTATATGGATAAGCTAATCCATAATTATCATACTTTTTTACTATAATATTACTATATTTATTTTTTAATGTTGTAGTAACTATTTCACCATATTTATTATCTATTACATACAAAACATCTACATACTTAATATATGTTTCAAAATTTGTTACTACAGATTGATCAGGGTTATATAAAATAACACATGCTGCTAACTTATTTTTATTATCTTTCACAATACATTTTTTCGTAATACCTCTGATACTCTCCACTAATAATTTCCTGCCACCAGTCTTTATTGGCCAAATACCAATCAATAGTTTTTGCTATTCCGTTCTCAAACTTCGTCTGCGGCAGCCAGCCGAGTTCGTTGTGTATTTTTGTTGGGTCAATGGCATAACGCCTGTCGTGACCGGGACGGTCTTTCACAAAAGTTATTAAATCTTCACCTTTTCCCAGCGCCTTTAAAATAATTTTTACTACATCTAAATTACTTTTCTCATTATGCCCGCCTACGTTATAAACTTCTCCTTCTCGTCCATTACGGATGATTAAATCTATTGCACTGCAATGGTCTTCTACATATAACCAGTCGCGCACGTTAGCACCATCGCCATAAACCGGTAAAGCCTTATCGTGCAAAGCGTTAATAATCATCAACGGAATTAATTTTTCAGGGAAGTGATATGGGCCATAGTTGTTGCTACAGCGTGAAATCGTTACCGGCAAACCATACGTTCTGTGGTATGCCAAAACAAGTAAATCAGCACTTGCCTTAGATGCAGAATATGGGCTTGAAGTATGCAGCGGAGTTGTTTCCGTAAAGAACAAATCCAGCCTGTCCAATGGCAAATCACCGTACACTTCATCCGTACTTACCTGATGATAACGCTTAATACCATACTTGCGGCAGGCATCCATTAAAACGCCTGTACCGATAACGTTAGTCTTTAAAAACAGCTCCGGCTCTAAAATACTGCGGTCAACATGGCTTTCTGCCGCAAAGTTTACTATAATGTTCGGCTTTTCTCTTTTAAACAAGCTATAAACAAAATCACGGTCAGCAATATCGCCGCGTACAAACTTAAAGTTTGGCTGCTCCATCACATTCTTTAAACTGCTTAAATTACCCGCATACGTCAATTTATCCAAACAAATAAGTTCATCTTCCGGATGATGCTTAAGCTGATAATATATAAAGTTGCTTCCTATAAATCCGGCTCCGCCAGTGATGATGAGTTTCATTGTTTCACCTCAAAAAACCTACTAACCCAAGAGCGAGTCAAGTATTTTTCTTTTATTTCATTTGAAATTGATTTATATGGTCTTTCTAAAAATTTCTTTATATTATTATAGTTATTGTCTAAAATAAAAATATTATTAGGATTATAGAAATCCTCCTTTATTATATTTTTATTATTAGTAATCAACTTTTTGCTTAAGAATAACGACTCTATTGTACGTAATGTATATCCTTCCTGCCCCATTTTTAACAATTCCACAATACATTTGGCAGAACTAGTCTCTTTTAATATAATATTATAATCTATTGCTTTATCAATTAAATCAATACCATCAATACGCTCCTTATTAAAATTATAATTTTTATGTTTTTCTTTTAACACTTTAAATTTAAAACTAATACCTTGCTTTTTAAAAAAATCTTTTAATATTATTAACTCATTAATTCTATTTTTATCTGCTGCACAAAAATAACAATCATATTCAATCTTTGGTGTATCAAATATTATATTTTCTAAATATGGATAAGGTTGACAATTATAATTTAAATGATATTTACGACAATCACCTATATCAAATGAAAAAATTTTCACGCCCATATTTTGCAATTTTTTTACTTCATTTATGAGCTCTTTCTCTATTGTATTCCAAAGATAAACTTTTAAATCACACTGTTTGTTATATATATATATATCTTGCTACAGTTGAAATCTGTGGACATTCAGATATTATAATTTTATTATATTTTTTTATCAAAGACTCATCAAAAGCAAATAACTTATTTTCTCTATTAAACAACTTAAAAAGCGCAAATTTCCTTTTAGAATAATGATCATTTTTATAAATTGACACTACTTTAAATCCCTTATCCAAAAATGGATTTCCTATAATTTTATCATTTTTAGGTGTTAAAAATAATACCTCATTCAAATTTGTCATGTACAAACCTCAATTAAATAATATTCTTTATAAAATTAACTCTTCCAACTTTTGATAAATATATAAAATTATTCTTAAAATTTTTATATAAATTAATAATTGAAAACAATTATATCTTTCAAAAACGGATTCTTTTTATCCTTTTCAGATAAAATCGGATTTTCTATACCCCACTCTACACCTATGTCCGGGTCGTTCCAGCGTATTCCGGCATCAGCTTCCGGTGCGTAATAATTATCAGCTTTATACAAAAATTCTACATCGTCTGTTAAAGTTACAAAGCCATGACCAAAACCACGCGGTATTAAAAGCTGCTTTTTATTTTCTGCACTTAACTCTACGCCCACCCATTGTTTAAAAGTTGGACTGTTTTTACGTAAATCAACAGCTACATCAAGAACTGCGCCTTTTACGCAACGCACAAGCTTTGCCTGGGCTTTATCACATTTTTGAAAATGAATGCCACGTAACGTGCCTTTTACCGTACTTTTAGAATGATTATCCTGCACAAAATCATAGTAAAGCCCAGCTTTTTCCATTTTCTTTTTATTCCAGCTTTCCATAAAAAAGCCGCGGTTATCACCGAATACATCTGGTTCTATTATTACTACGCCGTCAAGTTTTGTTTTTGTTATTTTCATAATTATATGCCTCTAAAGTTTAGTATTTTATCTTTCCGTCTGCTACTTTTTTTAGGTACTGCCCGTAAGGCGCTTTACCGTATTTCTCTGCGCTTTCCAAAAGCTGCTTTTGGGCTATCCAACCATTGTTATAAGCAATTTCTTCCAGCACAGCAATGGGTATACCGGTTCTTGTTTCTACAGCTTTTACAAATTCCGCGGCTTCGTTTAGGCTGTCTACCGTGCCGGTATCAAGCCAAGCATAACCACGACCCAAGGTAATTACGTTTAATTTATCGTTTTGCAGATAAATTTTGTTCAAATCAGTAATTTCCAGTTCGCCGCGGGCGGATGGCTTAAGTGTTTTTGCATATTTGCAAACGTTGTTATCATAAAAATATAGGCCTGTTACTGCATAGTTGCTTTTAGGCTGCGCAGGCTTCTCTTCAATAGATACCGCTTTACCGTCAGCGTCAAATTCAACAACACCGAAGCGCTCCGGGTCATCTACATAGTAACCGAAAACGGTTGCGCCGGTTTTATTACCAGCAGCTTGTTTTAAGTATTTGCTTAAGCCTGCACCGTAAAAAATATTATCACCCAAAACCAAAGCGCAACTATCGTTGCCAACAAATTCTTCACCTAAAATAAAGGCTTGCGCTAAGCCATCCGGCGAAGGCTGAACTTTATAGCTTAATTTAAGACCATATCTTTCGCCTGTACCTAATAATTTTTCAAAATTTGGCAAATCATGAGGGGTAGAAATTATTAAAATCTCTCTTATACCTGCAAGCATAAGCGTAGATAACGGGTAATAAATCATCGGCTTATTATATATTGGTAATAATTGTTTACTTGTAACCATAGTAAGCGGATAAAGCCGTGTACCGCTTCCGCCTGCTAAAACTATGCCTTTCATAACTCACTGCTCCTTATAAAATTTATTAACAAATGTTTCTATATCATACATACATTTTATATTTTCTCTTATCTTATCATCGCTCCAGTTCCACCATTGTATTTTCAATAGCTTATCTATAATTTTCTGTGAAAATCTGTATTTAATAATCCTATCCACGCCGACAACAACCGCATAGGGGGGGACATTGCACCTAATTATACTTCCTGCCCCGATTACCGCACCATCACCAATAGTAACGCCCTCAAAAATTATACAATTTGCACCAATCCAAACATCATTGCCTATTACAACTGCTCTTTTTTCAACAGGGCAATATTCCATATTTAAATCTTTATTCGTAAATCCAAAATCCTTTACTGCCAAAATTGGACTTGTAGTTACCAAATCAATTTTATGATCATTAGGAACAATAGTTTGACCAGATGCGATAGAAGTAAAAGAACCTATAAATTTTAAATTTTCACATAAAATAATTTCTTCAAATCCATAACTATATTTACCAATAAAAATACCTTTATGTATATTTAAATAATATCTCAACAAATTATGACGCCTTTTATATTTCTTATATGAATATTTTATAATAAATTTAGGCGTTTTAGTTGACCGTACTATAATATTAATTAATTTACATATTAACATTTCGATAAAATTTATTTTATATATTTTTCTCAAATCCGTATTCATCACTATCTAAAACCCTCTTAATGTACTTCAGTATTTTTTCAACAGTCTTATCAATAGTATATTTTTCCAAAACTTTTTTGTTACCATTTTCTGCAATATTTTCTCTTTTTTTATCATTATCCAAATAATATCTAATCTTTTCCATTAAGTCATTTTTTTCGGCAAATTCTATAATATCTTTTCCGTTTTTTATTGAAGTATGTTTTAAATGCCCTTCATCTATTAACTCAAAACTTCTACATCCTAAAATTTCAAAACCTCTTGGATTTAATCCTGTATGTAATTCTAACTCAGTTCCAACATGTATATTCAGACAAATTTTACTTTCATTATACAATTTTGCTAAATCTTCTCCAAATATTGGTTCATTAATCAAATATTTCATAAGATATTTATATTTAAAATTATACTTTAAACGTCTTATCAAAATTTTAGGCAATAAATATAAATGTGGTATTTTATTTATTTGAACACTAGTATAAACTATCATCTTTTTATTATTTTTGTATGCAAATTCAGCAACCTCATTTAATAATCTTAATCTTCTTTTATCTAGTGTACCAACAAAACAAATATCATACACATACTCTCTTAAAGGATTATATTTATATACAGATTCGTCGCATCCAAGCGGTATATATTTTACATGGTTATCATTTTCAATTAAAACACTACTATCAGATGGTTCATAAGAAAAAATATCCGTATAATAATCTATATATTCTAATCCTTTATCTTTCCATCGTATAGAATCATACAAATATGAAAATACCGGGATATTATTTTGTTTACAATATTGCAAAAATGGGGGGGTAACTCTACTGTTATTTACAATAAAAACGAACTTAATATTATTATTTTTTAATGCATTAATATATAAACTATTTTGTTTTTCAAAAAAATCGTCTAAATATTTTTTTCTTTGACTTTTTATTTTTTTTAAAATAAAATTCTGTTCACTAAACTTTAAATATTCAGGTTCTACTATTTTATAATTAAATTTAGCAAACGAATTTTTAAATGATTCAGAAAATAATAATTTTCCTGGTGCACCAATAAACAGAATAGTATCCATTATAATTCCTTCCTAAATATTACTATTTCTTTTTATGACAAAGTATAGCAATCTTATATGATATGATAAACGACAAATATTCCAATTTTTTTGTTAGTTTTAAATTACTACTTTTTATAAAGTCTATCATAATATTTTTATATAACTTTGTAATTATATTATACTCGTTTTTTAGACGTTTATGTACAATATACCTATAGATTGCTATAATAGCAATACAATACTCCCGCCAAATTCCTTTTAACAATTCTTCTCCTGCATTTATTTCAACAAATTTATCATACAATATCTTTTTACTCCTCGCATATCCATTCCAAAATTCAACTGATCCTTCTGACATAGACAGGCCATCTTCACGTTTTATATAAAAGTATTTTTTATCTGTTCTATAACTAGCTTTTTCTGCCTTCATAAATGCCATAGCACAAAACAAATAGTCTTCTCCATAGTGTATACTTTCATCAAATTTTATATTTTTTATAATTTCTCTTTTAAATAACTTATTCCACATATATGGCATAAATTGTCTGGAATAAAAATAACTTATAGGATAAATTAAAACCTCTAATTGTGAACTTTGCATATTAATTTTATTTTCTAACTTAATATTTATTTTTTTATACTCATCTTCTGTAACATGCCAATATCCGCAAACCGCAATTTCAACATCAGTATTTTGAACATCTTTCACTAAAGTTTCAATCATATCGACAGTTAAATAATCATCACTATCAATAAAACTAACATAATCTCCTTTAGCAACTTCTAATCCATAATTACGGGCCGAACTTACACCGCCATTTATTTTGTTTAATAAGATTATTCTACTATCAATCTTAGCATAATGTTCACAAATTTCTTTACTATTATCAGTCGAGCCGTCATTTACAAGTATTATTTCTAAATTTTTATAACTTTGCTTTAAAATGGATTCTAACGTATTAGATAAATATTTCTTCGCATTATAGACGGGAACTATAATACTTACCAAGATTTCATTATTTTTCACAAAATTCACCTTTTCATTGTAATATTTTAATTTTACTTTAACATTCTCAAAAATCAAAAAAAGAGTTATAATATTAAAGAATTATTAATTTAGGAGTATAAGTCATGAAAAAAGAAACAAAAACTATAGCCATCACTTGTATAATAATATACTTAACTGTTTATATGTTTTATTTATTAACTTCTGTTGGATTAGCAAATAAAGAAATTTTTTTGCAAATGCGCAGATTTGTCCCTTGTATTCTATCAACTGCATTTATTCTTTACATAAGTAAAGCATCAGGTTTGACAAAGCCATTCTATTCTATTATCATTGTTAGTTTATTGTGGATAATAGTTGCTCCACTTACATATTATATTACATATCATGATTCTTATACTTTTATAAGTAATCATTTTGACATGGCCTTTGGATTATATATTTTTTTCATTCTGTCTTCTATAAAATTATTATTAAATTCATTTTTCCATAAATCAAAAATTATTACTTTTATATATACGGCATTCCAATTTACATTAATTTCAATACCTATCTTGTTTATTTTTTATTTTATATTTTATCAAAGTGTAGTGAATTACAGCGGAATTTTAGCTATATATCAGACCAATATACCTGAAGCCTGTGAATTTATTAAAGGCCTTCCATTCTGGTTATCAATATCTTTTACTCTATTTATAATTGTAATATTTATTTGTTTATATCGCAATAATTTTTATCATCAATTCAATAATGTTTATTTACCCCCAAAATTAAAACTAGCTTTTTTTCTTACTTTTTTAATTATAACATCATATACTTTCAGTAATTTATTATTTAAGACATATCCAGTAAGTACATTTACAGACGTAAAAAATTATTTTGAATCTATTACATTATACAAAGATTTCCATAAAAATAATTTTGATAAATTAACAGTAATAAACAAAAACGGTCTTTCTAATCCGCACACAATTGTACTTGTAATTGGCGAATCAGAAAGTAGAGACCTTATGCATTGTTATAATAGAAATTATAATAGAAATAACACGCCTTGGTTTTCATCTCAATTAGATAATGATAATTTCATATTTTTTGATAACGCTTATGCTTGTTGGGTACAAACTGTCCCTGTATTAGAAAGAGCTCTTACAGAAAAAAATCAGTATAACAATTTGGAGTTTAATAAATCTTTTTCTATTATAGATATTGCAAAAAAAGCTGGTTACAAAACATACTGGTTTAGCAATCAAGGATTTATGGGAAGCGCTGATACACCTATTACATTAGTTGGCCAATCTGCAGATATAGCAAAATGGACAGCAAACGAAATTAATATGGTACAACATGATGAATCATTACTAAAATTTATAGATGATATAAATCCAAATGAAAATAATTTTGTCGTTTTTCACATAATGGGTAGCCACGCTAATTATGAAAGCAGATATCCATCAGAATGGACTCTTTGGGGTAAAGAAAATTATACTTTAATTGATGGAAATGATAATAGCGTTGCTTACACTGATTATGTTCTATCTCAAATATATAAAAAAATTGACGAAAAAACGCATTTGGCTTCAATGATATATTTTTCAGATCATGGTTCTAACCCACAAAAACATCGTTATCCTGATAAATTAGATTATTATGCATTGCATATTCCTTTAGTAATTTATTTATCAGATAATTATATATCTATGAACCCTAAAACAAGTACAACATTAATAAAAAATAAACATCAATATATTTCAAATGATTTAATGTATAATTTAATCTGCAGCATTATAAACATTGAATCCAATCATTTCAAAGAAGATGAAAGTATTGCTTCTGATAAATATAAATACAATAAATATAATTTAAAAGCAATGCTTGGAAAAATGTCATTATCTGATGATATTACCAAAAAATAACTAAAAAATAAAAGCAATTCATATCAAATGAATTGCTTTTATTTTTTAGTCAACTCATAAAGTTTTAAATATTTCATCATCGTATAAACAAAATGCTGCAAACTCGAATACAAACCACTCCAGCCATCAATAAAACCAGCTTCTACAATATACGCCCTGAAAAATCCATATGTCGCATGAAAAAACGCACTACCTACGCTAGCTTTTTTATTTTGCTTATAAGCATCTTCAGCCCAAATGGAAGTATAATGTCCAGCTTTTTCCCACCAATCCTGCCAGTTTTCATAAGTATAATGTTCAATACCCCCTTTTAAACATTCCTTAGGCATATCACATATTGGACGCTCATGTACTTTACCTTCCCAATGTACTTTATCCGTACGAAATAACCTTACAACTTCATCTGGTTTAAAAATACCGTGCTTATATTTAAAACCAAAAGCATGTACTCGCCTCATCATGGAGTATTGTTTTTCATCTGCTTTGGCTAAGACATTTTTTATAGCAGCAATCAATTCATCATTCAAAAATTCATCCGCATCCAGATACAAAATCCAAGGCGTTGTCACATGCTGCAAAGCAAAATTACGCTGCGCTGCAAAGTCATTATCCCAAGCACGGTAAACTACTTTTGCTCCGCAGCTTTTGGCAAATTCAACCGTTTTATCTGTGCTGCCAGAATCAACAATTAAAACATTATCTGCACATTTTTGCACATTTTGTATAACTTGTTTTATGCTTTTTTCTTCATTTTTTGTTAAAATAACAACGGTTAAATTATTCATTTCAGCTCTCCCAAATGTTGATTCCAAGCAAATTTTAACAACTATTTTATCTCATTTCCCTTTACAACACGCCAGGCGGTTATTTTTTTGGCGGCGTCTGCACGTTTTTTAATATCATCAGGTGCTTTGGCATTCAAATCATACATTTTATCTTCCCATGCGTAAAATTTATGATTGAATACCGGCTTATCGTTATTAAACAAACTTGGTAAAATACTTCTGTACTGCATGTTCGGTCTGCCTGCTATTTCTGCCAGCGTTGGCAAAATCTGCATGGCACAGCCGGTAGCATCATCAGGCAACCAGCCTTTTTGCACGCCCTGCCCGTAAATAATACAAGGTATAGCAGAATACGTTTTATCGTCAACGTCTTTACTGAAAGTAAAGCGCTCCGCATGATCGCCGGTTACTACAAACAAGGTATCCGGTTTTAATTTTTCTGTACTGCGAACAAATCTTCCCATTGCCATATCAGCATACCAAATATGCCCAAGTTCAATTATTTTTTCATTATCAGCAGCAATATCATCCGGCAGGTTTTGCAAAACTTTGTTTTTGTCAAAACCTTCTTTGCCTACATCAATAGTATAAGGCGGATGATTGGTGGTTGTCAAAATAATATGAAATGTTTTCTGTGCAGGATGCCCTTCAATATACTGATATACCTTTTCAAACAATATTTTATCCGGGCAGCCCCAGGAGTTGCCGCCGCTGTATTTAAAATCACTGGCGCAATAGCACTCGTCAAAATTTTGTGCAAGCACATAGTTTTTAATATCGCGCCACGAAGGCATGCCGCCATACCAAAATACAGTTCTGTACCCGGCATCTTTCATAATTTTTCCAAGTCCTGTTGTATACTGACTTTTATAACTTTCGGGCATAGTTTCTTCTGTAATGCCTGCCTCGGCAAGGCCTGTTACAAACCCATTAACAGCAGGCATTGTACCACTGCCATGTGCAAGCATAAGCGCCGTTGTACAGCTTTTATCACTGTTTACCATGCGCAAAGCTTCATCAGTAAGCCCCATGGGCTGATATTTAGGCAGCATAGGCCACAGGGCATAGCTTTCGCCTAAAATTACAATTACATTTTCCGGCTGATTTGCAAGTTTAGGCTCATCAACCGTTCTGATAAAAGCGTCTTCAATATTATCTGCCTGCGGATTAGCGCCGAGAACCGTAATTTCTTTGCGCAATTCTTCAGCAGTTATATTAACATCCGTTATTTTCTGCTGTTCTTTATATGTTTTGTAAACGCGGTAAAAAGCCTGTCCGTCATCAAGTATCGCTTCGTTTAAAAAGGCTGATTTTAAACGCTCCGCACTTTCAAAATTGATTGAATTTGCATAATTAAAGGCTCCGCCGTAGCGAACAAATACAAAAAATATTGGCAGCACAATTACTACACGAACTATGGCAAAAAACAGCTGCCTGCTGTTTGTAATTTTTGCCGGGCGTGTTTTTATGTTTAAAAATTTCAGTAAAAGCCATATTAAAATACCGGTCAGCAAAAATGCCAGCGGCAAACGCCACAGTAAACCATATTCATTAATTGCCGTATCTAAAATGGCACCCCAATCATCATGGACTCCGTTTATAAACATTATATTAAAGCCGGAATTAAATATTTCAAAGTAAGGTATGCGCGCAAAAAAGGCAATAGTAAATATTAATACCATTAAAGCCGACCATATCTTGCGGATAATTTCAGACGCCCATTTCATAAAACCAATCTGCGGCAGTGTTGCCAAAACGCCGCCGATAAGCGCTATCATTCCCGCTGTTTTCAGGCTAAGCCTGAAGCCGTACCACTGACACAATAAAATATCCTGCATAGTACAGTCACTTAAATAAGTATTAAAAATACCTATAAAAATTAATCTGAAAACACTAAACAGGATAGTAAAATACAAAAATATTTTTAAATCTTGCTGTAAATTATGCCAAAAAATTTGAAAACGCTGCATTTTTACGCCTCTTATTTTTTATTTTCCAACATTTTCTCTGCTGCTTCGATAACCTGCGTTACCGTAAGGCGCGTCATGCACTGCATATCGTCACATTTATGCTTCATGCCGCCAGCACAGCCAAGGCACGGCGGCTGAGCAGTTACTATAACAGCCTCCTTGGTATAAGGGCCATACAGCTTTGGGTTGCTCGGCCCGTACATAGCTACAATGGGAACCTTCTGGCTGATGGCAACGTGCATCGGCCCGCTGTCGTTAGTAATAATAAGGCTGCACCTGCGCATGGCTGCTGCCAGCCCGCCGATGCCGAACGCACCTGTTGCAATAACAGGCACAGTTTTCATATGGCTTACGGCCTCCTGCACCATTTCTTCATCCATGGCGCCGCCAAAATACACAACTTTATAGCCATTATTTGCAAAATGGTCGGCAACTTCGGCAAAGCGTTCCGGTGCCCAGCGCTTGGTAACAACCGCGCTGCCTATATTAAAGCCTATCAGTTTATCTTTATCCGTTACGCCGTGAGCCTGCCAAAAATCTGCCGCCTCTTTAACATGGCGTTCACCCGGGAAAATTTCCAGCCCGTTATTTGTAAGGTCTTTTACGCCAAGCTGCTTCAGCACGTCAAGATACATATCCGCCGCGTGCATAGTGCGGTCAAGCGGCGTAAACACATCCCAGCGCCATTTAAAAATGGTATGAGTCGTACCGGTACGCAGTTTAACGCTGGTCAGCGCATCAATAAAAGAGCATCTTTCGTTAGGATGCAGGTTTATCAATACGTCAAATTTATGCTTGCTTAAATGGCGCGCACAGGCAATTAATGCCAGAATACTGTTGTCGCGCCCTTTTTTGTCGATTGTAATTACTTCGTCAAGATATGGATTGAAAAGCACTACGTCTTTTAACTTTTCATCCACCAGCATGGCAATATGGCTGTCCGGCGCAGCCTTGCGCAGCGCATGAATAAACGGCGTCGTCAGCGTCAAATCGCCAAGATGCATTAAAAAGGTAACCAGTATTTTTTTGCCGTTAAGTTCAACCATTTGTTTCACCACGCTTTTTTATATAATGCCCATACACCATTTCCGGTGTAATATCGTACATGCAGTGCCAGTCGCTGCAATGTTTTTTTAAGCAGCCTGCGCATTTGGCCGGGCTGATAATCACTGTACTGTTTTTGCTGCCGTATGGGCCTGTGCGGTCTGCCTTGGTAGGCCCGTACATGGCTATAAGCGGCTTTTTAAGCGCCGCCGCAAAGTGGAGCGGCCCTGTATCGCCGCTGATATAAAACACGCTGCCTTTAATCAGCGCTGCCAGTTCGCGCAGCGAGGTTTCCCCGATTAAATTAATCAGCTTATCCGATTGGCAGCCTTTGACGATTTCTTCGCCCTTCGGCGCATCATCAGGCCCGCCTGCCAGCACTACGCTTGTGCCTCCTTTAATAATCATCTGCGCCAGCTTGGCGTAATTTCCCGGCGGCCACACTTTGGTTTCCCAGCGCGCACCTGGCACCATTACAACGTATTCGCCGCGCAGACCTTTATTTTTAAGTTTTTCCGCCACGGCTTTGCTTTCTTTGGTCAAATCCGGCAGCGGAAAATGTATTTCATTTACCTCTGCGCCCAGATAACGCGCAACGTCAAGATAACGCTCGATAACATGGTCTTTGCTGTGACTGCCGCAGATTGGGCGGCTGACGAACCTGCTGCCCTCGCGCATTTCGCAGTAGCCTATACGGCTCTTGCAGCCGCTTATTGCCGCCAGTACGGCGCTTTTAAACAGCCCCTGCAAATCAATCACCAAATCAAAGTGTTTGGAGTGCAGCAGCGCGCGCATTTCCATGAAATAATGCAGCTTATCGCAAAGGCCCATTTTATTAAATTTTACCTTATCAAAATAAATAACTTCGTCAATAACGGGCGGGTCAGGCAAAAAGCCTGCAAACTGCGGGTGCACCAGCCACGTTATTTTCGCCTTTGGGTAACGTCTGCGCAGCGCGTCCGCAAACGGCAGCGAGTGCAGTATATCGCCCAGTGAGCTCATTTTAATAAGTAAAATATTTTTATATTCCATCTCACGCTATCTCTTTAACAAAATCAAGTAAACTGCCGCCTTCAAACAGGTATCCTTTAATGCCTGCCGCTTCCGCAGATTCCACATCACGCGGCTTGTCGCCGATTAAAAAGGCAGTATCCTTATCAATATCGTATTCTTCAAAAGCACGCAGAATCAAGCCCGGCTTGGGTTTGCGGCAATCGCACTCCACGGCAAACTCCGCCACGGTGCCGCCGGGAAGATGCGGGCAGTAATAAAATTTTTCTATTTTTCCGCCTGCTTCTGCAATCTGCTGCGCCATATAGTCATGCAGCTTCTGCATGTCACTAACTGTATAATACCCGCGGGCTATGCCGCTCTGGTTGGTAACAACAAAAATTGTGTAACCTTTTTGGGTAAGATAGGCCAACGCTTCTTTAGCACCGTCAATCCACTCCAGGTCTTCAATTTTATATAAGTAAGATTTATCAACGTTTAAAACGCCGTCGCGGTCAAAAAATGCAGCCTTAAGCTTCATATTTGTAATACCCGCCGGTCTTGTCCAAAAGTGCGCAGTATTCGGCTACCGCATCGTCAATATCGGTAAAGCCGCCGTCATAACCTGCTTCTAAAAGTTTAGTGGTATCTGCCTGCGTATAGCTCTGGTATTTGCCGCGCAGAACATCCGGGAACGGAATGTATTCCAGCGTTCCGCTGCCGAAATGCTTAAGCACGCCTTTGGCAAGCGTATTGAAAGTATGCGCATGGCCGGTTCCGCAGTTGTAAACGCCGCTCAGTTCCGGATGGTCCCAGAAGAAGAAGTTAACCTTTACAACGTCTTTTACATAAATGAAGTCACGTGTTTGTTCGCCGTTGCCGTAGCCGTCGATGCCTTCAAACAGTTTAACCTTGCCTTCGGCTTTCCACTGGTTGTACATCTGGAATACCATGGAGGCCATTTTGCCTTTGTGGTTTTCCTGCGGGCCGTAAACGTTAAAGTAACGCAGGCCAACAAGCTGGCTGCCGGTTTTGCCAAAATAACGGCGGGCATAGTTATCAAAGAAAAGTTTGGAGAACGCATAAACGTTCAGCGCTTCCTCGCATTCCGGTTTTTCGGTAAAGCCGTGCGCGCCGCTGCCGTAGGTAGAAGCGGAAGAAGCATAAATCATCTGAATTTTTCTGTCTGCTGCAAAGTGCATCAGGTTTTTGGTATATTCAAAGTTATTCTGCATCATATATTTGCCGTTGTATTCCATGGTATCGCTGCATGCGCCCTCGTGGAAAATAACGTCAATTTTTTCATGGTTGAATTTCCCTGCTTTCAGTGCTTCGGCAAAATCAATTTTATCCATATAATCCAAAGCCTTTAAGCCCTGAATGTTTTTGAATTTTACCATATTGGTGAGATTATCAATGATAAGGATATCGTCGCGTCCGCGTTCGTTAAGCCCTTTAACAATGTTGCTGCCGATAAAGCCGGCACCGCCGGTTACAATAATCATAATTTGCCCTCCTTTACAAGCTGCGCTACTTTTTCTAATAACCCGGTTGTGGAATAACCGTCCTCAAATTTTATAATCTGTACTTCACCTGCGTATTCGCGCCCGGCTACTTCTTCAGGTTTATAATCGCCGCCCTTAACCAAAATATCGGGGCGGATTTTTTTCACAAGTTCCGTTGGCGTGTCTTCGTCAAACAGCACTACCGCATCAACGCAGGTCAAAGCCGAAAGCACACGCGCACGGTCAAGCTCGTGATTAAGCGGGCGCGTTGCTCCTTTCAAGCGTTTTACGGAAGCATCCGTGTTAAGCCCGACAATTAAATGCCTGCCGAGTCGTGCCGCCTGCTCCAGATACGAAACATGCCCGACATGCAGAATATCAAAGCAGCCGTTGGTGAAAACAATTTTTTCGCCGCAGGCACGCCAGGTATTTGCCAACGATTCGATTTCCTGCCAGCTGAGCGTACGGTAACCGTAGCCGTCCTTACGCTGCTCGGCAAGCAAATCCTTTAAAAGTTCATCGCGGTGTACGGGGTAAGTGCCAACTTTGCCAACAACAATGCCCGCCGCACGGTTTGCCATGTAAACGGCATCTTCCAGTTCCAGCCCGCCTGCCGCACCGGCCAGCAGGGTTGCCGCAACCGTGTCGCCTGCGCCGGAAACATCAAACACATCAAGCGCCGTTGCCGGAGCGTTAATAATAAGCCCGTCCCGTCCTGCCAGCGTCATGCCTTTTTCGCTGCGGGTTACAACTACATTTTTTATATCATACTGCGCCGCAGCTGCACGCGCCAGGCGCAAAACAGGTTCATCCTCGTTAGGCACGGTTTCATGTGCTGCTTCGCACATTTCCTTTAAATTAGGCGTAATAAAATCGCAACCGCTGTATTTCGTCCAGTCCGCGCCCTTGGGGTCAACCAGCACGGGTACTTTATGCTCCCCTGCCGTTTTAATTACCCACTGCAGAAAGTTATGCGAGCATACTCCTTTGGCATAATCCGAAACGGCAATGCCGTCCAACCCGCTGTCAATGAGGTTTAACAGCCACTCTGAAAGGCGCTCCGTTTCATCTTCAAACAGGTCGCCTACTTCTTCAAAATCAAGGCGCAGCATTTGCTGTTTGGCGCCCAATATGCGCATTTTGGTAATGGTAGAGCGCTTGTCCGATTTTATCAGCCCGCTGTAATCAATGCCGGCTTCTGCCATCATGCCTTCCAGCAGGCGGCGGTTTTCATCATCGCCGGTAACGCCGCCAACATAAACCTTACATTCCAGATGCGCCAGGTTGGCAGCAACGTTCGCCGCACCACCCAGCACGGAAGTAATGCGCGTTACCTTATTTACAGGCACCGGCGCTTCCGGCGAAATGCGTTTTACGTCGCCGTAAAAATAACGGTCCAGCATTACATCGCCGATAACGGCAATTTTTAATTGTTGTATTTTTTCTGCTAAAAATTTTGTGCAGCTGAGTTGTGACAATTTATTCACCATCCACCAGTTCGCAGATTATATGGCCGATTAAAATGTGCATTTCCTGCGCTCGCGCCGTTACCGGGCAGGGAATGGCGATGCAGATATCACATTCGTCCTGCATTTTGCCGCCGCCCTGCGCCGTCATGCCAATGCACTGCATGCCTCTGGCCTTGGCTTCGGCAATAGCCGCCAGCACGTTTTTGCTGTTGCCGCTGGTAGAAATGCCAACCAGCACGTCGCCGCTTTGCCCGAGAGCTTCCACCTGACGTGAAAACACGCGGG
>UMLB01041974.1_pt1 | contig 97890 bp, 94 predicted proteins | sample 1966481 | NCBI WGS metagenome assembly UMLB01 (sample SAMEA4836192, study PRJEB28245) | human gut metagenome | biome: gut microbiome; material: fecal sample | place: Denmark | collected 2008 | reverse complement strand
TTGAGATTATGGAGGATATCCAGAAAAGAGACGGATGCGAGGTACTTCTCTCGGGCGAAGAAACATCCTATCTTGTACCGAAATCACGGGAGTATCTGGATCATATTAAGAATTTTGTAGGAAATAATGTGACTCTGGTGAAAGATTTTTCAGAAGTGGAAGAAGAATTTTTAAAGATCTCCGTATATGAGAAACGTGGGATCGAGTATTCCTCGAATTATTTCCATGATAAATGGGGCGGCTCTGTAAAAGATACCGTGTCCGGTGCCTGCTGGATGGATTTTGTTGCTCTGGGAGTGGATAAGGGAAGTGCTTTGCAAAAAATACAGAATGAATTAAACACGACAAAGGACGATACCATGTGTTTTGGTGACAGCTATAATGATTTGGATATGTTCAAAAATTCGCAGTACAGTTATGCGATGACGAGTGCAAATTCTGAGATACGTGCAAAGGCAAAATATGTCACAACTACGGTAGAAAGTATCTTATATGATGTATATCAGGTATTAAGCAGATAAGGAATGGTGCAGATAATGGAATATGATGAAATAGTACTGGAAACTTTTTTAAAGAATCAGGGAAAATTATTTGATGAAAATGTTGCAGAGACCCTGGAAGAAGCAAAGGAATTTCTGGAGGACTGTATGGCACTTGTTTTCCCGAATATAAAGGAAGTGCGTAAATATTGGGAAGAAGAAGGCATGGATGTTGAGGAACTTTCAGATGAGGAACTGAAGGAAGAACTGGAAGTGTTTGAGATTCTGGACGGAAGATATCTTGTCGTGGAAGCGTAAGAATAAAAGAAACGGAGGCAATATGAAGAGGAAACAGGTAATGATACTGTTTATGACCGCACTTTTGCTTACGGGATGCGGAAAGGACATTAAACTGACTACGGGTCTGGCTAAGAATGAGATATTTAAGATACAGGGAGAAACTGAGGAACTTGCAGAGGTGACACTGGTTTTGGTAAATGAAAAGAACAGCTATGAAAATTCGCTCGGACAGGATATATGGAACCGCACGTTTGATGGAATCAGCCTGGAAAATGAGATAAAGGAAAAAGTGAAAAAACAGCTGATAGAATTATTTGTCATTCACCAGATGGCAAAAAAAGATGGTATGACATTGTCCGATGGGGACAAAGAACAGATCGGACAGGCAGCAGATACTTATTTTTCGGAAATTCCGGACGAAGAACGGCAAAAACTGGGAATTACCAGGGATATCGTATATCATTTTTATGAAAAACTGTACCTTACCGATTTGTACTATGAGAAGAAGACAAAAGATGAGGGAAAGGAGATAAGCGATGAAGATGCCAGAGTAATAAAGGTAATGTATATCTATTTTAAAACGGGTGAAAAAGATATTTATGGAAATGTCAGTCCATATGAGGAATCCAAGGTCGCTGCGATTAAGGACAAGGCACTTGATATTCTGGATAAAGTAAACCAGGGAGGTGATTTCCAGTCACTTGCAGCGGAATATTCTGATTCTTCCCAATATCAGAGTGTGTTTGGAAGGGGAACGATGCAGGAGAGCTTTGAAGAAGCGGCATTTTCGCTTACCAGTGGTCAGAGTTCCGGACTGGTGGAAGCTGAGGATGGTTACTATATTATAAAATGTGTAAATGATTATCTGGAAAAGGAAACAGAAGAAAATAAAGAATCCATGAGAAAAAAGCATAAGGCGGAAGCCTTTCTGGAAATTTACCGTCCGTTTCTGGAGAACCAGGATGTTGAATTCAACAATAAAGTATGGGATAAGATTTCGATGGAGGAATATCAGGATTGCAGCACAGATAGTTTATATGAGGTATATTATGCCTGTAAAATATGAAAAAATGTAAAGGAACAGTAGATATAATGAAAAAAGTGGATATTATAGTTCCCTGTTATAATGAGGAAGAGATGATCGACCTGTTTTACCAGGAAACATCAAAAATCACATCCGGGATAGACGGATATGAATTCCGGTTTATTTTTGTGGATGATGGCAGCCGCGATAAAACATATGAAAAGTTGTTTGCATTGGCAGAAGAACATACGGATGTAAAGTTTTTATCGTTTTCAAAAAATTTCGGAAAAGAGGCTGCCATGTATGCTGGTCTTGTGTATACGGAAGGGGATTATGTCATTATTATGGATGCGGATCTGCAGCATCCGCCGGCATTGATTCCGGAAATGTTAAAACAGGTGGAACAGGGATATGACTGCTGTGCAGCGAGAAGAACATCAAGAACCGGGGAGTCAAAGATCCGGAGTATGTTTTCACGGATGTTTTACCGGCTGAGCAATCGTTTTACGGACGTTGATCTGGTCCAGGGGGCGGTGGATTTTCGTGTGATGAGCCGTCAGATGGTGGATTCCGTACTGGAATTATCAGAGAGACAGAGATTTTCAAAGGGAATATTTGCATGGGTAGGATTTAAGACAAAATGGATTCCTTATGAGAATGTGGAGCGTATCATCGGAACTTCAAAATGGAGCTTCTGGGGATTGTTTAAATATGCCGTCGATGGAATTACGGCTTTTTCTGTAACACCGTTAAGAACGGTTACATTTCTTGGCAGCATTATTTCCGGAATTTCATTTATTTATATTGTGGTCACATTGATTCAGACCCTTCTGTTTGGAATCGATGTGCCGGGATATGTCACGACATTGAGTGCGGTATTATTCCTCGGGGGAATTATCGAGCTGTCGGTAGGAATTCTGGGAGAATACGTGGCACATATTTATATTGAGATTAAGCACCGGCCGATTTTTATCTTAAAAAATACAAACATAGATCTTACGGCTGCTTTGGCGGAGAAAAAGAAAGATGAATAAGATAAAAGAGATTTTCGGTAAAAGCAGGGAAACGATCATGTATCTGATATTCGGCATATTAACTACACTGGTCGATTACATTGCGGCCATGTGCTGCTTTGGCCTGCTGGATCTGGGAGAACTCACGTCGAATAATATTGCATGGGTGGTTTCGGTGCTTTTTGCATTTATTACGAATAAATTATTTGTATTTGATTCAAAATCGTTTGAGTGGCGGGTGCTGCTGAAAGAACTGGTATCATTCGTATCTGCAAGGGTAATTACATTACTGATGGCTGATTTTATCATATGGTCGGCTGCAATGCTCGGAATTGGATTTTTGTTTGCAAAAATCGTCAGTTCTGTAGTCGTAGTGGTAGTGAATTATATTTTTAGCAAGCTTATTATTTTTAAAAAAATAAATCAGGAGGAAGTATAAACAATGAGCAGCACAAAGAAAGCATCATGGCCGAAAAGAAATTTCGTATATCTGCTGGGATTTCTGGTGCCTTTTCTTATTTTGGGAATGATTTTTGCGAAAAATCAGATTGTACCGTTTGGTGATAATATTTATCTCAGAAGTGATATGTATCACCAGTATGCCCCATTTTATAAGGAACTGTATGAAAAACTGGTAAATGGAGGAAGTCTTACCTTTTCCTGGGAAATTGGAATGGGAGTTAATTTCTCTGCAATTTATTCTTATTATCTTGCAAGTCCGGTAAATCTTCTGTTAGGCTTTGTTCCGGAAGGCTCGATCTTAATTGTAATGGATCTTCTGATTCTTACAAAGACAGCACTGGCAGGATTTGCATGTACATATTATTTATCAAAACATTTTAATACAAAGAGCTTATCCACTGCAGCATTTGCAATATTCTATGCACTGTCATCTTATATGGCAGCATTTTCATGGAATCTGATGTGGCTGGACTGCATGGTTATGCTCCCGTTTATTGTACTGGGAATTGAAACCCTTGTAAAAGAAAAAAAGTATAAGATGTATACCATCGCTCTTGGCATTGCGATTTTTTCAAATTATTATATTGCAATTATGATTTGTATTTTTGCAGTCTTGTATTTTTTGGTTATGCTGATTGTAAATGCCACAGAGGAAAAACATTATTATATGGATCGGATTATCCGCTTTGCAATCTTTTCGTTGATTGCAGGCGGAATCGGAGCAGTAATGATTCTCCCGGAACTCTGCGCCCTAGGTTATACAGCATCCGGCGAATTCAGTTTCCCGGAAACATGGATCAATTATTTTTCCATTCTTGATATGCTGAAGCGATCCCTGATTGAGACTCCGGTTGCTATTTTTGAAGCACATGATCCGAATGTTTACTGTACGGTTGCTGTATTTTTGTTGTTCCCAATGTATTGTCTGTGTGACAATGTCAATAAGAAAGAAAAGATGGGAAAAATAGCATTGATAGCAATTCTTCTTATCAGTTTTAATACAAATATTCCGAATTACATCTGGCATGGTTTTCATTTTCCGAATAGTCTGCCGGCAAGAGAATCTTTTATTTATATTTTTCTCATGATAACAATGATTTATGAGGCATATATCAATACAAAGGCATTCAGCAAAAAACAGCTTTGGGGATGCTTTGCAGGCGGCTGCGGAGTGGTGCTTCTGTTAGAAGAACTTTATCAGGATGATTTAAGCTTTAATAATGTCTATGTGACATTGGTTCTGATTCTGTTCTATATGGTTCTGATTATCATGGATTATAATAAAATACTGTATAAACAGATTAGTGCATATCTTCTGATTGTTATCTGTGCGGCGGAAGCATTCATCAATTCGAGTGAGGAAAGTTCTTACAAACCAACCACATATTCTGCATATCTGGAAGATAACCAGGCGATTGAGGAAATGGTTGAAAAAGTGGAGAGCGAAGATACCGGATTCTTCCGTATTGAAAAATTAAACCGGAAGACAAAGAATGATGCGGCATGGAACGGCTATAAGGGAGTATCTATTTTCTCATCCATGGCAAATGCGGGATTTACGAAATATCTTGGAGCACTCGGATTTGAACAGTCAACAAATGCATATTCTTATTATGGATTTACTCCGTTTACCTCGGCACTGCTGGACGTAAAATATGTAATTTCTGATAAGATGCTTGAGGATATGGAGAGATATACCCTGGCGGACTATAAAGAAGATCAGAATAAATACTTATATCGGGTAAATTATTGTCTTCCACTGGGATTTATGCTGCCGGAAGGATTTGAAGATAATTTATCGCTGGATGGAAACAATCCATTCTCCATACAGAACCAGTTTGCAGAACTTGCGACCGGTATTACGGATATGTTTACCTATTTGTCTGCATCTACTTCTGGAAAAACCGTTACGATTGATGTGGATGAAGAATCGGATGTTTATGTTTATGTTACAACTTATGTAGACAGCATCAGTTACAGTGCATATAATGATGAGAATGGATTTGTCGGTTCTGACAGCTTCAGCGGACTGGAGCACCGTCAGATAGTACATCTGGGTAAAATGCCGGCAGGAACAAGTATTACAGTCAATACGTCGGACAATGATGCTTCTACCCTGCAGCTCTATGCGTATAATTTTCATCAGGACAGATTTGAGGAAATCTATCAGAAACTGGAAGCACAGTCACTCGATGTTGAAAAATATGACGATAATTCCGTGACCGCAGATATCGATGCAGAACAGGATGGATTATTGTATACATCCATTATCTATGATAAGGGCTGGCATGTGTATATCGATGGAAAAGAAACCGAATATACATCCATTGGCGATGCACTGATGGCTGTTCCGGTAACTGCCGGAAAGCATACAATAGAAATGCAATACTATCCGGAAGGAAAGAAATCCGGCCGTATTCTGACCATAGCAAGTATCCTGATTCTTGCAGGCATTATCCTGTTTGAGAAAAAGAAGAAGGGAAAAGCAGGAGAAGAGGAGAACGAAAATGCGGAGGAAGTTCTGACAGAAAAATATGAACTGACAGAAGGAAATTCAGAAGAAAGGGGAGAAATAAATCCGGAAGCAGAAACAGTTCCGGAAACCGGGGAAGAAGAAAATGCAGCGGAATCTGCGATGGAAAGTCCGGAAGAGAATCCGGAAGATGAAATCGTAGATGAAATAGCCAGAGCGGTTGTAAAAGAAAATCTGGAAAAGTAAATTAATTCCTTCCATATCCTTGACTATTTGGTTCAGGTATGATATTATACTTGAGCAATAATTGCGGATATGGCGGAACTGGCAGACGCGCCAGACTTAGGATCTGGTGGGCAACCGTGCAGGTTCGATTCCTGTTATCCGCATGAGAGTCTCTGGTTAATCCAGGGACTTTTATGTTTGTCACAGAAAAATTAAAAGCAAGATATGAATTTTTAAATCAGTTTTCGAGGGAAATGAATTATGAACATTATTAATACAAGTGAGCTGTCTTCCAACCAGTTTTATGATGCGAAGACCTTGATTGAACTTTGCCGTCTGACGGATAATACAAAGGGAATTTGTTTTTTGGAAAATAATGTCAATGCCATTGAAAATTTTCCGGCATTTTTTCTGATGTATCAGGGAAATACACTGGTCAGTTTTTTGAGTGTATTTGTTCCAAATGAGGAAGAATGTGAAATATATGCAAATACATTGCCAAGATACCGGCAGGAGGGATATTTCAGAAAATTATATGAAATGGCACAGGAACAGATTAAGAATTATGGCATAAGTAAGATTTATTTTGTCAATGAGCCAAATTGCCTGGCTGGAAGTGAGGCACTGGGCAGACTGGGAGCAAAGCTGGAAACGTCGGAATATCTCATGTCCTACAATATGAGGATTGAGCCAAAAGTACAGAACATACTGGATATGGAGATTTCGGAAACAGAGGACGGAGAATGGATCGAAACATTCCGTGACGGAGAGAAAATCGGAAGTGTGCATGTGGCCATCGATCATAATGTAGCAACGATTTATAATCTGGAAATAGAGAGCCGTTACCGGGGAAGAAGATTTGGCGTGGAAACATTGAATCTTACGGTAAAGCATTTAAGGGAAATTAACTGCTGTAAAATTATTCTTCATGTAAGCGGATCGAACCGGATTGCATACAGAATGTATTCCCATCATGGATTTGTGCATGTCGAGCAGGTGGATTACTGGTTAAAGAGAGTATAAAAAAAATAAGCCGTGTTACGGCTTATTTTTATGTAGAAATGAATTTAATCTGTAGCAAGATTCTTGAATTTGGAAGTAAGGGCAGTGTCCTGGGCTGACCAGTAACGGAAGTAAATTTTTCCAAGAATCTGATCTTTGCTTACATAGACCTCGCTTTCCGAACAACGGCCGGTCAGATACAGCTCATCGTACCAGTATCTTGCATCCTGTGAATTATTACGGTTGTCACCAAAAACAAGATATCTTCCTTCCGGTACATTAAAGGTGTAACCATCATTTTTCCAGGTCCATTCTCCGTTAATATAATCTTCATCCAGGGTTTCGACGAATTCTTCGCCTTTATAAATGGAAACTTCGCCATTAGAAACAACAACGGTTTCACCCGGAAGACCGATGATACGTTTTACATAATCGGTATTTTCTTCAAACTGGCATTTGAAAACGATGATATCGCCACGTTCCGGTTCGTGGAAAAGATAGGTCAGTCTGGAACCTAAAATCCTGTCACCCGGTAAGATGGTGCGTTCCATGGAACCCGTAGGTACGGTTGCATTGATAATGATAAATTCTACAATAATTGCGGCAATGACGGCTGCTGCAATAATCATCTTAATCCAGCTGATAATTTCGGCTTTTAAATCAAATGGCTCTTTTTCCTTTGCCGGTTTTCGTTCGTTATTGTCAAAATCTTTGACTGTAATTTTGTCATCAATGTCATAATCAATAATCTCGACATTATCATCAAAAGATTTTTCCTGCTGTTCCGGGGCTGCGGAATTTTCTTTCGGTGTATCATTTACATTGGAATCTAATTTTTCTTCACTCATACTGATATTCCCTTTTCTTTACATTTTTTGGATATCCATAAAGACAATCCCAGCGATTATTATATCATACAATAAAAGATAATTAAAGAAGAAAAAGATAAAAAATATGGAAAATTTATATGTTTTGTGGTAGGATGTAAAAGTAAATCAGGAAGGAGAGGAAAATGCGAGGAAAGACAATTAAAATTACACTGGTTATTGTGATTTGTATCATAGCAGTGATTACTGCAGCTGTACTTGTTCCGAAAGCAACAAAAGAAGAACAGCGGACGGCAGAAAACATGGCACAGGAAGAAACAACGGCACAGGCGGAAACAACGGCACAGGAAGAAACGAAGCTGGAGACAGAACCGGAAGAAGTGACGAAACTGACAGATCCCAAGACAGAAGAAGTGACGGAACCGGAAACGCAGATGCAGACAGCTGCGGAAACACGGGCGGACTCAGAAACAACGGAAGAAGTGACCGTGCCGGAAATAAAGAAGCAGAATGGAAGCAGTGTGGTCAGTCTGTCCTTTGTCGGGGATATATATCTGAGTCCCATGATGGAACAGAACTACCGGCAGAGTGGAATATCCGGGGTGATTTCGCCGAAAATCCAGTCGATTTTCCAGAGTGTTGATATTGCCGTGGGCGATCATGAATATGTATGCGGTGATCTGGATGAAAACCAGAAGGTGGATTACCAGCAGTATACCTTTCTGTGTCCGACGGCACGGGAAGAGATGATTTTAAAAGATTTTTCATTTGAGGTTATGACACTGGCCAATAACCACATGATGGACTATGGCTGGGAAGGACTGCGTTCTACCATGGCGGAAGTAAAACGTCAGGGAATTGCGGTTATCGGTGGCGGAAACAATCTGGACGAGGCATTGAAGCCGTATACGGCACAGGTAAATGGAAAGAAGATCGCGATTCTGTCGGCAACAAGGGTAGTGCCGCAGCTGGACTGGTATGCTGGTGATACACCGGGACTTATGACAACCTATGAGCAGACCGATCGCTATGAACTGTTAAAACAGGAGATTACAAGATTAAAGACACAGGAAAATTATGATATCGTGATCATGTATGTCCACTGGGGAAATGACAGTGACAAAACCATTCTGAACAGCCAGAGGACACTCGGACATGGTTATATTGATGCCGGTGCGGACATGGTAATTGGAAATCATACCCATGTATTGCAGGGAATGGAATTTTATCAGGGAAAAATGATTGTATACGGACTGAGTAATTTCCTGTTTGGAAGTTATCACAGTGATACCATGGTACTGACACTGGAGATAGACCGTGAAAATGCAATTACGGCAAAAGTTCTGCCATGCACAAGCGAAGGATTCTACACACAGGAATTATCCGGGGAAGCAGCGGAAAAGATCTGGAATTACATAGAGAGTATGTCAGATAATGTTACCTTCGACGGGGAAGGAACAATATTACAGAAGAATAATTAGCAGAAAAGAGGAAAAAATCATGGATAGTTTTATCTTCAGCCTGAATGCAACCATCCCCATATTTATTGTAATTGTCATCGGATATGTGCTAAAACAGATCGGCATGTTAAATGACGAATTTTTGAGCATTACGAATAAATTTAATTTCAGGGTAACATTGCCGGCACTTTTGTTTTTGGATCTGGCAAAAACCGACTTTGCCCATTCCTTTAATGGGAAATATGTACTGTTCTGCTTTTTTGCAACACTTTGCAGTATTGTCCTGATTTGGGGACTGGCGAAAGTGTTTCTGAAAGATAAGAGTCTTATCGGGGAATTTGTACAGGCTTCCTACCGGAGCAGTGCGGCAGTGCTTGGCATTGCATTCGTCGTAAATATTTGTGGGGATTCCGGCATGGCTCCGCTTATGATCGTGGGGGCTGTTCCATTATACAATATTTTTGCGGTACTGATTCTTACATTTGAAGGAAATCATCAGAAAGAGGGAAAGGGAAAACTGAAAAAAGCATTGATCGGTATTCTGACGAATCCGATTCTGGATGCCATAGCACTGGGCTTTCTATATTCCATCTTAAAACTTCCGATGCCTCAGATTCTGAATTCTTCTCTTGATAATCTCGGACGGATGGCAACTCCTCTGGCACTGATCTGTATCGGCGGAGGATTTGAGGGAAGAAAAGCCATCAAGATGATAAAAGAAACACTGGCGGCATCCATAATTAAACTGGTCATCCAGCCGTTACTGTTTCTGCCGGTTGCCGTCTGGCTTGGTTTTCGCGGGGATCTGCTTGTTGCAACCATTATCATGACAGGTTCGCCGACAACACCGAGCAGTTATATTATGGCGAAGAACATGGGGCATGAAGGTGTGCTGACATCAAGCTGCGTGGTTCTGACAACTATGCTGTCGGCAATAACCATTACCGCACAGGTATTTATCGTTAAATATTTTGGACTGATATAGAGAAGAAAAGGAGATCAAAATGAGTGAAGTGAAGAAGAGAAGTGAAATGGATCCAGCATATATGTGGGCGATGACGGATCTGTATCCGGACGATGAAGCATGGGAGAAGGAGCTTGGTGTGCTTGAGGGCAGAATACCGGAGTACAGGGATTATGAAGGAAAACTGGGTGAGAGTGCGGAAAAATTAGGGTCGTTTTTTAAATTCAGCGATGAAATCGGAAAGATGAGTGCAAGGGTCTATGTGTATGCAAACCAGATGCTTCATCAGGATATGGCGGAGGCAAAATATCAGGATTATGCGGCGAAAGCCCAGAGCATATGCGTTAAGATATCGGCAGCCCAGGCATTTTTTGTGCCGGAGCTGTTAGAGATACCGGAGGAGAAGCTGGATTCTTTTATTAAAGAAGATAAAGACTTGCAATTATACGAGAGATGTATCCGGAAGTTACTTGAGAAAAAAGAACATAGTCTGTCTGACAAAGAAGAAAAGATTCTAGCACAGACGGGAGAAATGGCAACTGCAGCAAGCGATATTTACCAGATGTTCCTGAATGCGGATGCTTCTTTTGGAACGATCCAGAATGAAGAGGGGGAAGAGGCCGAGGTAACAAATGGCAATTATATTTCCTTTATGCAGAGTCAGAACCGGGAAGTAAGAAAGGCTGCGTTTCATGCCGTATACCATACACTGGAAGCATATAAAAACACACTTGGGGCAATGTTCCAGGCGAATGTAAAACAGGAAAAATTCTATGCACAGGTAAGAAATTACCCATCTTCCATGGAGATGCAGTTAATGGAAAATTCCATTCCGGTATCTGTCTATGAGAATCTGATTGCAGCTGTTCATGAAGCCCTGCCGGCAATGTATAAATATGTGGGACTGCGGAAAAAAGTGCTGGGTGTGGAAGAACTGCATATGTATGATGTCTATGCACCGATGACAAAAGATGTGGACAAGAAGATTCCGTATGAACAGGCAAAAGAAATGGTGCTGGAAGGACTTGCACCGATGGGATCGGACTATATATCCCGTCTGAAAGAGGGATTTGAAAACCGATGGATTGATGTTTACGAAAATAAAGGAAAAAGAAGCGGTGCGTATTCCTGGGGTGCATATGGAACACATCCATATGTATTGTTGAATTATCAGGATACTTTTAATGATGTGTTTACCCTTGCGCATGAAATGGGACATTCCCTTCACACTTATTACTCCGAAAAAACGCAGCCGTATATCTATTCCGGCTACAGTATTTTTGTGGCAGAAGTGGCATCAACCTGCAATGAATCACTTCTGATCCGCCATTTATTAAAGAACTGTACGGATAAGCAGGAAAAAATATACTTATTAAATTATTTTATTGACCAGTTTAAGGGAACCATGTTCCGCCAGACCATGTTTGCAGAATTTGAAAAAATCATGCATGAAATGTGCGGACGCGGAGAAACATTAAATGCGGAAAGCATCAGCAGAGTATATTTTGAATTAAACCGGAAATACTTCGGGGAAGAGATGGTATCGGATCCGGAGATTGCTATGGAATGGGCAAGAATTCCGCATTTCTATACGCCGTTTTATGTATATCAGTATGCGACCGGATTTGCGGCAGCCATTGCACTGTCAGGCAGAATTCTGGAACTGGGCGAAGAAGGAGTAAAAGATTATATGAAATTTTTAACCGGAGGTTCATCAAAGGATCCGATCGATCTGCTCCGTATGGCAGGAGTCGATATGAGGGAAAAAGAACCGGTGAAACAGGCTTTATCCATGTTTGAAGAACTGGTGGATGAATTAGAAAAATTACTATAAGGGGCAGGAGTCGATATGGGCTTAACATCATTTGAATTTGGAATATTTATACTTTTCGGGGTTGTTCTTTATTACACGGTTTTCCGTGGACAGCAGTGGAAGCTGCTGCTGGTGCTGAGTTATCTGTACTATGCGGCGGCAGATGTGAAAAATGTTATATTTTTACTGGCAGTAACCATAATTACCTATACGGCAGGATGTATTCTTGACCGGGATATGGAGAAAAAGAAAAGGAAAAGAATTGTTGCGGCAGCACTTTTTCTTGATTTTCTGATTCTTGGAGTGCTGAAATATACAGATTTTCTGATTGATAATATCAACCGGATTTTTCATGGAAATATCAGTATGCTGGAACTTGTGCTTCCGCTCGGACTGTCCTTTTTTACGTTCCAGTCGGCAGGTTATCTGCTGGATGTATACTGGAAAAAGACAAAGGCGGAGAAAAATTTCTTCCGGTATGCATTATTCGTGGCATGGTTTCCGCAGATTATGCAGGGACCAATCGGAAGATTTGAGCGGCTGGCACATCAGTTTGAAGGGACGCACAGATTTCAGATGGAAAATATCGAACGCGGACTGCAGCTGATTTTATATGGTCTGTTCAAAAAGATGATACTGGCGGATAATGCGGCAATGTTCGTAGAGCATATCTTTCATCAGTATGAAACCTTTGACGGTTTGGTGCTGGCGGGAGTACTGGCATATTCCATCCAGTTATATGGGGATTTCTCTGGTGGGATAGATGTGGTAAGAGGAGTTTCTTATCTGTTTGGAATCGTTCTGGATGAAAATTTCAGACAGCCGTATTTTGCCGTATCCATTACCGATTTCTGGCACAGATGGCATATTACACTGGGTACCTGGATGAAGGATTATGTGTTTTATCCCATTTCCCTGTCCGGATGGATGGGAAAATTATCCAAAAAGACAAAAAAGATATTTGGAAGAAAGAAAGGACGGACGATTCCCATCTGTATTGCCAATATCCTTGTCTTTTTGCTGGTTGGTGTCTGGCATGGTGCCGCCTGGAAATACATTGCATATGGACTGTACAATGGTATCATTATAGGAGTCAGTGGTCTGCTGACGGAAAGTTACAGGAACTGGAAGGAAAAGCTGCATATTGCACCGGAGAGCAGAGGCTTTCATCTGTTCCAGATTATCAGAACGTTTATTCTGGTTAATATCAGCTGGCTGTTTGATATGGCGGATACGGTGGGACAGGCACTTAGAATGCTTGTCAATTTGGTTACAAAATTTGACTGGAGTCCGCTGTTTGACGGAAGTATCTATGCAGATGTGCCTGGTTATATTACATACCGTTATGTCCAGTTTCTGGCTATTTTTATCGGAAGTGTCGTCGTATTTTTCATAAGTCTGCAAAAAGAAAAAGGGAAAGATGTTGCAGCCTGGCTGATGTCTGTGCCGTTCTGGAAGAGGGCGGCATTATATCTGGGTGTATTATTTATGACCGCTATGCTTGGAATGCCGGTCAATGCAACAGGAGGATTTATTTATGCGCAATTTTAGGAAAATTATAATCAGAGTGGCAGTGGTAGTGCTTATTTTTGCCATAATAAATCAGGGACTGAACTTTATTTTCGTTCCATACAGTTATGTTGCAGTGGATTATCATAATCTGAAGCAGAAAGAATATGATATACTTTATGTGGGGACTTCACACGGAAAATGCGGTATCGATCCGGCAGAGGCAGAAGCGGTATCGGGAAAGTCCGGTGTAAATCTCTGCCTGGGCGGGGAATATCCGGCATACACTTACTATATGGTAAAACAGGCCTGCAGCATACATATTCCGGAACAGATTGTATATGAAATAGATGGTGGCTATTGGACAACGGATGAATACATTGGTACGGACAGCTGCAGTATCTTTGGCGAAATGGATTTTTCTGCCGTAAAGGCAGAATTCTTTCTGAAGCATTTCTTCAGTCAGGACTTCCGTGTAACCTTGTTTCCGTGGTATAACTACCGTAAGGAATACCGGATGATTAAGAAAAATATCAGCAATAAGCTGTCCGGAGCGGATAAGAGCTATGACACTTCCGTATTTCAGGATGCTTCCCAGGAATACAGGGAGGATGGTTTTATCTATCGCTATCCGGTTGCCGATGAGGAAAAAGGCTTTACGAATTTTGTGGAATGGAACAGCGGCGAGGTAAGGGAGGAACACCTGGTATATTTTGAGAAACTCGTAAAATTCTGTAAAGAAAAGGACATTGAGCTTACTTTGCTGATTACACCGGTTCCGCAGGAAACGTATGAAGCATATCAGGCATCTTACGATCAGGAACATGCGTATATTGCAGCTCTGGCAGAGAAAGAGGGACTGGAATTTCTCGACTTTAACAAAGAGGATACCGGGGACTTTTCAAAGGCACTGGAATCCTATGTGGATCGCGAAGGACATATGACGGGAGAGGCTGCCGGGGTATTCAGCAGGGAACTTGGAAAAAAATTGAAAGAAAATTAAAAAAAGTAGTTGACAGACGGAATGAAATCGTGTATACTATACAAGTACTCAACGAGAGAAAATGCTGAGTGCAGAATATGCGCGAGTGGCTCAGTTGGTGGAGCACGACCTTGCCAAGGTCGGGGCCGCGGGTTCGAGTCCCGTCTCGCGCTCTTTTTATGGAAGAAAGCCTTTGGTTCAGGCTTTCTTTTTTGTTTGCAAAAAATTATATTTTATAGAAATTACACTTAAAATTTGCTGTATTTTTTGCTGTATTATGATATAATTACAGAATACAACACAAAGGAGAGTGAAGAGATGAATAATTTAAAAGTACGAACAAAACTTGGCCTTATGGTTTTTATTACAGCAATCGCTATGATAATCAGCGGCTTTATTGCATTGAACAGCATGAACCAGGTCAAAAAAGATGCATTGACAGAGATGGACGCACAGATTCGCAGTGATTATGATGACCAGATAAAACAGCAGGTCGAATCGGTAATATCTCTGACACAGGAAATTTATGATCAGTGTAAGGCAGGAGCTTATACACTGGAGGAAGCAAAGAAACTGGCAGCGGATGAGATCCGGGAACTCAGATACGGAGAAGCAGGTTATTTCTGGGTGGATCAGTATGACGGAACGAATGTGGTACTGCTGGGAAACAGTACGGAAGGTACAAATCGTCTGAATGCAAAGGATGGAGAAGGTTCTTTGTTTATCCAGGCGATTATCAAGGCCGGTAAGCAGTCGGACGGCGGATTTACTGATTATGTTTATCCAAAGAAAGGAGAAACAGAAGATTCTCCAAAGCGTGCTTACAGCAAGGCGTTTGCCCCGTTTGAATGGGTGATTGGTACGGGAAATTATACGGATTATATCGATGATGCCATCAATACCATGAATGAGGAATTTTCCGCAAGTGTAAACCAGAAGATGGGAGCATATATTTCTGCGATTGTGGCCGGTCTGGTGCTTATGATTCTGCTTTCTGTTACAATCAGCTTCAATGTGACAAAAGCACTGCGCCGGGTAAGAAATTATACAAAGGTTCTTTCCAGCGGAGATTTTATGACGAAAATGGCAGATAAGGATTTGAAGCGCAAAGATGATTTTGGCGATCTGTCAAGGGCGATGGAGTCCATGCGGGATGAGATGCAGGGACTGATTGGAGATGTAAAAGAAGAAACCACACGCATTACGGATATGCTCAATGAGATTACCATTAATATGGATGAATTAAATAAGGATATCCGTGGAGTTTCGGAAACAACGGAAAGCCTGGCGGCGGGTACACAGGAAACAGCCGCATCTGCGGAAGAAATCGATGCAACGGCACAGGAAATAGAACATACGGCAAAGAATATTGCGGTGCGTGCACAGGATGGTGCCCAAGAGGCAGTACAGATTTACCAGAGAGCACATCAGGCGAAAGAAGCAACAAGGCAGCAGCGGGAAAAAGCAAAACAGATTAGTGCGGAAATCGGAACCAGTCTGAGAAAGGCATTAAAAGATGCAGAGGTAGTGGAAGAGATTTCAGATCTTGCCCAGGCGATTATGAATATTACCAGTCAGACAAATCTTCTGGCACTGAATGCTTCCATTGAAGCAGCAAGAGCCGGAGAGGCAGGAAAAGGATTCGCAGTAGTTGCGGATGAGATCAGAAACCTTGCAGAACAGTCAAAAGATACCGTTGCAAGCATTCAGGGTATCACGCAGGATGTAACGGAAGCTGTGAACCAGCTGGCAGGAGATTCCCATGCACTGCTTGAATTTGTGACAACCGATATTACGAAGAATTTTGATGATTTTGAAGGAATGGCAGATTCCTATAATAACGATGCAAAACAGATTGATGAACTTGTGGCAGATTTCAGTGCAGTATCTGAAGAACTTCTGGCATCCATTACCAATGTTCTGGATGCAATCAGTGAGGTAAGCAGGGCATCAAATGACGGTGCAGAAGCTACAACGGAGATTGCGGACAAGTCGGCAAATGTACTTCGAAAGGCAGATGTTGTAATTGAAGAAGCAAAGAAAGCTGATGCAGAATCCAACCAGATGAGAGATTCGGTAGAGAAATTTATCGTATCATAATATTTGTTGAGAAAAATTATCAATAAATATTTACATATATTACTTCTTGCGGTAAAATAATCAGAGTTTCATGAAGACAAATGAAGAAAGTTACGAAATAGAGGTATATATGACATTAGATAAACTGGAAGTAGGAAAAGATGCTGTCATTCAGGCAGTAAGATGTCAGGAGCCATCATTGCGCAAACATATCCTTGATATGGGGTTAACACCAGGAACTGAGGTGACTCTTGTCAAAATTGCACCAATGGGAGACCCGATTGAAGTAAGGGTTCGCGGATATGAACTGACATTGCGTAAGGACGATGCAGCTCATATTGATTTAACTGAAATCCATGATGCACACAGATGCGAAAAACAAAAGAAGCAATATCATTATATAGAACACCCGCGCATGGGGGAAGAAAAAGCTTACCGTACTAAGAAAAACGGAAGAGAGATTCCGGAAGGTGAACCATTAAAATTTGCACTTGCAGGAAATCAGAATTGTGGCAAGACTACTCTGTTTAACCAGCTGACGGGTTCAAACCAGCATGTGGGAAATTTCCCGGGTGTTACGGTTGACAGAAAGGATGGAGTAATCCGTAAACATCCGGAAGCAACTGTTACGGATTTGCCGGGAATATATTCGCTGTCTCCATATACAAGTGAGGAGATTGTTACAAGAGAATTTCTTCTGGACAGCAAGCCGGATGGTATTATTAATATTGTGGATGCAACGAATATTGAACGGAATCTGTATCTTACCATGCAGCTGATCGAACTTGGTATCCCTATGGTACTGGCATTAAATATGATGGATGAAGTGCGGGAAAATGGTGGAACAATACATATTAATACACTGGAAGCCCAGCTGGGAATTCCGGTAGTTCCGATTTCAGCTGCTAAAAATGAAGGAATTGATGAATTGATAGAACATGCAATTCATGTAGCAAGATATCATGAATGTCCTGGAAGGACGGATTTCTGCGAGCCGGATGGCGCTGATGGCGGAGCAGTTCACAGGTGTATTCATGCGATTACCCATCTGATAGAAGACCATGCAGGAAGAGTACATATACCACTTCGTTTTGCGGCAACAAAGCTTGTAGAAGAAGATGAACTGATTAGCACTTCTTTAAAACTGGATCAGAATGAACTGGATACACTGGAACATATTATTTCACAGATGGAAGAAGAAAGCGGAAAAGACAGGGAATCTGCACTCGCGGATATGAGATTTTCTTTTATTGAACGTATATGCGGAGAATCTGTGGTAAAGCCACTGGAAAGCAGGGAGCATATCCGCAGTCAGAAAATAGATCGGGTATTGACGGGAAAATATACGGCAATACCGGCATTCCTGGGGATTATGGCACTGGTGTTCTGGCTGACATTTGGTGTTATCGGAAAGATTCTGTCACAGGGAATGGATGCATTAATTGTATGGTTTACCGGAATCTGTGATAAAGGTCTTGAAAGTTATGGCATTAATCCGGTTGTTCATTCTCTGATAATTGATGGTATTTTTGCCGGAGTAGGAAGTGTATTGAGCTTTCTTCCGGTTATTGTAACACTGTTTTTCTTTTTGTCCATACTGGAAGACAGTGGATATATGGCAAGGGTTGCATTTGTCATGGATAAGCTTGTCCGGAAAATCGGATTGTCCGGACGGAGTTTCGTGCCGATGTTAATTGGATTCGGGTGTTCAGTGCCGGCGATTATGGCAACCAGGACACTGCCATCTGACCGGGACAGAAAGATGACGATACTTTTGACCCCGTTTATGAGCTGTTCGGCAAAACTGCCGATTTATTCTCTGTTTGCAGCAGCCTTTTTTCCACGGTATGCAGCAGGAGTCATGATTCTGCTTTATATAACAGGAATTCTTGTTGGAATCCTGGTAGCATTTGTTTTGAAAAATACGGTATTTCAGGGAGAGCCTGTACCATTTGTAATGGAATTACCGAATTACCGGATGCCAAGTGCAAAAAGTGTCGGGCAGCTGATTTGGGATAAGGCAAAGGATTTTGTTACAAGGGCATTTACGGTTATCTTTGTGGCAACTGTGATCATCTGGTTTTTGCAGACATTCGATACCAGACTGAATGTTGTCAGAGATTCTTCAGAGAGCCTGCTTGCATTGATTGGCAGTGCAATTGCACCTGTATTTGCACCGCTGGGCTTTGGAGACTGGAAGATGTCGACAGCATTGATTACCGGATTCACGGCGAAGGAAAGTGTGGTTAGTACACTGACGGTATTGCTTGGAGGTACTACAGCAGCATTGGACAGTGTGTTTAGTGGATTTACGGCATTTGTATTTCTGATATTTTCGCTTTTGTATACACCATGTGTAGCAGCCATTGCGGCAGTGAAACGGGAAATAGGCGGCAGAAATGCACTTATAGTGGTTGTTTTTCAATGCGGCATTGCATGGCTTGTAGCATTTCTGGTACATTTTGTGGGAACGATGCTGGGGTTTGTTTAAATCGGAGGAAAAAAAGATGAATCTGCTGAGTATTATTCTGATAATTTTAATTGGTATCTGGTTTTTAGTTTCTGTAATTATGATAATGAAGAAAGGAAACAGCTGTGGGAACTGCAATATCTGCCGAGAGCAGGATTGCTCTGCCTGCTGCGGGCAGGAGAAAAAAGCATATGGAAAAAAGAAGAAAGAAATATAAGATTATTTTAGCTTTGGGAAGCATCATCTGTTTTTTGCTCGTTCCATTTATCATGATAAAGACGGAAGTGAAAGCAGATCCATCCTTTGGCATGGTACAGTTCTTTTCGCTGATATTCTGGCCGATGGCAGGTCTGACACTCTCAGTATTTTGTGCCATGAAAGTACCGGAATGGAGAATGATACTTCTGGGAATGACGGCTGTCTGGATTCTGATTCTGAATCTGATACTTCCGCAGCTGCCATTTTTCCTGTCCTTTCTATGCATTATATTTGAAGGAGCAGGCTATGGAATGATTCATTTCTGGAGCAAAATATAGTGTTTATATAGTTTGTTTTCTGTTAAGTTTAAGATATATACGTATTGTTTTTTGAATATTTTATTAAAAATGCAAAAAAGATGAAGCGAATGCAACACATTGTATAAGTATGTTGCATTCGCTTCATTTATATTATCGGAACAAAGTACAATTACTTTAGTGCATTTTAAAAATATTTTAAAAATTTTTTATTGTCATAATTCAACAGCAACCGGACTGCAGAATGCGATTAATACAGCTATTGGTACATATAACAAAGACAGAGATACAGATGATCTGCTGAAGAATGTTACAGTTGAAGTATCAAAGGATGGCCGTCTGGTTGTAAACAGTGAGAGTGGCACAGTATCCTTTTCTGATTTTGGAAGTGGCGAAGCGGTAAAGAAACTGGGACTGGATTCAGCAGGAACAAAAACAGCTGCAAATGGCGGAATGACTCTTCAGATAGGTGCAAATGAAGGTCAGACCATGAATTTTGGTATTAAAGACATGAGTGCTGCAGCACTGGGCGTTGCCGGAAATAAGGTTGATTTAAGTACACAGGATGGTGCAAAGAAAGCAACAACAACAATTGACGATGCAATTAAGAAAGTATCTGCACAGAGAAGTGAACTGGGTGCTGTCCAGAACAGATTAGAGCATACGATTGCAAATCTTGATACAGCAGCAGAAAATACACAGACAGCAGAATCTGCAATCAGAGATACTGATATGGCTGATACTATGGTTGAGTACAGTAAGAACAATATTCTTGCACAGGCAGGACAGTCAATGCTTGCCCAGGCAAATCAGGCAACACAGGGAGTTCTTTCTTTACTTCAGTAATAGGAAAATGGCAAGTGTAACTTACCGGTAAATAGTTTATAAAAACAAAAGCAACTATAAATCGTAAAACTTATAGTTGCTTTTTCCTTTGCTGTATTTTAAGAAAATCTTTTGTATGCAAAATCTTTGAAATCGACATGACCACCGGTTGTTTTGGAAGCATAGTAGAAAATGCCGATGCGGTACCCCATAAAGTGGTCGAGGGTATAAAGCATCTTTAAGTCAATGCCTGTTTTTACAAAGTCTTTTCCGTTTTCTGAGTAGAAAAATTCAGCGATGTCACGGCTGTCCTCGTAGTCAAAGAAAACACGGAAATAAGCGGTATTGCTGTTCCATGCAAGACGCTCCTGTTCGCCGTCCTTTGTTGTCATGACGAGATATTTTTTTCCGTCCTCCATTTTAATGCCTACAGTTCCGTAATTACTCTGAAGTGCAATCAGTCCGCAGAAATCGCCATCCTTCATGCCATCCAGCTCAGCGGTAACACTTGCCTGGCAGGAAGGGCCTTCCGTTCTCTGTGTCAGTGTATTTCTCGCAAATAAGACATCATCACGCAGGCTTCCAGCAGTCAGTCTTAAATATCCCGGACGTTCGGTAAAGGACCAGAATGCATTGTCCGGATTATGGTTCCACTGCCAGTTATTTGCCAGTTTATTTTCGGTATGATGAAAGTCGTCGCTGATTACCATATCAAAGTGTGCGGATTCTTCAAACGGAACTTCCCATTCGTGAGGAACTTTTCCGTCTATGCCGAATACCGGCCAGTTATCTTCCCAGTGAACCGGGAGAATGCATGGAATTCTTCCGACGGCATCGTGATCCTGGAACAGCATGGAATACCAGTTTCCGTCGGCATCATCAAAGATAGCACCCTGGGCAACGCCTTTATTATGATAGCCCATATCATCATCCATCACGATTTTTCTCTCGTAAGGTCCTAAGAGTTCCTTGGAACGGTAGCATACTTCACGTCTGCGTTTGTTTCCATCCGTAGGCCATTCGATGAAAATAAGATAATAATAATCGCCGATTTTGTACGCATGGCAGCCTTCACAGCGCAGACTGATATGTTCCTTCGGGGTAGAGAAGAGAAGCTGGTCAATGCCCCCTTCTTTTACACCGGAAGCATCCGGTTTTAATTCCGTAATCCGGACATCGCCGCAGTTATAGAAGATAAAAAGGCGATCACCGTCAAACAGAAGAGAAGGATCGTGATAGATGCCTTCCAGCACATATCTGTCCCATTTGCCGGATTCAATATCATCCGTATAATAGATATAAGTCTGGTTCATTTCATTGCATACAAAGCAGGCATAAAAAAGCCCGTTGTGGTATCTCAGGGAAGTAGCCCACTGGCCGCGTCCGTAAACACCGTTTTTCTCTTTGTTTTCCAGACGGTACATATCATTGTCTTCTACAGAATCAAAGATATAGGACTGGATTTCCCAGTTTACCAGGTCTGTCGATTTCATGATCGGGCATCCTGGCAGTACATGCATGGTAGTGCTTACCATATAAAAATTGTTTCCATGTCTTAATACATCCACATCCGGAATATCTGTCCAGAAGATGGGATTATGTAATGTAATGCTCATAATACTTCCTTTCTTGCATATAATGGTATCATATATAATCATAACATAATGAATAATTGTGTCAATTAGAAAATGAAAAAATGTAGATGGAAAATAAACGGTGTGATATAATAATCTGAAAATCTGAATAGAAAGGAGAATTGTTATGTGGCTTGGAATTCTGATTCCGTTTGTCGGAACGACAATGGGAGCTGCATTTGTATATTTATTAAAGAAAGAAATCAGTATCTTCGTACAGAAAATATTGTCCGGTTTTGCAGCCGGGGTTATGGTGGCGGCATCGGTGTGGTCGCTTCTGATTCCGTCCATGGAGATGTCAGAAAATCTCGGAAGGCTGGCATTTATACCCGCAGCAGCCGGGTTCATGGCAGGTATTTTTTTTCTGCTTTTTCTGGATCATGTGATACCACATCTGCATGTAAGCGAGTCCAAACCGGAAGGGCTGAAGACCTCATTGAAGGAGTCTTCCATGCTGGTACTTGCGGTTACTTTGCATAACATTCCGGAAGGGATGGCAGTCGGGGCAGTATTTGCCGGAATGGCGGCAGATAATGAAACGATTACACTGATGGGTGCATTGGCACTGGCAATCGGCATCGCAATCCAGAATATCCCGGAAGGTGCGATTATTTCCATGCCGGTGTGCAGTGCCGGAAACAGTAAGAATAAGGCATTTTTGTATGGAATTCTTTCGGGAGTGGTAGAGCCTGTGGGAGCATTGCTTACTATATGGCTGGCAGAATTTATCCTGCCGTTTCTGCCCTATCTTCTTGCATTTGCAGCAGGAGCAATGATCTATGTAGTGGTGGAAGAACTGATCCCGGAGACTTCCAGGGGAGAGCACTCCAATGTCGGAACCATTAGCTTTGCCGTGGGATTTGTACTTATGATGATGCTGGATGTAGCATTAGGATGAAAGGATTTTTATGAAGAAATTAGTTGGTCTGGCAGGTATGCTTGTCCTGGCCTGCCTGTTCCAGGGCTGTGGCAGGAACACGGGCTATGTTCCGGAGAATGCAAAATATGACAAAAGTTTTACCGCCATGGATACTTATATGACCTTTGCGGCATATGGAAAGAACGCAGAGAATGGTCTGGAAGATGCCCGCAGGCGGGTGCAGGAGATTGAAAATATCTGTTCCGTTACAAGGGAAGGGAGCGAGATATATGGGGTAAATCACAGGACAGAAAATACAGTATCTTTGGGAAAAGAAAGTGCAAAGCTTCTGCGGGAGGCAATGACCATCAGCGAAAGAAGCGGCGGGGCATTCGATGTTACGATGTATCCGGTGCTGCAGCTCTGGGGATTTACAGATGGGAAATACCAGGTTCCGGGAGAAGAAGCATTGAAAGAGGCACTGGGGAAAACCGGATATCAGAAGATAAATGTGGATACGGACGGTGTGGAGCTTGAAGCTGGAATGGAAATTGATTTTGGCGGAATTGCAAAAGGATATGCCGGTGACGAAGCGGCGGTGGCATTAAAAAATGCCGGGGTAAAAAGTGCGATTTTAAGTCTGGGAGGAAATATACAGACCGTCGGGACAAAGCCGGATGGAAGTGACTGGAATGTTGCCATCAAAGATCCGGAGCATACCGATCAGTATATGGGAGTCCTTAAAGTGAGTAATCAGGCGGTCGTTACCTCCGGAGGTTATGAGCGCTATTTTGAACAGGATGGGAAAAAATACTGGCATATTCTGGATCCAAAGACCGGTTATCCGGCACAGAGTGGACTGCTCAGTGTTACGGTAACTGGCAGCAGCGGAATGGAATGTGATGCATTGTCAACGGCATTTTTTGTGATGGGGCTGGAGAAAGCCATAAATTATTATCAGAATTATGGGGGAATTGAGGCAGTCTTTCTTACGGACACAAAAGAAGTCTGGGTAACGCAAGGGCTGAAAAAATCCTTTACACTGACCGGGGATTATGAAAAAGATAGCATTCATTATATTGAAAAGAAGTCTTAAGAAAGATACAAGAGCATTCGTTGAAAAAAATTTTCAATTAACGCTCTTGTATTTTTTTTATAGATCTAGTATAGTATAACTAAAGTTAGACAAAACTAACTCACAAGAAGAATATGAATTTTGAAATGATGAAATGGTCAGAAGTAAAGATAATAGTTATAAAACAGAAAAGAAAGAGAGGAAAAGAACTATGAGTCTTACAATTATCGGCGGAAATGAATGCATGGAGAGAAAATATGAGGAGATATGCAGGGGCTACGGACATAAAGTAAAGATTTTTACAAAGGCAAGCGGTATGATTAAAAAGAAAATCGGAAGTCCGGATCTGGTGATCATGTTTACAAATACCGTATCACATAAGATGGTAAATTCTGCATCAAAGGAGGCAAAAAGAAGCGGCATACCTGTGCAGTATTTAAAGAGCAGCAGCGGCTCTGCATTGACTGCCCTGCTGGAATCTTATGATGCCTAGCCGAAAGTACTAAAAATATATGAAATCATGTAAATTAAGGTAGAAAAAAGAAGAATATTGTGATAGAATAACTGAAATCAGACAGAAATTAAGAGATCAAAAAACGAATCAGAAGAAAGGTATGATACGATGAAGGTACTAAAGGTTCTGGACAGTGGAGGTTATACACAACAAATGCCTTTGATTTACACACAGACAGTCCGGGCAGTGATAATCCGTGATGGAAAGATGGTAATGCAGAGAAGTAAGAGTGGTGAGTATAAGATTCCGGGCGGCGGCCTGGAAGGGCAGGAAGACAGGCTGGATGCATTATACAGGGAAGTAATGGAAGAAGCCGGGATGGAGATAGATCATAACTCGGTTCGTGAGATTGGTGAGATGATAGAGTTTCGGGCAGATAAGTTTGATTCTTCCAAAAAATTTGAACGGCATACATATTATTATTTCTGCGATATTACAGACCGGCGTTATCCCCTGCAGCTGACGGAGAGTGAGAAGGAACTCGGTTTTGAGTGTGTATGGGAAACTCTGGAAAATATCTATGAGGTAAATAAGGAGAAATGCAAGTCCCCCTGCAGCATCCGGGATACTTTATTTATCAAGATGATGCTGGACGGACAGATTATTCTTTCAGAAAAATAATGGATGAAACCCCGCGTATGACAGGCTGCGCGGGGCTTTTTGCACTTATCCGGGCTGTTTCGTAAAACTGCAAATAAAAAGACTTGCAAAACACATAAAAAACGGATAAACTATAGGCAGAACATTACAGGCAGGAGAATTTTTTAGATGAAAATACAGGAAGCGGTAAAAAGCAGGATATTGTTGCTTGATGGTGCGTTTGGAACTTATTTTAAAAGCATGCATTATGATTTTGAAAATGCGGATTATCCGGAGAAAGCTACGTTAGAACATGAGGACTGGATTGTCCGGATACATAAAGAATATATTACGGCAGGTGCTGATATTATAAGGACAAACACCTTTGGTATTAACCATGGGATCTGTCAGAGCCGGGAAGAGATGCGGATATTGATTGAGGCTGCGGTAGCGGCGGCGAAAAAGGCAGTCAGCGAATCAGGCCGGGAAGTGTATGTTGCGGGTTCTATCGGTCCGATAAAATATGCAAGTGAGAAAGAAGAAGAAAATGCTTATGAAGAGTATTGTTATCTGATCGATACCCTTTATGAAAATGGAATTAATATTTTTGTATTTGAGACTCTTTCTGATATTGATATGGCACAGAGACTGGCGGCATATGTACGCAATAATATTCCGGAGGCATTTATTACGGTACAGTTTGTATTTAATAAGATGGGTTATACAAAATATGGCTATAATCTCCAGAGACTTGTGGACAGACTTTCCGAGGATAATAATATAGATGTGTTCGGAATTAACTGCGGAATCGGTGCAGCACATATGTGTGAATTGCTGGAGAAAGTCAGATTCCGGAAAGAATGTAGGATCAGTGTTCTTCCGAATGCAGGATATCAGCAGGATCTTATCGGCAGGGATATGTATTTTCATAATGCGGGTTATTATATGGAATATATGAAGAAAATGCTGGAAATGGGTGTGAATATGATTGGCGGCTGCTGTGGTACGACACCGGAATATACAAAGAAGATGAGAACCTTGCTGGATGAACATCCGCAGGTGCAGGAAAAGAAGATGGCATCACAGGAAGAAAAGGAGCAGAGAATTACGGAAACAAATCCGTTTATGGAAAAATTAAACCGCGGAGAAAAAGTATATGTGGTTGAGCTGGATTCCCCATTCGGAAAGAGTGCGGATAAATTTACGGAAGGAGCGTTTCTGCTGAAGGAAAATCAGGTGGATATGGTTACGATATCGGATTCTCCGATGGCAAAGGCAAGGGCGGATGCGTTTGAGATGGCAATCTATGTGCAGAATAAGACAGGACTTACCATGATGCCGCATATTGCCTGCCGGGACAGAAATGCGATTGCCGTACATGCCGCATTCCTGGGTGCACATATCAATGATATCCGGAATCTGCTCATTATTACGGGAGATCCGGTCGGACGGGAGGACAGGAATGTTATATCACCGGTTTTTGATTTTAATTCCGTGAAAATGATGCAATATCTGAAAAATATGAATGAGGAAATTTTTCAGGATGAGCCGTTTTATTACGGCGGAGCATTGAATTATGCCGGGGCAAATGTGAATGCGATTCTGGCAAAGATGCAGCGAAAGATGGAGGCAGGATGTTCTTATTTCCTGACACAGCCGGTTTATTCAGACGAGGACATACAGAGAGTCCGGTATTTAAAAGAGATGACGGGTGCAAAAATTCTTTGCGGAATTATGCCGCTGGTCAGCCTGAAAAATGCAAAATTCATGCAGAATGAGATGCCGGGTATCCATGTGCCGGATGAAATCGTAAACCGCTATACCGCTGATATGAAGCGGGAGGAAGCAGAAAAAACAGCCGTGGATATCTGTATCGGGATTGGACAGAAGATGCAGGATTTTGCAGACGGCTACTATATCATGACACCATTCCACAGAGTTACCCTGGTCAATAAAATTATTCAGGGGCTTAGAAATACTGATGCGGAAAATGGTCAGGACTGATTGCCAAAAACAGGTGCGTATGATATGATAGAATTGTCAGATGATAATTCATAATTTGAAATGAGGTGTGTGAATGAAATTATTAATAAAATCAGGAAGAGTCCTGGATCCTTCGGACGGAGTGGACGAAGTCAGGGACTTGCTCGTTTCGGACGGAGTGATTGAAAAAAGCGGAAAAAATCTGGATGAAAAGGCGGATGAAGTTATCGATGCCTCAGGATGTTTCGTCATGCCGGGACTGATTGACCTGCATGTGCATTTAAGAGATCCGGGACTGGAATATAAAGAAGACATAGAGAGCGGTTCGAAAGCAGCAGTGCGTGGCGGATACACGACCATCTGCCCGATGCCGAATACGAGACCGGTTACGGATTGTGCAGAGGTAGTGAAGTATGTCCGTGAGAAAGCTGCAAAGGTCGGTCTGTTAAATGTGCTTCCGGTCGGAGCAGTAACAAAGGGACAGGCAGGAACAGAGGTAACAGATATTGCAGCGATGAAGCAGGCAGGCATCTGTGCCATCAGTGAGGACGGAAAGTCCGTCATGAATGCACAGGTATACCGCAAAGCCATGCGCCAGGCAGCGAAACTCGGTGTTCCGGTATTTGCACACTGTGAGGATATTACATTGGTCGAGGGTGGAACCATGAACGCAGGAAAGAAAAGTGCGGACATGGGACAGAAAGGTATCTCAAATTCCGTTGAGGATGTGATTACGGCGAGAGATATTCTTCTGGCAAAGGAGACCGGTGCCAGACTTCATCTGTGTCACTGCTCTACCGCAGACAGTGTGAGAATGGTACGGGAAGCCAAAGATGAAGGACTGAAAGTGACCGCAGAAGTATGCCCACATCACTTTACCCTGTGTGAAGAAGATATTCCGGGGAATGATGCAAATTATAAGATGAATCCGCCGGTAAGGAGCAGGGAAGATCTGGAAGCACTGCGTGCGGGACTTCATGAGGATGTGTTTGATGTGATATCTACCGATCATGCACCGCACAGCGCGGAAGAAAAAGCAGGCGGATTTGAAAAATCCCCATTTGGTATCGTGGGAAGCGAAACCGCTGTGGCACTGACCATCACAGAACTTGTGGATAAGGGCGTGATTACACCGATGCAGATGGCGGCGAAGATGAGCTGGAATCCGGCAAAGATTCTCGGTATCGACAAAGGCAGCTTAAAAGTTGGAAAAACTGCGGATATCACGATTATTGACCCGGAAGCAGAGTACACCATCGATGTGAATCAATTTGCTTCCAAAGGGAAAAATACCCCATTTCATGGATGGAAGGTAAAAGGAAAAGTAATACGCACCATTGTAGCCGGAAAGACGGTGTACAATGCAGAAGATGAAAAATAAGAGAAAGGCAGAAAATAATGATTAATAAATTAACAGAAAAGATTAAGAAACTGAATGCACCAGTTGTAGTAGGATTAGATCCGATGCTGAATTATGTACCGGAACATATCCAGAAGAAAGCATTTGACGAATTTGGAGAGACACTGGAAGGTGCGGCAGAAGCGATCTGGCAGTTTAACAAAGAAATTATCGATAAGACTTATGACCTGATTCCGGCAGTAAAACCGCAGATAGCCATGTATGAGCAGTTTGGTATTCCGGGACTTGCAGCATTTAAAAAGACCGTCGATTATGCAAAGTCAAAAGATATTGTTGTCATTGGTGATATTAAGAGAGGTGACATCGGTTCTACATCTGCAGCTTATGCCGTCGGACATGTCGGAAAAGTACAGGTGGGAAGCAAAACCTACGTTCCTTTCGATGAGGACTTTGTGACCGTAAATCCATACCTGGGAACAGATGGTGTAAAACCTTTCGTAGATGTATGCAAAGAAACCGGAAAGGGTATCTTCGTACTGGTAAAAACATCCAATCCGAGCAGTGGGGAATTCCAGGACAGACTGGTGGACGGCAGACCATTATATGAACTGGTCGGCGAGAAAGTGGCAGAATGGGGCGAAAGCCATATGGGTGATTCTTACAGCTACGTTGGTGCAGTTGTAGGTGCTACTTATCCGGAGATGGGTAAGGTATTGAGAAAAATTATGCCAAAGACTTATATTCTTGTTCCTGGATATGGTGCACAGGGTGGAAAGGCAGCAGACCTTGCCCCATACTTCAATGAAGACGGGCTGGGTGCGATTGTAAATTCTTCCAGAGGAATTATTGCTGCATATAAGCAGGAGAAGTATGCGAAGTTCGGAGCAGAGAATTTTGCAGATGCTTCCAGACAGGCAGTCGTAGACATGATTGATGATATTACAGGTGCAGTTGGACTGAAATAAGCACGGAGGAGTGGCAGGATGAAACAGAAAGAAGATGCTGTTGTAATCAGCCAGGAGTGTATTGCTCCCGGTGTTTACAGCATGTGGATAAAGACAGATAAAATCGCAGAGGAAACGGTGGCAGGACAGTTTATTTCCGTATACTGTAAGGAAGGTTCGAGAATCCTTCCACGGCCGATTAGTATCTGCGAGGTAAAAAAAGAAGAAAAATCTTTAAGAATTGTATACCGGATTGCGGGAAAAGGAACAGAGGAATTTTCCACTTATACAGAGGGTACTTCCATATCCATTCTCGGACCGCTTGGAAACGGATTTTTCAAAAGAGAAAAGAGTGCCATGCTGATTGCGGGCGGAATCGGTGTGCCGCCTATGGTAGAACTGGCAAAGGAATTGAAAAAACAGGGAGTAACAGAGATTATCTCAGTTATCGGCTACCGCGACGGCAATTTATTCCTGAAAGAAGAACTGGAAAAGTACAGTCAGGTTTATGTGGCTACGGAAGATGGCAGTGCCGGTGTCAAAGGAAATGTCATGAATGCGATTCAGGAATATGGCCTGAAAGCCGATGTCATCTATTCCTGCGGACCAAAGCCGATGCTTCGTGCAGTAAAGGAATTTGGTCTGTCACATGAGATCGAGACACAGATTTCCCTGGAAGAAAAGATGGCATGTGGAATCGGAGCCTGCCTTGCATGTGTCTGCCAGAGCAAAGAGGTGGATGACCATTCCCAGGTACATAACAAACGTGTCTGCAAGGACGGACCGGTATTTGATGCAAGGGAGGTAGAACTCTAATGAATACAAAAGTGAATCTTGCCGGAGTAGAACTGAAGAATCCGGTCATGGAAGCCTCCGGAACATTCGGTTCCGGTATGGAATACAGTGAATTTGTCGATTTGAACCAGTTGGGTGCCGTGGTAACAAAAGGTGTCGCTAATGTGCCGTGGCCGGGAAATCCGACACCGCGCATTGCAGAAGTATACGGCGGTATGTTAAATGCCATCGGTCTACAGAATCCGGGCATTGATGTATTCTGTAAAAGAGATATCCCGTTCCTGAAGCAGTATGATACAAAGATTATTGTCAATGTCTGTGGAAAGACAACGGAAGATTATATCGAAGTGGTCGAACGGCTGGGAGACGAACCAGTGGATATGCTTGAAATCAATATTTCCTGCCCGAATGTCAAAGAAGGCGGAATCGCTTTCGGACAGGATCCGAAGGCTGTGGAAGCAATCACAAAAGAAGTGAAAAAGCATGCAAAGCAGCCGGTTATCATGAAGCTAAGTCCAAATGTAACCGATATCACAGTGATGGCAAAAGCGGCAGAAGCCGGCGGTGCAGATGTTCTCTCTCTGATTAATACCATTACCGGTATGAAAATCGATATCGAGAGACAGACCTTTGCCATTGCAAACAAGACAGGCGGAATGTCCGGACCTGCAGTAAAACCGGTAGCCGTGCGCATGGTTTATCAGGTGGCAAATGCCGTAAAGATTCCGATTATCGGTATGGGCGGAATCACAACTGCAGAAGATGCGATGGAATTTATTCTTGCAGGTGCAACCGCAGTTTCCATCGGCACTGCAAACTTCAGCAATCCGATGGCGACCGTGGAATGTGTTCGTGGAATTGAGACATATATGAAGCGTCATCAGGTAGAAGATATCAATGATTTGATTGGAATTGTAAAATAGTTAGTTTTTATGGGCAGCATCAGGTTCTTAACCGGGCTGCCCATAATATTTTGCACAGATTTTTAACCAGCCGTTTTTCTTCTTTGGTAAACTTATGCTCTTCAAATGTAGCATAACTGATTTTCTGCAGAAATGCCCCTAATTCTTCCAGATCTGCCGTATTGTTTTTTCGTAGATAATGTTCTTTCAGAAAGCCGAGCTGTTCCCTGTGTGAATGACAGGAGGAAAAAGCCGGCTGTTTTTTTCTGATTTTATCACAGGTCAGACTGTAAATCCTGATGAGTTTGCCGGGAGTTGTACAGTAAAAATATCTGAGATACCACAGAACAAGGCTGAATAACAGGGCAGAATCAATGCACAGGAGCAAGCCGGGAAAGGTTGTTTCTACAGAGGAAATGTTGCCGTCCGTCTGTCTGCTGTCGGTCTTCGTATTACGGCTGATGGTTAAAAAGGACGGAGTCTGCTGCCCGAAAAGTCCTGCAAGGGAAGAGAGCAGGGAAGCAGAACTGGATTCCTCCGAGCCGGCTGGTGTAAATTCTGCGATGCGCCAGCCGAAGTTTTCATCATAGTACTCAACCCATGCATGTGCCTGCGAATCGTTGATTTCACAGCGCAGAACACCGGATTCTTCCAGTTCGCGGTAACCTTTATGGTAATCATTCACATCTTTATTACGCAAGACTGTGCCGTCCTGCATTTCGGATGCCCCCAGTGCATAGCCTTCTACATAACGGGCGGGAATACCGAGGGAGCGAAGCATTAATACGGCAGAAGAAGCAAAATGTGCACAGTATCCCTTCTTTGATTTGGTCAGGAAATATGTTACAAAATCTTCTTTGGACGGAGTTTTTCCGGGCATCATGGTATAAGTATATTCTTCAGAAAACAGATTCTGTATTTTTGCAATAATCTCATCTGTAGTTCCGCTGATCTTCTTATCCTTACATAAGTTCTGAATTACTTCTGCGTTGTCCTCCGGGACAGAAAGATAGAACTCATGTTCGTTTTGCTGGAGAATACGATGCGAAACGGTCTGATGGTATGGGTATACCACATAATTGGCATAGGAATCCTCCGCAGTTGTATTTTCCTCGTCGGAATAGTAAGGCACATAGGAATACAATGGAGATGCCCCGACATTGCGGATTCGTATGAGTTCTTTTTCAGAAAAGGGAAGATTATTTTCAAAATCTTTTTTCAGGGAAAATACTTCGCTGATCAGATCGTCATAGGGAACAAAGGTTTTAGAATCCTTAAAATCATCCGTACTTAGCCAGCGGTTGTGATCGTAGGTAATTCCCACATATCCGCGCAGATAAAGTGTATCGGCATTAAATGGGGAGAATTCTGCAATCAGATCGGTCTCATAATCCGGCTGGATAGCATAGATTCCCCCAAGAACACCTCCTGCCATGCCGCCCGCACCGGTATAATTATTAAAGAAGCCGCTCAATCCAAACTGGAGAAGTGTGGCTGTTTTTTCATAGCCGGCAGTTTTAAAGTCCGGCTCCGTGTAATTTTTCTGGTAAAGCGAATCCGGAAAGATCAGGGAAAAAATAAGGACGAAAATACTAATCATTCCCCAGAGTCCGCCGATAAAAACGAGTTTTGTCCGCGGAGTAATTTTATTTTCCAGATTTTCCCTTCCTCGGTGCATCCACCGGAAAGCCAGAAGCAGAAGGTAACCGCAGATAAGAAGCACACTCCAGAAGAATCCTGGCTCCTGATGTACATAAACCGGAATGGCAAAAGCAGGAAACGTGTATACAACGGAAGAAATAACACTTTTTTTCCGGCTGACGGCGGATGCAATGGGGATCAGAAGAAACATACCGATAAATATGGTAAATACTGTAACGGCATTCATGGTATCAGAAACCAGAAGCCGGTATTCCTGCCCGTCCGTCGCTCCGACATAGGCGGAAAGAGCGGTAATGGTTTCATTTAAAATATAGTAAAAGCCTGTATTAATATAATTTCCCAGGGAAGAAACACCTAGAAAATAGATGATAAAATAACAGACATAGCCCAGAAAACGCCGGAAACTGGAGCGAAGCATATTGATATGCAGAAAAACAGCAGCGAGAAAGAAGCAGAAAATGACAACAATTAAATCGCAGCTGATGTCAAAAGCGGACAGAAAACCGCACAGACTTCCGGCGATAAGGAAAAGGGAAATTGCCGCATCCGGAAGAACAGAGAAAAATTCAGTTTTCAATTTCGCTGTAAAATGTATTAAATGTTTCATAATTACCATCCTGATTGATTAAAATATCATGTTCCGTAAATGTTTCATGTTCAAAGTAAGCTGTCTCTGGCAGCGGAGTCTGGAGCAGCTCGCAGAAATACTGATCCAGTATCTCATCCTCATCGATGGAATAGTTCTGTAAATCTGCCGGAAAGCTGTCCGGCAGACAGAAAACGGGGAAGTATTCCAGCTTAAGACAGTACAGGGCAAGGGAATATGCCCGGTCAAGAATCCGGTTTATCTTCTCAGTATCATTTGCGGACAGCTCAAGGTAAATACGGGGAGAACTGCCGCTTTCCTGCTGATATTGCTTTACCATAAGGACAGAGGTTCTCGCACTGAGTTTCCAGTGAATCCGGTTCAGCGGATCTCCCGGCAGAAACTCACGGATGTGGGAATATTCATCCGAACCGGCAGTCTGGATGCATGACACACAGGCATTTTCGGTAAGCCGTCGTTCCTGGTCTGATAATCCGGCAGGAACGGGAAGAATGGCAGAAGACGTCGTTATGGAAATGGTTTTCTTAAAATCTGCGATTCCAAAGAAATCAGAAACTGTCATGGAAAGGAGATGCAGAGTCACCGAACCGCAGGCATCCGTTGGAGCAGTGATTGTAAATCTGGAAAATCTGCCGGGAGAACAGATCCGGTTTCTGGTTTTGTCCGAAGTGTTAAGAAAAGTATTTTCAAAAAAGAAAAGGACAGTTACGATCAGCAGTGGAAAAACGGAGGAGTTCCGGATTTCAACCGTAAAATTACAGGGACTGCCGCGGGTTATCTGCTTGTCCGATGCATGGACGGATAATGCCGTATGCTTCAGCATATAGGCGGTCACGTACAGGGATACCGCAGGAATCAGAATCAGACAGATGAGGAGCACAAGCGTAAAATAACTATGAAAATAGAAGATGGCAAAGAGATCTGCACAGACCAGAAGTAACAGCCGCAGGATGGAAAGTGGATGCAATTTTTCACATACAATCATGGTAACCTCCTGATTTTATTTGGTTGTCGTGGCTGGAAGAGCGACAGAATCAATCACGCGCTCAAGAACCTGTTTCTGTGTCATGCCCTTTGCTTTTGCGGTATGGCTTAAGCGGATCCGGTGTCCGAATACATCAGGGAGAACTGTTATGATATCTTCCGGAATGACATAATCCCGCAGATTCAGAAATGCCATTGCCTTTGCCATGTTTAACAGGGAAAGGGATGCACGCGGGCTGGCACCGGATGCCAGATGGGAATCCGTTCTGGTATGCTCCGTAAGTGTTACGATATAATCATAAATGGAATCCGCCACATGAATATTCTGCACATCCCTGCGGATAGTAATCAGTTCTTCCGCAGTCAGAACCGGTGTAAGTCCGGTTAACTGTTCTCTGGTGCGATCCTTAAGAATAGTAATGGCATCCTGATGGGAAGGATAGCCGAGAGAGGTGCAGATCATGAAGCGATCCAGCTGTGATTCCGGAAGAAGCTGTGTGCCGGAAGAACCGATCGGATTTTCGGTTGCAATGACAATGAACGGGGACGGGACAGGATGCGTGACGCCATCCACGGTAATGCTTCCCTCCTCCATGATTTCAAGAAGTGCGGACTGTGTTTTTGGGGAAGTACGGTTGATTTCATCCGCAAGGAGCAGGTTGGTCATGGCAGCCCCCGGACGATATTCAAACGAATCCGTCTTTGCATTGTACATGGAGAATCCGGTAATATCTGCCGGCAATACATCCGGGGTAAACTGAACCCGTTTGTAGTCAAGTCCCAGAATTTTAGACACAGCGACAGCCAGCGTTGTTTTTCCAACACCTGGAACATCTTCCAGCAGAATGTGACCGCCTGCAAAAACAGCTGCAAAAACTTTCCGGATAATATCTTCTTTTCCTCGCAGCACTTGATTCATGGTATTTTTCAGGAGAAATAACTGATCTTTCATTTTTCATTACCTTTCCATTTTGATATTAATATTTATAGTGTACCATATTACACAGGAAAATTATAGAAAAAAATTGGAATATTTTTCAAAAGCGATTGAGATTTTAAGAAAACTATGTTACTATTAAAAAGTGTAAAACAGGTATTCTGGAAAAGTAAAAACGGGCAAAGGCCTTGAATATAGGAGGTTTCTAAAAATGGAACAGTATAAACAGGAATTTATTGATTTTATGGTGGAAAGCGATGTGCTGAAATTTGGTGATTTCACTTTAAAAAGTGGAAGAAAATCACCGTTTTTTATGAATGCGGGAGCATATGTGACAGGAACCCAGCTGATGCGGCTTGGCGAATATTATGCGAAGGCAATCCATGAAACTTATGGGGATGATTTCGATGTATTGTTTGGACCTGCCTATAAGGGAATTCCAATCAGTGTAGTGACTGCAGTTGCATATGCAAAATTATACGGAAAAGAAGTAAGATACTGCTCAGATCGGAAAGAAGAGAAGGATCACGGTGCCGACAAGGGAGGATTCCTTGGAAGTAAATTAAAAGATGGAGACAGGGTTATCATGATAGAAGATGTAACCACATCCGGAAAATCCATGGAAGAAACTGTTCCAAAGGTAAGAAATGCAGCAGATGTAACGATTATCGGACTGATGGTTTCCTTAAACCGTATGGAAGTGGGACTTGGCGGAAAAGTAAGTGCATTGGATGAGATAAAAGAAAGATACGGATTTGAAACGAGTGCCATCGTATCCATGGCAGATGTTGTGGAACATCTTTACAATAGAGAATGTAACGGAAAAGTTGTTATTGATGATGAATTAAAGAAAGCGATTGATGCATACTATGCACAGTACGGTGTAAAAGCAGAATAATCAGATTCAGGAGGCAGAATTTTGGAAGAAAAGACATATAAATTATTAAAGAGTTCAGGAGCTGCAAATATTGCGATGGGAATTATAGCAGTGGTAACTGGTTTGACAGTTGGAATTATCTCGATTGTAAATGGTGCAAAACTGATAAAAGGAAAAAAATATATTTCATTTTAAGACAAAAGAGGGCTGCTGCAGATGATGTGGCAGCTTTGCTGTTATGAAGTTTTGATATCAGTAATTAGTGGAGGAATGTAATGTTCAAAAGGAAACATTATAAATTTACGGACAAGAAATCATCCGGAAAAGGAATGATTTCCACGGCATTGTTTGTGTGCACGGCCGCAATGATTATTTATGGAATCTGGCTGTCATTCCGGGCGCATGGAATGGGAGGTACGATTGTGGGTGCAATGGGAACAGGCGGTTTTGTACTTTCTTTTATCGGACTTTTGCTGGGAGTTGGAAGTCTGAAGGATGAAAATGTGTTTCATACCTTTTCCTGGATTGGAGCGGTTGGAAATGCGATTTTATGGTTTGCAATTCTGGTATTTATTATGATTGGAATTTAGGAGAAAAGAGATGCAGAATAAAGACGAGAGATTAAAAAGGCAGATTGAATTTCTGCTGGAAACAGATAAGATGAAAACGATTGGCAGACAGACATATATTGCAAATGCAACAAGAAAAGAGAATGATGCGGAACATTCCTGGTCACTTGCACTGATGTGTATGCTGTTTTCTGAATATGCCAATGAAAAAATAGATGTGGGACATACCATGGAAATGGTTCTGGTGCATGATCTGGTAGAGATAGATGCAGGCGATACTTATGCTTATGATTCGGACGGGAACCAGACAAAGAGGGAAAGGGAACTTGCAGCAGCAGACCGCATTTTCCATATCCTTCCGGATGAACAGGCAGAGCATATACAGAGTTTGTGGGATGAGTTTGAAGCCGGGGAAACTCCGGAAGCAAAGTTCGCCAATACACTGGACAAGGTACAGCCACTGCTGTTAAACCATACGACGGGCGGAATCTCATGGAAAGAACATGATGTCCGGGCGGAGCAGGTTATCAGCAGAAATGCAAAAACCCCGGAAGGCTCAAAAGTGTTATGGGATTATTGTATGGAGCTTATAAAAGAAAACGTAGAAAAGGGAAATTTAAAATAAATGGAGGCATGGAAGGATGAATAAATTCGCTTATCTTGAGGAAAACATAGAAATAAGTGAACGTTTTGAACTGGTTTCAGACAGGGTAAAGGGAATCGTTTATGAGACAACGGTGGAGCAGCCGTTTCGTGACTTCTTTATAAAAGAAGCACAGTTTCTTCTGACGGTTTTTAATTTATACGAACAGGTACAATATGGGGATTACGATAAGTTTTCCTTAAAAGAACTGGAAGAAAAAAATGAAATACTGTATGGCGAACTGAAAGACCATTATGAGGAAAGTTATCTCAATCCTGCCTATGCGCATAAGATGCTTGGTGAGGAATGTGGAAAGGAATTATCCTGGCTTGCGGTAAAACTCAGAAATTCCATCATTCCGGCAATGATTCAGCGGCTTTCGGATATTGTAATTTATGCGGAGCTGTTTGTTGAAATTTATAATATATTTGAAAATTCAGACAGCCGGAAGAAGGATATCCATTCTGCAATCTACTGGTTTGAGCATGATTATTCCGAAGTTTTTCTGGAACATTCATTCCGGGAAATGCTGGATGAGAACTGTTCTGTATATCTGGATATTGTGATGTATTCCGATCTGGATGATGACAGGTACCTGTACCGGTACGGCAGAAATATTACGGAAAATGAAAAGAAAACAAGAAGACTGCTGCAGACTTTTTCAGAGGAAGAGATTGAAGCAATGGCGGCAACCTACACGGAAGGATACCGCAAAGGATTTGAACTGGCAGGAAAGGATCTGTCTAAAAAGGGAACGGTGGAAATTCGTTATGCAGTCGGTTTTGAGCGTATGATAAGAGCTGCCGTCAGACAGTTTGAAAAGATGGGACTTCATGCGATTATCCGGACAAAGGGGGTAGAAACAACACCGGTAAACCGGCAGTATCTCTACGATCATCAGAATGATGAGGGATTGTTCCTGGATAAAAATATCGTTGGGCGCAGGCTGGAAGTGACCAGAAATGTATTTGAAAAATACAAGGAGCAGGCGGCGAAGATGGCAGGCCCGGCAGTGTTGGAAATCTTCGGCGAGGATGGATTTACCCCGGTAAATAAACCGGAGAATATTACACTGACGGAGAAGCAGCAGAAATTAAATGTTGAATATAACAATGAATATGTGCAGATTTATTATCAGTACATTCCGGGAGAGGAAAGAAGCTTTACCATTATTGCTTATCCGGTCGCAGAAATTGGCAGTGATTACGAACAGATATTCCGTGAAACGATGAGGATTAATAATCTGGATCCTGAGCTTTACGGAAAAATACAGGATAAGATTATCCAGGCACTGGATCAGGCGGAATACGTCATAGTCCATGGAAAGGGAGAAAACTGTACGGATATGAAAGTGAATCTCCATGAGCTGAAAGATCCGCAAAAACAGACAAATTTTGAAAACTGCCTTGCAGATGTGAATATTCCGTTAGGTGAGGTATTTACTTCGCCGGTGCTGACGGGAACGGAAGGAATCCTAAATGTCAGCCGTGTTTACCTGAATGGTTTGAAATATATAAATTTAAAAATCTGGTTTAAAGAAGGAAAGACTTATAAATTTACCTGCGATAATTTTAAAACTGAAGAAGAAAATCAGAAATTCATCCGGGAAAATCTTCTGAATTTCCATGAAAGCCTTCCGATTGGGGAATTTGCAATTGGTACAAATACGACCGCATATGTGATGGCGGATAAATATGATATTGTATACAAGATGCCGATTCTTATTGTAGAAAAGATGGGACCTCATTTTGCGGTGGGTGATACCTGCTACAGCCATGAAGAAGAGGAAAAAACGTATAATCCAGATGGAAAAGAAATCATAGCAAAGGAAAATGAAATCAGTGCCTTGCGGAAAGAGGATATGCAGAAAGCATATTTTGGCTGTCATACAGATATTACGATTCCGTATGAAGAGATTGGAGAGATTACGGCAGTATGTGCAGATGGCAGAAGAATACCGGTAATTCAGAATGGAAGATTTGTGTTAGCCGGAACAGAGGAACTGAATAAACCTTTTGATGAAAAATAAGAAAATTATTGACTTGCAAATTGATATGAAGTACAATAAAGAATAGTATTTTTTGGTTGAAATACTGAAAAGAATGATAATATAAAAGGAGATAGAAGACATGGCTAAAGTTGGTATTGTAATGGGCAGTGATTCAGATCTTGAAATCATGGGCAAGGCAGCAGACGTGTTGGAAGAATTAGGAGTGGATTATGAAATGACGATCATTTCTGCACACAGAATGCCGGATATATTCTTTGACTATGCAAAGTCAGCAGAATCAAAGGGAATGAAGGTAATAATCGCAGGTGCAGGAGGAGCAGCGCATCTGCCGGGTATGTGCGCAGCATTATTCCCGATGCCGGTAATCGGAGTCCCGATTCATACGAAAGCACTCGGAGGAGTAGATTCCCTTTATTCCATCGTACAGATGCCGGGTGGAATTCCAGTGGCAACCGTAGCAATCAACGGTGGTCTGAATGCCGGATTACTGGCAGCAAAGATTCTTGCAACATCAGATCCGGAACTTTTGGGTAAATTAAAGGTTTATTCTGAAAATATGAAGGAAAAAGTTGTAGCCAAGAAAGAAAAACTTGAAGCCGTTGGTCATAAGAACTATTTAAACAAATAAATTATTTCTATAGAAAGAAGAGGAGTTTACATTATGGATTACAAAAAAGCCGGTGTGGATATTGAAGCAGGATATAAGTCAGTGGAACTGATGAAGGAACACGTTAGAAAAACCATGAGGGAAGAAGTTCTCGGAGGAATCGGAGGATTTTCCGGAGCATTTGATATCAGCAAGTTTAAAGACATGGAAGAACCGGTACTGTTATCAGGTACAGATGGAGTAGGTACAAAGTTAAAACTTGCATTTTTGTTAAATAAGCATAATACAGTAGGTATCGACTGTGTGGCAATGTGTGTAAATGATGTGGCATGTGCCGGTGGTGAACCTCTCTTTTTCCTGGATTATATTGCCTGTGGCAAAAATGAGCCGGAAAAGATTGCAACCATCGTAAGCGGTGTGGCAGAAGGCTGTCTTCAGGCAGATGCAGCACTGGTTGGCGGTGAGACAGCAGAGATGCCAGGTTTTTATCCGGTGGACGAGTATGATATTGCCGGATTTGCAGTAGGTGTGGTTGATAAGAAAGATCTGATTACAGGTGCAGATATTAAGGCAGGGGACACTCTGATTGGAATCACATCAAGCGGTGTACATAGCAATGGATTTTCACTGGTAAGAAATGTATTTAAGATGACAGAAGAAGCACTTAATACCTATTATGATTCACTGGGTTCAACATTGGGCGAAGCATTGATCGTTCCGACAAAGATTTATGTAAAAGCCATGAAAGCAGTTAAGAATGCAGGTGTTAAGGTAAAAGGATGCAGCCATATCACAGGCGGCGGATTTTATGAAAATATTCCAAGAATGTTACATGATGGCGTAAGAGCAGTGATTAAAAAAGACAGTTATGAAGTTCCTCCGATTTTCAAAATGCTTTCCGTTGATGGAGATATCGAGGAGCAGATGATGTATAATACCTTTAATATGGGAATCGGAATGGTTCTCGCTGTAGATCCGGCAGATGTGGACAAGACCATGGAAGCACTTCGCGAAGCAGGCGAGGAAAGCTATGTAATTGGTTCTATTGAAGCAGGTGAAAAGGGAGTTACATTATGTTAAGAATTGGTGTAATGGTGTCCGGAGGCGGAACAAACCTCCAGGCAATTATTGATGCCGTAGCACAGAGAAAGGTTACAAATACGGAGATTGCTGCAGTTATCAGTAATAATAAAAATGCATACGCACTTGAGAGAGCGAAAAAAGCCGGAATTGAGGCAGTATGTATTTCACCGAAGGATTTTGACAGCAGGGAAGAATTTAATGAGAAGCTGATAGAGAAAATAGACAGCCTGCAGCTGGACCTGATTGTTCTTGCAGGATGTCTGGTGGTATTACCGGAAAAATTAATTAAAAAATATCCGAATAAGATTATTAATATTCATCCATCCCTGATTCCGTCATTCTGTGGAACTGGCTATTATGGGCTGAAGGTCCATGAGAAAGCCCTGGAACGTGGGGTAAAGGTAACCGGAGCAACCTGCCATTTTGTGGATGCAGGAACGGATACAGGCCCGATTATTTTCCAGCAGCCGGTGGAAGTCATGGAAGATGATACTCCGGAAACATTGCAGCGCAGAGTCATGGAACAGGCGGAATGGGTCATTCTGCCAAAGGCAATTCATGCGATTGCAAACGGAAGAGTTACAGTAGAAGGAAATAAAGTAAAAGTGAAACCGGAAGTCTGATGGATATAGCAGGCATACATATAGGAGGAACAGATGAAAGTTTTAATCGTAGGAAGCGGCGGACGTGAACATGCGATTGCATGGAAAATAGCACAGAGCAGTAAGGTGGATAAGATATATTGTGCACCTGGAAATGCAGGAATCAGCGGAATTGCAGAATGTGTAAACATCGGTGCAATGGAATTTGACAAACTGGTTGCATTTGCAAAGGAAAAGCAGATAGATTTAACTGTAATTGGCATGGATGATCCGTTGGTAGGCGGTATTGTGGATGCGTTCGAAGCAGAGGGATTACGTGTTTTCGGTCCGAGAAAGAATGCAGCGATTCTTGAGGGATCCAAAGCATTCTCCAAGGATTTGATGAAGAAATACCAGATTCCGACCGCAGCATATGAAACCTTTGAAACAGCAGAAGCTGCACTGGAATATCTGGAAACCGCAAAGTATCCAATCGTTTTAAAAGCGGATGGTCTGGCACTCGGAAAAGGTGTTCTGATCTGTAATACCAGAGAAGAAGCAAAAGAAGGTGTAAAGACACTTATGCTTGACAAACAGTTTGGAACTGCAGGAGACAGAATTGTAGTAGAAGAATTCATGACGGGCAGGGAAGTTTCTGTATTATCCTATGTGGATGGAAAAACCATTAAGATTATGACTTCAGCCCAGGATCATAAGCGTGCCAAAGATGGTGATCAGGGATTGAATACAGGAGGAATGGGAACATTTTCCCCAAGTCCGTTCTACACGGAAGAAGTGGACAGATTCTGCAAGGAGCATATTTACCAGAAAACTGTGGATGCGATGGCAGCCGAAGGAAGAACATTCAAGGGAATCATTTTCTTCGGACTTATGCTGACAGAGGATGGACCAAAGGTTCTGGAATATAATGCAAGATTTGGAGATCCGGAAACACAGGTTGTGCTGCCAAGAATGAAGAATGACATCGTAGATGTGTTCGAAGCATGTATCGACGGAACCTTGGATCAGATCGATCTGCAGTTTGAGGATAATGCCGCAGTATGTGTAGTACTTGCCTCCGATGGTTATCCGGAACATTATGAAAAAGGATATAAAATCACAGGTTTTGAAAATTTTGACGGCAAGGACGGTTATTATGTATTCCATGCCGGAACCAGATTTGATGGTGAAGATATCGTGACAAATGGTGGACGTGTGCTTGGTGTTGTTGCGAAAGGCAGTGATTTGAAAGCTGCAAGGGCAAATGCCTATGAAGCGACAAAGTGGATTCAGTTTGACAATAAATATATGCGTAATGATATCGGAAAAGCAATTGATGAAGTATAAAACAGAGTGGGGCTGCCTATGGGCAGTCCTGCCATTGAAGTAAAGTGTGGAGATGGAATATGAAGTACGCGGGAAAAAGGATTAAGGCCAATGTTATTTGTTATATTTTGATTATATCAATAATAGTTGGTCTTTTTGCATATTTTACTCAGAATCAGGTTTATGCCTATAATCAGAAAACTGGAATTGTAAAAGTAGATGATGCCCTGAATGTCAGAACCGGTCCCGGCACCGGCTACAGTAAGCTGACCAGCAACGGTGCAAATGTCAAACTGACGAATGGGACAAAGGTCACGATTCAGGATGAGGCATATGCAGCGGACGGAGCGAAATGGTATAAAATCAGTTTTTCATATAAGGGAAGTTCACTGTCCGGATATGCACACAGCAATTATGTTTATGTCGAGGCAGGAATTGATTATACTCCGGATTCGGATTTTGAAAGCTATCTGACAAAACAGGGATTTCCGGAAAGTTATAAAGAGCCACTCCGAAAATTACATGCCAGCTATCCAAACTGGGTATTTCAGGCAGATCACCTCGATTATAACTGGGATGAAGTGGTAAAGAATGAATCAGTTACCGGAAGAAGCCTGATTGCCATGAGTTCCATTTCTTCCTGGAAATCAACGGAGGAAGAAGCCTATAATGCAGCTACCGGAAAATGGTATGGATTTGATGGCGGAAGCTGGGCGGCTGCTTCAAAAGAACTGGTTGCATATGCACTGGATCCGAGAAATTTCCTGGATGAGAAATATATTTTCCAGTTTGAATTATTGTCATTCCAGTCCTCATATCAGACTGCAGCCGGCCTGAAAAGTATGCTGGAAGGAACTTTTATGGCGAATACTTCGATTCCGAATGGCGGCAGCGGAGGAACCATGGGCTATGTGGATGCCATTATGGAAGCAGCTGCAGCATCGGGTGTGAGTCCTTACAGCCTTGCTTCCAGTATTATTCAGGAACAGGGAAAATCGGGAACTTCAGGAAGTATATCAGGAAATGTGAGCGGCTATAAGGGTTATTACAATTATTATAACTGGGGTGCATATGCAGGAAGCGGAAGAACTGCCGTGGAAAATGGACTGCTCTATGCATCAAAGACGGACAGTACTTCACTCCGGCCATGGAATACCAGATATAAATCCTTAGTCGGCGGAGCAAAATTACTGGGAAAGAATTATATTAATATCGGTCAGGACACGATTTATTATAAGAAGTTTGATTTTGTAGGAACACCATATACCCATCAGTATATGACACATATTATAGCGGCAAGAAATGAGGGATTGTCCGCGTCGAACGGATATTCGGATTCTATGAAGCGGAGCATACCGATTGTATTTAAAATACCGGTATTTAAAAATATGCCGGAAACCGTTTGTGCAATTCCGACGGCAAATGGTAGTTCGAATACCTATCTGTCATCTCTGAAAGTTTCAGCGGGAAGTCTGACACCGTCCTTTAAGACTACCACACTGGTTTATGACGTGACGGTTGAAAATGCAGTGGCTTCGATTGATATTACAGCGATAGCAGCAGATGCATCGTCCGTAGTCACGGGAACCGGAAGTTATGGACTGAATGTCGGAAATAATGATATTGACATTCAGATAAAGGCAGAAAGCGGTGCAGTTAAGACGTATACGATTCATGTGAACCGCAAGGCTGCTGCGACCAGACCATCAGCGGATACAAATTACAGTCTGAAAGGTCTGTCAGCGGATGAAAAGAATGGTTATATGACAGGTATTGCAGAAAATATGACTGTGGATAATTTGAAAGCATCCATTTTTGTTACCAATGGGGATGTAAAGGTTCTTGACAGCAGTGGAAATGGGAAAACAGGTGTTATCGGGACAGGTGATATCATCCAAATTATAACCGGTAACGGCACTGTTTATAAGCAGTTTACGGCACTGCTGTATGGTGATGTAAATGGAGATGGCTGCATTAATGTAAAAGATGCATTTCTGATTCGTAAGGATATACTCGGAGAAGCAAAATTATCCGGTGTATACCGGATTGCAGCCGATGTAAGCCGGAATGGCGATGGAATTACCATAAAGGATGCCTATATTATAAAGCGTCATATTCTCGGCGAGAATAAGATACAGCAGAATTAGAACATGGAGGACGGATCTATGAAGAAAAAAGCTGGTATCAGCACAGTTATGATGATACTCTTTTTGGTGCTGATAATGAACAGAACAGGTTATGCGGCAGATTTTAATGCATCTGTGTCTTCGGCAAATGCTTCACAGGGGGAAAATGTATCGGTAACGGTTACATTTTCCTCCGGTGCAAATATCGGTGCATATGCGATGAAATTGACCTATGATGCGGGCATACTGGAATATGTATCGGGTGCAGATGGCGGCGGCGGCGGTTCTGTACAGTTTTATAATGATTATGTAAACAGTACATCGAAATCCTATGCGGTTTCATTTAAGGCAAAGACAGCGGGAACTTCCGCTCTGACACTAGAAACGATCAGTGTGCCATGTGATACGGATGCAAATGATATGACCGTAAAAGTCTCCAGCGGTTCCGTGACCGTTGCAGCACCTGCAAAGGCCTCCGGAAATAATAATCTGTCTGCTTTAAACGTTGCACTGGTGTATGAGGATGGAAAGACAGAAAGTGCGGCATTGTCACCGGGATTTTCGGCGGAAACAACATCGTATAAATTAAGTGCCGGAGCAAATGTAACCAGATTATCACTTGACGTTTCCGCAGCAGACGGAAAAGCGGTTGTCAATGTATCAGGAACGAGAATGGATCCTGGAAGTAACACTACAACCATTACGGTAACTGCAGAAAATGGTGATGTTAAGAAATATGTTATTTATACGGAAAAGGAAACGGCACAGGAAACCACAACGGAAAAAGCCACAGAAACTACGGCTGCACAGCAGGAAACCACGCAGCAGCAGGAAGAAACTACTATCCAGGAAGAAACCACGGAAACACAGGAAAGCCAGGAAAATCAGCCTGGTTCACTGGATGTCATAATTGGTGGAGTGAACGGTTATATTTCGGACATTCCGGAAGATGTACAGATTCCGGAAGGCTATGAATCTTACACCTTTGCGTATAATGGAAACAACATTGCAGCAGCAAGAGGACTGTCAACAGACCTTGTACTGGTATATATCAGAGATGCACAGACAGAGGAAGGCAGATTCTATATTTATAATAAGGGAAACGGCAGTTTTACCCCATATGTCTGCATCACGGTCAGACAGCATATGTATACCATATTTGACATACCAGAAAATGTAGAATTGCCATTTCAGGGCACAATAGGAAATGAATACCAGAAGCTGCTTATTGATATTGATGGAAATTCCGTGGAAGCATTAAAATATGATGCAGAAGATCTGTATCTGGTTTATGCCATGAACTGGGACGGAGCATATAATCTTTACTATTATGATGCAAAGGAAGGAAATTTTCTGCGCTATCAGTATACCGCAATGGAAAAGCAGGAACAGAACAGGGTTACTGTGGTTACAGAAGATTCGGCACAGAAAAACAGTAAATCCTCCACGATGGCAAGAAATATTTTTGCAGTTCTGACCATTTGTTTTGCAATAATAGCGGTAATACTGGGTATTATGTTATATGGTAAGAAGCGGAAGGCAGAGCCGCAGGTGTATGAGGAATATGATGCTTATGCAGAATATGAAGAAGATGTGAAACCTATGGATGAAAAACGTCTGGATAAAGAATTGGATAATATTCTGAAAAGAAAATAGAAATAACAGATTAAGACGGAAAGGAAACATAATAATATGCAGGATAAATTTACAAGGAGTGCAAGGCTGGCGATAGAGAAAGCAAAAGAATTCTCAAAAAGCCTTGGGCATGGTTATGTTGGAACGGAACATTTGTTATACGGACTTATGAAAACAAAAGGGAGTATGGCTGAAATTGTACTGAAGAACCATGGCATAACAGAAGAAAAACTGTATAAGACGATAGAAGTTTCTTTTGCAACCCATAGTATGGTTCTGGTAAAGGATGCACCGGAATTCTCAATAAGAGCAGTCAGGGTACTGGAAAACAGTGCAAAAGAAGCAAAGAAAACAGGAATGGATAAAATCGGAAGTGAGCATATCCTGATGGCAATTATGAAGGAAAGTGACAGTTCAGCCGTGAGAATGCTGACCATGATGGATGCAGGCATCCAGAAAATGTATGCCGAATTATTAAATGCAATGGGAATGGATCCGGCCTTTATCAAAGAAGAACTAGCGGGACTCAAAAATGGAAAGAAGCAGAGAGGAAATCAGGTACTGGATGCATATACAAGAGATCTGACGAAATTTGCTTCGGAAGGAAAACTTGATCCGGTATTCTGCAGAGATCATGAGATTGAGAGAGTCATCCAGATTCTGTCCAGAAGAATGAAGAATAATCCGTGTCTGATCGGAGAACCGGGAGTTGGTAAAACAGCGATTGTGGAAGGACTTGCAATCCGAATCGCAGAAAAAGATGTGCCGGAAAATATAGCAGACTTAAGAATACTTACACTTGATCTGTCAGGTATGGTGGCAGGATCTAAATACCGTGGTGAATTTGAAGAGAGAATTAAGCGGATTATCAGTGAAGTAAAGAAAGCAGGAAACATTCTGCTCTTTATTGATGAAATCCATACCATTATCGGTGCGGGCGGTGCAGAGGGTGCACTGGATGCAGCAAATATACTGAAGCCGTCGTTATCCCGCGGGGAACTCAGAATTATAGGTGCGACAACCATTGATGAGTATCGTAAGCATTTTGAGAAAGATGCGGCACTGGAGCGGAGATTCCAGCCGGTTGTGGTAGAAGAACCGGATGTTTTACAGGCAGAAGAGATTCTGATGGGATTAAAGGGACGATACGAAGCACATCATGGTATTGTGATTTCTGAGGAAGCGGTAAAAGCTGCGGTCCGTTTGTCACAGCGTTATATCAATGATAGAAATCTTCCGGATAAAGCGATCGATTTAATTGATGAAGCGGCATCAGCCAAAACACTGAATAATTTTATACGTCCGACGGAATTAAGAAATCTTCAGGAACAGGCAGAGGTGTGCAAAGAAGAACTGGAAGCACTTCTGATCAGGGAATCCTATGAAAAAGCTGTCCAGAAAAAGGCAGAATATGAGAAACTGGAGCAGGAACAGGAAAAACTCCGCAAAAAATGGAAAAATGCCCACAAAAACAAACAGCTGGTATTGAAGCAGGAAGATGTGGAACAGGTCGTATCAAACTGGACAAAGATACCAGTCAGCAAATTATCGGAAACAGAAGCTGGCAGACTGAAAAAACTGGATAAGATTCTCAAAGAACGCGTGGTAGGTCAGGAAGAAGCAGTACAGGCAGTGGCGAAGGCGGTAAAAAGAGGAAGAGTTGGATTGAAAGATCCGAAGAGGCCAATCGGCTCATTCCTGTTCTTAGGACCGACCGGTGTAGGAAAAACAGAATTATCCAAGGCACTTGCAGAGGCAGTCTTTGGGGATGAGAAAGCACTGATCCGTGTAGATATGACGGAATACATGGAGAAACACAGTGTATCCAAAATCATAGGTTCTCCTCCGGGATATGTGGGATTTGAAGAAGGCGGACAGCTTGCCGAGAAAGTAAGAAGAAATCCATATTCGGTAATTTTATTTGATGAAGTGGAAAAAGCACATCCGGATATTTTCAATGTGTTGTTACAGATGCTTGGTGATGGACATATCACGGATTCAAAAGGCCGAAAAGTAGATTTTAAAAATACGATTATTATTATGACAAGTAATGCGGGTGCGGAGCAGATTATGCAGCCAAAACGCCTCGGGTTTGCCTCCAAAGAAGATGAAAAGGCAGATTACATGGCAATGAAAACATCTGTTATGGAAGTCGTAAAACGAATGTTCAAACCGGAATTTCTGAACCGTATTGATGAAACCATCGTATTCCATGCACTCACAAAAGATGACATGGCAGATATTATTGCGATTATGCTCAAAGAGATGACACAGAGAATCAAAGCACAGGCGGACATTGAACTGCATGTGCAGCCAGCAGCAAAGAAATTAATTATCGAAAAGAGTTATGATAAGAAATATGGTGCAAGACCGCTCAGACGGGCATTGATTCAGATGGTGGAAGACAGGCTTGCACAGGAGATTCTGGATGGTAATGTGAAAGCGGGCGATAAGGTAAGTGTATCGGCAGTAAAAGATGAACTGAAATTCGTTGTCAAAAAATAATAAAAAAAATTGCTTTTTCTAAAAAAAATATAGCAATTTATATAAAAATATTATATAATCAATATAAGGCATTAGCCAGCGTGATTATAATGTACAGGAGGAAAAGAAAATGTCAGTTATTGATGAATTAATACGCAAAGAGGATAATGGAGCACTCAGCTTCGGAAATTATGAATTGGAGACCAAAACAAAATTATCAGATTTTGAGGTAAACGGAGATCTGTATAAAGTAAAAACATTTAAGGAAATTACAAAATTAGAAAAGAACGGAATGTTTGTTTATGAGTCAGTTCCTGGAACGGCAGTTCATAATTTTAAGGTAACAGAGAATACGGTTGCATTTTCCGTAGAAGGAAAAGAAGAACCGCAGATTACGGTAGAACTTGAGCCGGAAACAGAATATACAATATTTCTGGATGGATTAAACGCAGGTACCATGAAGACTAATCTGGGTGGAAAGCTGGTATTAAGCGTTGAGATAAGCAATGGCGGATCCGCAGAAGTAAAGATAGTAAAATGTTAGTTTTAGCCGGAGGAGATTATGGCAAAAAAAACAACTGCATTTTTTTGCAGTGAATGTGGTTATGAGTCAGCAAAGTGGCTTGGACAGTGTCCCGGCTGCCGGGAATGGAATACCTTTGTGGAAGAACCTGTAACAAAGACAGGCAGGGCAGTGCGTATCACGAATACAAAGAAGCCTTCCCTGCTGAAAGACATATCGACGAAAGAAGAAGCAAGGATGACCACCGGCTTCGGGGAACTCGACCGGGTACTGGGCGGAGGAATCGTTCGTGGTTCTCTTACCCTGATTGGCGGAGATCCGGGAATCGGTAAATCCACAATTCTTCTGCAGGTATGCAAAAATCTGTCGGATCAGGGCAGAAAGGTATTATACATTTCTGGCGAAGAATCTTTGAAGCAGATAAAGATCCGTGCAGACAGGATAGGCCAGTTCAATGATAATATCAGGCTATTCTGTGAAACCGATCTGGAACTCATTGAGCAGACACTCAGGGATGAGAAGCCGGACGTTGCAGTCATTGACTCTATCCAGACTATTTATAACAGTGATGTAAGCAGTGCTCCCGGAAGTGTCAGTCAGGTAAGGGAATCTACTAATATCCTGATGCAGACGGCAAAGACAGAGAATATATCCATCTTTGTGGTAGGTCATGTGACAAAAGAAGGTGTGGTGGCAGGTCCGAGAGTACTGGAACATATGGTCGATACAGTATTGTACTTTGAAGGAGACAGGCATGCTTCTTACCGTATTTTGCGAGGTGTAAAAAACCGTTTTGGTTCTACGAATGAGATCGGTGTTTTTGAGATGTGCCAGAACGGACTGCAGGAAGTTAAGAACCCGTCAGAATATATGTTGAATGGCAGACCGGAGAATGCCTCCGGTTCTGTTGTTGCATGTACGATCGAGGGAACAAGACCGATTCTTGCAGAGATACAGGCACTGGTATGCAGGACGAACTTTGGTATGCCGAGAAGAACTGCAGCGGGAACGGATTACAACAGGGTGAATCTCTTAATGGCAGTTCTGGAGAAAAGACTGGGATTCCATATGGGAGAATTTGATGCCTATGTAAATGTCGCAGGAGGAATAAAGATTAACGAACCTGCACTGGACCTGGGTATCGTTATGGCGATTATTTCCAGTTACAGGGACCTTCCGATTGATGAAAAAACCATTGTGTTTGGAGAAGTCGGACTGTCAGGAGAAGTCAGGGCTGTAAATATGGCAGAACGCCGGGTTGCAGAAGCCGTAAAACTGGGATTTACCAGATGTATTATGCCGGCAGTTTCCAGAAAGGGACTTACGGACAGAAAGGGTATCGATGTGATAGGAGTAAAAAATATTCAGGACTTATTAAAATATTTATAAGACATGTATGATGGAGGAAAAATTAATGTCAAAAGAATTAGCACAGGAAGTCTTAACAATAGTAAACGATTTGGATGCATCACAGCTTAAGCTGGAAAAAAATGCATTCGATGTAATTAATTCATCTGATACTTCGCTGAATCTTGTAAAAGATGGTATCGGTGCAGTAAATCATCTGGTAGGAAAGATTGATGAATTAAATGAAGCAGTAAAACTTTCACAGAAAAACATTGAACAGATGAAAGAAGTTTCCAACGTGATTGCCGGATTTGCAAAAGTAATTTCAGGCATTGCAAATAAAACCAATATACTGTCATTAAATGCATCGATTGAGGCTGCCAGGGCAGGGGAACACGGAAGAGGATTCTCTGTGGTAGCACAGGAAGTCCAGTCCCTTGCAAATCAGACAAAGAGTTCATCAGCAGAAATTAGTACAAAGATCAGTGAGGTACAGACCTTTGTGGATGGCATGGTTCAGTATATGAATGATATTTTTGCATATGCAGAAGAACAGAATAAGATGGCAGAATCCATCGGGGAACTGCTGAACAAAGTGCTGGAAGCAGCATATACGGCAAACGATGTATCCAGAAATATGGAAAATGAAATTGCATACCAGAGGGATATCACGGACAAGGCAAGAACGACGCTGGATTCCTATCAGTAAGCAATGTTCAGTTATATTTTAAATACGGAGAAGGGAAGTATGCAGCCTGATGCTCCGGGAAAAGATGAAACTTCAGAAAAAGAATATGCCCGGATTATCCTGATGAACCGGGAAGAATTCCGATGTCTGGAAGGTGGTTATCCGTACAAGAAAAATCTGCTTCGAAGTCTGGAAGCGATCCGTTACTGTAAGGCAGAAACATTCCGGGACTGTATCCAGGGTATTATGAAGATTCCCAGATTAGGTGGGCGAAATCATAAAGTAGCGGAATTTGGTTTCTATCTTCACAAAGACAGGCTTTATCTCATAGAAGAAGAAAATGAATTAAAGTCCGTAATAGAAAAAATTCGGCAGGATGTTTTTGAGGGATGTACCCTGCATGAAGTACTGCTTTTGCTGTTTAATTTTCTGATCGATGAGGATATTCTGCATCTTCAGCGGATCGAAGAGCAGTTAGAACATATTGAAGATACAGTAATGAAAAAGATACCGGAGCATTTTAATGAGATGATCATGGGATATCGTAGACAGTTATCATCAAGTCTGGCATATTATGAGCAGATAGCAAATATCGGGGAATGTATGCAGGTATATACTGGAAGGGAAAATATACCGGATGAGCGACTGGAATGGGAGCGGTATGTCCAGCGTGCGGAACGGCTGCATAATTATGTGGAAACAATCCGTGAATATCTCAGACAGATAAGGGATTTGTATCAGACGCAGATAGATATACAGCAGAACCGTGTTATCAGTATTCTGACGATCGTTACCACGATATTCCTGCCGCTTACTCTGATTACCGGGTGGTATGGAATGAATTTTCCAGATATGCCCGAATTTGGCTGGAAATATGCCTATCCTGCGGTGGCACTGGTATCCCTGTTCATTGTTCTGGCAGAGATCTTTTATTTTAAAAAGAAGCGGATGTTGTAAAAATATCCGTTTCTTATTTTTCTAAAAAAATTTGAAAAAATATGAAAATTAATGTTGACAAAACAGAAAAATATGATATACTTATGAAGTCGCTTGAAGAGATGTAGAGCGATGAAGTGAATAGGGGAATCATCCAATGGCAGGATGACAGTCTCCAAAACTGTTCATGGGGGTTCGAATCCCTCTTCCCCTGCTAATAATGAGCTGGAATTGCTTTGAGCGTTCTGGCTCTTTTTGCATATAAAAATGAAATCATATCCAGATAAAGGAGAAAGATATGAAATTAAAAAAATTTCTGCATAACTTCACAGGGCATTTAAAAACAGTAAATGCACATAAAAAACTGGTCAGGCAGCATTGCTTCCGGCTCGGTCTGTATAAGCAGGGAATTTTGCATGATTTATCCAAATATTCCCCGACCGAATTCATCCCGGGGGTAAAATATTATCAGGGAAACCGAAGTCCGAATAATGCACAGCGGGAGGCAGAAGGCTGCTCTACGGCATGGCTGCATCACAAGGGCAGAAATAAGCATCATTATGAGTACTGGATTGATTATACCAGTGATAAAAATGCGGTCTTTGCAGGCATGAAAATGCCTGAGAAATATGTGGCGGAGATGTTTTGTGACAGGGTAGCTGCCAGTAAGACATATAACAAAGAGAAGTATACCGATGCAGATGCATTGAATTATTTTCTGAAAGGGAAATCGCATCTGATGCATCCGGAGACGGAAGAACTGCTTATGAAACTGCTGGTAATGCTGAAAGACGAAGGGGAAGACGTTGTATTTGAGTATATGAGAATGGAAATGTTGGGAAAAAAGAAGAAAGATTAGAGGAAAAAAGATGGAAAAGAATATGCCGAAAGATCCGGTTATGTTATTAAGCTTTGTCAATACACAGTTGAGGGACCATTATCCTTCCCTGGATGAATTCGCTGCTGTATATCACTGTGAGCGTGAGGAAATAGAAGGGATACTTGGCACAATTGACTATGAATACGATGAAACAATGAATAAATTTGTATAGAACAGTAGAGGAGTGGTAAAGATATGCGTGAAATGGAATTTAAGATGGAACGGGAAGGTCTGGTCGAAGAGGGGCAGGAAGTGGAGATTACCGAAGGGAAACTTCCGGCAAGTTATTATTATACACTTGAGCCAGCAGTTGCCATGTCAGCTAATTATCAGTTCCGTGAACGACTGAAAACAAGAAAGGGAATTGTAAAGCAGGTACATCAGACCGAAAGAGGATTCTTTGTTACCGTACTGTTTGATGAATAATCAGGAAAAGAGGAATTGGGAATGAAGGCTTTTCGGGAAAGAATGGTCAGGGGAATGATGGGAGTTCTGATCGGATTTGCAGTGATTTTTATTATATTTGTCTCTGCTTTCGAGATTGCCTGTTACAGTGATTATGGATTCTATCAGAAAGAATACGAGAAATATGATGTAAACAATAAAACATCCATTGTTAATATGGATATGGATGAGCTTATGAAAGTAACGAAGGAAATGATGCAATATCTGTGCGGAAACCGTGAAGATCTGGTGATTTATGCACAGGTCGACGGAACGAAAAAAGAGATGTTCCATACCATAGAAAAAAGCCATATGGCAGATGTAAGGGATTTGTTTGTGGCAGCATTGCAGCAGAGATGGATCTGCGTGGGAATCATTGCGGTTTCCGTCCTTCTTCTATATGTAACATACGGATTCAGAAAAACTGTGGAAACGGTATGTCGGGGAGTCGAATGGACCATTCTCTGCCTTGCGGTTATTGCGACTGCTATAACAGTAGCAGCTTATATAGATTTTGATAGTGTTTTCTACCTGATGCACAGAATGCTGTTCAATAATAATAACTGGATTTTGGATGAATCTACCAGCAGATTAATTAATATGCTGCCGGAAGGTTTTTTCATTGATATGGGAATCCGGATTGTCATAATTCTTATTTTTATAAATTTTTTCATTTTGTCTTTGGCTTTTTGGACAAAACGTGGTATGATAAAGAGAAATAGAAAAAATATATCTGGAGGTACATATGAGCAAAGTTAAGCGTGTGTATGTAGAGAAACAGTCTGCATATGCGGTAAAGGCAAAAGAACTGAATGAAGAAATCAGGAGTTACTTAGGTATTAAGACCGTTACGAAGGTAAGAGTTCTGGTTCGCTATGATGTGGAAAACATCAGTGAGGATACTTATAAAAGGGCTCTTAAAACCGTGTTTGCGGAACTGCCGGTTGACATTGTTTATGAAGAGAAATTTCCTTATGAAGAGAATGACAGAATATTCAGTGTCGAATATCTGCCGGGACAGTTTGATCAGAGAGCGGATTCTGCAGTCCAGTGTGTAAAGTTTCTGAATGAAAATGAAGAACCGGTGATAAAGACAGCGATGACTTATGTAATTACAGGCGAACTGACACAGGAACAGTTTGAAAGCATCAAAGCTTTTACCATTAATCCTGTGGATTCAAGGGAGACCGGCTTAGAGAAACCGGAAACTCTTGTTACTGTTTTTGAAGAACCTGCAGATGTAAAGATTTTTGGCGGATTTAAAGACATGGAAGAGAAAGAATTGAAGGAATTATACAAGTCTTTAAATCTTGCAATGACATTCAAGGATTTCCTTCATATTCAGAATTATTTTAAGAAGGAAGAAAACAGGGATCCGTCCATGACAGAGATTCGTGTGCTGGATACCTACTGGTCAGATCACTGTCGTCATACGACATTCCAGACAGAGTTAAAGAATGTTTCTTTTGATGACGGATATTATAATAAACCGATTACAGATACTTATAAGGAGTATGTTGATACTCATAAGGAAATCTTTGCAGGAAGAGATGACAAATTTGTCTGCCTGATGGATCTGGCACTTATGGCGATGAGAAAATTAAAGAAAGAAGGAAAATTACAGGATCAGGAGGAGTCTGATGAAATTAATGCCTGCTCCATTGTTGTTCCAGTGGAAGTAGACGGAAAGACAGAGGAATGGCTTGTCAACTTCAAAAATGAAACACATAACCATCCGACCGAAATCGAGCCGTTTGGTGGTGCGGCAACCTGCCTTGGCGGTGCAATCCGTGATCCGTTGTCAGGCCGTACCTATGTTTACCAGGCAATGCGTGTGACCGGTGCAGCAGATCCGACCGGATCCGTAAAAGATACACTGGAAGGAAAACTTCCGCAGAAGAAACTTGTAAGACAGGCTGCGAACGGCTACAGCTCCTATGGTAACCAGATTGGTCTTGCAACCGGATATGTAAAAGAAATCTATCATCCGGACTATGTAGCAAAGAGAATGGAAATCGGTGCCGTTATGGGTGCAGCACCAAGACGTGCGGTCATCCGTGAAACCTCCGATCCGGGAGATATCATCATCCTTCTGGGCGGCAGAACCGGACGTGACGGATGCGGCGGTGCAACCGGTTCTTCCAAAGTGCATACTACAGAATCACTGGAAACCTGTGGTGCAGAAGTTCAGAAAGGAAATGCACCGACAGAGAGAAAGATTCAGAGATTATTCCGCAGGGAAGAAGTCAGCAGATTAATCAAGAAATGTAATGACTTTGGTGCAGGCGGTGTATCCGTTGCGATCGGTGAACTTGCAGACGGGCTTGACATTAATCTGGATAAAGTGCCGAAGAAATATGCCGGACTTGACGGAACAGAAATAGCCATATCCGAATCACAGGAAAGAATGGCGGTTGTCATTGCACCGAAGGATGTCGCAGAATTTATGAAATATGCAGCCGAAGAAAATCTGGAAGCAGTAGAAGTTGCAGTCGTAAAAGCAGATCCGAGACTGACCCTGAAATGGAGAGGAAAGACCATCGTAGACTTATCCAGAGCATTCCTTGATACCAATGGTGCACATCAGGAAACAAATGTAGAAGTAGAAATGCCGGAAAAAGAAACGAATTTCTTTGACCATAAATCTGTTACGGATGTAAAGGCAAAATGGCTGGAAACACTGGCCGATTTGAACGTATGCTCACAGAAAGGCCTGGTTGAGATGTTTGACGGATCGATCGGTGCAGGTTCTGTATTTATGCCTTACGGCGGAAAAACACAGACAACGGAAGTGCAGACAATGGTTGCGAAACTTCCGGTACTTACGGGCAAATGTGATACCGTTACCATGATGAGTTATGGATTCGATCCATATCTGTCAACCTGGAGTCCATATCACGGAGCAATCTATGCAGTTGTGGAATCCGTTGCAAAGATGGTTGCAACCGGCGGTGACTATAAGAAGATCCGTTTCACATTCCAGGAATACTTCCGTAGAATGTCAGAAGATCCGAAGAGATGGAGCCAGCCATTTGCAGCACTGCTCGGTGCATACGATGCACAGATTGGTTTCGGACTTCCTTCCATCGGAGGAAAGGACAGTATGTCGGGTACGTTTAATAACATCGATGTGCCTCCGACACTTGTATCTTTCGCTGTGGATATTGCAAAAGAAAAAGATATTATTTCACCGGAATTCAAGAAGGCCGGGGATAAGATTGTGAAATTTACCATCGAGAAGGATGAATTTGACAAGCCGGTCTATGAACAGGTAATGAAATTATATGATGCCATCCATACACTGATTCAGCATGGTGCGATTACGGCAGCATATGCCCTGGATGCAAAGGGTGTTGTGGCAGCCGTATCAAAAATGGCATTTGGAAACAGACTTGGTATCAATATTGATTCTTCTGTGAAAGCAGATGATTTATTTGCCGTTGAATTCGGTAACATCGTTGCAGAAGTTCCGCTGGAAAAATTAGATGAACTCGAACAGGTTATGAAAGAACAGTCCGGTAATTATGCAATCATTGGTACCGTGACAAACAGTTCCGAATTCACATATGGCGATGTAAAAATCAAATTCGACAAAGCACTTGCCACATGGGAAGCACCACTGGAAAAGGTATTCCCGACACGCGCAACGGACAATAAAGAAGTGCTGGATACACCAGTATACAATACGGGAGATATCTATGTATGCAGACATAAAGTAGCAAAGCCAACCGTATTTATTCCGGTATTCCCTGGTACAAACTGCGAATATGACAGTACAAAGGCATTTGAGCAGGCAGGTGCGGATGTTATCGTGAAGGTTTTCCGCAATCTGAATGCGGAAGATATCCGTGAATCTGTAAATGTATTTGAACAGGCAATCAGCCAGTCACAGATCATCATGTTCCCGGGCGGATTTTCCGCAGGTGATGAACCGGATGGTTCTGCGAAGTTCTTTGCAACAGCATTCCAGAATGAAAAGATTAAGGAAGCTGTCAATAAACTTCTGAATGAAAGAGACGGACTTGCATTGGGTATCTGTAACGGATTCCAGGCACTGATTAAATTAGGACTGGTTCCAAACGGAGCAATCACAGGACAGGATGCACAGTCGCCGACACTGACATTTAATACGATTAACCGTCATATTTCAAAGATGGTATATACGAAGGTTGTTTCAAATAAGTCCCCATGGCTTCAGGGTGCTGAACTGGGCAAAGTATATGTAAATCCGGCATCCCACGGAGAAGGACGTTTTGTTGCCAGTGAAGAGTGGATTAAGAAATTATTTGCAAATGGACAGGTAGCAACACAGTATGTGGATGAAGCAGGAAATCCTACCATGGATGAAGAATGGAATGTAAATGGCTCTTATGCAGCCATTGAAGGTATTACCAGTCCGGATGGAAGATGCTTTGGTAAGATGGCCCATATCGAGAGAAAGGGCGAAGCCGTAGCAATGAATATCTATGGCGAGCAGGATTTGAAAGTCTTTGAATCAGGCGTGAAATACTTTAAATAAGAGGATAAATTATGCCAGTTTTTGATTTTAGCAATACACCAAAAGAAAAAAATACAGCGGAATGCACCTATACGGTCTTCCGCTCCAATGAGAAAACAATGTCACCGGAGAAACCGGTGCTTGTTCTGGATAACAGTCAGCGAAAGTGGAATCATCATTCCATCGGAATGTTTACCAACCAGATAAAGCGCTCCGCTTTTGAATTCAAAGAGGAAGACGGAACAACCGTCAGTTCGGATATTCTGAAAGTGGATGCACGTTTTGTCAACCTGATCCGCTGGCTCGGGGAGAACCACATCAATGTGCGTTTATCCGGGGAAAACAGGGAAGATGGATATGCAGTCTGCCGGATTCGTGAGATTGCCTTTGGCGGCGGCACAAAATTATCCGCAGAAGATGGATTTTTGCAATTTATGATCGACAGACTTCTTGCAAGCGCTGCACCAGCGGAAGAGACGGCGGAAGACGAGCAGGAAGAATCCGGGGATGATATGAAACTTACCAGTATCCAGAGCATTACGGATTTTATGACCTGTGCGGGAAGAACACTTCCGGATAATATCAGACTCTGGGCAAGAAGAAATCTTGCAGTGGCAAGATCTAACGAGGTATCTCCGGAAGAAAGAAGACATGCTCAGAGAGCATTATCCATCATGATGAATATCCAGTGGAAGAATAATTATTTTGAAGCAATTGATCCGGATGAGGCAAGAAGAATTCTTGATGAAGAACTCTATGGAATGGAACGGGTAAAACAGAGAATTATCGAAACCATTATCCAGATCAACCGGACGCATACACTTCCGGCATACGGACTGCTTCTGGTAGGTCCGGCGGGTACGGGAAAGTCTCAGATCGCATATGCAGTTGCAAGAATTTTAAAACTGCCGTGGACAACACTCGATATGAGTTCCATCAACGATCCGGAACAGCTGACCGGAAGTTCCAGAATTTATGCAAATGCGAAACCAGGAATTATTTTAGAGGCATTTTCTGTTGCAGGAGAATCGAATCTGGTATTCATTATTAACGAGCTTGATAAGGCGGCATCCGGAAAAGGAAATGGAAATCCGGCGGATGTATTACTGACACTACTTGATAATCTTGGGTTCACGGATAATTATATAGAATGTATGGTGCCTACGGTTGGAGTTTATCCGATAGCAACGGCAAATGACAAGAGTCAGATCAGTGCACCGTTAATGTCCCGATTTGCAGTAATCGATATTCCGGATTACACACCAGAGGAGAAGAAGATCATCTTTTCCCGATTTGCACTTCCAAAGGTTTTAAACAGAATGGGACTTAGGAAAAATGAGTGTATCGTAACGGAAGAAGCACTGGATGTTATTATACAGAAATATGCAGATACCACAGGGATTCGTGACCTGGAGCAGGCGGCAGAGCATATTGCTGCCAATGCACTGTACCAGATAGAAGTAAACCATGTAAAAGAGGTTGTCTTTGAACCGGATGTGGTAGATACCTTATTAGGGTAAACATTTAGAAAGTAAAGAAGAAAAACAAAGAGCTGTTGCAGAAGCAATAGCTCTTTGTTTTTGCCTGAAAATAGAAAGGAGCATCGCTCCATAACTAAAAATTAATTATTTTGCGATACTCTCTCTGTTTCGGATAAATAAAATCTAGAATCCGTTATTTATTATTTCTGAGGACCAGCTGAAACTAAAGCCTTGCCAGCATCATTTCCTTCGTATTTAGCGAAGTTCTTAACAAATCTGTCAGCTAAATCAAGAGCCTTTGTTTCCCATTCAGAAGCATCAGCATATGTGTCACGAGGATCAAGGATCGCAGGATCAACACCCGGAAGTTCTGTAGGTACTTCAAAGTTGAAGTGAGGAATTGTCTTTGTAGGAGCATTCTGGATATCGCCATTTAAGATAGCATCGATGATACCACGGGTATCTTTAATGGAGATACGTTTGCCTGTACCATTCCATCCTGTGTTTACAAGGTAAGCCTTAGCACCGCTCTTTTCCATCTTCTTAACAAGTTCTTCTGCGTACTTTGTCGGGTGCAGTTCAAGGAATGCCTGTCCAAAGCAAGCTGAGAATGTAGGAGTAGGTTCTGTGATACCTCTTTCAGTTCCGGCAAGCTTTGCTGTAAATCCTGATAAGAAGTAGTACTGTGTCTGTTCCGGTGTAAGGATAGATACAGGAGGAAGTACTCCGAATGCATCTGCTGATAAGAAGATTACGTTCTTAGCTGCTGGTGCAGAAGAGATAGGACGAACGATATTTTCGATATGGTTGATTGGATAAGATACACGGGTATTTTCTGTTACGCTCTTATCTGCGAAATCAATCTTACCTTCAGCATCAAGTGTAACGTTCTCAAGGAGAGCATCACGTCTGATTGCATTATAGATATCTGGTTCTGAATCCTTATCAAGGTTGATAACCTTAGCATAGCATCCGCCTTCAAAATTGAATACACCATTGTCATCCCAGCCGTGTTCGTCATCACCAATTAAGAGACGCTTAGGATCTGTGGAAAGTGTTGTCTTACCTGTTCCTGAAAGACCGAAGAAGATTGCTGTGTTTTCACCGTTCTTATCAGTATTTGCAGAGCAGTGCATGGAAGCAATACCCTTAAGAGGTAAGTAGTAGTTCATCATGGAGAACATACCCTTCTTCATTTCTCCGCCGTACCATGTGTTGATAATTACCTGTTCTTTGCTTGTAATGTTGAAAGCAACACATGTTTCGGAGTTAAGACCTAATTCTTTGTAGTTTTCAACTTTTGCTTTTGATGCGTTGTAAACAACGAAATCAGGCTCAAAGTTTTCAAGTTCCTCAGCGGTAGGCTTGATGAACATATTTGTTACGAAATGTGCCTGCCAAGCTACTTCTACGATAAAACGGATAGCCATACGGGTATCTTTGTTTGCACCACAGAAAGCATCTACTACGAAAAGTCTCTTGTTGGAAAGTTCTTTCTTTGCGATATCCTTAACAACATTCCATGCTTCTTCTGTCATTGGATGGTTGTCGTTTTTGTATTCATCAGAAGTCCACCATACAGTGCCCTTTGAGTTCTCGTCCATAACAATGTACTTATCTTTTGGTGAACGGCCTGTGTAAACACCTGTCATTACGTTGACAGCACCAAGTTCGCTTTCCTGTCCTTTTTCATAGCCTTCGAGTTCTGGCTTTGTTTCTTCTTCAAATAATAATTCATAAGAAGGATTGTAAACAATGTCTGTAGATCCGGTAATACCGTACTTGCTTAAATCGATGTTTGCCATTTTCAATAAACCTCTTTTCTTTATTATTATATCCGGAAAGAGCTGAGCAGATTCTGGATATTGTAATGAGATGGATTCCTCCAAATCTTTTATTAGTATACCTAATCAGTCGTGAAAAAGCAACCTTAAAATTGTTATTTTTTTAACTTTCGTCAAAAAAATAAATAATAAAAGTATAATTTTTTTCTAAAGCAGGTGTATAAACATCTGGTGGATTCCCATGTGCCGATCCAGTTCCGGATGGAAAGAAAAGGCAAGCTGTCTGCCGTATTGAACCCCGACAATTTTTTTATCCACGCGGGCAAGTACTTCCACGTCATCGGATGTGCTTATGATATAAGGGGCGCGGATAAAAGTCATCGGAACTTCGCCGATATGTGCGACCTCTGCTGTCCTGTGGAAGCTGCCAAGCTGCCGGCCATAGGCATTCCGCTTTATTTTCATCGGAATTGTTCCAAAATAGACGGTGGGATCATTTTCAATCTCTGAGGCAAGCAGAATCGCACCGGCACAGGTTGCAAGAACCGGTATACCGGAAGTAATCTGTTCTTTTAGCGGCTGAAACATATGCAGGTCGTGCAGGAGTTTTCCCTGGACGGTGCTTTCACCGCCGGGGAGAATCAGGCCGTCACAGGATTTGTTCAGATCAGAAGCCTGCCGCAGTTCCACACAGGAGATACCAAACCTGCTTAACATTTTTTCATGCTCAATAAACGCACCTTGCAGGGCAAGTACACCAACCTTCATTATTTACCTCTTTCTGCCATTAAAAGCGCAATTTCCTGCTCATTGATACCGACCATGGCCTCGCCCAGCCCAGAAGATAATTCTGCAATTAATTTTGCATCGGTATAATTGGTAACTGCCTGGACGATCGCAGCCGCACGTTTCGCAGGATTGCCGGATTTGAAAATGCCGGAGCCGACAAATACACCTTCTGCACCAAGCTGCATCATCAGTGCCGCATCGGCAGGAGTAGCCACACCGCCGGCAGCAAAATTTACGACCGGAAGTTTCTTGTTCTCATGCACATAGCAGACCAGATCATAAGGAACCTGAAGCTGTTTTGCTGCTTCAAATAATTCGTCCTCGCGCATAGAAGCAATCTTTGCAATCTCAGAATTCATCCTGCGCATATGTCTGACCGCCTGGACGATATCGCCGGTTCCCGGTTCGCCTTTGGTACGGATCATGGAAGCCCCTTCATTAATTCTTCTTAATGCTTCCCCCAAATCCTTTGCACCGCATACAAATGGAACATCAAATTCTTTTTTATTAATATGGTATACATCATCGGCAGGGGAGAGGACTTCGCTTTCGTCAATGTAATCAATTTCAATTGCCTGAAGAATCTGTGCCTCTGCAAAGTGACCGATTCTGCATTTTGCCATAACAGGAATGGAAACAGCATTCTGGATGCCGCGGATCATTTTCGGATCACTCATACGGGATACACCGCCTGCTGCACGGATGTCTGCAGGGATTCTCTCCAGTGCCATAACAGCACATGCACCGGCTTCTTCAGCAATTTTTGCCTGTTCCGGAGTGGTAACATCCATAATAACACCGCCCTTTAACATCTGGGCAAGATTTTTATTTAATTCATATCGTTCATTTGTTTTCATTGTATTGATTCCTCCAAGTATAATTTTCGGGTTCATCCCGTTCCCGATTTCCTATTATAATCAAAAGTGGCATATTATAAATTGCCAAAACAAAGTTGTTTAATAAGGTCAGTTAAATGCCAGTTTCATGCCAGATGAAGGAAGAACAAAAAGATATAGGAAAAAACTATAATATTGTATGTAAAAAATATATTATGCAATCAGTTTCTTTTTAATTACAATATAACATATAAAAACGATAGGATTAATAGAAAAATATCGAGGAGGCAATATAATGAGAGAGATTTTATGTTTTGGAGATTCAAATACTTATGGATATATTCCGGGTCATTATGAGAAAGCACCGGCACGCTACCCGTGGGGAATCCGCTGGACCAGTCTGTTAAATGAAAAACTGGGAAAAGAAGATTACCGGGTAATCGAGGAAGGACTGTGCGGAAGGACAACTGTGTTTGAAGATTCTTTCCGGGCACACAGAAATGGTTCGGAGATGCTGCCGGCCATTCTGGAAACACATCAGAATGTGGATCTGTTTATCCTGATGCTCGGAACGAATGACTGCAAAGCGGTATATGGCATGACTCCGGAGATTATCGGACGCGGCATCGAAAAATTAATCCGGCAGATCCGGGAATATGCACCGGAAAGCCAGTTATTACTTGTTTCTCCAATTCATCTGGGGGAAGATGTATGGAAAAGTGAGTATGATCCGGAATTTTCCATGGAATCCGTGGATATTTCCAAAGGTCTGGAAGCAGTATATCAGAGAATTGCAGACAAAGAAGGCATTCCATTTCTTGCGGCATCTTCAGTGGCACAGCCAAGTAAAACAGATGAAGAACATATGGACGAGGAAAATCATGCTTTATTTGCACAGGCAGTATATCAGAAAATAAGCCGGGAAATATTCCGATAGGAAATTTTTGAACTGTTTTCTTTTTTTACTTCAAAGGTACTTGACTTAGAGTGCGGTTGAACGTGTATAATAAAGATAAAATGATAATTGCAAAACACTTAATTTTTTTGCAAGTGTATATGCAAATGAGACATTACACGATTAGGAAAGGAAGCAGTATTAATGAGTGAAAGTATGGAACAAAAGAGAATAAGCCGCGGCCATTATACCGGGGAACGTCCGTTGTTTCACGAAAAGGGACTTAAAATAGAACAGACGATCTTTGGTGAGGGGGAATCTCCGTTGAAGGAGTGTAAGGATATTGAAATGACGGACAGCAGTTTTGAATGGAAGTATCCGCTCTGGTACAGTAAGAATGTGAAAGTACAGGATTGTACCTGGGCGGAGATGGCACGCGCGGGTGTGTGGTACAGCAATCATATTCTGGTTGAAAATGCCCTGATCGATGCACCGAAGAATTTCAGACGCTGCCAGGATCTGACCTTAAGAAATGTATCTCTTCCAAATGCACAGGAAACCTTATGGAATTGCAATGATGTGGTGTTGGAACAGGTAATGGCAAAAGGAGATTATTTTGCAATGAACTGCAGCAATATGAAGATTTATGATTTCCGGCTGGCAGGGAATTATTCCTTTGACGGGGCAAAAAATGTAGAGATTCACAATGCCAGAATGTTATCTAAAGATGCTTTCTGGAATACAGAGAATGTCACAGTGTATCATTCCTATATTTCCGGCGAATATCTTGGCTGGAATGCGAAAAATCTGACACTGATTGACTGCACGATCGAAAGCCTGCAGGGAATGTGCTATATTGAGAATCTTGTGATGAAAAACTGTACTTTAATAAACACAACACTTGCCTTTGAGTATTCCTCAGTGGATGCAGAAATTACCGGGGGAATTACCAGCGTCATGAATCCGAAGAGCGGAAAAATAACGGCGGATGTCATAGAAGAACTGATTATGGATGAAACAAAGATAAATCCGCAGGACACAGTGATTATCTGTCCGGAAATCAGGAAAACAGAAAAAAGTTTTAAGACAGGAGAGTAAAACATGGACTATAATTTTGACAAAAGGACGGACAGAAGAAATACCGGATGCATGAAATGGGATGTGAAAGAAAATGAACTTCCGATGTGGGTTGCCGATATGGATTTTGAAACGGCTCCGCAGATTACGCAGGCACTGATAAAACGGGCAGAACAGGGGATTTTTGGCTATACGATTATTCCGGATGAATGGTATGAAGCATATCAGAACTGGTGGAGAAGCCGTCATCAGTTTGAAATAGAAAAGGACTGGCTCATTTTCTGCACCGGAGTAGTTCCAGCGATATCAAGCATTGTGCGGAAAATGACCTGCGTTGCGGAAAATATCGTGGTACTTACACCAGTATACAATATTTTCTTCAATTCGATTCTGAATAACGGAAGAAATGTGCTGGAAAGCAGATTATCCTATAAAGACGGAACATATGAAATTGATTTTGCGGATTTGGAAGAAAAACTCGCAAGGCCACAGACTTCCATGCTGATTTTCTGCAATCCGCATAATCCGGTCGGTAAAATCTGGGACAGGGAAACCCAGCAGAAAATAGGGGAGCTTTGTGACAAATATCATGTACTGGTATTATCCGATGAGATTCACTGTGACCTTACGGAGCCGGGAAAGGATTATATTCCATTTGCCTCGGTGTCAGATACCTGCAGAAAACGCAGCATAACCTGTGTTGCACCGACAAAGGCATTTAATCTGGCGGGAATACAGACGGCAGCAGTGATTGTTCCGGATGCGTATTTAAGACATAAAGTAAACCGTGGATTAAATACCGATGAAGTGGCAGAACCGAATGTATTTGCGGCGATTGCACCGGTCGTGGCATTTCAGCAGGGTGGTGACTGGCTGGACGAATTAAAGGAATATCTGTGGGAAAACAGAAAATATGCGGAAGAATATATTACACGGGAAATACCGCAGGTCAGCGCAGTAAAAGGACAGGCAACCTATCTTCTGTGGATTGACTGTACCGGAATTGCAAAAAAAGACGCAAAATTCAGCAGCTTTATCCGTGAAAGCAGCGGACTCTACCTGTCAGACGGGGCAGAATACCGCAATGGGGAAGGGTTTCTGCGGATGAATCTGGCTTGCAGCAGAGAAGTGTTAAAGGATGGCTTACAGCGTTTCAGACAGAGTGTGCAGGCATATCTGGAATAAGAGGGGATAGATTATGAAAACTTCCGGGCATGCAGCACTTCACTCAAATGTTTATCCGTTTACTTCAGGTTCTGCTGGAAGAAATCACAGGAATCCATCCAAATCCGGAAACGGAAGATGGATTTGAGGTTTGACTGAATATTTCGGAAAATTTTAAGGCAAAAGTAAAATTTTGTGGTAAAATAATTACAGTAACAATGCAAAACGGAGAAATATCTGTGAAGATAAAATGAAGGAGGAGCGAAATACATTCCGAATTTTCACTATAAGAAGTGAGGATAACGAAAGAAGGACAGATCGATGAAGATGAATAAAATACAGACTTATTTTCGGCTGGAATGGAAAATTTTAATGCTGATTACTATCTCCGGGCTGATTTATAATCTGGGACTGCTGGCAGGTTCGTGGTTTGAAGGAAAGATGGCAGCCTGTCTGGCGGATATTTTATATCAGCGAAAGACATTTCGGGATATGCTGTATCTGGTGTTTTTTATGTGTTTTCCATTGCCGTGGTATAGATTTGCCATTATGTGAAGCGGTTTGCGAATAATGTTAACCGGCGGATGAACCCCGGGGTGGCACTGCTTGCCTATAGTGGAATGAGGGATGCCGCCCCCCCCCTGTACCGGATGTAATCCTGCTTTACCAAACTTTCTTTCAAATCATCGAGTGCGGCAAAACTGTTCAATGCCGTAAATAAGGCACAGGTTACCTGGAAAAGAAGCCGTCCGCTGGTGATTGTGGAAATGCCGGAGGAACAGGCAGTGCTGACTGCACTGGAGCACGTTTCCGAAGACCGGACAGTCATCTTCATTTCCCGCAGGGAAAATGCAAAGCTCGGCCGGGTGGTGCAGATATAGGATAGGCGGTTCTAATTGTCAAAAGAAATATTTCGTATTATAATTAAATTTGTATAAAAAGATAATAGATGGTATTACAAATACATATAGAGGAAGTTGGAAATGATTTTAGCAGATAAGAATGATTTAAAGAATGGATATAGAAAGCACTATTCAGCATATAAAATATTGAATAGCAGAAATAGTCAGGTGGTGATAAGTAAAAGACTATTATTAGCTTATAGTGTGGAATGTGGGTTGAAGTATAAGCTATTAGATGAATGGAAAATAAATTCAGCAAAGCAAATTAGGGAAATATATCAAAATAAACAGCATCCGAAACATGCGATATTAGGTTCGCATGATTTGAAGAAAATAATAAAAGAACTTGGTCAGGAAGGTAATTTTGAATTTCCCAGATTAAAAACAATACATAGCGATAATATAAATGTTGAAGAATTTCATCAAATGCAACGTTATGGAATTGCTCCAGATAGTAATAATATCTCAAAAACTGAAGATTTTGAAATTGTATTGAGAAAAATAGCGGAATGGATAGAGGAGGAGATATAAAAATGAATAGAATAAAATATATCTATACATGGAAAGATGTAGATCGAATATTTGAAAATTTTAATAGAAATAACAATGAAAGTTATTTTAATACAGTAGATGTATATCATGATGAAATTGTGATTTCTCTGAATGACATGTCAAAGATGGAAAATGCTAGAAATGTTCTGGAAAAAATATTGGGGCTGCATTACCGGAGAAACGAAGATATCATTAAATTTGATTTGCCAGGTATGCAGATGGATGTGGTATGGGAAGAAGAGCCAGCAGATAAGAAAAATATGGAAGTAACACCGTTGTTTAAGGATGTTATTTATCATGATAGTTCATACGACAGTGATATACTTAATAATACAAAAACAGACGAATGTCCAGTAATAGCGTTTCATTCCTATAAAGGTGGAGTCGGAAGAACTTTATCCTTATTAGCATTTGTAAAAGCCTGGACACAAAATTCAGATAAAAAACTTTTGATTATTGATTCAGATATGGAAGCTCCCGGTTTAACCTGGATGACACAGGAGGAAGGTGATCTGGAAAACCAAATCAGTTATTTTGATATTTTGGAAATGATACAGTCATCAGAATTAGAAGATGAAAGTATATATAACGAAATTATACAGCAGATGCAGATGCAGACAGTAAAATTCGATAATGGAAAAATGAATATAGAACATTTTTTTCTGCCAACTTATCGATATGAAGAACAACTTCTGGATATTTATGCAAGTCCGGAAAGCATTGCACAGGGATACCGGAAAAAATATATATTAGCAGAAAAAATATCTGATTTGGGGAAGAGGCTTGGGGCAGAAGCTGTTTTGGTTGATTTAAGAGCAGGTATCAGTGAATTTTCGGCACCGCTTTTATTTGACCCGCGTGTAAAAAAATATATTGTAACTTCAACATCCTATCAGTCCATAAAGGGAACACAGTTAATCCTGAAAGAGATATGTAAAGGTCTTCCTTTGACTGGAGATGGTAATATTCCGCATATTTTATTAACTATGATTATGGATGACAATGGTATAGATAAAATAAAAGCCGAATTATTGCAAGTGTATGATGAACAGGGCCAGGACTATACGGATAATGCAATAACAGAATTACCATTTGCAAGTGAACTGGTTCATCTTGGAAAACTGGATAATATACTTAATAAGCTGAATGATAGAGAAATGTATCGTAATATTGCTGCTCTTGTAAAAGAATTTTATGTAGGGCAATCAATAAATGTAGAAACAAATATAAGTTTATCAAGGCCGGAAATGATAAAAAAAATTCATGAGCTAGCAGAACGGCAAATCAATGCTGAGATGAATGAAGATATTAACGTTCTAATGACACAGCCGATAAAAAACCTGGTCAAAAAGTATGGAAAATCAGTGCCGTATGCAACGGTAATAGGTGCAAAGGGTTCAGGAAAAACATTCTTATATCGTGAATTGCTCCGGGCAAAAAAATGGGAAACATTTTGCATGAAACGCGGAAAGATATCATCTCAGAACTGCACTTACATTATTCCGTTGATTGCACCAAAGAATTTAACAGACATGGATATTTTGATCAAAGATGCTGTTCGAAGCTATAAGAGTGAAATTACAATTGCAACAGATAATGAAAATTTCTGGTTTGAAAACGGAAAATTATTAGAGAGTTTGTTGGCAAAAGAACTCCATACAGGTGAGTGGAAAGAAATATGGACAAAATGTATATTAAATAGTTTTTCATCTAAAATAAATGGTTCACTGGAAGCGGTAGAGAATATGCTGGCTGAAAAACAAATAAATGTTTTATTTGTTGCAGACGGGTTAGAAGAATTTTTTGAAAATACATTAGATAGAGATACAGAAAAATATGCAGTTCGTACATTGGTTCAGGAAGTAATGAATGAATTAAAAATACAATATCCGCATATTGGAATGATCGCCTTTTTAAGAAAAGATTTGTGTAACAATTCGTTTGTAACAAACAAAGAGCAGTTTGAAAATCAAAATAAAAATTATGCCTTGAACTGGACACATGACGAAGCCTTGAGACTGGCATTATGGCTGGTTAATCAGGCTGTACCGGGGATTTTTGTTGATGATAAAGTATTAATAGAGGATGCAACACCAGAAACAGTTCGGGAAGCTTTAAATAAATTATGGGGATTAAAATTAGGTAAAAAAGATTCTAATGAAGCATATTCTTATAGATGGATTCTTGCAGCATTATCGGATTTTCATGCACAGCTTCAGGCAAGAGATATTGTAAGATTTTTAGCAGATGCAACAAAAGAAATTGGAATTGAAACTTATGAGGACAGAATTATAATGCCGCGTGAAATAAAAAAGGCAGTACAAACGTGTTCAAATAAAAAGGTGGAGGAAATTAAGCAGGAGATGAAAAAGCTTACACCGATATTGAGTAAGCTTGAAAATGCAGGGGAAGATGAGAAAATACTGCCATTTGAAGCAGGAGCTTTTAATCTTACGGTACAGGAAGAGGCACTGCTGCAACAGGAGGGATTATTAAAGATGTATGGAGGAAAATATTATATTCCTGAGATAATACGGCATGCACTTAAATTTAAATATGGTAAAGGCGCAAGACCAAAAGTTTTGGCATTGGTATTTCATTAATGTATAAAAACAGGAAAGAGAGGATTTACTATGAGCAGTTTATTAAAAAAGTTCTGTTTAACCGATGAGTTTCTTGGAGCTTATGAAAAGTTAGTCATTGAGCAGGTAATTCCGTATCAGGAAAAGGCTTTAAATGATGAGATTGAGGATGCAGAAAAAAGTCATGCCATTGAAAACTTCCGGATGGCGGCACAGATGTTGGAAAAGGGAAGCTGTGAGGGCGAATTTTACGGAATGGTATTTCAGGATTCCGATGTAGCAAAATGGCTTGAAGCCGCAGCATATTCCCTTGTACATAAACCGGATCAGGAACTGGAGCAGAGAATGGATGATCTCATTGCACTGATTGGACGGGCACAGCATAAGGACGGTTATCTGAATACCTATTTCACGGTAAAAGAAAAAGACAGAAGATGGACAGATCTCCAGGAGGCACATGAACTGTACTGTGCAGGTCATATGATGGAAGCTGCAGTTGCATATTATGAAGCAACCGGAAAAAACAGCCTGTTAGAGATTATGAAACGGATGGGAGATCATATATATCAGCATTTTATTACAGAAAAGGCAGAGGGATATCCGGGACATCCTGAGGTAGAGCTTGCATTAATGCGGATGTATCGTGCAACCGGAGATAAAAGATATCAGGAACTGGCGGCACATTTTATCAATGCAAGGGGTGTTGATTCCGATTATTTCAAAAAAGAATCAGACAACCGCGGATGGACTGTCTGGAATATGAATCCGGACGATAAAGAATATGCACAGAATCATCTGCCGGTGCGGGAGCAGAAAGAAGCGGTCGGACATGCCGTAAGAGCAGTTTATCTGTATACAGGAATGGCAGATCTGGCAGCAGAGACAGACGATCAGAGCCTTGCCGATGCCTGCAAAGTATTGTGGGAAAATATCACACAGAAGAGAATGTATATTACCGGGGGTATTGGTTCGACCTGCATCGGAGAAGCATTTACCAAAGATTATAATCTTCCGAATGATACCGTTTATGCAGAGACCTGTGCATCGATCGGTCTTATGTTCTTTGCCGCAAAAATGCGGGAACTGGATATGGACAGAAAATACAGCGATGTAATGGAGCAGGCTCTTTATAATACAGTGCTTGCGGGAATGCAGCTGGACGGAAAAAGATTCTTCTATGTAAATCCACTGGAAGTAATTCCGGGTATTTCAGGAGAAGCAGTTACCCATAAGCATGACCTTCCACAGAGACCAAAATGGTTCGGCTGTGCATGCTGCCCGCCAAATGTTGCAAGAACATTAACTTCGATTGCGGATTATGCATGGAGTGAGCAGGAACGTACCATTTATTCCCATCTGTTTATCGGTGGAGAGCTTGATCGGACCGAAAGCTGTGGAGTAAAGATAGAAGTGGAAACAAAATATCCTTACGATGGAAAGGTTTCTTACCGGATGCATACGGAAGGCAGCAGATTTACATTTGCCGTAAGACTTCCGGAATGGTGCAGAAATGAAAGTATTCTGTTTAACGGAAAAGAAGTTTATACTACGCAGAAAGGTGTGTCACAGGACTTCCGGAATGCTGCGAAAGAAGAAAAAGGATATCTTTATCTGACCATGGATTTTAAGGAAAATGACATTCTTGTATGCGACATGGAAATGAATCCGAAGAGAATTTATGCAAACAACAATGTAGCATCCGATTCCGGTATGACGGCAATCATGCGCGGACCTCTTGTTTACTGTGCAGAGGGTGTGGATAATGACGGAAATGTACTTGAATTATCCATCAGCGAAGGCGGTGAGATACGGACCGGATCTTATGAGAAAGAACTGTTATCCGGAATTGTTCCGATAAAGGTGCAGGGATACAGAAGAAAAACCACAGATGCACTGTATTCCGATGAAAAGCCGGTAAAAGAAGAAGTAACTATTACCATGATTCCATATTATGCATGGGGAAACCGCGGACTGACACAGATGCGTGTCTGGATGCCGGAGAGATAAAAGAGCCGGCATTATCCAGACAGCTGGCAGCCCTGGAAGAAGAACTTGGAACAAAGATGTTTCAAAGAAACGGGCATGGCATAACACTTACGGAATGAAGGATTACTGTTAAAAAGAAGGGCATTGGAAATTGCGGATCTGGAAGACAGAATTCTGGATGAATTCAAAGAAAATGCAGGAGAGGTGGAAGGCATTGTAACCATCGGGGGGGGACAGTTTTTAGAACCGGTTAATACAGAAAATCTTGAATATATCAGGATTCCGGACAACGACCACTGGGTTATCAGCATGCCCCCGGACGATCCATTTGTACAAAAAGCATTTATAATAACAGACAGGAAATAAAAAACTGGCTGAAGACATTATAGGAGGTTGGAAGAATGGCAAAGATTGTACAGACGGCAGGAAGAAATGCTTTAGGAGAATTTGCTCCGGAATTTGCACATTTTAATGATGATGTTTTGTTTGGAGAAAACTGGAATAATCAGGATATTGATGTTAAGACCAGAAGTATTATTACAGTAGTAGCATTGATGGCGCAGGGTATCACGGATTCTTCCTTGAAATTCCATCTGCAGAATGCAAAAGGTCATGGAGTAACACAAAAGGAAATCGCTGCAATTATTACACATGTCGGATTTTATGCCGGATGGCCAAAAGCATGGGCAGTATTTAACCTTGCAAAAGAAGTATGGAGCATAGGCGAGGGAGATTTGCCATATGAAGATGAGGCAATGAGAGCGCATGCAAAAGAAATGGTATTTCCAATTGGACAGCCAAATGATGCCTTTGCAAAATATTTTATTGGCAAGAGTTATCTTGCACCGGTTTCCACAAATCAGGTGGGAATCTTTAATGTCACATTTGAACCGGGATGAAACCAGGCGACTGCATTAATATTCCGGTGGAAGTAAAACACTGGCATGGAGCAGCTCCTGACAGCTGGTTTTCACATCTGGCAGTGGATGACTGTGTTATAATTAGACCAAGTTAGAAGAAACCCAGTAAAATCAAGGGGTTCGAGCTAATTTGGTCCTTATTTTTATTACAATCTAGCGGTAAAGATAGGGCAGCGCTGTTACATCAAACCGAAAATCCGAGATAAGGCATCATAGAAGTCCATTACTGTTCTAGGAGTGATTCTGTGAGCTTAATTGAGGTACAATTTTATATTGAAACATTTAGTGAGGACTAAATTAGCACTTATAGGCGGAGAAATCTGTCTGGCTGATATAGTCCTCTTTTGTTTTTTAGAAAGGTGGACAAGCAAAGTGTTAATTTGGTTCGGAATATTTTTAGCAGTTATTTTAGCAGTATTTGTCAATTTGATGTTTTGGTCAATGGCAAGGTCGGCAGGGTGGGCAGAGAGAAGAATGGAGGAAATATTAGCAGATAAAAGAAACAACGACAAAAAGGAGCTAAGAAATGAGGCGATTAAAACTAATCAAAGAATCAAGGAGGAAACGAAGAATGAGCAATTTAGAAGTTATAGGAATTGACCATGGTTGGTCGCAGATAAAGACAAGTAACACCTGTTTTAACACATCAATCAAGGAGCTGGCGAATGATCCGGCATTTCATGACAATGTGTTGGAATATGAAAACAGATATTATGCAGTCGGAGAGGACAGATTGGAGGTACTTGACAGTAAGGTTGAAAATGAGAACTTTTATCTCCTGACATTGGTTGCGATTGCGAAGGAATTAAAAATAAGAGGAAGAACAGAAGCAGATGTGGTGCTTGCGGTAGGACTTCCACTTACAAGATTTTCAGCCGAGAGAAAACCTTTCATTGATTATCTTTCAAAGAATGAAAATGTGGTATTCAGCTTTGAACAGAAGCTCTACAAAATTCATATTGCGAGTGTTTCTGTATATCCACAGTGCTATGCGGCAGTAGCAGGAATGCTTCCGACTTTCGGAAAGAAAGCACTTGTCATAGATGTGGGTTCTTGGACGGTTGACAGTATGCTTATTGTAAATAAAAAGCCAGACAATAGTAAATGTGACACACAGAATGAAGGCTTGATTAAGTGTATGAGAGCAATTAACAGAATTTCCGTCCAGTTGAAGAACAGAAAGCTCGATGAATCTGATATTCAGGATTATTTTATGACTGGTAAAACAGAATTGCCAAGTGATTATAAAGAGATTATGGACATGCAGATTCAGGAATTTGTTGACAAGGTTTGTGCATACCAGATGGAATGTGGTTACAACTTCGATATGCTTCCAATCTACTTTGTAGGTGGTGGTGCAATCGTAATGAAGAATTTTGGAAAGTATCAGCAGTCCAATATTCATTATGTGCTGGATGTTAAGGCAAATGCGAAAGGGTTTGAGACGATGGCAAGAATTGCACTTAGAAGCGGGAGGTAGGAGGGATGGCTAAGAGTAGAGACAGTAAACAGTTTAGTTTTCGTGTAAATTTTAACAATCCGGATCATCTAAAGGTATATCGAACATTGATGGACTTGAATCTTGATATTCACAAATCAGTATCAAGTTTTGTGATCAAAGCACTTGTGCAGTATATCAATGGGGTATCGGAGGATAAGCTGACAAATACTGGCAAGGACAGAAAAGAAAATCTGGAAGGTTATGTTACAAGGAAAGAGATAGGAGAGATGGGAAACTGTGTTTTATGCGGTCACAATGGGAGCAGAAATGGAATATTTTTTACACACTTAAATCAGGTCGAAGCAGGTGATGAGGTAAAACTTACGGATAAAAAGGGAGAACTTCACCGGTATGCGGTATCAGATACTTTTATCGTCGGACCGTATGACAACTATGTAAAAAAGCAGACAGGGGAAGAAATCTTAACGCTTATTACCTGTGCTGAAAGGGGAACAAAACGATTTATCTGTAAATGTGTTCCAATAGAGAAAGTGGGTGCTGGAGATGAGTGAACAAAGACAGATTTTCCGATTGGGTGAAGTAGAAGAAATGATAAGTGAAATGGACCTTACGGATGTAGCAGATGATATTGCAGAGACAGAAGAAGATACACAGCTTATTGTAAGTGGCTGGTGGGTGTATCTTCCACAGCTTCAGTTACAGCTCCATGAGGGGATTTTATGTAACTGGGATGAGGAAGAAGGTATGTTCATGCCGGATGTAGCAGTAACGGTAGTATATGAGGCGGATGCAGACAGAACCGGGTATATCTACTTTGAGTCAGACGGCATGGTAACAACCCTATATAACTGGCTGAATGGCAGAATGTCAGCAAGTCAGATAGAAGAGTTAGAGTGCGAGCTTATCGCACCAAATGAAGATTAAAACATGAAAGGACTGGTGAAATTATGAAATATGCAATCAGGGTAAATGAAGTAAAAAAAGAAGAAAGTAATGTGAAAGGTTTTGCGACGGTTGTATTCGGAGATTCATTTAAGATTACCAATATTGCAATCGTGGAGAGAAAAGAGACAGGACAGCTATTTGTATCCATGCCAAGATACAAGTCCAGTGAGAGAAACGAGGATGGAACGAATGTCTATAAGGATGTGTGCAATCCGATTACGGCAGAGTTTCGTGAGGAGCTTTATGAGAGCATTCTTACAGAGTATGAGCTTGTAAGAACACAGGGACAGCCGGAGAAAGAAAAGAATGGGGAAGTTTCACCGCCGGAGTTTTCGGTAACGGTGACACCGTATGAAAGGGAAGGCAGTAATATCCGAGGTCTTGCAAGGATTTATTTTGAGGACAGCTTTATTGTCAACAATGTAAATATCCTTCAGGGCAAGGAAAAGGTGTTTGTGGCGATGCCATCTTATAAGACAAAGCAGAAGGACGAAAACGGAAAGGACATTTATCAGGATATCTGCTATCCGGTCACAAGGGACTTTCGTGAAAAACTCTATGGAGAAATTGAAAGAGCTTATCAGGAGGCTAAGGATAAGCAGCAGGAGGAACCAAGAGAGAAAGCACAAGCAAAGAATCAGGGAAAGGCACAGGCGGAGGGAGGTTTTCTTGAGGCTGACGATACACCGCTTCCCTTTCGATAATGTGGCAGAGTAGAAATATAAAAAGGATAGGGCGGCCTTTCGGCTGCCCGGAAAGGAAAAGATATGGAAGAAAAGAAGAAATCAATGACAAAAGATGAAATGATTATGGAGCTTATGGCTCTGTTAAAAGAAAATGGTAAAAATAAGCAGGCGGAAGATGTATTTGAAAGTGCAGCCTATGTGGACATGCTGGAAAGTAAACTTGATCAGATGACCAATGAGCTGGTGCAGATGCGAAAAGAGTTACAGGAAATGAAGCAACAGCAGGTATCCAAAAGCCTAAAAGAATCCCTGACAGAAATGATGGAAAAAGCACAGAACCGATGTCAGCAGATGAAAGCAACCCTTCTTGAAGTTAAGACTGATATGCACCAGAAAGCCTCTGATATTATATCTGCTGTAAAAAATAAGGGGAAAGAGACTCTGAATAAAGTATCTGAGTTCTTAGGAGTGAAGAAAAAACTTGAGAAGATGCGAGATAACTTAAAAGAGGGAATCGTCGAGACGGATCAGACACTTGCCCGCATAGACGGATTCGGAGAAGGAATGCGAATGGCAAATGAGCAGTTGGCTAACAGCTTTCGAGTTCTTGCCGGAAAAGAGCAGAGGGATTATTCAAAAAAAGAATATGCCCACTCTAACGTAGCATTACTTCGTAAGCCTTGGGAATGGCAGAAGAAGGTGTATCAGAATCTTGAATTACACTTAGATGCAGCGATTGATAAGGTGGCTAATCTGACAATGGATGTGGAGCTAAAAAAGATGGAGAAAAAGTGGGATGAAGTCTATGAGCAGACGCATAATCAGGAAGTGATGCAGCCGCAGGAGGTGGCGGTGGTCGCAGAGAAGGAATATGAGTATGGGGCGGATGCGTTTGAGGAGTATTTAAAAAATCAAAAAACTGAGACGAAACCATCAGATATAATTGAAACACAGCGATTAGATAAAGCGAGATAATTCTATTTTGGTGGTATTTGAAATCCTTCAAAGAATTGCTCAATTCCAACCTCAAAGATTTTTGCTAGTGCCAATAGCTCTGATACTTTGATGTTATACAGACCGCATTCTAATTGTGCATAAGAACTACGGGACAGATCGACACCTAAAAGCTGCATTTGTGCAACGGTCTGTTCCTGTGTTAAGTGGCGGTTCTTTCGATATTTACGGATATTGGAACCAATATTATATTGATCTTTGTCCTGCCGAATTTTCATAAAAAGTCACTCCTCGAATATATTTGGATTTTGCTAGTTATTATGAGCAATTAAACTTGATTTTATCCTAGAATTGAGATATAATTGCTAGTTATAATGAGCAACAAGAAATATATTTTGTGTATATTATTAGGAGAAAAATTTGCATATTATGCCCAGGAAATAATGGCAATGGGGATGGCATGTAAAGGTAAAATGATAAGATAATCAAAGAAAATGATTATGATAAATTTGAATTTGTAGGAGAGAAGCTATGTATTTTCATGCATCACAAGTTAAAGGTATTAAGGTTTTGGAACCAAGAATATCAAATCATAATATTCCATTGGTATATCTCTCTGCAAAACGTGAAAACACACTTGTATATTTGAGTAATGCAATTGAAAAGTTTTGTAAAGAAAAGGGATTTGCATATGAAGGAATATGGTCAAAATGGGGACCATATGGATTTGATTCACAAGGAATTTTACAATATGAAGAATATTATCCAAATGCACTTGAAGAAACTTATGGAGGCGTTGGAGGATATATTTATTCTTGTGCAAACGTTGAAGAAGATATAGATTTTGAACTTGAAATTCCTGATGCAATTGTATCAAGAAAAAAAGTACATGTTGACTCATGTGAGATTATTAATGATGCGTTAGCTGATATATTAAGAGCTGAATATGATGGTCATATTAGAATTGTAAGATACAATGATTTTATCGCCAAACGGGAGAAATGGTTATATTCAATTATCAAAAGCGAGTATAGAGAAGCAATTGATCATCCTGAATATCAATTCTTTTTGAAAGAAAAGTTTGCAAAGTATTTAGATTAACAAATTCCGATTTTGCTGTGAGAGGGGTTACTATGAGAAATAGAAGCGTTGTATTTGTTATAAGAGACAAGAAAATTCTTATGGAAAAACTGTGTTATGAAGGCAGAACTTTTTACTCAATTCCCGGTGGTGGAATCGAAGATGGTGAAACTCCCGAACAGACTGCAATCAGGGAACTTAAAGAGGAATGCGGACTTGATGGCGTCATAATAAGAAAACTGGCAGAGGTATATAATCACGAAAGAACAGAATATTCATTTTTGGTAAGTGTACCCAAGGAACAGGAAGCAATCAAGGGATATGATCCAGAAGAACCGGTGGATGATCAGCCAATTAAAGAAGTGCGATGGATGAATTTGAATGAAATGTCAGAAAAGGATCGTGCATTTATGTGGAGATACGGTTTATTGGAGATTCCTGAGTTTTGTGAAGAAGTAATGTCTTGGGGGGATACGATAAGTTATCCTGGTAATGATTTGTAGATTCTTATTTTTAGAATTAGACAAATTTGAATTTGTAGGGATAAGTTCTAAATTATTGCGGATCTTTTGGAAAACGGAAGGGGTGGATTATTATATGATTTTTAAGGCAAGTAATGGAGCAGAAATAATTGAGATAAATAAAGTGGATGAATTGGATGCTTTGAATATTTATCCTGAGATAAATCATGCACTTGTAGTAGTGAAAATAGATGATGATTATTTGCTTGGATATCACAAATGGCGTGATGATTGGGAAACATTTGGAGGATTGCTAGAGAAGGGAGAAAATCTTCGAGAGTGTATTGAGAGAGAAACAGAGGAGGAACTTGGGCTAACAGGTATTCAGTATGAATATTTAGGAGTAGTCCATTACTATATGCCTCCGAGTTATTGGGTAAAAGAATGGCACGAGGAATATGGTGGTCTTTATGGAATAAAAGTAAGTAAGGCGACTATTGAAATTATTGAAGAAAAAAGAAAAGATAAAGACGAAATCGGAGAAGTTGCGCTTGTATCTGCATTGAAAGCTCAAGGTGCCAAAATAGATGAAATAAATGAAGCATTGCTGAAGCTGTTTCAATGACAAATCCCAGTTTGTAGGGATGATAAAAAATACCTATTTTGCTGTCTAGACATATATATGAAAATATGGTAAGATACAAATGATATTAGGCGGAATGCTTGATCCACGCTTGTTAGGGAAAATTCTTAACAAGCGTTTTTTATTTGTAAAAACGGAGGAGGTATTAAACTTATGAAATATTATAGGGTGCATTCAGAGGACATTGCCTATTTGACACAACAGCCCAGGGGTATTTTTACAGCAATTTATAAGTTGGTTGAGGCGAAAATTTTGTCAGAAGATGAGGAAAAAGAATATTGGAGAAATAGAGAGTATTTTGAGAAGGAATTACCAGTTCCACCTTTTTATGAAAACGGCAATCCTCAAAATGCCATCACTTGGTTCAAGGATACAGAAGATGGAAATAGAATATATCAGGAAATGGAGTTCTACAGAAATATGGCGTCCAAATATGGACTAAAGTTGCTAATGACTGAATGTGAAGAAATTCCGGGAGATATAATTTATGAGGACGATTATCAAATCGCGGTAATAAATCAGAAAAAAGATTTGAAAACAAGAGTAACATCAGTATGTTAATAAAATTCCTATTTTCGGAATTAAACAAATATGAATTTGAGGTGGTGAAAACATTGACAACAGTCTTTTATGTGCGGCATGCAGAGCCAAACTATCATAACCATGATGATGCTGCTCGGGAATTATCGTCCAAAGGATTGAATGACAGGAAACTGGTTACACAATTTCTGAAAGAAAAAAATATTGACATTGTAGTTTCAAGTCCATTTAAGCGCGCAATTGACACCATCAAAGACTTTGCTGATTCCGCTGGGCTTGATATTGAACTGAATGATGCATTTCGGGAGAGAAAGGTTGGCAATGGATGGATTGACGACTTCATTTCGTTCTCTCAAAATCAATGGCACGATTTTTCGTACAAGCTTCCTGGCGGTGAATGCCTAAAAGAAGTGCAGGAGAGAAATATCGCGGCTTTGCAGGACTTAATTCAGAAACACAAAGGGCAACAAATTGTTATCGGCGGGCATGGGACGGCATTAAGTACAATTCTGAATTTTTATGACAGCTCCTTTGGATATGATTCTTTTGAAGAAATAAAGGGAAAAATGCCGTTGATTGTTGAATTCCAGTATAATGACGCTCTGGATTGCTGCAAAATATACCAATATGATTTGCTTTGAAAAATCTCAGTTTCGTACTATATAAGTGTAGATGTTAATGAAACATCTGCACTTATTTTTTATAACAAAGCATGCTATGTAGCTGGTATAGGAAAGTAAGTTCCATTGAGTTTTTCAATGTGGACTTATTTTTTTGTAGAATAAAGGACTAATTTTTCAACCTATGCTTGAATTATTTTCCTAATTTGATTTATTGCGTTGGCATTATATTCTCATTATAATGGTGTTATCAGTACTGAAATAGTATTTTTGGAGGTATCGATAGATATGAATATTGGATTAAATATAAGAGCTTTGCGTAAGAATGCAGATTTGTCACAGGAAATGCTGGCAGAAAGATTAGGTGTCACATTTCAGGCAGTCAGCCGTTGGGAAAGAAATGAATCTTATCCGGATATTACATTGCTACCGGCAATAGCGAATTTCTTCGGCGTTACTGTTGATTTTCTGCTTGGAACTGAAAGTGAAAAAGAAGCAGAGGAAGTAAAGGATATTGTGGAACAGTGTAATGAATGTGAAATACATTATAAGGGTGAGAAAATGTGCCGGATTATAGAGGAAGGCTTGAAAAAATATCCGGGGAATTTTACACTTATGGCATGGTATGTGTATGCTTTCCAACGAATAAATTCTGAAAAGGCAATAGAAGTAGGGCAATATGTTCTTGATAATTGCACAGATAATGAGATTCGTAATTGGGTTAACGGTTCTATTATATATGCATACAAACATAGTGGGCAGGTAGAAAAGGCGGTAGAACTTGCTAAGAAATTGCCAAGCTATTATAATTCATCGCAGGATGTGTTACGAGCGTGTTTAGAGGGAAAAGAATTATTGATACATGTGCAGCATATGATGATGGATTTGGCATATGAGTTCTGGTATTCTATTCGTCAGATTAAAGATAATTATACACCGGACGAGCAGATAGCCTTGTTTGAGAAAAGCAATGCAATATATGATGCAATATATGAATCGGACGATATGCCAGTGGCACTTGCAAGAAAAATGAGAAATTATCAGGGGATGGCAGAAGTTTCACTTCTGGGCAAGGATGTTAACAATGGATTGATATATATGAAAAAAGCTGTGGAATGTGCGATAAAGCATGATGAATTACCAGAGATAGTGGATTGTAAGGCTATTTTATTTAATCAGCATCCTTATGACAGAAAGTATGAAGCTGTTATGAATATATGTGATGAATTAAAGCGAGATTTCGAGACGGAAGATGAATTTTACGAGTGCATTAGGGATACGGAAGCCTATAAAGATATCATAAATATGCTTGAAAAATAATCAGAATGGATTTATAATAATGCTCAGAGAAAGGTAGGTGAATGATATGAATAACTTAACAATTAAAGCTGAAAACATATATCATTCATCTACTATTTTGTAGCTTGTGAAACATAAAGTTCATAATATGATAAATATAACATGTTTTCAGTTTGAAGACATGTTTTTTATTTTAAGGAGAATGATATTATGAACAGAGATATTGAGATTAAAGTGTTTGACTCTTGTAACAATTTACCGGATAGTGTGTGGAGTGAGATGACAAGGGAATTAGAAAAAGAATTTGCAGTAAAATGGTATGTGATATTTGCATATTCTAGAGATGAAATAGTAGGATTTATGAGAATTCTTCGTAATCCGGACAATGTATGTCAATGGTATATTGGAGATGTGTATGTGTGTGAAGAAGCTCGCCGAAGGGGAATCGCAAAACAAATGTATGATGAAGCAATAGAGTTAATTAATCAATATCATCAAGCAGCAGATATTATTACTTCGGTCAGTGCAAAAAATAAAGCTTCAATAGCTTTGCATAAAAAACTGGGGTTTTATGATTCTGAAATCAAAAGTAAGTTTCTGGATTTTCAGTTTGAAGATGATGAGACCATATATCATTATTGGTTATCAAAGTATTATCCGGCTAAGAATGTACCTATACATATAGAAATGTTATTTCCTATGTGGAAGAAGTATATGATTGAAATTGGTGAGGAAGAAACGGATGATGATTTGCTTAATGGCTTAGTTGCACGTATTAATATTGCAAATTCAAATGAGAATGTATATTTTGATATGATATGGAGCGGTAATATTGCTATAGGATTTGCCTTTTATTCTGTAGATGGTGGCATTAAAGGGGTAATACCACCGGGATATGGTTATATTATGGAGCTCTACATAGAAGACAGTTGGAGAAGAAGATGTATAGGAACTGGCGGTGTAAAGCATGTATGTGAGAGGCTGAATAAAGCGGGGTGTGAAAAAGTATATCTAACATCCATACCGAAAAGCGAGTGTTTTTGGACAAACAGTGGGTTTGTTAAGACTGATTTGCTTGATCCTGACAATGGATTAAATATTTGGATAAGAAATATTTAAAACAGTTAAGGAAAGATTTGTGTGGAAAAATACATATGGAATACTTACAAATTATAATTTACTCGTATTTTTTCCTTAAAGAAGAATTAGATGTTCTGGTGTGAATTATAATGTGACTTATAGTAGGATTCACAGGGTACTTGGTTTTAGGTGTCATTCAATTTTGCTAATATAATGCTTAGAAAGAGTAGCTACAATCTTTCAATACAAAGAAAGAAGGATGTTGAAATGATTAGTTTTGGACAAAAAATCAAGAAATTACGTACTGAAATGGGATATTCACAAGCTTACCTAGCAGAGCTTGTTGGGGTATCTACGCAATCTATTTCTAACTGGGAATGTGACAATTCTATGCCAGATATATCTCAGATTGTGCCTCTTGCAGGAAGCCTTATGGTTTCAACAGATTTTTTGCTTGGCGTTGGAATGGATGAGACTTTGGATAAGGCAAAGCTTGAGCAAAAGGTTAGTGAAATATGGGCATGCAGAATGCATTGGAAAAAAAGTTCACATTAGGCATAAGCCTAAGAATTATACATGGATTGCATCTGCGATAAGGGCAATTATCGTGAATGAAACCTATGCAGGTAGTGTGGTTTATGGAAAGTCCTCAAAAGGATTGCATGTTGGTCACAGGAATATTCAAAGGGAGCAAGAGGACTGGGTAATTACACCAAATGCTCATGAAGCGATTGTTGACAGAGCAACATTTGAAATGGCAAATAAAAAGACTGGAAACCGAAAATCCATAAAGGGAATAGTAAGAACACCCAATGTATTATTTCGATGTGCTTATTGTGGACGAGCATTGCGTCCTTATAATAAAAATCTTTTGTTTTGTCCAAGTGTGTCAGCAGACAGTGCACGAAAATGTGATTGTATGAAGTTGGATAAGAAAAAAACGGAGGATTGCGTTCTTTCGGTGGTTCAGCAGATGGCATCTGTATTTATGGAAGAAAGCAAAAAGAACAGCAATAAGAAAATAGTCAGGAAGGATGGAGTGTCAGCAGAGGAACTGGAACATCAGATATCCTCTTTATCAGTAAAGAAAATCTCTATGTATGAGGCATATAGGGCTGGTCAATATACCAGAGAAGCATTCAAAAAAATGAATGATGAAATGGCAGCACAGATTGAGCAACTGAAAGAGAAGTATATGGAATTGCAGACAGCAAGGATTGAAGATAGTAAGGAAGATGAAAATTTGGAAGACTGGGAAATGCTTGCTGAACTAAGCAGTTTTGATGTGAATGCGATTAAGCAGGTTGTGAAAGAGGTTATTGTTCATGCTCCGGATCGATTAGAAATAATATGGAAGTCCGATGATTTTGTCAAATCTTCAAATGAGATAATGCAAATGTAAAGGTGTTCCGATATAATGAATGTATTGAGATAAAGAATAAATGGGTTCTCCAATGGATCAAAAGCGAATTGATTTAGGGAGAACTCATTTTCAAAAAAATTAAATTTTTTTTTTGGTCTTTGGTTGACACAGGCAGAAGTACCGGGAGAGGAAACCTCAAACGAGTGGTGCGAAGCAGTATCGGAGGAAGAATATAAAAAACTGAGCTGATAGAAAATATCTGACAGAATAAGAAGCAGCATTGGAAAGATGAAGAAATATCTCTCCGATGCTGTTTTTTGTTAAAATATAGTTGTGAAAAAATTTTTTGTACTTGTTGTTTTTGGGTTTTTGAAATAATATAAGAAATCACTCCTGAATTGAATTTTTATAATATTGTACCGCACAATTACAAACAAGTATATAGGAAAATATAAAAATCAACAAAAAAATTTGTGCATATTAAGAATTTTTAATATTTTTTTGATTATGCGACTGCTATCTCTTATTACATTTGTGAAATTTTGCATAAAAATCTACTTTATAGTAGAATTTTCTGTAAGAAAGTGATAAAATATTGATGGAAAAGATTTTCTTTATGTATGGATTGTTGAAAGAGTAACGTAATGCTGTAAATCATGCATATACAACGGATGGTGCAGTAATATTAGAAATGCATTAATTATTAAGGAGAAAATTTATGGAAAATATTTTGGATAAATATGTACTTGCAATGTATGATGTGAGGGGAAAACAAGAGTTTATTTTTAAAACCAACAAAATAAAAGAGATTATAGGTGGTTCAGCTATTATTCGTGATGTATTTGCTGACTATCTTTATTGTGCGGCCGAGAGTGTTTCAGAAAGCAATAAAGGAATATACTCATATAAAAAAGAAAGCGGGAATACAGCATTTACACAGGAGGGCTGGGAAGAACATTTATTAGAAGGTTATATCGGAGAGGTGATCTATGATGGCGGAGGTAATTTCTTTGTCATATATAAGTCAAAAGAAATATTAGTCGAGGTGAACAAGAAGTTTACTAAGGCAGTTTTAGAAAACATCGGTACATTAAGAGTTTTATGTTCATATGTTGAAATAGATAATTTCGATGATTATAAAGCTGATGAAAAAAGACTTAGGACTGAGCATCGAAGACATGAGAACGAGGAAAGCATTATGCGTTCTGTGAATGCAATACCATTTGTTCAGATCGATTCTAATACATCGCAGCCGATTGTTCTTACCAGTATTGGGAAGATTAAGGGAAAAAATATTCCGCCCAAAGTATCACAGGAGAGTTATGCCAAATACAAGAAATTCAGCAATGAAGAGCTGATTGGAGAGCAGATATTGGACAAACTTGTTGCACAAAAAGGCTCAGACAGTATGCTTGCAGTTATTTTTATAGATGGAAATAATATGGGAGCACAGGTCAGCAGATGCTTAGAGGGTGTCAGCAGTGATTATAAATCTTCAATTGATGCCTTAAGAAAATTTTCTAATAGCATACAGACAAAATATGTAGATGAAACAAGAGATGCCATTATCAAAAAATTGAAAAACAGAATCATTGTAAATGCTGGTGATGAGATGAGTTTTATATGTAAGGCATCAGATGCATTTACGGCAGTAGAAACATATTTTAGTACATTAAGAAAAGATGAAAGCTGCAGTTCATGTGCAGGAATAGCATTGTTTCATTCACATGCACCATATTATGAGGCGTATAAAATTGCTGAAGAGTGCTGTGATAATGCTAAGGCCATAATGAAGGAGCGTGGAGAAACTGATACATGTTATATGGATTTCCAGTATTGTCAGGGAGCATTAGGTATGAATTTAGATACAATGCGTGCTCGTGAAACAGGAGATTTAAGCAGCAAGCCTTGGCTTATTGCAGGAAAGTCTAAAGAATCAGATGTATGCACATTAGATGAGGTAAAGAGAATCGTTATAGGACTTAATGAAATGAATGCCAGAACTAATATAAAAGATTTAGTTTCATCGGCTAAGGATTCACTTCAGGTATTCAATATGGAAATGAGTCGTATATATGCACATATGTTAGACACAGTTAAGAAAACAGCGGATGTTAAATACATATTTGAAGATATGATAAAAGATAAGTCAGATAATAAGAAAGAGGAACGCAGACGTAACCTTATCTATGATATAGGAATTGTATATGATCAGTGGTTTAGTAAAAAAAGAGAGCAGGTGGAAGAAGTAAATGATAACTAAAAAATTCTTTATACAATTAAAATCTGACCTTTGCGTTGGATCAGGATTTTCTTATGCAGGAATTGTGGATAGTGATGTTTCTTATAATAAATACGGCTTTCCATATATTTCAGGAAAGCGATTAAAAGGCTGTCTGAAGGAGTCGGCAGAGCTGCTTGGAATGACAGCTGACGAAATATATGCAATGTTTGGTGAGAGAGCAGCATCAATATATGACAGCAATGATGGCATTATAATTACAGATGCATATCCAAGAACATACATAGATAATACAGAACTGATAGAAAAGCTGTACTCTAATAAGCAGGATGATAACGTATTTACACAGGAAAATGTTATTCACTTATATACAACATTAAAAGCACAGACAAAACTTGATAAAAATGGATCAGCAGAAGAAAATACACTACGTTTTACAAGAGCAATCAATCAGTATTCATTTATTGATGGCAAAGAGATGGTTTTTGAGGGGAAAATAACATTTCCAGATACAAAAGAGGAGACAGTTTCAAATCTGTTAAAGGCTACCAGAAATATCGGTATGAATAGAAACAGAGGTATGGGCAGTGTCAGAATGTATCTGGACAAATGTGGTAAGAATGATAGGAAGAATTCTGAATTGGGTAAGAATATTGAGAAATGTATAAAAAACATTTCGACATCAGATGCACAAAGAGTCAGAATTAAATACGTTATTAAGAATGAAGCACCGCTTATCATTAGTTCAGATAAAGATACAATGAGCTTAGATTACATAAGTGGAAGTGCGGTTTTAGGAGCATTTGCTTCACATTATTTAAAATCTGGAAATAACAGTGCAAATGATGAAACATTTAAAGAACTGTTTTTATCAAACAAGACAGTATTTTCAGACCTAAATCTGGCTGTAGAGAGCAGAGATAATGAATATATTGTGTGTCATAAAGCACCGGGTTACATGAGGAAATTAAAGAAAACTAAAGCATTAGTCGACTGCGATCTGCTTATGCAGGTGCAGGATGGAGAAATTAAGGAAGATTCGCATTATGATTATCATAAAGGTAATCAGCCTAAAAAACTTAATGGCAAAGTGATTGCTGAAATTGATGGCGGATATGTTATTACCGAAGTTAATAAAGAAATTCTATATCATCATACAAAGAAGAATGATGAGATGCTTTATTTCTTTGAAGCAATTGAGCCGGGACAGTTGTTTGCAGGTGACATAGTTGTTGATAAGAAATATGAGAAAATAATACTTGATATTTTAAAAGCAGATAAAATGTCATTTGGTAAATCGCGTACAGCCCAGTACGGACGTTGTTCGATTAAGTCTATTAAAGTAGAAGACTATAAGAAGCCGGAATATGCAGTATCTGCTGGAGATATTGTAAGAATTAATCTGCTAAGCGATTCGTTATTTATAACAAAAGATGGAAACTATACAGCTGATTATAATGATGTGAGGCGGATAATAGCAGAAAAATGCGGATTATCATGTGATGAAAATGATGAGGTAAAAGATTTTTCAAGTATTCAGACCAAAGTATTGACAGGCTATTCAGGTGTGTGGAATCTTCATAAGCAGGAGCTTCCATGTGTGGCAGCAGGAAGTACATTTGCATATAAAGTTACTGAAAATGTAGTATGGCCGGATTATTTAGGAGTTAAGAATAATGAAGGGCTTGGCAATTATGAAGTAAAGAAAGTCGGAACCGAATATGCTCTACATGAACAAGAAATTTCAATTGATTATGAAGATGTGAGCGAACAAGTACGACGCAGTTTGGATGTAAAAGCTATGTATCAGGATATAATCGAGAAGAAATTATACGAAGAGATTAAGGCTGATATATTCAAGCATATATATGAAAAAGCAATTGATATATCAGCTTCTTCATTAGGAAGATTAACGCTTATGGCAATAGAATCTTACAATGAGGCTTATAGTGAAAATGCTAAGGGACAAGGGACTAATGATTATGACATAGCAAATAGAGCTTATACAAAATATATTGATAGAATTAACTCGATCAAACGTAAAGCAACATGTGATGAGTGTAATCGTTATATGGAATATGTAATGAATTATTTTCCGCGAATAGATAAAGGAAATGAAATTACATATGAAAATCCATTTAAGTTAAAATTTTATGAAAAGCTGAATGCTTTATCTGGAAAAGATTGCGCAAATAAAAAATTATATTCAATGTGGAATCAGATAACTATTGAAGTATTGACATATCAGAAATATATTAAAAAGGATCAGGAGGCAGGTAATGAGTGAACATATAAGTAAAAAAATATATTATCGAATTGAATTTGAATTATTATCTGCAATGAATATAGGTTCTGGTGATAACAGATTTTCTGATAAGGACGTTATTAAGAACAGCAGAGGAATTCCATATATTCCGGGAACAAGTATTGCAGGTGTGTACAGAGAATACATTAATAAGAATTATGCTGATATAAGTTGCAATGATTATTTCGGCGAAGTAGTAATCAACAGGTTAGTGGATAATGAGACATTAGAGTCAGCGAAAGAAAGTCTTATAAAAGTATATGATGCAAATGTAATTTCTGATACGGCGGTTGTAACCAAAAGAGACTGCGTTGGATTAGATAAATACAAAACTGTGAGGCATGGTGCAAAGTTTGACTTTGAAGTGGTGGAACCGGGAATCAGGTTTGTAACATATATTGAACAGGACTTCTATAATGATAGGCAGGTGGATGTGGGTTCATTACTTGTAAAACAATGGCTTTCAAATGGATTCATATTTGGTTCTAAGACAATGAGAGGATTAGGCAGCACAAGAGTAACGGCTGTAAGTACAATTTCATTTAATTTTAATGATAAACAACAGAAAATGAATTGGCTTGATTTTAATATGTATGATAATAATGAAAGAACATGGAAAGAGATATCAATTCAAGAAGAAAAGGATTGTAATCATGCAATAAATACAAATGTAATAAATATATCATTAAAGCAGAAAAGTGGTATATCTATTAGAAAATATACAACGGCAGTAAATTCGCCGGATGATTTACAGGCAGATTATTCACAGCTTACTTCGGTAATTAATGGAAAAGAAAAGCCGATTATTCCAGGAACAAGCTGGGCAGGAGCTTTCAGGCATCAGATGGAAAAACTGAGTGAAGGTTCACTGAATGCATTGTTTGGTGATAAGGGAAGCAAGTCGCTTATAAAGTTTTCTGAGAGTATAATAGAAGATGCCAAGTCAAAGATTATTACAAGAAATGCGATTAACAGATTTACTGCAGGTACAGTGGATGGAGCATTGTATACCGAAAAGTATTACTATGACGGAGATACAGTACTTACAATTGAGTTTCCTGCAAATGTAAGTGAAAAGTGTGTAAAGGCAGTAGTTACATTGATATTGGATCTGCATTTTGGATTTATGGCAGTGGGAGGTTTGACTTCGGTAGGCAGAGGTCTTTTTGAAATCACACATATTTCGATAAATGGTAATAAATATAATGCACCATACATAGCAGAAGACGGCACCGTGCCAGTATATAAAGAGTGGTTACAGAAAATAAAATACAAGGAGGAGACTGTAATATGATGATAAATAGCTGGTCAGAGGTATTGAAAAATCTTCCAGAACATTTGAAAAATGAACACACATATATATATGCAGCCTGCACTGATAAAGTATATTGGCTTTCTATTAAAAATGCTGAGGATAAAGATATAAATGTATCAAAGCTTCTTGAACTACGTGTGTTTAATGAAAAAGCTGAGTACAGGCTTATCAGACCAACCACAGATATGGAATTTTACGAAAGAATCAAAGAAGACACTGATAATATTAAAAGTGAAGAATATTACGATCAGTGGATGTATCTTGACATTGATACTAAAAAATCTGATAAGGGAAGAGAAGTTTATTCCATCAGCGGTGGAAAGTATGAACTTCCTGTTAATCAGCAGTATGATATGCAGATAAAAGTTCGCAATTATGTTGAATATGATGAATGTGGACAGGCAAGGGCTGCAGATTGGAGATTAGCAGGTTTTGGAAAGGGGGATAAGGCAGATGGCAAAGTATAGAAAAGGTAAGGAAAAATTTGTTAATCCATATAACTTCATTTCTATCGGAGGTCCAATAAGAAAAACTGATATATCTGATATGAAATCTGAAGATTTAGTCAGCGGAGAATTAGTATGCAGGGTTACTGTCAATACGCCGCTTGCTATACCGGGAGATGTTGAAAAACAGGAAGATCATAATGTATACAAGGCTTTCAGGTATATGGATGGTGAAAAAGTGGTTATTCCAGGGAGTACTATACGAGGAATGATTCGTTCAGAATATGAAACAATTACCAATTCATGTTTTAGAACAACAAATGGTGATGAATATCTGACTTCGAGAGCAAATGTATCACATGGAGCAAAAAGCAGAGCATTTAAACCAGCCCTTCTGATAAAAGAAAACAATCAATGGAAATTATATGAAGCAGAGAGAATTCCTTTGGTAATGAAAGGATTAGGATATAAGGACATTCGTGATAATGATGGAGATTCTTATGAAAGATTTGAGTATGGATATGATGAAGAGAGAAAAGAATTTTATGTCAAAGATCAGAATAACGAGCAGCTTTATTATGGAGATAAAGTAAGATTTAATAGTGGTGGTCCCGGGCATGAAAAGAAGACAAAAAAAGGTACTTTTAAGGCATGGAAGAATTCTGTTGATAAGTTATATAAGACAGGTAAAAATGCAGATATGGAATTGGGGTATCTGTATATAGGAGAACCTATTATAAATAAGCATGCGGAAAGTGTATTTAAAAAGGGAGATGAATTAAAGGGTGTAAAAGAAGAAGAAATTTTAAAAGCAATACATTCACTTGAAGCTGTTATCAGAATGTATAGGGATAAAGCAATTAATAGAAATCTGTATGATTCAGCTAAAGAAAAAAGACTTAAGAATGAACATTATGGATATCCGGGATATGAGCATGCAAAAAGAAATGATATTATACCGGTTTGGTATGATTATGAAAGTTATGCCAATAAAAAACTTGTACTTTCGATGGCATCTATTGGAAGATTTTCATATCTTAAGGATATGTCAGAAATAACTAAAAAACATACTGGATGCACTTCGAGAAAAGAACTATGCCCGGCATGTGCATTATTTGGCATGATAGGGAAGAATGAAGAAAGTAAAGGCGGTAGTCTTCGATTTACCGATGCACTTCTTTGTAAAGATGAAGGAACTACAAAGAATGTATTGTTAAAAGAGTTAGGTGCTCCAAGACCATCTTATCTTCCGTTTTATAGCGAAGGCGGAAAATCTTATAATGAAAAGGATGCTGTAATCAGGGGAAGAAAATATTATTGGCATATTCCAAAGGCTGCAAAAAACGCAGAAATATATACAGACAAGATTGCAACAAATAGAAACAGTACTATGGAACTTATAAATACCGGGAATAAGTTTCAATTCTCTGTGTACTATGATTCAATTACGGAAGATCAGTTAAGAGTACTTAAATATGTTCTGTCACTTGAAGATGATAAACATATGCACAAATTGGGACATGGTAAGCCATTGGGACTTGGAAGTGTCAAGATACAGGTTCTTGATGACAGAAGGAAAGTTCATGACTTTAATATGGACAATTACTGCATAAATAAACAAAGAATGGATAATAACTCAATCAATGATATCAAGTTTGTTGATGCTGAAGCATTGAAACAATTTAATATTATAACAAACTTTGATGCAGTGGAAAATATGGAAGTAAGATATCCATACGTGAGTATAATAAAGGAATATTCTGGTGAAGAAAATAAACTTAAAGATAATGTTTTGGCGAGTCATCAGTGGTTTTCACAGAATAAAGAAAAACTGCCGGATATAACTTCCAATATGGATAAAACATTTAATCAATATGAAGTTTGTGAAATAACTGATAAAGATATGGATAAAAAGAAAATCGATAATAAAAATGGTTATTGTGGTATTAATAGAGGCAATAACAGAGGTAATAACAATGCCAGCAGAGTTAAGAATAAAAATGGACACTGATATATATAACGGAAACATCAATGTCCATATAGAAGCCGTATAATAAAATACGATATTCATTCTGAACCAGTTCCTCTGGAAAAGACGCTGTCGAGATGAAACCTCAAACGAGTGGTGCGAAGCAGTATCGGAGGAAGAATATAAAAAACTGAAGTAATGAAAAATATATAGTAATTTAAAGTAGAAAATCTATAGTACCAAAAAAGCGATATCTGATGAATAAGTTTGTCAGGTATCGCTTTTTTATGGAAAAAGTCGATTTAAAAGAAAATTTAATTATATCATCTTTAAAAAATGATATAATTATTTGACAATGAGGAAACAGAAAGATATAATAAAATAAAAACGGATAATGAGGTTAAAAGTGCATAAGTTTGATTATTGTGAAGAATGGAAAAAACTGCTTACTCCCGAGATTGTATCTTGTTTAACACAGATACATGAGTTTAAAGGAGAGCAGACGTTATTTGTCCGGGCAAAAGCAGATATATTAACCGGATTGGCTGAAATTGCCAAAATTCAAAGTATGGAAGCATCTAACAAAATGGAAGGTATTTATACGTCAGAAGAGCATTTGCGGGCATTGGGAAAAGATACGACAAGACCAAAAACACGCGATGAACAAGAGATTGTAGGTTATAGGGATGTACTGAATATGATACATGAGAACCATGAGTATCTTCCACCCAAGCCATCTATTATATTACAGATGCATAGAGATTTATATAAATTCGAAGGATTTGATGCAGGTGGTAAATATAAAACAGAGGGTGTCATAATTGAAATAGAGGATTACCTGGGAAATAAATATGTAAAGTTTCAACCGGTACAGGCATGGGAAATAGCGGAAATAATGGATGAATTATGTAAATCATTTGAGGAAGCGTCGGCAAATGAACAGGTGGATTCACTTATTCTGATTCCAATGTTTATACTGGATTTTCTGTGTATTCGTCCATTTAAGGATGGAAATGGACAAATGAGCCGGTTATTAATAGTGCTGCTTTTAGAACGTGCCGGATATATTGTTGGAAAGTATATCAGTATAGAACAGCTGATAGAGAATACAAAAGCGGAATACTATAAATCTCTACAGCAAAGTTCTGAAAACTGGAATGGAAATAAAAATGATTATGAACCTTTTGTAAGATATATGCTGGGAATTATTATTGCCGCATATAAAGATTTTTCCTCAAAAGTAAGCCTGCTTACAACAGCCGGAATGTCAAAACCGGACCGGGTAAAAGAAATAATCCGGACAACATCCGGACCGATTACAAAGAGTGAAATTTTAGAAAAATGTCCGAATATCAGCCAGATTACAGTTCAAAGGGCACTTGTTGATCTGACAAAGTCAGGAGTGATAAAAAAAATCGGTGGCGGAAGATACACAAAATATATATGGAATGAAGGATTGGAGAAAGAGAAATGATAACAGGAGAATTAAAAAACAAGATTGACAGTTTATGGGATATATTTGCAGCGGGAGGACTGGTAAATCCTCTGGAAGTAATAGAGCAGATTACTTATCTGATGTTTATGCATAGAAGAGTACTGGAAAGGCAATTTAAAATGAATTACACCAGCAGAAATAGAAGAAGATACTTATATTATTAGTGATAGTGAAAGAAAAATTACTGAGTTAGCAGTGAAAAAGACAGGATTATCATCATTTCCAAAAGGACGGTGATATTATCATCAAGGGCACCGATTGGAAAAGTAGCTATTGTGGGATGCGAGATGTATTGTAATCAGGGATTTAAAAATTTAATTTGTTCAGAAAAGATTAATAATAAATATTTGTATTGGTTTTTGAAAAGAAATACAAAATATTTAAATAGTCTTGGTCGGGGTGCAACTTTTAAAGAAATCTCTAAAACGATTGTTTCAGAGATTGAAATAAATCTTCCGGAATATAGGAAATAGGAAGAAATAGCCAATGAGCTGGAAAAAATAAATAAAATTATTGGTTGTCGGAAGCAAGAGTTAAAAATATTTGAAGATTTAGTGAAATGATACTTACTTATGAAGATACCTTGATTGTGCGTGAAGAACTTGCACCGCTTATATTACCAGAAGAAGATGATGCCAGTGCAGTCAGATTTGATGCATTGATGTATGGTATAGAACTTGCGTATCTGATTGGGAAAAAATATACAAAAGCAAAGAGTGACCTTTACAAAAAAGTAGAAGGAATAGCAGGTGTAGCAAAACTGGAAAGAGTCTGAGCTTGAAAATGATGAGTTGAAAAATTATAAAGCAAAGGCGGAGTATTATATCAGACAGCATCAGGACAATATTGCAATCGCAAAATTAAAAACAAACCAGCCTCTTACGTCGGCAGATATGGCATCATTGGAAGAAATTCTTTGGGGAGAAGTTGGAGCAAAGCAGGATTATGAGCTGGAATATGGAACAAAACCTCTTGGAGAATTTGTCCGCGAAATCGTAGGATTGGATATGAATGCTGCGAAAGAAGCATTTTCAGAATATCTCACAGACACAAATCTTGACAGCAGGCAGATTTATTTTGTCAACCAGCTTATTGAATATATCGTACATAATGGAGTGTTGAAGGATTTTTCTGTTCTTCAGGAATCGCCATTTACCGATCAGGGAAGTGTAGTCGAAATATTTATTGATATGACCGTATGGGCAGGAATCCGAAAAGTAATTGAAAGCATTAATGCAAATGCGGCATAAGCAGGTAATAAGGTGGGCTTATCAGGAGCCTCCATATTGCGATTGCGGATATAAGAAAAAAATAAGAACGGATATGGAGGCATCAGGATGACAAAGGAAGAGTGGTACAGACAGTTGTTTGAAAGGCTTGGTAAATCGAAATTCCGGAGCAGTTTTCATTTAAAACAGAAGGATATTGAGTATATTCAGCAAAAAGGTATGGATGTTATCAGGGAGCATGCCAGGGAGTTTATCGCAAAACGTGAAGCACCGGCTGTTATTCCAAATGACGGAAGGCAGACACCAATGAAAGGACATCCGGTATTTATTGCACAGCATGCAACGGCAACATGTTGCCGGGAATGTATCCGCAAATGGCATAAGATGCAGCAGGGCAGGGAATTAAGCCAGGTACAGCAGGAATATCTGGTAGATGTCATTATGACATGGATTGCCAGGGAAATGAAGCATTTAGAAAAACAGGAAAGAATGGAAGGAAACGATGGTTAAAAATATAGTCAGGGGCAAAAAGATATTTAAGAAAGCAAAACCTGCAACCGAGGCGGATAAGCAGATTGTAACGGACCTTATGGATACGCTGCGTGCCAACAGAGAAATCTGTGTCGGTATGGCGGCAAATATGATTGGCAGAAATAAAGCAATTATTGTTGTGGCGGCAGGGCTGTTTCAATTTGTGATGATTAATCCGGTTATAACAAAGAAAGAGGGAGAATATCAGACTGAGGAAGGCTGTCTATCGTTAGATGGTGTCCGGCCATGTACACGATATGAAGAAATAGAAGTTGATTATCTGGACAGTAATTTTCAGCCACAGCATGGGAAGTATAGCGGATTTACGGCACAGATCATATTGCATGAAATGGACCACTGCCGAGGAATCGTGATATAAAATTTTTGCAAGTAAAAATTTATTAAATAAAATGAAAGGACAATCGATATGGAAATAAAAAGCATATTAATAAAAGACACAACGAGAGAAGAACGGATACAGCAGCAGACAGGTATATAAAGTTTAAAGAATTTGTGCGGATGGTACGGAAAAGAGAAGAAAGCAGAGAGGAATTTTAAAATGAATATACAAATCTTTGGCACAAAGAAATGCAATGATACAAAAAGCGGAACATTTTTTAGGAATGCGGAATCAAGTATCAGTTTGCAAAGCAATAAATGTTAAGAATTTATACAGAATCGAAGGAGTGATTATATGGGTTGTGTAATTGATAGATATAAGCTCAATTTATATTGTGTATGTCTAAATTGTAGAAAGTACAGAGGATCAAGAAGTGATTTTTCAAAATATTGTGATGCATATCCCCAATTATTACCCCCTAAAATATGGAATGGTGAAAATGTAAAATGCAAATATTTTGTAGAAAATGATAAGAATCAGCGAATTATTAAAACTGATAAAAGTAGGAGGTAAGGCAATGAGACTGATGACAGATGAAGAAATTGAAATATTGGAAAAGTTGGAAAAGGCAGAAAAGTTGGAACTGGAGATGTCGGAAGAAGAAAGAAAAAAATTAGTTGACAGATTGAAAGAAATTAATGTAGAAGAGACAGGCGGTCATTTGTGGCTGACATAGGAATGGTATACTTTTTTAGATGATGAATATATAGCTAACTAAAATGGAAATAGGGACCGATAATCGGAAGTTCATGAAATGTTAAGAGGAAGCTAATGAGAATGATGGTAAAAAAAAAGATATCAATAGCATTAATTATTATTTTACTTACAATTGTTGTTATTTTTATTTGTGGTCGATATTATTTTGCACACAATAAAAGTTATAAAAATGAGGCAATTGAAAAAGAAGATTATATATATCTTAATGGAGTAAGATATTCTCAAACATCGAAACTGGAAAATTATAAAATATCAAATGTGGTAATTTGTACATCTGATAGTGGGAGAAAATTATATGAGATAGAAGAATATCCTGATTATGAATATATCGCGGGATATTATGCATGGGACGGCGTAATATATAAAAAAGATGAAACAGACTGATAACTTGTAATTTTCCCATGATAAAGAAGTAAATGTTGTAAAGGAAACTTGACAAGATGAGTGTGTCATGCTATAGTAAGCTTGTAAAGGAAACTTGTCATGCAAGGAGGCGTTTTTTTGAAGAATAAAGTTGAGCAGTTACGAAAGGAGCGAGGATTAAATCAAGATGATTTTGCAAAAATGCTTCGTGTTTCAAGACAAACCATTAGTTCAATCGAAACAGGAAAGTATAATCCATCAT